>Ga0164307_10001432_pt1 | contig 10800 bp, 11 predicted proteins | sample Whisoiple_243_MG_FD_110214 | JGI IMG/M metagenome (GOLD analysis project Ga0164307, IMG submission 110214) | Soil microbial communities amended with fresh organic matter from upstate New York, USA - Whitman soil sample_243_MG | ecosystem: Environmental > Terrestrial > Soil > Unclassified >...
CGCCAAAACCCCACCCTGGTAGATGGGGTGAGTGGTCGCCGAGGTGATCCAGCATCGAGTTGACGGCGATCACGAAGACCACCGCGCTAGTGAAGCCGGCGACAGCACGCAAGCCCAGCCAACCAAAAGCGTTGGATGCGATGGGCATTGCCGCCAGCGTGGCAACCAGCACGACCAGGGCCACCCTCAACGCCATCGCCGACCGGGCCAACCGGTTCGACGCGATGCCTGCCAACGCGCCGACGAGGTATCCGACATAGTTCGCGGTCGCGAGATTTCCGGCCAACTGCGGGGTGATGTTTGCCTGCGCGGTCATCAGCGGCAGGATCGGTGTGTAGGCGAACCGCCCGATGCCCATGGCCGCGGCCAACGCCGCTGCCCCCTGACGACATGGGCACAATTCGCATGCATCAGCCGATGATGCGTCGGCGTACGCGAAGCACGCCACGACCGAATTGCTCGCAGCTGCGAGGCCGAACCTCACACAGCTGACCGAGCCGCGGTTGTCGCCGTCCTAGGGCGTCGGCGGTGGCCCAGCCGGAATCGGTGCCATTCCCGGCGGTGCGTTCGGCGGGGGAGGGCCGTCGAAATAGCCGGGAGGAGGTGGGCCGCTGATCGGGTAGTAGCCCTCGGGCAGCGGCGGACCGCCCCCCGCGGTGCCCGGGGCGCCCTGCGGCGCCGACGCCGGCGCTTCGGAACCGGGGGCGTTCAACGATTTGAAGCCGGGCGGCAGCTGCGGCGCGGGACCTGCACCTGCCGGCGGCGGGGCGCCTCCCGGCATCTGGCCTTCCGGCGTTTCGGCGAAGTTGTACGGATCCTTGGCCTGATGCCAGGCATCCCGCAGGAAGCCGAGCGGGCCGTCCGATTGCCCCGAGCCGTACTTGGGGTTGGCGATCTCGGGGACCATCGGCGGTCCGACCGACGGTGGCGCCGCGACCACGTCGCCGCCGACGGGCTGGCCCACGGGTGCGGGCTCGATCACCGGCTGACCTGGGGCAGCGGGCTCACCTGGCACCAGGGGCGGCACCGGATAGGCAGCGGCGCTGGCTGCCGCGCCCAACGCGCCGAATCCGATGACCGTGCCGGCGACAGCTGCCGTCACGATTCTCCTGCGTCGTGTCATGGGTCACGAGGCTAGCGCACTCGGGCGTCCACGCGCCGGTCGCAGCCGTCTCGCGGGCGGATCTGCCGAAGTCCTCGCCTGCCGACGCCGCCGATGACGAGAATGGTGTTGTTGGCTGTGTTCGGCTCGAACACGTATTTCGCATGTCCGATCGTCTGAGAGGAGACGCCAGCGATGGAGAAGATCTCGCTCACCGCGCTCGCGCGACAGCATCTGGAAACGGCGCGCGCGGCGAGCAGCGGTCGCAGCTCGGCCACGATCTACGGCGGCCACGAGCACTCATTGCGTCAGACCTTGATGGCGATGACGGCGGGCAGCACGCTCGATGACCACGAGAGCCCCGGCGAGTCCACACTGCAGGTGCTGCAGGGCAGGGTGCGGGTGACCAATTCGTCGGCAGGCTGGGACGGGTCGCCCGGAGACCACATCATCCTGCCGCGCGTTCGCCACGGATTGCACGCGGTGGAGGATTCGGTGGTGTTGCTGACCGTCGCGAAACCCGTGGGGCCACACGTCTAGACGGCGCGGTTGTGCGGTTTCGTACGCGGCACGCCGAATATGCGTACGACGACGCGCACTCGCGGCTCGGCCTCGCGTCCGACCGGCTAGATCGGCTAAACCGCAGGGCCCAGCAGGTCGTCGGCGTCCTTGATGACGTAGCCGTAGCCCTGCTCGGCGAGGAAGCGCTGCCGATGTGCCGCGTATTCGGCGTCCAGGCTGTCGCGGGACACCACCGAGTAGAAGATCGCGCCGCCGCCGTCGGCCTTGGGCCGCAGCAGCCTGCCCAACCGCTGCGCCTCTTCTTGGCGCGATCCGAACGTCCCCGAAACCTGTATCGCCACATTGGCTTCCGGCAGATCGATGGAGAAGTTCGCGACCTTGGACACCACCAACGTGGGGATTTCGCCGCGGCGGAACTCGTCGAACAGCGCCTCGCGTTCGGCTGTCTTCGTCGACCCCTGGATCACCGGAGCGTTGAGTTCCGCGCCGAGCTCGTCTAGCTCATCCAGGTAGGCACCGATCACCAGCGTCTGATCGCCGGGGTGGCGTCCCAGGATCGATTTCACCACCGCGATCTTCGAATGCACCGTCGAGCAGAGTTTGTACCGCTCTTCGGGCTCGGCAACCGCGTAGAGCATCCGCTCGTTGTCGGTCATCGTCACCCGCACCTCGATGCACTCCGCAGGCGCGATCCAACCCTGAGCCTCGATGTCCTTCCACGGTGCGTCATAGCGCTTGGGTCCGATCAGGCTGAACACGTCGCCCTCGCGGCCGTCCTCACGGATCAGGGTGGCCGTCAACCCGAGGCGGCGCCGGGACTGCAGATCGGCGGTCATCCGGAAGACGGGCGCGGGCAGCAGATGCACCTCGTCGTAGATGATCAGGCCCCAGTCCCGGCTGTCGAACAGCTCGAGGTGCCGGTATTCGCCCTTGGTGCGGCGGGTGATCACCTGATAGGTGGCGATGGTGACCGGTCGGATTTCCTTCTTCTCCCCGGAGTACTCGCCGATCTCTTCTTCGGTCAGCGACGTGCGGCTGATCAGCTCGCGCTTCCACTGCCTGCCCGCCACGGTGTTTGTGACCAGGATCAGCGTCGTCGCGCCCGCCTTGGCCATCGCCGCAGCGCCGACGAGCGTCTTGCCGGCACCGCACGGCAGCACGACGACGCCCGAGCCGCCCTGCCAGAACGAGTCGGCGGCCATCTCCTGGTAGTCACGCAGGTGCCAGTTCTCCTGGTCAAGGGTGATCGGGTGCTTCTCGCCGTCCACGTAGCCGGCGAGATCCTCTGCGGGCCAACCGATCTTGAGCAGCATCTGCTTGACCCGACCGCGCTCGCTGTTGTGCACGATGACGGTGTCGTCGTCGATGCGGGCGCCCAGCATCGGCGCGATCTTCTTGTGCCGAAGCACCTCCTCGAGGACCGCGCGGTCGAGGCTGACGAGGGTCAGCCCGTGCACGGGGCTCTTCACCAGTTGAAGCCGGCCGTACCGGGCCATCGTGTCGACGATGTCGACCAGGAGCGGCTGCGGCACGGCGTAGCGCGAGAACGACACCAGCGCGTCGACGACCTGTTCGGCGTCGTGGCCTGCGGCCCGGGCGTTCCACAGCGCCAGCGGCGTGATCCGGTAGGTGTGGATGTGCTCGGGCGCGCGTTCCAGCTCGGCGAACGGGGCGATCGCGGCGCGCGCTGCGCCTGCTTGCTCGTGGTCGACTTCGAGCAGCACCGTTTTATCGGACTGCACGATCAGGGGCCCGTCTGTCATTTTGTCCATTATCCCGACTCTTACGACATGCGGCGTCACAGCCCCGCGGAATCAGGCCTCGTCGGCGGACATCACCGACGTGACGCGGTGGATGGCGAAGTCGCGGACCCGGCCCGTCGCCGGGTCATACGCGGTCAGCTGGCCGCCGCGGACGGACACCGGCGCCACCACCCGCTGGGTGGCCACCCCGGCCGGGTCGACGTATCCGATCACCACCGAACTCTGCAGCCGGGCCGCCTCCTGCAGCTGCGACATGGCCACCGCCGGGTCGATCCGCATGTTGGCGAACGGCGTCGCCGCCACCTTGCGCAGCACGGCGACGATCGCGCTCAGCGTCTGGCCCGGCGCGGGCGTCGGCGCTCGAGGCGCGCGGCGATAGGGAGGCGCGGGCACCCGCGCACCTCGGGCACGGATGTCGACGATCGCTCCGGTGGAATCCTCGGCGGCGGGAGCGAAGCCCGCGGTGCGCAATGCCGCGAGCACCTCCGAGATCGGCGCCTGGGACACCGCGACGGTCGGAGCGAGCAACCGCATCTCGAGGGGTTCTGCGGCGGGCGCGCCAACCGCCTGGGCCAGGAGTGCAGGGTCCTCACAACGGACGAACGACGCGGCCATCCCGACCCGCAGCTGTCCATGCCTGCGCGCTACGTCGTCGATGAGGTAGGTAAGGCCCTGTGGTACAGGGGTTTTGGAGTGTCTCTCGAAAAGGGCATGCAGTTCGCCTGCCGTGCGACCGGTGTCAAGTGCACGCCGGATCGACGACTCACTGATCCGATACACCATGGCCGCACCCGCTGACTCCACGGTCGCCACCGACGCCAACTGCTCGCCGAGATCGCGTTCGAGTGGCCCGGGGACGACGACGGTCAGGTCGGCCTGCAATAGGAAGTGGTCGATGGGCTTGGGCAGCACCCGCGCCATCGAATCGACGGCACCGACGTCCCCCGCGAGCAGCTTGCGTCCGGGCCCGGTGATCGCGCCGCGACCGACGATGCCGAGCGCGTGCGCCTCGGTCAGCAGGTCGGCGACCGGCTGCGGCTGCAGCCGCACTCCCCAGCGGGGGCGCCGCCACACCATCGCACTCGACGCCTCTGCCGCGTCGACCCCTGCGCCATCGGGCAGGTCGGCCAGTACGTCCAGCAACAACCTGCGGTCCAGCGGTGCGGCGGTGGAGTAGAGCGAATCAGACAGCGCCGCATAGGGTTTGCCGTCCGGTCCACGACTGCCGATCAAGCCCGGTCTACCGGGAAGGCCCAGCCATGTCGACGCAAGCAACTGCCAGCGGGCAGCGACGGGGGATTCGATGAACCGGTCGGCGGCCACGGTCGGCGCCCAGTTCGGCCCAGAGCCGTCGAGTGGTTCGGGGTCGGGCAGCCCGGCCGCGATCAACCCCGCGGCGGCCGAGACCTCGAGGACAAGACCGAGTCGCTGCTCGTCGATCCCGGTCACCTTCGTCAACCGCTTGACGTCGCGTACGCCGAGGCCGCCGCTGCGTAGTTCGGGAACCGGTGTGGCGCCAAGCGTTTCGATCACCAGCTCGACTTCGCGCAACAGATCGATGACGGCGCCCGCTGCGACTGCGTCGACGTCCGCTGCGGTTGTCGTCGACACCACGGGGTCCGGCGGCGTCAGCCCGACGGGCCCGGGGACCTCGCCGCGCAACACCTGACCGACCAGCCGGGGCAGGATCACGGTTTCGGCGTCGATCTGGCGGAGCAGGCCCGCCGCCAACAGCCGCTGCACGGGCCGATCCGGCGGCGTGCCTGGCGCGGCGTCGCGGGTCCTGCCCATCGGCGAGCCCTCCGTCAACCGCCGCAGCAGATCGCGCTGCGCGTCGTCGACGACAGCCAGTCGGTCGGCGATCTCGGCGCCGGTGAGCTCCATGCCTTCCAGGACCGCCTGTCCCGGATACCAGGGCAGACCCGCCGAGGCCTCAGCGGCCACCCGGACCTCGGTGTCGCCCCACACCAGCGCGCGTTCGCGCAGATCATCGACGGCGGCGGCCAGGCCATCCTCGCCGACGCGGCCGTCGATCAGCGAAGTCAGCTTGCTCAGCGGCACCGGCGTGGTGTCGGCGTGCAGGGTCAGCAGTGCGTCGAGCACCGCGAGGTGCAGGAAATCCAGCTCGTCGGTGGCGGCCTTGACGGACTGCCTGGCCTGCGCGCGGGCAGCGAGTGCTGCGATGCTGCCGGGCGGCGGCTGGGTCAAGTCGGGCCGCAGCTCCAGCAGCCGGATCAGCCGCTCGTCGGGCAAATCGGCTAGCCAGGCACCCAATGGGGCGCCCGGATTGTGTTCGGACATTACTGACCAGCGTAAAGCAGGCTTAAGCCCATCCTGCCTCTCGCGTCCGCGCCGGTCTCGCCACTGGCCGCGGCGCCTGCCACAATATGGGGCGTGGCAGAGAAGAAGCAGAAGACCCGCTATATCGACAACGGGTGGCCGACCACCGACGTCGACGACGATCACGCGGTCAGCGAGCTGGCCGCCGACCGCACCGGCGCGCTCTCGCCCTTCGGCGACTTGACGTTCCCGATGCCGTCCGAGGACCTGCCGTATACGCACCCGGTCACCGTCGTCAACAAATAACGGTGGTCCAGCCTCGCGGGGATCGGCTGTCACACCTCGACGAGTCGGGCGCGGCCCACATGGTCGACGTGACCGGCAAGGACGCCACCAGGCGTACGGCCGTCGCGGCAGGCACGCTGCGCACCCGCGCCGATGTGGTCGAACTCATTGCGACCGGCGGGCTACCCAAGGGTGATGCGCTCGCCACCGCGAGGGTGGCGGGCATCTTGGCGGCCAAACACACCAGCGACCTGATCCCGTTATGCCATCAGCTGGCGTTGACCGGGGTCGACGTTGACTTCGAGATAGGGGAGGCCGAGGTCGGCATCACCGCGACGGTGCGCAGCACCGACCGCACCGGTGTCGAGATGGAAGCGTTGACGGCGGTGAGCGTGGCCGCGCTGACGCTCTACGACATGCTCAAGGCGGTCGACCCGGCGGCGAGCATCGACGACATCAGAGTGCTCAGCAAAGAGGGCGGGAAAACGGGGACGTGGACACGGTGATGGGTGCTCGCCCGAAGGACAGATGGACATGACGCGGTCGGCGAGGGTGATCATCGCATCGACCCGCGCGGCGACCGGCGTCTACACCGACCGCACCGGCCCGATCATCGTCGACTGGCTGAACCAGCGCGGCATCGTCACCCCTGCCCCCGTCGTGGCCGCGGACGGCAGCGCGGTGGTGCGGGCGCTGTTCGCGGCGGTCGGCGAAAAGGTCAGCGCGATAATCACTTCCGGCGGTACCGGCATATCGCCGACGGACCGCACTGCTGACGCCACCGCCAACATGGTCGACTACCAGATTCCCGGCCTGGCCGACGCGATCCGGCGCTCCGGGTTGCCGCACGTGCCGACGTCGGTGCTGTCGCGCGGTGTCTGCGGTGTCAGGGACGGCACGCTGATCGTGAACCTGCCCGGATCGACGGGTGGCGTCAGGGACGGCCTCGGCGTGCTCGACGACGTCCTCGAGCACGCGCTCGACCAGCTTGCAGGCAAGGACCACGCGCAGTGACCACCGTCGTGCTGCGCGCCGAGTTGACCGAGCAGACCATCGAGCTCGCCGAGCACGAGGGTCTGGTCGCGCATCACGCCGCCGGGGCCGTCGTCGGCTTCGCAGGCGTGGTGCGGGATCACGATGGCGGGCACACGGTGACAAGGCTCGAGTACTCCGCGCACCCGACCGCCCAGCAGACACTCGCGGACGTCGCTGCTGAGATCGCGGCCGACTGCAGCGGTGTGCGGGCGATCGCCGTCAGCCACCGCATCGGTGCGCTCGAGATCGGAGACGCGGCATTGGTGGCCGCCGTCGCCGCCGACCATCGGCAAGCGGCGTTCGACACCTGCGCCCGGTTGGTGGACACCGTCAAGGCACGGCTACCGGTGTGGAAGCATCAGTTCTTCGCCGACGGCTCCGACGAGTGGGTGGGCTCGGCCTAGCCGACGGGCGCAGGCGGCAGTACCGGCTCGCCGGGCAGCGGTGCGGGTGCAGCCTCAGCTCCGAGAGGAGCAGGCGGCACATCTCCGACCGGCCCGGGAGCGATGCCCGGACCCGCGTTGAGATTCTCCGAACCCGGTTCCGGGGTGGACATCGGCCGCTGCGTCAGCGCGAGCAGCGCGTCCTTGCCCGTGATGTCCTGGGTCTGGATCGCGTGCCACAGGTCCTTGAGGTAGCCGACGTTGGGGCTCTGAGCCGGCAGGTCGCCCTCATTCAGCGTGGTGCCGGTCGGCAGGTTCTGCGGGCTCGCCAGGTGCGGGACCTCGGCGGGGGCAACGGGAAGCTCGCCGGTGACCGCCTGGTTGGCCGCGTCGAGAGCGGGCGCAGGGATGTCGACCGAGTTCACCAATGCCGACGGATCGGCTGCGGGCGCCGGTGCGGCCAGCGGATCGGCGGGGGCCGGACCGGGAAGCGTCGGCGCGGGCTCCAGCGGAGCTGGTGCCATGTGCAGCGCCCATTGCTGCGGGCCGTCGGCGGGGGCGTCGGGTGCGACATCCCAGTCCGGTGCCGGCTGCTCGAGCGAGGCGTTGACGACCGGAAGCGCGACGGGCGCCGCATCCGGCAGCGGGGTGTCCAGCAGCGGCGGGACGTCGGGCATCTGCGACGCGTCGGGCAGCGGCGCGTCGAGGGAAACGAACTCGGCGGCCGGGGCAGGTGGAAGCTCGGGTGCCGGGGGCGCGGGGAGTTCCGGTGCCGGTGGGGCGTCCGGCAGCGGGGCGGCCAGCGCGTCGACAGGAGCGGCTTCCGGCGGCGGCGGCGCGAACGGGTCGAGAGGCGGAGGTGGCGGCAGCTCGCCGTTCAGCCCTGCGGCGTCGATAGCGCCGTCGACGGCTTCGTGGGCGTTGTCGATCACGTTGCGCGGCGTCGAGCTGGACAGCCCGCGACCACAGACCGGCCACGCGCCACGGCCCTGGGAACCCAGGACGCGCTCGGCGACCGCGATCTGCTCGTCCTTGGTGGCCATGTGCGCAGACGGCGCGAACTCACTGCCGCCGTGTGAACGCCAGGTGCCCGGCGAGAACTGCAGCCCGCCCTGGTATCCGTTGCCGGTGTTGATCGCCCAGTTGCCGCCGGATTCGCAGCTTGCAACCTTGTCCCATTCACCATCGGTGGCGGCTCCCGCATGCCCAGCGAGGGCGAGGCCTCCACCACCGATGACTGCGCCCGTGAAGGCGACTTTCGCTACTGATTTTGCCGATGACGTGGGCTTACGGTGCCGTCCACTGCTCATGGGTGCGTTAAATCCTCTCTGATACGCCCGCGAGGTCAGCTGTCGGGTTCGGGCTGGAGAGGTTGCCCGGCCTGGCCGTTTCGAGAAACGGTTTCGGCTTCACCCCAAGGAGCCGCAAGCGGCTCCTGGTCCTTTCGGTGGACCGGTTGGGTCCCCCGCCTCCATCCATATTTTTTCGGTGAATTCCTGCCCGACGGATGGAGCTCGGCGCTACCGGGCAGGAACGGCTAGCCGATTAGGGTCGACTGGCTTGCGGAAGAACTTAACGGGTCTGCGCGTTGTAGTCATCTTTTGCTCGTTGCGGCGTTTCGCCTGGCGGCAAATCCTAATGAGGTTCTAAAAGCGCAGGAGTGTCGGGCGTTTCTGCTGGTGCATATCGTTCTCCACCAGTCTGTAGCCAGCTTGTGACCATTTCGTTATGTGACGTAAATCACGATTAGCCACCCGCGAAGGGCGGCAGCACATCGATTATCTGGCCGTTTATCAGCTCTGCGGTCTGGTCGCGGACGGCGACGCCGTCACATAAGAAGGAACACCTTCGCAGCACCCGGGCGAGCTCCGGACCGCGCTCGGCGAGGGTGTCGACGAGCGCGGAGACCGTTGTTCCGGATGCCGTCTGCACGGTTTCGGTCTCGGTGCCTGCGGCGGCGCGAGCCGCGGCGAAGTACCGCACGGTGAGCATCAGCGTCTGCGCAGTGGCGGCTTCCACGGTCATCCGCCGATCGCACTCATCGGCCGGTCCGGCTGCACGAAGTCGGGGTCGTTGATGCCGTGGCCGGCGGGCTTGGCCCACATCGCGGCGCGCCACGCCGCCTCGAGCGCGGCATCGTCGGCGCCGGTGCGCATCAGCGCGCGCAGGTCGGTCTCCTCCCGGGAGAACAGACAGCTGCGCACCTGGCCGTCGGCGGTCAGTCGGGTGCGGTCACAGGCCGAGCAGAATGCATCAGACACCGACGCGATGATGCCGACGGTCGCCGGGCCGCCGTTGACCAGCCAGAGTTGTGCGGGCGCGGAGCCGCGTGGGGCGGGGTCCGGTGTCAGCGTGAAGTGCCTTTGCAGGGTGGCCAGCACCTCGTCGGCGCCGATTGTCGTGCCGCGGGACCACTCGTGACCGGCGTCGAGCGGCATCTGCTCGATGATGCGCAGCCGGTAGTCGTGCTCGAGGCTGAACCGCAGAAGCGACACCGCGTCCTCGAGCCCGGTCGTCGGATCGAGTACGGCGTTCACCTTGACGGGCTGCAGGCCCGCGCGGTGCGCCGCGGCAAGGCCGGCCAGCACGTCGGCGAGCCGGTCGCGGCGGGTGATGTGCGCGAAATGCTCGGCGTCGACCGTGTCGAGCGACACGTTGATCCGGTCAAGGCCGGCGCGCTTCAGGCCTTCGGCCCGGCGGTGCAGCCCAATCCCGTTGGTGGTCAACGTGATTTCAGGCCGAGGCTGCAACGCGGCGGTCGCGGCGACGACCTCTTCCAGGCGCTTGGCCAACAGGGGCTCGCCGCCGGTGAAGCGAACGCGGGTGACGCCGAGCCGGGTCACCGCGATGCCGAGCAGGCGGGTCAGCTCGTCGACGCTCAGCAGCTGCTCGCCCGACATCCAGTCCAGTCCCTCGGCAGGCATGCAGTACGTGCACCGGAGGTTGCAGCGATCGGTCAGCGACACCCGAAGATCGGTGGCCACCCGGCCGAAGGTGTCGAGCAGCGGTCCGTCGGTGGGTGCGGGCCCGACGGGACGGGACACCGAGGGAACGCCGAGCGCGACGACGGTCACGCGGCGGCTCGTGAAGAGTTTGAGGACAGCTCGCGCGTTTCATCTATTGGCACGATCTCCTTGCCCAACGGCACCAGGGAGACCGGGATGAGCTTGAGGTTGGCCAGCGCCAGCGGGATGCCGATGATCGTCACCGCCATCGCGACCGCGGTGACAACGTGCGCGATGGCCAGCCAGATCCCGAACAGCAGCACCCAGATGATGTTGCCGATCAGCGCACCCGGCCGGGGGCCCGGTTTGTCGATCACCGTGCGACCGAACGGCCACAGCGCATAGGACGCGATACGCAGGGATGCGAAGCCGAAAGGGATCGTGACGATCAGGACGAAGCAGATCAGAGCTGCCAGCAGGTAGCC
>Ga0164307_10001437_pt1 | contig 10790 bp, 9 predicted proteins | sample Whisoiple_243_MG_FD_110214 | JGI IMG/M metagenome (GOLD analysis project Ga0164307, IMG submission 110214) | Soil microbial communities amended with fresh organic matter from upstate New York, USA - Whitman soil sample_243_MG | ecosystem: Environmental > Terrestrial > Soil > Unclassified >...
AAGGAGGTCAACGAGCTCGGCCTTCGCCTCGGCCAGCGCAGCGGTGGCCTCGGCGGCTGCGGTGGCTGCGGTGGATGCGGTGGCTGCCCCCGCCTTGGCGGTCGCGGCCGCCCCCGGGTCGAAGGTGCTCACGGCGGCCCGCGGGGCGGCCGAGCCGTTTCTGCAGCGGACTGCGACCCAAGGTCCGGAAGGAGTCGAGGAACACCGTGCCCGGCAGTGGCGAGTGCGCCGACCACCGCGACCGCACACGTGGAGTCCTCGTGCGTCACGGCAGACGTCGCGCCGCGGCCTTGTCCGCCTCGGCGAGAGCCTTGTCGACGGCGGCCTACTGGACCTCACGCCGCAGGTCAGCCGGAAGGTGCTCCAACGGATCGGGGTCGGCCACGGGGGGCTCCTGTCGGTCGGCGACGCGGATCAGGCGGTTGCGCCACGTATGTCCCTCCCGCCCCTCGACGGTCGGTGATCACCACAGGTGGTCCGTGTGCCGCGGCGCCGCCCCGAGTCACCCGAGCGGCGCGCGGGCCCGGGACGTCACGGTGATGGTGACGCTGCCGCCGAGGGTCTCGAGGACCCACCCGCTCATCGGAAGCGTGGCCGTCCCCTGGATCGTCACGACGGCTGTGGCGCCGTCGCTGGTGCCGGTGCCGGGGACGACGGACCACGCGGTGATCCCGGACGGCAGCGGCGTGCGCGCCAGATGGGCCGTGGCGGCGCTGGCCACGGACTCGTCGGTGATGGCGAGCTGGTCGAGGACGCCGCCCTCGTAGGCGGCGCGCTCGTCGAGCGCATCGGCGGCGTCGAGAGCCGCCGAGTCTGCGGCGTCGAGCAGGCGCATCCGCGCCAGCTGAGCCGCGGTGACGTCGACGGCGCCGAGGACCAGGAGGGTTGCGAGCACGAACAGGCCGAGGGCGAGGACGCCGATCTGGCCCTCGTCGCGGGCCCGATTGTGAACTGTCCGAGCGCGGAGGCGACGGACGACGGCCCGGAGGCGGACGGCATACGTGCTCGTCATCGCGCCACGAACCGGTCGACGGAGGCGACGTGGGTCGACGAGACGGTCACGGAGGCCGGCACGTGCGACGCGATGAAGTCCGGCACGAGCGGAAGCCGGACCTTGATCGTCGCCGTGGAGGTCACCGTTCCGTCGGGGCGCAGGCAGGGAGAGCCGTCGCACGCCACGGACACCGCTGCGCCGTCCTCGAAGGAGAAGTCGGTGAAGGCCAGCTGGGCCGCCGCTCGGGCGCGGGCATAGCCGTCGTCGTCGGACCGCGCCGTGACGAAGGCTCGGCCAGCCTCCCGCCCGGCCAGCGACGCCGAGAAGGAGGCTGCCTGGAGCCGAGCCGCTGTGAGCACGAGGTAGGTGAGCGGGAGCAGGAGCAGGAGGCCGAGGAAGATGAACTCGAGGATGGCGCGACCAGCCTCGACGTCACTCCGGCGGCCAGCCCGGGCGAGGACGTCCTGCGGCCGGATCATCGGGTGCCTCCGGCCACGACCTGCTCCTCGCTGAAGGCGCGACCGGACACCGTGAGTGCGCCCGTGGGTCCGATCGGACCGATGACCGGCAGCGGCGCCGTCACGCGGACCTCCACGACGCGCACCCCCGAGGCGGTGACGGAACGGGTGGCGCTCACGTCCTGGGCGAACGTCGAGCTCAACGCCGAGGTGATGAGCGCCTCGGTGCGTGCGATGCCGTCACCGGGCTGCGCATCGGCTCGAGCGCCGTAGCGGGCGCCCTCGGACGCGGCCGAGATCAGCGTGTTGCGCACGTAGAGCGCCAGGCCGAGCTGGAAGACCCCCATCGCGACGACCAGCAGAAGTGCAGCCACCATGACGAACTCCGCTATGGCAGAACCACGCTCGCGATCAGCTGCGCTGGTTGAGGGGTGCTCCAGCCGGGCCAGGAGCGACCCGGGCGTCACGGGCCCTTGACGTCCGAGATGGCGTCGCTGAAGAGCTGCCCGAGCTGGGGGCCGGCGAGGGCCCACAGCGCGGTGACGAGCCCCGCGGTCATGATCGTGATGAGGACCCAGCCGGGGACGTCCCCACGGTCACGAGCGCCGGCGATCCGACGAGACACGGCGGTCGTGACGGCCGCTCGGGCTCGGGCGTGTGCCGTGATGATGCGGTTCATTCTCTTTCTCCCTGTGTTGGATTGCGGTGACAGGACACTCGGTGGGCCGGGCGTCAGAGCTTGAGGTGGAGGAAGCTGAGGCCGGGGTAGAGGGCGAAGAGCACCGTCACCGGCAAGGTGAGGAAGACGATGGGGACCATCATGTAGATCTCCTTCTTCCCGCCCTCCTCCATGAGGGTGCGTCGCCCGTCCTCGCGGACGTCCTGCGCCTGGGCCCTGAGCACGTCGGCGAGCGGCGTTCCACGCTCGACGGCGACGACGATGCCGTCGACGAAACGGGTCAGGCTCATCAGCCCGGTGCGGTCGGCGAGACCCTGGAGTGCCGTGGGCAGGTTGGCCCCAGCCCGGGCGTCGGCCAGGCACCGGCGCAGCTCGTCGGAGAGCTCTCCGCGGGACAGGCGGCAGACGCGTTCCAGCGCGCCGACGGCACCCTCTCCCGCGCTGACAGCAAGGGCGAGCAGTTCTGCGACGGTGGGGAACTCGGTGAGCATGCGGGCCTCGCGCCGGCTCGCGGCGCGGCTGAGGAGGTAGTCGCGACCGGCGATCCCGCCGAGCACCCCGACGATCACCATCGACACGAGGACCGGCACCGGAAAACGTCGCTGCGCGACGGCGACGACGGCAGTGAAGGCGAGACCACCCAGTCCCCCAACTGCCCCGGCCATGACCTGCTCGGCGCGAAACCGTTCGACGTCCGCGGGCTGCCCCGCGCGGAGCTGCCGACGCGCCACGGAGGGGGCGCCCCCGACGAGCGCGCCCACCCCGGAGCCCAACCTGGCCACGTAGGGCGCGAGCAGCTCACCGAAGCCGAACGGACCACGCGGCGGGGCCGGCCGGGAGAGCAACGTCGACGGGCGGGGCGTGTCGCGCAGGTAGGGCTCCAGGCGGTCGTCGAGGGTCGGGCGGCGGCTCGCGGGCAGTCCGGCGACGACGAGAGCGATGCCCGCGACGAGGCACACGCCCGCGCTCGCGCCGACCCAGGACCACCCGTCGGCGACGAACTCGCTGAGTCGACCCGCCAGCCCGTTCACCGGAGGACCCGCTCTTCCTCGGGGAGTCGCCCGATCCACACCATGGTCCGGTAGGCCACGACGCACAGCGCAGCCCCGACCGCGAGGACGGCCCAGCCCGTTGGCGATGAGTAGGCCGCGAGCGAGCTGCCGTTGAGGGCGAGCAGCCCGAGGACGACCCACGGGGCGCCGGCTGCGAGACGGGCTGCGTTGACCGTCCAGCTCTGCCGGGTCTCGAGCTCGGAGCGGGTGCGGGCATCCTCACGCAGGAAGGACGACAGGGTGCGGAGCAGCTTCCCGAGGTCGCTGCCACCCACCTCGCGGGCGATCCGGAGCGACTCGACGATGCGGTCTCCGACCGGGTCGCTGAGCCGGTCCTTGAGCCGGTCGAGACAGTCGTGGAAACGCCCTGTCGTCCGGTAGTCCTCCGCGAACGCGGCGAAGGCCGGACGCAGCTCGGCCGGACCGCGGACGGCGAGCTGCGAGAGTGCCTCGGGAAGCGCCAGGCCCGCCCGCACGCCCGACGTGATGTTGTCGACGACGTCGGGCCACAGGTCGCGAAGCTTGTTGCGGCGCTTGCGCGCTCGCATTCGCACGAGCGAGAGCGGGATCGCGCCTGCCATGAGGCTGAAGCACAACGAGATCGGGACGACGCGCGTCAGGGCGAGGACCAGGACGAAGGCCACGACGAAGAGCACGACCGACCCGGCGACGACGTTGCCGGGCGTGACCGACGAGTACCCGGCCTGGGTGAGGTGGTCACGCAGCTCGACGATGAAGCCGCCCCGGTCGACCTTCTCGCGGGCGGGCTCCTGGGGCCAGGAGGACCAGTAGACGAAGAAGACGCCGACACCGAGCAACAGGCCGATCGCCAGAGGCGAGATCACGAGTCCGCCTGACCGAGAAGGGCCGCCACGTCGTAACCCGCCCGCTCGAAGGCCTCCCGGTGGGGCGGGAACCCGTCGGCCCGTCGCAGGGCACCCTCGCGCGTGACGAAGAGGTCGGCGATCTCGATGACGTCCCCCTCGGCCCGTCCGGGAACGGCAACGATCTCTCGGACCCGTCGGACGCCGTCGCGCTCGAGGGCGACGTGGACGACGACGTCGACCGCCGCCGCCACCGTCGGAACGACGAAGCGGCTCGAGACGTTCTCGCCGGCGAGCAGAGGGAGCGTGCACATCTTCGTGACGGCCTCGCGGGCGCTGTTGGCGTGCACGGTGCACATGCCCGGCACGCCGCTGTTCAGGGCGATGAGCAGGTCGAGGCTCTCCTCCTGCCGCACCTCGCCGACGATGATGCGCGACGGACGCATCCGCAGCGCCTCCTTGACGAGGCGGCGCAGCGGGACCTCGCCCGTGCCCTCGAGGCTGGGTTGGCGGCACTGCATGGCGGCCACGTCGCGCTGCGGGATCTTCAGCTCGAAGACCTCCTCGCAGGTCACGATGCGCTCGCGGGGCGGGATCGCGGCGGCGAGGCAGTTGAGCAGCGTCGTCTTGCCCGCTTGGGTGCCGCCGGCCACGAGCACGTTGAGGCCGCTCGCGACGGCGGCCTCGAGGAACGTCGCCGCCTGTCGGGGCATCGTGCCGAGCCGGACGAGGTCGTCGAGGTGGTCGGCCTTGACGACGAACTTGCGGATGTTGACCTGCCAGTGCGCCCTGCTGATGTCGGGGATGACGACATGGAGCCGTGAGCCGTCGGCGAGCGTCGCGTCGACGAAGGGGCTGCTGAGGTCGACGCGCCGGCCGCTGCTCTTGAGCATCCTCTCGACGAGGTCGCGCACGTCGTCGGCCGTGAGGATCGTGGGGGTCAGCTCGGCGATCCCGCCGCGGGCCACGAAGACGCGTGAGGGCTCGTTGATCCAGATCTCCTCGACGGCGGCGTCGTCGAAGTACTGCTGGAGCGGACCGTAGCCGGCGACGACGGCCAGGATCGAGTGAACGGCGAGTCGCTGGTCTCCGAGGGTCGGCAGACCCCCGTGGAGGGAGCGCTCGTCGTAGTCCTGCACGGCGTCCTGGACGAGACGGCGTACGGCCTTGGAGTCATGTGCGGGATCGAGACCCGACCGACGGATCAGCTCACGGACCTCGCCCTCGACGTGGCGCACCGCTTCCTGTGTGGACATGCGTTCCCCTGAACCCTGTGAGTTGCTACGCCCGACATCCTGCCCGGACTGTCGCGATCTGGCGCGTCCAAGCTAGGTCAAATGCGTCCAAACGCGTGATCTTCCTCCACAGGGTCGCCGTGGGGTGGTGCGAGCGCCGGGCACCGTAGCGGGCCCGGGATCTCGCCGTCGCCATCGTCCACACCTGTGCACGCGCCCCCGGACGACCGGCTCCTGCGCTGTGTCATGGGGGCACACGAGAAGGAGGATCCGGTGCGCCTGACCATGACCGTCGTCGACACCCGTGGGCTCGGCGCGCGTCCGCGACACGTGACGATCGAGGCCCCGTCGGGCACACGCTTCGGCGAGATCCGTCCCGAGCTCGCCGACGTCGCCGGCGTCCGGGGCTGCGGCTTCCGCACCGACGGTCGGCTCGTCACCGACGACGCCCTCGTCGGGGCACCGCCCCTCCTGCGGGGTGCCCTGCTGACCATCACCCGGCCGGGTGATCCCATCGCGGTCGCGACGGGTCGAGGCGCCGTGCAGCTGCGGCTCGCCGGTGGCGTCGGCGCGGGGCGGGTCGTGTCCCTCGGCAGGGGCGAGCACGTCGTCGGGCGAGCCGCGTCCGCGGACGTACGCCTCGACGACCCGGGCGTCTCCCGCGCCCACGCGGTCGTGACCGTGACCCCTGACCATGTCAGCGTCGTCGACCACCACCCGACCAACGGGTCACGCATCGAGGGCACGCTGCTGCCGAGCGACGGGGCGCGCCTCGAGCCCGGTCAGCTCCTGACCGTGGGGTCGACGACGCTCGTCCTGGGCGGCGTGGACGTCCGCGGCGGCCACCACGATGTCGTGGACGGCGAGGTCCGGATCCACCGCCAGCCGCGCTTCCGCGACGCGGGCGTCCCGCCGTCCGTGACCTTTCCCGAGGTCCCGTCCCGCCCGGACCGACAGCGTGTGCCGCTCCTTGCCTCGCTGGCTCCGGTGGCGCTGTCGGCCGTGCTCGCCGTCGCGCTGTCCTCCCCCGCCCTCCTCCTCTTCGCCCTGATGTCGCCGGTCCTCCTCATCGGACAGTGGTGGAGCGACCGACGCGCTGGTCGGGTGTCGTATCGCCGGCAGGTCCGTGAGCACGCCGCGCTGCTGGCCCAGGCCCGCAGCGCGCTCGCAGAGGCCGTCGCGGCCGACGCGGCCGCCCGGCGCGCGGATCATCCCGACCTCGGACACCTCGAGGCCGTCGCCCGTCGGCGCGGGACCCGGCTGTGGGAGCGACGGCCCTCGGACGACGACCACCTGGTGCTCCGTCTCGGGACCGCGACCCAGCCGACCCGGGTCGACGTGTCCGGCCCGGCACCCGACGGCGTACCGCACGTCAACGGGCTCCCCGCCCTGCTGGATCTCGCGACCTCGGGTGTCGTCGGGGTCGCGGGCCCCCGGGCCCACACGCTCTCGCTCGTCGGCGGCCTGCTCCTGCAGGTGGCGACGTGGCACACGCCCCGCACCGTCCAGGTCCACGTCCTCGCCGACACCCATGAGCACGCGCTCGACTGGGAGTGGGCCGCACACCTCCCCCACGTCCGGGACGACGACGGCTCGCCGGCGCGCGTCACCGGCCGCGCGGCAGACGTGGCACGCCATGTCTCGGCCCTCCGCGAGCTCGTCGACAGCCGACGTGCGGCGGACGACGGTCGCTGGACAGGTTCGCGACGTCCTGCTCCCGACGTCGTCGTGCTCCTCGACGGAGCCAGCCGGCTGCGGGCCCGTCCGGGGGTCGCCGACCTGCTGCGCGACGGACCCACGGCCGGGATCGTCGCCGTCTGCGTCGACACGGACGTCTCCGCGCTACCGGCCGAGACGCGCGCCACGGTGGAGCTGGACGCCGCTGCACCGTCGGCCACGGTTCGTGCGGAGGGGCACACCCTCACCGGGGTGGTCCCGGACCTGCCGTCGGTCGGCTGGCTCGAAGGCGTCAGCCGGGCCTTGGCGCCGTACGTCGACGCCACACCGGAGTCAGGATCGGCAGCCCTGCCCCGTGACGTGTCGTTCGTCGAGCTGCACCGGGGCGCGGGCGTCGACCCCACGACCGGCGACGGCCTGGCGCTGTCGTGGGCACGCAGCACCGGTCGTCCGGTCGCCCTCCTCGGGCGGTCGACCGGCGGCGACCTCATGGTCGACCTGGCGACGGACGGACCGCACGTGCTCGTCGGCGGGACCACAGGGTCGGGCAAGTCGGAGCTGCTCCAGACCCTCGTGACCGGCCTCGCCGTGAGCAACCGGCCGGATGAGCTCGGCCTGCTCCTCGTGGACTACAAGGGTGGCTCGGCCTTCGGCGACTGCGCGCGGCTGCCGCACACGGTCGGCCTCGTCACCGACCTCGACGTTCACCTCACGGCGCGGGCGCTCACCTCGCTCGATGCCGAGATGAAGCGCCGTGAGCGGCTGCTCGCGCGGGCGTCCGCGCGCGACCTCGACCACTACCGGCGCTCCGCTGGCGTATGCCGTGAGCTCCCTCCCATGTCCCGCCTCGTCATCGTCGTGGACGAGTTCAAGGCCCTCGCCGACGAGTTCCCGGACTTCATCGCGGGCCTCGTGCGCGTCGCGGCCCTCGGTCGGTCGCTCGGTCTCCATCTCGTGCTGGCGACCCAGCGCCCGGCAGGCATCGTCTCCGCCGACATGCGGGCCAACATCGCCCTGCGCATCGCGCTCCGGGTCCGTGACCGCGCCGACAGCGAGGACGTCGTCGACGCCGCAGACGCCGCGTCGCTCGACCCGCGAGCGCCCGGACGAGCCTGCCTACGCTCCGGAGACCGGAGCCTGACCACGGTGCAGACCGCCTACCTCGGCGGCCCGCTGGTCGAGGGGCCCGAGTCGGCGGATCGCACCCGCGTCGTCCCGCGCGACCTGCTGGCCCCGATCGCCCCTCCCGAGGACGTCTCGGACGAGGAGCCCCGCCCCAGCGAGCTCCTCGCCGTCGTCGACGCAGCACGCGACGCTGCTCGTCGCGCCGGCATCCCCTCCCAGCCCTCTCCCTGGCTGCCGCCGCTGCCGACCGAGCTGACCCCGGCCGACGTGATGGTTGCTGCGGCGCGCGCGTCGGGGTCGACGCCGCCGCTCGACGTGCCGATGGGTCTCGTGGACGTGCCCGACGAACAGCGACAGGACACCCTCTGGTGGCGCGCGGGCGACCGCGGCCACCTCGGCATCGCCGGTGGGCCACGCTCGGGCCGCTCCACCGCGCTCGTCACCCTCGCCCTCGGCCTTGCTGGGAGCACCTCACCCGACGACGTGCACGTGCACGTGCTCCAGGGCGTCGCCGGGCCGTGCGCCGCACTCGCGTCGCTCCCGCACGTCGGGACCGTGACCGACGGCGCAGACCCGACCCGCACCCGACGCCTCGTCGCCCGCCTCCTCCGAGTGGTCGACGGCGACCAGCCCGCGGCCGCCTGCACCGTCGTGCTCGTCGACGGCTGGGAGTCGCTCGACGAGGCCCTGTCGAGCCTTGACCACGGCGCCGCCGTCGACGAGCTGCACCGCCTGCTGCGAGACGGCCCCCGGGCGGGGGTGAGGTTCGCCGTCACGGGTGGCCGGGCCATCCTCTCCGGCAGGCTTCCGGGCCTGCTCGACCACCGGCTGGCCCTCCACCTGCCCGACCCGCTGGACCTCACCCTGGCCGGCGTCTCGCCCGAGCTCGCCAGCACGACGAGGACGCCCGGACGGGCGATCGACCTCCGGACCGGCCACGAGGTGCAGCTGGCCGCCACCTCACCCGGCGACGTCGCGGAGGCCGTGGCCCGGGTCGTGGACGTCCACCGTGCCGGCTCCCGGGACCGACGCGCCCGCGTCCCCTGGCGCATCTCGGCGCTGCCGCAGCAGGTGCGGCTCGAGGACCTGCCACCGGTCCGGGACGGCTTGTGGATCGGTGTCGGCGGTGACGACGGCGCACCCCTCGCCCTGCCGCTCGGCGCCGGTCACCGTCGCGTCGTCGTCGCGGGACAGAACAGGTCCGGGCGCTCGACCACCTTGGTGACCGTCGGCGAACAGCTGCTCCGGCTGGGACGACGCGTCTGTGTCGTCAGTCCCCGCCGGTCCGTCCTGTCCCTCTGGGCGGCAGGCCAGGAGTGCCCGACCCTGACACCACACGACGCCACGGAGCTGATCGGCATGCGGCGTGACGATCCAGATCTGTGCCTGCTCGTCGACGACGCCGAGCTCGTGGACGGCAGCCGGGTCGAGGCGGCACTCGTCGAGGCTGCTCGCCTCGTCGACGGCACGGAGGGCATCGTCGTGGTCGCAGCAGAGCTGGCCCGCGCGAACGGCGCGTTCCGCGGACTCCTCCCCGAGGTATCGCGCGACGGGGTCGGGATCCTGCTCGGTGCGACGTCCCCGGGTGATGGCGACGTGCTGGGCGTCCGTCTCGAGATCGACAGCACGCGCCGCGCAGGTCGCGGCCACCTCGTCGTCGACGGCCGCTCGACACCGGTCCAGGTGGCCCTGCTCGACCGTCCGGCGCGCCGGACGTCGGACTCACCGCCCACGACGGCCCCCGCTCTGCCACTCTCGTGACGCACACCACCAGGCCCCAGGAGGACCCATGCCGCGCGGCGCCCGAGAGATCACCCTGCGCTTCCTCGCCGCACCCACGGACGCGGGCTACTCCGGCACGGTCGGGGGCGGACGTGTGCTCGAGTGGATCGACAAGGCGGGCTACGCCGCAGCTGCGGGGTGGAGCGGGACGTACAGCGTCACGGCATACGTCGGCAACGTGCGCTTCACCCGGCCGGTCGAGGTGGGCGACCTCGTCGAGGCCACCGCTCGCATCATCCACACCGGAACGACGAGCCTGCACATCCTCGTCACCGTCTCGGCCGGCAACCCCAAGGACGGCGACCTGCGCCCGACCACCGACTGCATCATGGTCTTCGTCGCCGTCGACGAGCACGGCCGGCCGACCCCGGTCGCCCAGCTCGTCCCCGAGGACGAGCACGACCGCGAGTGGCAGGAGAGCGCGGTCACCCGGATCGGTCTGCGCAACGAGATCGCCGCCGCCATGGCCGCCCAGACCTACAGCGACGCCGGCACCGCGCCCCGCGTCGTGCTGCGCTTCCTCGCCGCCCCGACCGACGTCAACTGGGGCGGCAAGGTGCACGGCGGCATCGTCATGCGCTGGATCGACGAGGCCGCGCACGTGCTGGCGACGCAGTGGACCGGCTCGGCGTCCAACGTCGCCGTCTACGCCGGCGGCGTCCGCTTCTACCGTCCCCTCCGCATCGGTCACCTCGTCGAGGTGGAGGCGAGGCTGCTCCTCACGGGGACGTCGAGCATGCACATCAGCGTGCACGTCCGCTCGGGCGACCCCTCCACCGGCGACCTCGACCTGACGACCCACTCCCTCATCGTCTTCGTGCCGCTCGACGTCGACGGCAACGCCGTCGCCGCGCGCCCGTGGGTGCCCGTCACCGACGAGGACATCGCCCTGCGCGACCACGCGCAGGCTCTCGTCGAGATGCGCAACGAGGTCGATGCCGAGCGCCACATCCCGTGACCCGCA
>Ga0164307_10001438_pt1 | contig 10785 bp, 12 predicted proteins | sample Whisoiple_243_MG_FD_110214 | JGI IMG/M metagenome (GOLD analysis project Ga0164307, IMG submission 110214) | Soil microbial communities amended with fresh organic matter from upstate New York, USA - Whitman soil sample_243_MG | ecosystem: Environmental > Terrestrial > Soil > Unclassified >...
AACCGCTTTCGCGGCTAGTCGGCCGGTTCTCAACCGGGAGCCGGTCGCACGGCGACCGTCATCCGGACGAGGGCGCACAGCCGCTCCGCGTCATCGGTGATCTCGACGTCCCAGACCCAGGTGGTGCGGCCACGGTGCCGCGTGCGGGCGACCGCATTCACGTGGCCCTCGGTGATCGGGCGCATGAACGTCGCGCTGTTGGACTGGCCCATGGCGGCCATGTCGTCGTCCTTGACGCTCAGCCAGGTTGCGGCGGAGCACATGCTCTCCGCCATCGCGGCGAAGACACCGCCGTGGACGAGCCCGACCGGCTGGCGGACCCGGTCGGTCACCTCGAGGCGCGCCCGGACCTCCTCGGGCCCCGAGTCCAGGTACTCGAGGCCAATGAGATCACCGAGGCCATCCCGGCCAGGCGCATTGCCCGCTTGCATGACGCGAGACCCTAACCCTCGGCGAGCCGTTGCAGTGGCGGCCCCAGGTGGGGCGTCGGGGGCCCCGACTCCCTAGGCTTCCCCATGTGCCTCTGACGGCGGATCAGAAAGCCATGCTCCAGTTGCTGCTCGAACGCGGGCAGAGCTACGACGACCTCGCCTCGATCCTGGGGGTCGGACCCGACGAGGTGCGCACGCGAGCGCGGACGGCGCTGACCGACCTCGCCGGTGCCGATCCGGACCGCAACGTCGCCCTCACGGACTATCTGCTCGGGCAGGCCGACCCGATCGACCGCGCCGACGCGGTCCGCCACCTGAAGGACGACCCCGAGGATCTGGCGCTCGTCTCCGAGCTCGCTCAGAAGCTTCGCCTCGTGGCTCCAGAGGCGGAGCTGCCAAGGCTGCCGGGCGAGGACCGCCAGCCCCGCCCTCGGGGCTCCACCCGCCGGCGGCTGCCAAAGCCGCTGAAGAAGCTGGCGCCCGCTCCCAAGGAATCCGCGGACGGCGAGCCAAGCCCTCCCCGCACTACGCTCAGCCGGCGCCAGACCCAGGGGATCGTGGTCGCCGCCTGCGCCACCGTGCTCGTCGCCGTGGGTGTGCTCGCGATCGCGGGTGTCTTCAACAGCTCCAGCTCGGGCTCGACCACCACGAGCACCTCGAACCCGACCCCTCCCTCGGGCACGGTCCAGGGGTATCCGCTGCTTCCGATCGCCGCCGCCAACAACAAGGGCCAGGGGGCGAAGCTCGACAGCAACGGCAACTTCGAGGACTCGATCCCGATCCCGACCGCCGTGCAGTCGATCCTCCCGAACGTCCAGGCAGTCGCGATCACGCTCGCCAACAACACGAAGGTCGCTAAGTCGATTCAGACGGCGGTCCAGAACAAGCAGGCGATCCTCACCGTCGAGGGCACGACGGACTTCATCGGGGTCGTCGGCGCCAAGAAGGGCAAGGTTTTCCCCATTCAGCTCACCGCCGGCAAGAACGTGAAGGGCTCCGGCACGGCGGCGCTGGGAGTTACGAACAAGCAACCCTTCTTCCAGGTCAAGATGACCGGCCTCGCTCAACCGCCCAACGGCTCCAGCTACATCATCTGGCTGGTCGTCGGAACCGCGCCGAAGCAGTAGGCGATTCGAGTGGCGGCCGTCCTCGCGATGCTCGCCCTGGCCGCGGGAGGGGGAGCGGCCGCCGCCCCGGCGCAGCCATGGGAGCCTCCGGCGGGGGCGCGATGGCAGTACCAGCTCGAGAGCTCCGCCAAGAGCCTGAAGTCGACCGGGGGCATCGACGTGAACATCTGCCAGCCCCCCGCAGGGGGCGGCCCCTGCGTTCGCCCGCAGGTCTTCGACATCGACCTGTACGAGGACGGGCAGGTCTCGGGCAACGACCACACCGTGAACACGGCGGCGGTCAATGCCATCCACCGCCGGGGCGGCCGTGCGGTCTGTTACCTCTCGGCCGGCACTGCCGAGAACTTCCGCCCCGACTACGACAAGTACGTCCAGTTCGACCGGACCCACGGCCACAGCCTGATTGGCAAGCCGTTCAGCGGCCGCTTCCCGAACGAGTACTGGCTCAACCTCAACAACAACCGGGGCCAGCGCGACTTCATCCTGCGCCAGCTCGCCGCCCGCACCCGCAAGTGCGCCAACGCCGGCTTCGACGCGGTCGAGTTCGACAACGTCGAGACGTACGCCCAGCCGACGCGCGTCACCGGGTGGCAGGTGAGCGCCCATACACAGCTGATCTTCAACACGGCGCTCGCGAAGATGGCTCATGCGAACGGGCTATCGGTCGGGCTCAAGAACGATCTCGGCCAGGTGCCGAGGCTCGAGCCGGAGTTCGACTTCGCGGTCAACGAGCAGTGCTTCCAGTACCACGAGTGCACCAACAACCCCTCGCCTGGGTACAAGGCGTTCCTGCGCGACAGCAAGCCGGTCTTCCAGGTCGAGTACCGCATCCCGCCGTCCAGCTTCTGCAGCGACGCCAACCGCCTCGGCATCAGCTCGATCAAGAAGGCGAAGAACTTCTCCCTGAACGCGAAGCCCTGGACGCCCTGCCGCTAGGCGGGCTGGGGCTCACTCGGCCGGCACGACGATGTTCTTCACCTCCGCCATGTAGCGATTGGCGGCCTCGGATGCCTCGTCCGGAGCGCTCCCGTCCTGGCGAGCGACCATGTAGGCGGCGTACCAGTCCCACCAGTCGTGCGGTGGGGCGACCGCCTCGAATGAGCCATGGCGCCCGGAGGTCTCGTGCAGTAGGTCAGCCAGTGAGGCGATGTCCATCTCAGTCCTCCCACGTCCGGCCGGGGAGCCGCTCGGTGATCTCCTGGAGCTCCCAGCTGTTGCCGTCCGGGTCGCTGAACGACGCCCGCGCGAAGTACGAGCGCCCCGGCGAGTCGAAGCCCGGGGGCTTTGCCTCCTGCACCTCGCCGACGTCGACGCCGCGGCCGATCAGGTCGGCCCGGGCGGCGTCGATGTCCTCAACCACGACGATCATCCCCTGAGCGGATCCCGGCGCGGCCGTCGTGCGGCCCTTGCCAAACTGGATCGAGCACGCCGAGTGAGGCGGGGTGAACTGCACCGTTCGAATCTCGTCGCTGATCACCAGGTCGATGTCCAGCCTCCACCCGATGCTCTCGTAGAAGGCCTTTGCCCGATCGACGTCGGCGACCGGCAAGGCCACGACCTCGAGGTTCATGTCCACGCCCAGTGCGCGCTGCACTTCGCTCGTCGGTTCACTGCTTACGCCGGTGTCGGCCATCTCGACCTCCCTCGATGGGTGTTTTTGGATTCGGCGACGCCTCCAATAAGCCGGGGGCCGGCGAACCCAAATGCCGCTGGCCGCCTTACGGCAGCAGCTTGCCCGGGTTCATGATCCCAGCCGGGTCCAGGCGCTCCTTGACCGCGCGCAGGGCATCGATGCCGAGCTCGCCGATCTCCGCTCCCATGTAGGGGACGTGGTCGCGGCCGACTCCGTGGTGGTGGGTGATGGTTCCGCCAGCCTCGACGATCGCCTCCGATGCGGCCGTCTTCGCGGCGCCCCATTGCTCGAGCTCCGCGGCCGGTCGGCGGGGGGCGATGAAGGTGAAGTAGAGAGACGCCCCGTCCGGGTACGCGTGCGAGAGGTGACACATGACCAGCCCGTGGGTGCCCTGGGCCGCGAGCGCGGATCCGATCGCGGCCCGAACCTCGTCGTGAAGGTGCTGCAGCTCGCTCCATTCGTGCGACGTTTCGAGTGTCTCCGCCAGGTAGCCGAGGTCCATGAGCGCGTCGCGCAGGTAGGGGCCGTCGTAACGGCCGCGCTCCCAGGCCCTGCCGGGTGCGCTGCCGAGTGCGGCCGCGCCGCCGGAGCGCAGGATCCGAGTCCCGATCGACCGGCGCCGCTCCACGGCCTCGCCCTCGCCCTCCCAGCCGCAGATCACGATCGACCCGTGGTCGCGCCGCCTCAGCCGCAGGTAGCCGCCCAGGAGCGCGCGCTTGCCTCCCCCGGTCCCCGACATGGCGAGCGAGGTGCGCGTCTCGGCCTCGTCGGAGACCCGGATCACATCAGGAAGGCTCCGCGACTGCGCCAGAGTGCGCACGATGTCGGCTCCCGATGCGAAATCGGCCGCCATCCACGCGTCGTAGCGGCGCCGCTCGGGCACAGGGCGCACTCTCGCGGTGACCTGCGTGATCACCCCGAGCGCACCCTCCGAGCCCAGGGCGAGCTCGCGCAGCGAGGGCCCGGCGGCCGTATGCGGGGTCTTGAGCGTGCTGAGCGTCCCCGCCGGCGCCGTCAGCCGCAGGGAGGTGACGAGCTCGTCGAAGCGCCCGTAGCCGCTCGAGGCCTGCCCGGCAGAGCGGGCCGCCGCGAACCCGCCGATCGTCGCATACTCGAACGACTGCGGAAAGTGGCCCAGAGTGACGCCCTGCGCGGCAAGCGCCTCCTCCGCCTCGGGTCCCCGGAGCCCCGGCCCGAGGGTGGCGGTCATCGAGGTGTGGTCGACCTCGACGCCCTGCAGGCGCCCGAGATCCAGCGTGATGAGGCGTTCGAAGGCGCCCCGCAGCGGCTCCACGCCCCCAACCACGCTCGTGCCGCCGCCGAACGGCACCACGCCGATGCCCTCCCGCCCGCAGATCTCCAGCACGCGCGCAAGCTCGTCCTCGCTGCCCGGCAGCACGACTGCATCTGGCGCATCCTTCAGGCGTCCGGCGCGCAGGCGCACCAGGTCCGGATAGCCGCGGCCGGCCGCCCGCCGCACGCGATGCTCGTGGCTGTCGAGCACAGCCGCCTCGCCCACCGCCTCGGCGATCGATGGCGGCAGCGGAAGCGGCGCGGGAATGGCAACCGACTCGAGGGACACGTGCTCTTCCGGCTGCGCCTCCCCCACCTCCGAGCGCAGCGCGGCGATCGCGCCCGCCCCGACCTCCAGGCGCCGCTCAGGGTCGCCCCAACCCCACCACTTCATATGGCCGCCCGCGCGTCCGGCTCCGCCGGACGACCGGTCGCCTCCGGCTCCCTGAGCTCCGCTTCCGCCGGGGCCGGGCCTGTGCGGGGACCCCGGACTCACGATTCGCCCACCGCCCTCTCGATCCCGTCCAGGGCCTCGTCGAGGCGCTTCCGGGTCGCCATGCGCATCATCGGCGAGCCGAGCCGCGAGAGCCCGCGCAGCCGCTCGCTCGACGCCAGCTTCACCGAGGTTCCCCCCTTTCCGTCGTCGAGGAGGATTTCCAGGCGCGAGTAGCGCAGGATCCGCTCGAAGGGCGTGCCCTCGAGGTCCTGCTCCCACAGGTATCGCTCCCCGGGCGCCGCACTGGTGCAGCGGTAGTCGGCACGCACGCCCTTGCCGCGCTCGGTCCCGAGCACGGTGGTCCACCGCGAGCGTTTCCCGCTTCCCATCTGCGTGACGTCCTCGACCCGCATCGCGCGGGGCCACCACCGGGGCAGGTGATGGGGATCCGACACGAGATCCCAAACCCGCTCTCTGGGGGCTGCGATCACGCGTGTTCGCGAGACTCGCGGCAGCGGCTAGTACTCCCCGGTGGTTCCGGCGCGGAGCACTTAATCGCCCTTGATGCGGCGGAGGTCCCTCACCAGCATCAGATGCTTGAGGTGCCCGCAGACCGCCGCGAGGCTTTCGAGGTTCTCGATCGCCTCCTTGCGCCTGGCCTGGCTTCGTGAGCGAAGCGCCGGACCCACGATCTGCTGGAGCAGTGCCGCCTCGCGGTCGGCGGAGCTCCTGAAGACGCGGAGATTCCTGCCGGCGACGCCGAAGCGCGAGAGCTCGGCCGCCGCGCGCACGATCTCGAGGTCGGTCTCGTCGTAGACCATCCGCCCGTCGCGACGGTCCGGCTGCACGATGCCGAACTCCTGAAGTTCCCGGATCAGGCTCTCCGACACCCCCGCCTCGTCCAGGATCTCCTCCTGCGTCATGGTCGAGACCGAGGCGTCCACCGACGCCGCGCGGCGGGTGGCCGCGGCGTCGCTTCCGCGCCGAGCCCCGCCGAAGTCGCCGCTTGCAAGCTCCTGCCTGATGACGCGAAGCGGGAGGAACTCATCGCGCTGCATCCGCAGGATGGCGCGGAGCCGCTCGACGTCCGCCTGGCTGTACAGGCGGTAGCCGCCGGCCGTGCGGCGCGGCGCGAGAAGCTTCTGGTCCTCGAGGTAGCGGATCTTGGAGATCGAGATGTCGTCGAACTCCTGCCCGAGGATCTTCGCGACGGCGCCGATCGTCAGCGCCTTGCGCGGGCGCGACGGCGAGTCGTTGGCCGGCACGCGCCTCTCGGTGTCCCTGCGGGTCTTCGTCCCCTCCTCTGCAGCCGCGATCGCCATCTCAGCGCTCCAGGTAGCTGAGTTTGTACTTGCCGATCTGGATCTCGTCGCCGTCCTCGAGGCGGTGCGACTCGATTCGCCGCCGGTTGACGTAGGTGCCGTTCAGGGAGCCAAGGTCGTCGATGTAGAGACCGTCGCGCCGGCGCACGATCAGCGCGTGGTTGCGGGAGACGGTGACGTCGTCGAGGAACATGGCGGCATCCGGAGTTCGACCGATGCTCATGCGGTCGCTGTCGACCGCGAAGCTCTCGCCCGCTCGGCCGCCACCGGAGCGGATCACGAACGCAGCACCGGCCTTGTCGACCTCCTCCTCGACGTCGACCGGCTCGTACTCACCGGTCTCGCTGACCTTGTAGGCCATCGTCGATGCGTCCTCGCCCTCCACGCCGCCGAGGTAGGCCCCGCACTTCTGGCAGTAGTTGGCCCCCTCCGGATTGACGAACCCGCACTCCGGGCAATGCAGAGCCAACCTAGGCCTCCTCCTCCTGTGGCTGCACCACCCTGCCGGAGAGGATGTCCGTGAGCTGCTGGACGTCGTCGCCGGAGATCAGCATGTCGCCGGCCTCGCGCTTGGCGCGCAGGCGGTTGACCAGCTCAGCGCGCAGGATGTCGATCTTGCCGTGCAGCAATCGCCGCCGGTAAGAGACCTCGCGCTCCTCGTCCGTGAGCTGGTCGATGAGCTCCTTGAGCTCCTTGTCGCTCATGGAGCTGACGTCGGGAAAGGTGTCCTCCAATTGCGCGCTCCCTCTCGTTGTGTGGCCGCCTGGCGATTATAGGCGCGTTGGGCAAAGGTCAAGTTGAGGTTGAGCCCATGCAGGAATATTTCCGCGACGCCTGGCGGGGCTCACTTCTCCTGCCGCCGCATGGCGGCGAGGCCCGTCCGGACGTATAGGGCACTCGCCAGAAGCGAGCCGACCAGGCCCGCGAAGAACATCGCCGGCGCGATCCAGGCGGCAGTCACTAGCGCGAGGAAGATCCCGCCCATGGTCAGCCACACGGACCAGCGCCCCACCCAGTTGATCTCGAGATCGAGCCCGCGGCGCAGCCCGACCTGGGCCACGATCACCGTCACCACCTCGCGCGCAGCCAGGATCGCGAGCGCCCACCGCGGCAGCAGCTCGAACTTCCAGCAGACGACGACGCCGGCGAGCACCGTGAGCCGGTCGACCAGCGGGTCCAGCAGCGCCCCCATCCGGCTGTACTGGCCGGTGACGCGGGCGAGGAAGCCGTCGAGGTAGTCACTCCCGGCGATCGCGAGGTAGAGGATCGCCGACGCAGCCGTCCGGCCGTCGCTGGAGCTGAGCGCGAGGTAGAGGAACACCGGGATTCCCGCCAGGCGGATATACCCGACGAGGTTCGGGATCGTGAACGGATGGAGCGGTTGCCCGCGCCGCGTCACCGATGGCTTCGGGCCAGAACGGTCGAGGCCGAAGAGGCGGCGCTTGCTGGTGCTCGGCGTCACTCCAAGCCGTCGAAGAGCTCGGCGGCGCGGCTCGCCGCCTCGGCCACAGCGAGCCGGTCGTCGGCACCGCTGTGGCGCACCTGCGCCTCGACGACCTCGTCAGCCAGCCCGCGCCTGCCCACGACGAGCCGCAGCGGACACCCGAGCAGCTCCGCATCGGTGAGCTTCTCCCCGGCCCCCGCCTCGCGATCGTCGTAGACCACCGCGAGCCCTGCGCTCTCGAGCTCCTCATAGAGGCGGTCCGCCGCCTCCGTGACCTCGTCACCGGCCTTCCCCAGGCCGACGAGATGAACGTCCCACGGGGTGATCTGCGGCGGCCACACGATCCCCCGCTCGTCGGCGCGCTGCTCGATCGCCGCCGCGACCGTCCGCGCCGGGCCGATCCCATAGCTGCCCATCATGATCGGCCGCTCGGTGCCGTCCTCGTCCAGATAGTTGGCGCCGAGCGGCTCCGAATAGCGCGCGCCCAGCTTGAAGATCTGGCCCACCTCGATCGCCGACTCGATCTCGATCGGATGGCCGCCGGGCGCGAGGTCGCCCGCCTGGACCGACCGCACGTCCATCTCCTCGTACGGGAAGTCGCGCCCGGGCTCGACGCCGATCAGGTGGGTGTCGGGCCTGTTGGCGCCACAGACGTAGCCGGCGCCGACGATCGCGGCGTCCTTGATGACCGGCAGGTCCGTGCCCACCGGCCCGATGAACCCGGGCGGTCCGACGCGCTCGGCGATCTCCTCGGCGTGCGCAGGCCGGAAGTCGGCGCCGAGCGCGTTTCGGAGCTTGATCTCGTTCAGGCGGTGGTCTCCGCGGACGAGCACGATGACCATGCGGTTCTCGCCGACCACCACCGGCAGCGCCTTGATCAGGGCACCGGCGGGCACGCCGAGGGCTCCGGAGACCTCCTCCACCGTTGTCATGCCCGGCGTCGGGGCGTCACGGGGCTCATCGAGCGGCGGCGGCATCTTGACCGACTGGGGCTCTGCGGACGCCACCTCGACGTTCGCCGCGTACCCCGGTGCCAGGGCGACCTCGTTCTCGCCGGCCTCGCAGGGCGCCAGGAACTCGTGCGCCCCCGAGCCGCCCATCATCCCGACGTCGGCCTCCACGCAATAGGTGCGGAGGCCGCAGCGGTCGAAGATCCGCTCGTAGGCGCCCTTGTGAAGGTCGTAGGAGCGATCGAGGCCCTCCATGTCGCGGTCGAACGAGTAGGAGTCCTTCATCGTGAACTCGCGGGTTCGCAGCACGCCCGCCCGCGGCCGCGCCTCGTCGCGCTCCTTGGTCTGCACGTGGTAGAGGATCTTCGGCAGCTCGCGGTAAGAGCGGATGTCGCGCGCGACGTGGAAGGTGACGACCTCCTCGTGCGTCATGGCCAGCACCAGGGGCGCGTTCTTCCGATCCCTGAGCTTGAAGAGCTCCTCGATGCCGTATCGCCCGGTGCGCTCCCAGAGCTCGGCCGGCTGGAGCACCGGCATCAGCATCTCCTGCCCGCCGATGCCGTCGATCTCCTCCCGGATGATCGCCTCGACCCGCTTGACCACCCGGTAGCCGGCTGGCAGGAACGTCCACATCCCGGCGCCGACCTGGCGGATGAGCCCCGCGCGCACCATCAACTTGTTCGAGAGCGCCTCGGCGTCAGCGGGATCGTCCCGCAGGGTGGGCAGGAAATAGCTGGAAAGGCGAGCCATGCGCGGGCGAGCCTACCGAGGGAGAGGCTGGGTAGGGGGTGACCGCCGCGTCAACGCAATCTATTCCCGGAAACCGGGAATGGATTGACTTGACCCGCCCTCAAGTGCGGGTGAAGCGGCGGCCCGTCACCGGCGAGGCGTCCTCGTCCAGCTTGGGCCTTGCCCTACTTGCCCCGCCATTCCCGCCGACCGGCTTGAGGAAGGGCTCCGCCGTCACGTCGAGGCCCTTCTCCTTTGCCGCCTCCGCCTCCATCTGGGCGATGCGCTCGGGCGTGAGCTCGTCCGCGTTCTCGTCCTCGATCTTCTGCAGCCACTCGGCTCCCTCGGCGGCCTTGCGGGCGTCGACGTCCACGGCGCCGCGGTCGAGCGACTTGTCGATCTCCTCGAAAAGAGCGTCCACCAGCTGCGCCTGCGGGACCTTCCGGAGCGGCTCGCCGTGGGCGAAGATCAGGCCCTCATTCTTGGCGCCCGTGATGCCGAAGTCGGCGTGCGAGGCCTCGCCGATGCCGTTGACGGCGCACCCGAGGACCGCCACCTCGACGGGCTCCGTGTACTGCTCCAGGCGCTGCTCGATCTCCGCGACGACGGTGTCCATGTCGAACTGCAGCCGGCCGCAGGTCGGACAGGCGATCAGCACCGGGCCGCGCTCGCGGAGCTGGAGGGCCTTCAGGATCTCCCAGGCGACCTTCACCTCCTCCTCAGCGTGGAAGGTGGAGAGGCTGATCCGGATGGTGTCCCCCACGCCGTCGGCCAGCAGCGTGCCAAGGCCGACGGCCGACTTGAGCGAGCCGGACCACTTGGTGCCGGCCTCAGTGATGCCGAGGTGGATCGGATACTCGATCTTCTCGGCGAGAAGCCGGTTCGCGGCGATCGTGTTGGGCACGTTGGTCGACTTGATCGACACCTTGAAGTTCTCGAAGTCCAGCCGCTCCATGAGCTCGACGAACTCGGCGGCGGCCTGAACGAGCGCGTCCACCGGGTTGTCCCGCTCCAGCTCGTGCAGGTGCTTCGGCAGCGACCCGGAGTTGACGCCGATGCGCATCGGGACGCCTGCCGCGGTCGCCTTCTCCGCCACCTGCGCCACCTTGTCCGGGCCGCCGATGTTGCCCGGGTTGAGCCGGATGCAGTGGGCGCCGGCGTCGATCGCCTTCAGCGCCAGCGTGTAGTTGAAGTGGATGTCCGCGATCACCGGAATCGGGGAGTCGGCGACGATCGTCTTCAGCGCCTCGACGTCCTTCTCACGAGGAACGGCGACGCGCACCAGGTCCGAGCCCGCGTCGGCGACCTTGCGGATCTGCTCCATGGTGGCGTCGAGATTCGCGGTTTCGGTCTTGGTCATCGTCTGCACGACGACGGGCGCGCCACCTCCGATCGGCACGTCCTTCACCCATATCTGCCG
>Ga0164307_10001439_pt1 | contig 10773 bp, 9 predicted proteins | sample Whisoiple_243_MG_FD_110214 | JGI IMG/M metagenome (GOLD analysis project Ga0164307, IMG submission 110214) | Soil microbial communities amended with fresh organic matter from upstate New York, USA - Whitman soil sample_243_MG | ecosystem: Environmental > Terrestrial > Soil > Unclassified >...
CCAAGCAGCGCGAAGAACTCGATCGCCCGGCCGGCGTCTGCCACTGCGATCGTAACATGATCAGGATTGAGTATCATCTTGTCACTCCCTGTCATCGACGCTGCGCATCCGGCAGTGCTAGCTTGCCTCCGCCGGGTGGGCTGCCGGCAACCGTCCGGCGCTTGCAAGGCTACCAGCCCGCTCCATCGCACGGTAGGCGGGCTGGCCCGCGGCGAAGTTGGCTTCGGGGTTAAAACAGCAGTCTTGATCCTTTCCCCGGCCATCGCAACAATCTATGGCGTAGAGGCTGACGCCTTGCTGGGTGACGTGAAGCGCTGGGCCTCGAGGATCGCACCGGAGACCGCGACGTCGCCCTGCGCTGAAGCACACGCCGCGCCCCGAACTCTCCGCATGGCGGATCAGCACCCCATGTCGAAAAGCCTGCGTGCAGGATGCCGAGCGATGATCGATCCGGGCCGCATCGGATCACGATTTGATTCCACCCCTCGCGCCGAGGCCGAGCAGGATCGCCAAGCTTACGCCAAGAGCAACATGCTGCGATGCCCTCGATGACGGCTTGCCATCTCAAACCTTCAGGCTCGCTTCATCTGGAGCGACGAGCGCCTGCAATCGGTTTTGCCAGACATTCGTTGACGGCCCCCACGAGCGTGTTCGGGGTAAACGGCTTGCGCAGGCAGACGGTTGCGCCGAGCTCCAGCGTCATTTTCAGAAAGTCGGGCGAGGGCGTGTCGAAACTCGCAAAGGCGTAGCCGGACATCGCGATCAGCGGAATCTCCGGCGCGCGCTCGTGGAAGATCCTGATCGATTCGAAGCCCCGCATGTGCGGCATGAAAATGTCGACGAGCATGACGTCAAACGTGGCGATCTCGAGCGCGCAGATACCCGCTTCGCCGCCATCCGCAGTGGTCACTTCGAAACCGTGGCGCTGAAGACTTACCTCAATCGCCATGCAAACCATGGGGTCGTCATCGACCACGAGAACACGCGGCACTCGCAACCTCTCCCATCAGCAAGAGTGCGGGAATCCAGAATGCGATCGAATCAAAATTCTCGCCACGATTAGGGGCGAAACGGGTCAATGCGTCTGCACGTTGGGGTGCATAGCGGGTGAAGCCAACTCGATGCTCCACACAATTACTCAGCGGGGAGTCGATGGCAGCGTGACACAAGGGCCGGAAATGAACGGACGGCGCGCCACCCGCGCCGTCCGCGATTTCGAAACAGCCTTGCCGTCAACGACCACCCATCACGGGCAGGGATGCCGATAGCCGTCATAGCCTAAATAGGTGCCCGATTGCGGATCGTAGGAGCGATAGGTTTGCATGCAATAGGCGACGTCACCGCCGCCAGTGTCCGGCACTGCGGCCACCGCGCCGCCGCCGTCATAATACTGGTCATCATAATAGCCCGGACCGGCGTCGTAGTAACCGGGGCCGCCATAATAAGCCTGCGACGCAATAGCGCCTCCGACGATCGCGGCGCCGGCAACGCCCGCGGCTACGCCGGGACCGTAGTGGCCGCCGCGATAATAATTGCCACCGCCGTTGAAGTGGGTATTGCCACCGCCGCTGAAGCGGGCATTGCCGCCCGGGCTGACCTGGGCATTGCCGCCTGGGCTGACGCGGGCATTGCCGCCTGGATGGAAGTTGCCGCCGGCGGGGCGCGCGCCAGCGCGATCTTGCAAGGCGCGCTGAGGCGGGTCGGCGAAACTGGCGGTAGACATTGCGACTGGCAAAACCAGCGTCATGACAGCAGCAGTGCTCAAAGCTTTCAGACTGATCATCATAGGCTCCTGTTAGCGGGATACCTGCCAACCCCTTCGAAGGTCGGACGTTCCCGAGCCCCGCACCGATTGTGCGACAAAGACGGCTGCGAGATAGCAATTGTACGCGGAATGAACGGGATGCGGTCTTCTCCGCGACAATTGGTCATCCGGCTTCAAGCTCGAAACTGGACATTTCGGGCTGCCGATGGCATCAGGATCGCAACAACCGCTCGAACTGGCCGATCCCTGATGAAACAATTCCTGCTCAAAATATTCACGTGGTGGAATGGCCAGACCTTCGGCACCCAATTGTGGACCTGGCGGTTCGGCGAACTCGTAGGTACGGACGAGCAGGGTAACTGCTACTTCCGCACCAAAGGTCGCAAGATCGATCCGACGCTCGGCTTCGAGCGGCGTTGGGTCATCTATAATGGCTACGCTGAAGCCAGCCGCGTACCGCCCTCGTGGCACGGCTGGCTGCACCATACTGTCGATGTCGCGCCGACCGAAGAGAGTTACACGCTGCGTGAATGGGAAAAGCCGCATATCCCGAACATGACGGGGACGCCCGCGGCCTATCGCCCGGCTGGCTCGACGCTGGCAAGCGGCCGCAGGCCAAAGGCCACCGGCGACTATCAGCCGTGGACGCCCGGAAGCTGAGCTGTCGCGGCACTGCTGCGCAACGGTCGACACGGATGCTGTCCGAGCCGTTGCATCGCGCGGACTGATCGGCGCGCGCCGCTTTCCACATGCCAGCCTTGTGAACAACGGGATCAGCGGGGACATTCCGGCGCGTCCGCCGCTGTGTTCTTGCGCTTCGGTCGCGCTCGCGGCTCAATAGAGTCATCTTACGGAGATGGGAGACCATCGCGTCGGTTCGGGCAACAGTTCGCGACTGCCCCGATATGCAGCGGCTGCCGATCAGGATACGGCCGGGAGATAGGCCCCCGGTGCAGAGGTTCTGAGATCGCCCGTCACAATGTGGAGCCGCCGTAGGACAGGAAAGGCCGCCCGGGAAACCAGGCGGCCTTTTTCTTCGCGCGCGGGTGCGACTGCGTCGTCAACGCGCACGCTTTGAGTTCGCCGATCAAACGCCTCGCAACATCGTTCCGAGCAGCAAAACCATATAGGCAATCAGCAGGAGCGTGAATGCGCTGACGCCGTGAAGAAGTGCCAGATGCCCGTAAGCCGCGAAAAGCGCGACGATAGCCAGCAGGACCGAGATGACGAAGGTCGGCAAAGCCGGCGGCGTCAGGTAAAACCGCCTGATAGGTCGTGTGTAGGGCATGAGATATTTCTCGCTTCAGTCGTTCGGCTGGCAACGGCTGCCAGCGGCATTTGTTCCGCCCGACGTATAGCAGTGGCGAGCTAGAACGTTTTCCGTTCCGATGGAATCAAACGGGCTCTGTGACGCGCTTCCTTTACGCGAACCGGTATCTACCCACGGATCAAGTCCGAAGGCGTGCTTCGCTCGAGAACGCTCTCTAACTGTTTGAAACGCTATAGCCGTGCAGCGGCGCGGTGCATCGCTTCGCTGCGGCGCGGCTGGGTGGCTGACAGCCTTTCTTTCATCGACGCGAGCACATCCGCAGGCGCAATTTCGGGCGAGCCGGCGTTGAAAGGCGGTGCCGGATTATATTCGAGCCCAAGCTGGATCATCTCGGCGGTCTTGCGATCGACCAGGATCGAGACCAGCGTCAATGCAAAGTCGATGCCCGCGGTGACGCCGCCGCCGGTGATGCGATTGCGGTCGACGCAGACGCGGGTATTGGCAGGGATCGCGCCGAACGGTTCGAGAAACTCCATCGCGGTCCAGTGCGTCGCGGCGCGATAACCCCTGAGCAGGCCGGCAGCGCCCAGCACCAGAGATCCGGTGCAGACCGACGTAATATATTTGGTGCCCTCTGCCTGCTTGCGCAGGAAGATCAACATCTCCTCGTCGTTGACCATGTCGTTGGTGCCGGCGCCGCCAGGTACACAGATCACATCGAGCTGCGGGCAATCTGCAAAGGTCGTGGTGGGCGTCAGCGTCAGCACCGAGTCGCTTGCGACCGGCTCGATGCGCTTCCAGATCAGATGCAGTTTGGCGCCGGGCAGGGCTGCGAACACCTGCAATGGCCCGGTCATATCGAGCTGGGTCACCTTCGGAAACATGACAAGACCAATCTGCAGAGGTGCCGACATCGAAGGATCCTTTCAGGATCGAATTTGCCGCGGGCCGAAGTTTTGCTTGACGGCTGCATCCTGCCATGTTCGGCTTCTGTCTCAAATGCCATATTTCCCTCGTTTAAAGACATTGGGCTAGCTAGAGACATCGGGCCAGATCATGATCGGCGTTCTGATTTTTCCGGACTTTCAGCTGCTCGATGCGGCCGGACCGATCTCGGTGTTCGAGATCGCGATGCGCCAGGGCGGCGCTGATCCCGCCATCAAGACCATCGCGGCTAATCCGGGTCCGATTCGCAGTTCGTCCGGCGTCGAATTGCTGGCGCGCGCCTTGCGGCCGCACGGCGCAATCACCACGCTGATCGTGGCCGGAGGCCTGGGGGTGCAGAGCGCTGCGAAATGCGAAAAGACGCTTGGCTTCGTCCGTGCAATGGCAAAGCGCGGCGTTCGCGTCGCCAGCGTCTGTTCGGGGGCCTACATCCTTGCCGAAGCCGGTCTGCTCGACGGCCGCCGCGCTACCACGCATTGGCGCCGTACCAAGGATTTCCTAGCGGCCTATCCCAAGGTGAAGCTGGAGCCCGACCGGATCTTCACCCGCGACGGCAATATCTGGACCTCGGCCGGCATCAGCGCCGGCATCGACCTCGCGCTTGCCATGGTCGCGGAGGATTTCGGCGACGCGGTTGCGCAGGAAACCGCGCGTCAGCTCGTGCTCTATCACCGCCGCAGCGGTGGTCAGTCGCAGTTCTCCTCGCTATTGGAGTTGAAAGCGCCGACAGGTCGCTTCGGGCCGTTGCTCGCCTGGGCGCGCGAGCATCTCGACGAACCGCTGACGGTGGAACGGCTCGCCGAGCAGGCCGGCATGAGCACGCGGCACTTTGCCCGCGCTTTCATTACCGAGACCGGCTCGACGCCGTCGAAGGCGGTCGAGCGGCTGCGGATCGAGGTGGCCCGGCAGCAGGTGCAATCTTCCAGCGCGGCGATCGAGCGCGTCGCCGAGACCACCGGCTTCCGCGATCCTGAACGGATGCGCCGGGCCTTCATCCGCGCCTTCGGCCAGCCGCCGCAATCGCTGCGCCGCGCGGCGAGGGCGGGTGTCTGAAGCATCAGCCACCCGTTATCGCGCCTACTGATTTACGGGATTGTTGATGCCGTTCATGTTGTAGCAGTCGTACAGCACCTTCCAGGCGCCGTTCTGCTTCTGCCAGACCACGAGATATTTGCCGACATTCTGGGTGTCGTCGGGTTTGACGTTCGGCGCGAAATACACCACGCCGAAATCGGAGGCGAGGTCGCCGCTCTCGGCGACCTCGATGTGGGTCGGCTCAAATCTCAAATAGAGCTCAGGCGTCGATTTATACGCGGCCTCCCAGCGTGCGCGGATCGCGGCGTGGCCCTTGGCCGCAGGATCTCCAGGCCAGACCACCGAACCGTCGGTCGCGTAAAAAGTGATGACGCGATCGAGGTTCTTTTCTTGCGCAGCCTTGCTCCATTCCGCGTCGAGCTTGCGGATCGCGGCTTCCTCGGCGTGATGCTTCTTGTCAGACATCGTCATTCTCCTTTGTCGGCTTTCGATCTGGCGGTGCTGCGGGATCGCCGCCCGGCCGCGCCGCGAATCTCGCTTAGAAGCTGGGCGGCTTCCTTCCAATCGCTGGTGTCGTGTCCTTCGGTGAACCAGTCATGGACCGGCTCAAGCAGCGCGAGCGCTTCAGTCTTGTTGCCGCGGCTGGCCAACAGGCGCGCCAGCGTGGTCGCGGCGCGCAGTTCCCAGGATTTGGCCGCCTGCTTGCGGGCGATGGCGATGGCCTCGCGCAAGGTCGCGATCGCCTGATCGGGATGGCCGCGCAGGATCTGGATCCAGCCCTTCAGTCGCAGTATCTCGGCGTAGTGCGACCGTTCCTCGCTGGCCTCGATCCGGGTGACCGCTTCCTCGATCAGCGCCCATGCGCGCTCATGGTCTCCGGTTCGTGCAAGGCCTTCAGCCTGCCGCGCCTTGAGATACCAGATCCAGATCCGATGCCCGGTCTGCATCAGTCGCTCGATGCCCTGGTCGAGTTGCGGCAAGGCTTCGGCCAAATGCCCCGCATCGAGCCAGGCCACGCCGCGGCTGATCTCCACCATGATCTCGCCGAGCAGAGCGATGCCGCGCTCCTGGCCGATGCGTTCTGCTTCCTGAGCGCAGCGTTGCAGGGTATCGGGATCGCCGAGATAGCTGAACAATTGCGCGCCCAGCGTCAGCGCAAAGGCGAGGTCAAACGGATGACCCCTGCGCCGCGTGTTGGCTTCCATCGCCTGATTTGCCGCCAGCGCCTGCTCGGGATAACCCATCATCCAGAGCAGTTGACCGCGATAGACGCCTTCGCCGGTGAAAGGGTCGGTGTTGGTAAGGGCGGCGAGCCCCCAATGCCGTTCCGGATCGTAAAGTTTGAGAACCTGATCGCCCTCGCGGCGGGCCTTGGCGAATTCGCCGAGCCAGTAAAGGGAGGCAGAGGCCGCGCGGTGGCCGAAGATCTCCAGGCCGTCGTCGCCGAGTTCGGCACCGCTCCTCGAGAGCCTGGCCGCCCAGCGCAGCGACTCCGCCAATTTACCCGCGGTCATGTAATGCACCGATAACGCATTCAGGATCGGCAGATAGGCATCGCTTTGCTTGAGCGCATGCGCAAGCCGCCATGCCGGCACCAGAGTCTGGCTGACTTCCGTATGGGCCCAGCCGCGGTATGCCACCAGAGCCGGCCCGAGCGCGGTTCGCAGCGAAATTTCCATCTGGTCACGAACCTTGGAAGGCCGCAGCTTGGATACTGCCGACATGCCGGTGCGCAAGTGAGTGATGGCTTCCGGCAGCGCAAAACGCTGCATCGCGATTTCGCCGGCGCGGAGCCAAAGCGGGGCGGCAACGCGGAACTGCTCCGCGGAGTTGTAGTGGAAGGCGAGCAATTCGGGCGCCTTATCGCGCGTATCCGGCCAGCGCTCTTTCAGGAGATGGGCGATATCGCCGTGCAACTGCTTGCGCCGGCTCTTGAGCAGCGAGTCATAGGCGGCGTCCTGAACCAGCGCGTGGGAAAACGTATAGACCGAGTTAGGAATCTCGCCTTGACAGGTCGCAAGCCCCGACGCGGTCAGATGCTGCAGGCCCTTGGTCAGGGCTTCTTCACTCATCAGTTCGAGCCCGGCGCTCAGTTCATAGCTGAACTCACGGCCGATCACCGAACCGACCTGTGCGATTTCCTTGCTGACCGCAACCCGATCGAGGCGGGCCATCAGCGAGTCGCGCAACGTCTCGGGAATCCTGATGCCGGCCGAAGACCCGGCATAGGCGTAGTGATCGCCTTCCACGACCAGGTCGCCGGACTCCAGGATGGTCTTGGTCAGTTCCTCGACGAACAGGGGAACGCCGTCGGCCCGGTCGATGATCTGCGCGGCGAGGCCCGGCGGCAACGCTCTTCCGCCGACGACCTTGGCGACCAGCGACTCGCTCTGAACCGGAGTGAATTTGGCCAGATTCATCACGGTAACGGCGGGGTCGGTCACCAGGGCCGAACTAAGCTCGGGCCGCGCGGTGATGACAAGCAGCACAGGAATGGCGGGTAGCATTTCGACGAAGCGCGTGAGCAGATCCAGCGACGTCGGGTCGGCCCAGTGCGCGTCCTCGAACAGAAGCAGCGTCGGTCTCATCCGCGCATGGGCGCGGACAAACTCGATCAGGACCCGCATCGTCTCTTCCTTGGCGAGCTTCGGCGAAAGGAGAATCGAGCCGTAGCGCTGCTCATGGGGAATCGAAAGCAACGCCGCGACCAGGCGCATGTCGTCCCTGGCAAGGCCGAGACGGTCGATGGCCAGTGCTTCGAGCTTGTCCAGCCGGGCTTCCGCGCTGCTGTCTTGGCACGGCTGCAACGCCCGTTCGAAGGAGGCTCTGATCGGATAAAAGGCGCTGTTGACGAAGAACGGCGAACATTGAAACACCAGAGTCTGGCCCTCGGCCCGGACGCGTTCGCGCAACGCACTGGCCATCCGGCTCTTTCCGATTCCGGATTCTCCCCGCAGCAGGATCGCTTTTCCCACGCCGGTCTCTTGCACCTGCCGCCAGTCGTCGAGCAACGCCGAGATTTCCGCCTCGCGCCCGACGATGGGCGTCAGGTCGCGCTGGGTCGCCGCCTCGAAGCGGCTTTCGGCCCGGCTGACGCCGAGCACGCGATAGATCCTGGTGGGTCCGCTAACCCCCTTCAGCTCTTTCTCGCCGAGGTCTTCGTATTCGAAGCCGCCGCCCGCCATCCGGCGCACGCTCTCGCTCACGATGATGGAGCCGGGCTTGGCAATGGTCTGGAGGCGCGCGGCAAGATTGATCGTCTCGCCTACCGCGTTCCGTTCGCCGGAGGCGATGACGGCCATGCCTGAGGTGATACCGATGCGCACTTGCAGTCGCCCAACGCCCGGCAGATGCAGCTGCGTGAAGGTGTCGACGATGTCCAGCCCGGCACGGACCGCGCGTTCGGACTCGGCCTCATGCGCCAGGGGAAAGCCGAAGAAGGCGACGACGCCATCGCCGAGTACCCTGAAGACATATCCTTCGTAGCGATTGACGCAGGTCTCGCAGGCTTCCTCGTAGCTGCGAAGCACGATCTGCATGGCTTCGGGATCGAGCTTGTAAGAGAGCTTGGTGAAGCCCACCATGTCGCAGAACAGCACCGTCAAATGGCGCCGTTCGCTCGTCGACGTATCACTCTGATGGGCAGTCCCCGCCTTCTCTGTCGATTTCTCCCCACGCAACAGATTGAGGATTCGCTTGCGCGGTCCGAACGGCAGGCCGAGTTCCTGCAGATCGCTTTCGGTCAGCATCCGCAGCGTCGCCAGATCGACCTCATTCTTCTCGAAAGTGTCGAGAAATCGTTCCAGCTGGTGGAGCTTGAGCCATTCCGAAAGTGGCGTGGCTTTCATGGCGGCATACCGCTGCCATGCTGCTCGACCAGAATGCCATGATTGACCAGCCAGCCCGCGATCGCCAATCCGGATTCCAGCGACATGTGGTTCGACCAGGATCGCGCGATCTGCAGCGGCGTCCTTCCCGGCTGCAATATGCGAAGCAGCGGCGCCAGCTCGCGCCCACCAAGGAACGCAATCGGGCTGGCGAGACGCGGATGATGCAAAGCGGAGGCCAGGCTGACGAAATCGCCTTGCAGGCATGGCGTGGGCGCAAATTCCAGCTCGGACGACAGCTCCATGGGCGTGGTGGCGAAGCCAAGCGCGTCGATCGCGGGAAGCGGTGCCGGGTCCGGCGCTGCCTGCTGGCCCGCGCGCTGTTGCCAGAACGGATGGGCGCAGCGCTCGGCAACGTCGCGATAATGTTCGGGAGCCCAGCGGCGATGACGTTCCGAGGCTTCGCCAAGTTGCGCGCGATAAAAGCTCAGCGCGGCGTCGGTGGATTCGGGCCGGCGCAGCAGCGTGTTGGCGACAATGGCGCCGGAGAGCGCGGTCTGGATGGCCTTTTGAACGCCGCTCGAGGAAATCGGGTCGATCGCCAGCGCCGCGTCGCCGAGTTCAATTTGGCCGGGCGCGACGCAATCGCCGCTTAGATAGGGCGTCGCATCGATCGCGCGTACCGGCGCGATCAACTCGGCGTCGAGGCAGTCGTTTATCAGCGTGGAGCGCTCCAGCAAGCGTAGAAAGCGTTCCGACATTGTCGCGCCGGGCGCGGACCTGAACCGGTGCGGATCCACAAATATCAGCGTGTTGTAGCTGCCGTCGGGCAATGGAACGCCCCAATACCAGCCGTCCTCGCCTGCTTCGATGCGCGGCATGGTCGGCAGGCTTTTCCCACGCCAATAGCCATAAACCGCCAGCGTAGCCACACCGGTCCTGATGTGACGCTGGCGCGAGACGCCGCGCCGTCCGCCGGCATCCGCCACGAAATCGGCATCAAGCTGCGTGACTCCGCCGTCGGAGTCGATGGCGAGATGCCATTTTGCGCCATCATGGGCTTGTTTGAGAACGCGCGCGGGTTGATGGACTCGTACGCCGAAGGCGCGGGCGCGCGCCAGCAGGCGGCGGTCGAATTCGCCGCGATCGACCAGCAAACCCTTTTCGCCGGGATCCTGCCGCAGCCTCGATTGTTGGGCCCAGTTCACCCAAACCCCGGTCACGCTTGGGAAGCCAGCCGCCTCGATCGTCTCGCGCATACCGGCCGCCTGAAGCAGGGGCATAACGCCCGGACTTAGGGATTCGCCCAAATGCGCCCGGGGAAAGCGTTGCCGCTCGATCAGATCGACCTGATGTCCAAGCTGAGCCATGCGCGCGGCGAAGATGCTGCCGGCAGGCCCCGCACCAATGACGCAGACTTCAGCCATGGGGCGTTCCTGCAAGGTCGCGTCCCAATATTTCCGGCTCGGATGACAGCCTGAGATAGGCTTCGAGGCAATAATGCAGCCAGCCGCGGATGTAGTCGCAGGCCGGCCGTCCGCGCCGGATCACTTCGTGATGACAGCCGCCGCCGCAGAGATAACGCGCCCAGCAGGACCGGCAGGGTTCCTGCCGGTGAACATGCCGCGCGGCCAGCCAATCGGCCTGACGGGACGTATCGACGCCGTCGTCGAGTGAACCCATCGCGCCTTCCTCGTCGCCGACAAAGCGATGGCAAGCCGACAGCTTACCTTCGGCGGAGACGCCGAGATAACCGGCGCCGGCGCCGCAAGGGTAGGGGCGGTGGGTGCCGCGATGAATCTCGCGCATGGCGTTGACCATGTTGGCGAAGGGATAACGCCGGCGACTTCGCGAAGCGCGTTCGTATTCCCGCCCGCAATCGATCATTTCGCCCAGCATGAGTTCGAGATCCCCGGACTGCATTTCACCCG
>Ga0164307_10001440_pt1 | contig 10769 bp, 14 predicted proteins | sample Whisoiple_243_MG_FD_110214 | JGI IMG/M metagenome (GOLD analysis project Ga0164307, IMG submission 110214) | Soil microbial communities amended with fresh organic matter from upstate New York, USA - Whitman soil sample_243_MG | ecosystem: Environmental > Terrestrial > Soil > Unclassified >...
CCTTTCATTTGGTACATGTGAACTAGCGCAAGCATTTGGTACCATCGTTCCTGCTATCGAAACACCTGTACAAGGATTCCTACTTAACGGTGAAATGACTTTTTACAGAACAACAACCCAAACAGCTATTGAAACAGATCTCACCCAAAACGATCAAGTTATTATAGGTTCTATCGCTTACAATTATTCACAACCTGATTTATAATAAAAAATCTTTCCCAATTATTATCATTCATATGCCTACCGTAGAACCTCCTCTTAAAAAACAAAAAGTTCCCAAACATTACGAAATAATATTCTGGGAGAAAGAACTCGAATATTTAATTGATTAATAAAAAATTAATTACAAATCTTTATTCAATTCAAACCATAACTCATCTAGCCTCTTCTGTTTCCTCTTTGTCCTGACCATAGGAACATGGAACGTATAACTAATTCCATATTTCTCCATCAACCTGAAACAAATATATCTCAGGTTTGGAAAATAAACAACCGTCTCTTTTCTTAATTCCCTATTAAATTTATAATGCATCTTCTCAAAATCATCAAGGATAGCCAAATACTTTGCGTACGTGTAACCCTCCATAAAAATATACCCAAGCCGATCGATAATCTGAGGTATTCTATTATAATACCTTCTGTATCCATTCTTCTTTAACCATCCACGAATTTTATTCCAAACAGTCTTTCCATCAAACTCCAACATCCATTCACACTGTTCTATTACCTGTTCATTATCATTCACAGGTTCACCTCCTCAGTTACTTTCCCTTTCATCCCAATCAACTCATTCAACACTCCTCTAAATCTACTCATTACATTCGCAGATTTCAAACCTTTCTAACCGGCAATACTGATGCACGGGTCTTTTCTTTTCAAAAACCACTCCAACCAAATCGCACCCTCCACCTACAACAGGACACATATCCGCTAGCTCATTAGCATTCGCTAGCTTACCTCTCCCTTCAATCACCAAATAAGAATCAAAGAATCTAAGATCAACCTTCAAAAACTCAAACCCAAAAGTCTCGGGCGGGCCGAACGTTTCGATTTGGTAGGTTGAGAATTGAGGCGTTGCATTGTGATACGAGATCGGAGAGTACATGGTAAAGTGAGGGTAAGAATTTATTTGGTGTTTATTAAAAATTTTTGAGGTCATTGATCAGGAGAAATCGAAGGTAAGTAATGTTGTCTTTGGTCAGTTGGACATGGGGATCATAGCCGTGATTGTCAATTAGCGATTCTTGATATGTATACAGTTGATGGAATTTTTCCAGTAGATCTTTCTTGGCTTTGGTAACGTTTGGGCAATGAAGGCATTTACAGCCGGAAGTGTAGCAGATTTTAGGTTCGGTGGACATGAAAAAAAGGAAAGAAATTTTTTATTGATTTTTCATAAACAAAAGGTCTAGAGGGTCATCATCTGGTGAGTCTTTTGTATGATTCATAAGATTGTGCAGATAACTCTCTAAATCTCCAGATGTACTTTCCAAAACCATCAACATTATTTCTTTTATGAGTTGAAGATCATATACATCTAACCAACCACATCCTTTAGGGTCTTGATCGTTGTATATGATCTTTGATAAAAGTTCTTCTACTTTTAAACGAGTTGCAGACATTTTTTTATAAAGGAAAGAATTTTTTATAAAAGTTTAAAGAACAAGTCTTTTACGTCTTTTCTTGATTCTTCGTTCATTTCACGAGAGATTTCTGATTGAGTGTTTGGACATTGGATACATGTACACTTCTTGTTGGAACATGAAGGATGGCGAGATTCCTTTTCGCATTGCCATTTTTCTACAAAGAGTTCTGTTATTTCAAGCATGACTTGGAGATCCCTATGGGATAACCTTCCTCCTTTGTTAGAGACGATCAATCTGAGGTTTTGTAAAAGTTCTTTTGCGGTTGTGATTGCATTTTCGCATGTACAAGGTTCACTCGACATGAATAAAAAAGTTAACTTTTTCTTGATGACTTTGTTTGGAGTACAGTTGGCTGATGGATGTTTTGGGGAGATGCAACCTGATTTAGTAAAATATTTGGTTGATGTGATTGTAAAAGATTTAAACGAATAAAAGAGAGATATTGATTTTTATTATTTTAAAAAGGTTGGTAAGCTGGTGGAGGTGGTTGCAAGTTATTGGTAGGTTGAGCGATTGGGTGGATACGTGTTGGTTTGTGAGTAACAAAGATTGGTAAGAATAAAAGGAACGCGACCATGAGAATATAGGTTACTATAAAGATAACGGCGATCATTATTTGTTAATAGAAAAAGATAATTGATCTGATTCGATCAATTCAAAGAGATATTCAATTTCCCATTTTTCCAACGTGAAATCACATGAAAGTAATGTTTTAAAAGAAGGTTCACAGATCTTGTGTTCCAACTTGAATTTGAGTCGTTGCATTTTACGAAATGTAGTAGGACATCCTGGACATTGGCAATGATGAATCGTGCATATGTTTTTTGGAAGGATTTTTGGTCGATCCGATGTTGGAATGAGGGGTGTGTTGAGCATATTTTATTAAAAAGGAAAAAATATTGGCTACAGCTTTTCAATCTGTATTTTGAATTCTTTGACAAGTTCTTCCAATTCAGAAATGAGTCGTTGCAGTGCTTCTTTATCGGTACAATGCTTCATACGATGTTGTAAATGGAATATTTCTTTAAAGTTATAAGAATACATGGTAAAAATTTTTATTTTTTATTTATCGATATCGCGCAACAGGTGTAGTCGATGCACTGGTTGGGGCGCGTCCAACTGCTGGTGATTTGATGCTGGAAGGTTTAGTAGCGGCGCCTAGTATTTGGTTGAATAATTGTTGTTTCGCATAATGTCCAGGTTCATATCGAGATCGTTTTGGGTTATCCTCGTCAAGGAAATTCCCAGCTTCATTGTATGCGATATCGCGCAAAGTGTCGTGTATTTTATTACCCTTTGTTTTCTTTTTAATTTTCTTGTTGGCATATTCTACAGCTTTTTTTCCAAGTCCCGAACCACGAGTAAAGTCTAGGATCGCTGCGGCTAGGGTTTTGTTTTCGCGTTTAGAAATGAGATCATCTTTAGAAATATTGTATAATGTTTTACGAATATGATCTAGTCGATGATTTTTCTTTGTTTTCTTGGAGACTTTGTTGTTGACGTAGTCGAGCGCTTTTTCTCCAAGTCCAGAATCGCGTGCAAATTTCAACGCAGCTTTTGCCACTTTCTTTGTTTCCGGCGAAGTAGCAATTTTATAAGCTTTTTCAAGAACATCAATGGTTTTATTGAGCTTTTTACCCATTGTTGTTGGAAAAAGCATGCATTTTGTATGCATTTAAGGGAGTATGTCTTCCCATTTCAAGTGGTATCCTGCCTCAGCCGAAACAATCGTTCCTTGGAACGCTAGATATTCCTTTCCTTCTCAAGCAAATGCTGCAACCAAATTAACTCCTAGGATTCCTCCAAAAAATGGTGCAAATTTTAAACCTGGGGATGTGATCAGATTAGAATTTCCTGCTCAAGGATACGTTAACCCTTTGAATACTACTTTGGAGTTTGACGTGACATTGCAAGGTTGGAGCGATGGTATTAACGCTGCTCTCAATGCTGAAATTACGAGATTCCAAAATAACATTCAGAGTATTTTCCAACGCGTTCGATTGTTATACGGAGCGACACCTAGCGAAGATATTATTAATTATAATGTGATTGTCAGATCATTAACCGAATGGACCAGTACAAATCAAACTGGAACTATAGATCAGACTTCTATTGCCGAAGGAATTGGTGGAGTTACAATAGGAAAATCAAACAGTGCTTCTTACGGATTAGTGAATGTGAGAGATTCATACATTCAAGGAATTAATTCTTCGCTTAATACAACTCCGGCTAATTTTACGGCTGGTACAGGATTCTTTAATACACCTAATGGTCAATCACAATCCGGTTTCCAAGGGAACGGCGGTACCAATCTTACTTCTTATACTTGCACTAGACGGTACCAAGTTACTTTTGCTTTGGGGTTGTTTAATCAAGATAAATTAATACCTACCAAATTCATGGCTTCTCAGTTAGCTATTGAATTGACTTTGGAGCAAGTGAATTCTTGCATTTTCTCTACAAAGAATGCTGGTATTGTAGGTGTTGCCCCTATTTATGGGGTTGGAAACGTGAATTTGATTCCTGAAATTCTGGTGTTTGATTCTAGTTATGATGCAATGTTCTTGAAAGGATTGCAAGAAGGTGGAGTACCTATTAAATTTTCTTCATGGCATACATTTATTTTTGGAACTCAACAATCCAGTACTATGATGTTACAAATCCAAGAAAGAAGTCGGTCTGTAAAAGCGTTGTTTGCAGTCCAACGAAGAGCACCCCCAACTATTAATACTGATTCAGGTGCAACTTTCTTTGATTCATCAGTTCAAGATGGTGTCAATGGAAACTCGATGCAAAATTACCAATACAGAATTGGTGGAAGATATTATCCTGCATCTCCGGTACAATTGTCGACTACTCCTGGTTCAGGGGTAACTAACGGTGGCGCCGAAGCATTCTTGGAATTACAAAAAGCTTTGAATATCGTTGGTGATTATAGATTGTCTGCTTCGTGCAACACTATGCGATGGGCGTTGCCGCCTCAAACAGCATTGTCAGGACCTGCTACTGGTAATACTCAATTGAATGAATTGGACTACAGTCAAAATATTCAATCTTGGGGCCCGTTGGGGCATCCTACTTTGTCACTCGCTACTGTTGCAGGTGTAGGTGTTCTTGGAAATTCGTTTGCCGGTAATTTAGGCTCCAATTGTTTTGCTATGGCTATTAACTTAGAAACTTCCAATGGAGTGGAAATATCAGGTTTGAATGCTGAAGAACAAAGTGATATTTCCTTGCAAATTTATTGGAAAGCTGCTCAAAGCGCAACTAATGTGATTGAAGTTTATTCTTATTATGATGCTATGTGGGTTTTGAGAGAAAACAATGTTCTAGAATTGATTCAATAAAAAGAATAATGTATGATTTTGTTTAGTTTAATGGTTCAATACGGTGGCAATAATTTCGGGTTGAATGATAATTATGATTATACGGAATATTCTTTTGATTCGGCTCAAGCTACAGTTCCAGCCGTCAGTACTGCAGCTATCAGAGATTGGCCACAATTTATATTTGGTAGGGTGTTGAAAGATATAGCGGCTATCAAGGTACTGGAAGTGCAAATCCCTTTTGCGTGGTATGTATTTAATTCAACAAACAACGTTTTCAACCTTATCGAAAATGGTACTTCTGTAAGTGTAGGTGTACCTGTAACAATACCCGTTGGAAATTACAATGCTACTACTTTGGCTGCTGCATTAGCCGCTGCTTTGACTGCTGCTTCGCCAGGATTATTTACTTATACGGTTACTTACAATAGCGGAACAGGAAAATTCACTTTTACAAACAATGATCCAGGCGTATCTGCAATTTTTTGGTTTTCTAATTCGGTTTCGATTATGAATCACGATTTACGTGATTACCTCGGGTTCTTACAGAATGTTTTTTTATTTTCCTCAACGGGTCCTAACCCTACTTTATCTAGTTCTGGTCCTGCCAGCGTAACTGGACCAAATTATTTATTTGTTGAATCAAATACTTTAGGTCCTGTTGTGGAATTATATTTACCCGTTGGAATTGGATCAAATGGAAATCTTGGACCTGAATTAGCTAAAGTACCAATTAATACTCAACCTGGTGGTGTTATTTTTTGGCAAGATCCTGATCCTCAAAAATGGTTTAGTGTGGGTGCAGTTAATAATTTGGATCGAATCGATATTTACTTGAAACTTGGTAGTACTTCTAATGGGCAAAATCCATTGCAATTGAACGGTCAAAGTTTCAGTATCAAATTAGGCGTACTTAGCAATCGTAGAAGTGTTGACCAATTTGTCGGCGGAGGTGCAAACAACTCTAGAGTGGAAAGGCGTAACGCTTAGTGTAATAAATGTATGTGTTTTTTAAACTATAATGGCTGGTTTATTAATGTCAAAAGAGGCGTATCGCCCATTGAATCGATGGGATTATGATCGTATTCAACCCGGAAATGTACACTCGGTCGGTGATTCCATTACAGGTATACGGTTAAAACATTCTTTTCCCGATTTACCAATACGATGGGATCCTGCGTACAGTGGTGTTGAAAATGGAGAATTGATGGGTGATAACAATTGCGACGGGTATGGTTTGGGTCATTTCAATGACGGGTTGGGTCAACCATATGTCATGGATTCGAATTGGCCTAGTTATAGAGAATTTCGTACTGCTCATGGGTGGATTATGCAAGATCTTCGTCCAGAGGATCGCTATGATGAACCTTTATTACAATCTACACCAAATGCTAAATGGGATAACAGAGTCGCAGAGATGTATCGGATACGTCGTGGAGGATTTGATTTCTTACCTTTACCTGGAGGGTATCATCCTAGTCCGGGACAAACACCTAGAGGTGGGTTAGTACCTGAAATTACGGATGTGGTAACAAGAGAAAATGATGTGATTGAAACACCTCAACATTTAGCAAAATTAAGTAGTAACATAACCACTTACGAAGGGTCAAATATGCATCGATTATATGGTCGTATTTTACCTAGACCTTCAAGACCAATGTTTGACCAAGCTAATACTGGTATGATGAATAAACGTTGATAAAGTATGTGTTTCTTAATTGTAATATGTCTATGAGATATGGAAATTCGTGGGGGCTTACCGTACAACGGGGTCCTTGGAAAGAGACAGCTAAAGATTTGAATTACGGGTCAGTTAATCAAAAACATGCGGGACATGGTGATTGGTATCAAGTAGAAAGGCCTAGTATGAACCCTGCAGGATCGTACTCGATTCCAACTTTAAAACGAAAAAGATTATTGTATTCTTCAACTAACGAATACACTCCAAAATCCAGACCTGGAAGATTACAGAAATCAGTTTATACAGAAGGAATGCGAAAAGAGTTGGCTTCCAGGCCTACGACAGGATTAGGACAATCTACAGTTGCAGCTCAACCACCATCGGGTTTTCGACTAGGGGGAGGAAACTTCGACTCCCCCGAAGTGAAGAGCGAAGAAAGTATCAAAGACGAAAATCTATCTAATTTCTTTACCATGGGTGCTGTTGCGGATTTCGATGTTGGTTCCAATATTTTCTATACACCTGTTAGTTCTTTCAACCCAAGCACACCTACCAATATCAAAGAAGAACCAATGGGTTCGAGTGTATATGGTACACCTCAAACAGGTAGACCACCGCCTATAGATACAAGTATGGGTGGTGGGTATGATAGCATGTCACCGGTGGCACCTACCATTTCACCACTTTCTTCTGTTGTTCAGAAATCTCCAGATTCATTAGGGTTGAATCAACCTACCATATCACCTATTTCATCGATTGGTTATTCGTCTCAGGAGTATTTAGATCCTGTTGGTCACATTCAAGCTGAATCTTCCCCAGCTGTTGGTATTGTAGGTAGCGAATTACCTGTAACTCCTTTGGTGCCTGAATTCCAACCACCAGCTGTTGATCCTGTTGTGGAAGATGATATTAATGATTATCATAATGGTAGATGGGGATCGCTTATTGGTAATTTGGTTATTGGGTACCCTAATTCGACTCATCCTGATGCTATTGTAAACAGTCAACCACATCGATTGGATGACGGTACACCTGTTGATGTGCAGACAGTATTGCGTTTGGCTGCTTTGACTCAATACTTTATACAATTGAACGGTGGAGGCCCAGATGCTGCTATGGAAACACTTAATTTCTTGGTTGAAAAAATGGAAGCCCCTGATGGAGAAAGATGGTTACGTAGAGTATATAGAGGAATGCAAATGGAACAACAGGATCGTGCAGGTCCTGCTACTACTAGATCGGCGTCGAATGTACCAGGTCCGGTCATGGAACCCGTACAGTCTGTTACCAATGTTATTAATGAACAACAACCTGTTACCGAAGAAGCTGAAGATGAGGTGGACGAGGATGCTGAAGATGCTCAATTGTTGGCTTTATTGGATCCATTGAGTGATATTAAAGAAGACGAAAAGACGGTAAATGGTATGGAAAAATGGATTATATGGGAACGTGTTTCAAAAGGATGGGAGATGAGTGATGATATTTTAAAATGGTTACAGTACAAACATCCTGATAAATACCAGGAGTGGTATGTGAATAATTTACGATGGAAGGATACTGAGGCTGCAGAGTTGGAAGAAGATATAGCGTTAGGGTTAGCTAAAAGACCCGAAGGTACTACAACACCAGCTAACGCTAAAAAACCTGAAAGAGCACCACCGACAAGAAGGGGTCGATAAAAAGTATAAATAGTTTTTGATCAATAAAAATTCTTTACTAAAAATTTCTCAAATATGGCTACTCTTTATGCTGCTAAAGTTGCAGACAGCGATGTTAAAACGACTAGAGAGAAAAAACCGAGAACTGAAAAACAAATTGCAGCTTTGGAAAAGGCGACTGCTGCACGTAAACGAAAGAGAGAGGAAGCTGATAAAAAAGAACAGCTAGAAATCGAGGCTAAATCGGAAGAGTTGGAAGAAGCTAATCGAAAATTAGCTGAGGTGACTGAAAAGAAACGATTGGCTAGTGAAAAAAGAAAGGCTACTTTGGCTGCTAAAAAAGCATCATCTCCTAAAGCAGCTTCACCCGTTAAACAAGAGGCTACTGTTGAAGTGAAAAAAGTAGAGGAAGAAACCCCTCCTCCGTGGTTCAAGAAATTTATTCAAACAGGAATTCAACAAAGAAATCAAGTAAATGATGTAAAACAACCTCAGAAAAGTGTTCGAATTGAAGCAAAGGAATTGGCAGATCAAAAATGGTCTCAACCAAAAGTGCGTGATTTGGTAAACAAGAACATGGAAACTCATTATGATAAAATGTACAACCAAATATTTTGTGGACGCGGAGTTGCTCGTGGTTAATTATGTATGTGTTTGGTGTAAATAAATGAAGCGTAAAATTCCTGAAATTAAAGAAGTACCTGTACCAAATATCCATCATCCTCCAAACAACTTTGATATGCTCCCCAACCATGAATTTACTATGGGTTTGATTGCTCCTAAAGGTAGTGGAAAGACTACCGTCATGATCAACTTGATTGAATTATATCATGGTTATTTTCATACGATCATTATCTTTAGCCCAACTGTAGCGAGCGATGAAAAATGGGATTATATTAAAAAGAAAAAAGGGTTGGTGTGTCAAAATCGCGAATTGCAAAATTGGGTGGATACAATTATAGAAAGAAAGAAGAGTGCAAAAATAGTGGACAATCCATTGGTGAAGAGTGAATTCGATGGATTGTATGAAGAGTATGATCCGGATTTTGATGGGGTCATACCAGATGATTGTTTCTTTGAAGACTATGATGAAGAAACGTTGAGGAGTATTTATACCAAACAAATGACAATGGTTAAACTATTAAAGAAGCATGGAAAAACAAAACATTTGGCAAATAGAATGTTGATTATATTTGACGATTTGGTTGGTAGTCAACTGTTTTCCAATTCAAGGATGAATATTTTTAAAGGATTTAATACTAGGCATCGCCATTACAGTTGTAGCATGATGATGGTTACCCAGGCGTACAGGGAAATACCAAAGACTATTAGGATCAATTATACCTGTGTGATTTTATTTGAAATATGCAACGATAAAGAACTAGAGACCATTCATGAAGAATTTCCTATGGGGTGTATCGATAAAGACAAATGGCTGGAAATGTACAATTACGCTACCAAAGATCCTTATAGTTTCATGTACTATAATATGCAAGGAAAAGATCGAAAGAAACGAGTTATGAAAAATTTCAAGGAATATATATTTATGGGGGACGGATGTGAAGATTTAGTAAAATTGGAAGATGAATAAAGGTTTGACTTTTTATTGACTATGACCAGAGTGAGTAAAAAGAAAATGGAAACTATTACGACTACGACAACCGAGATTTTGACGACTGATGAAAGAATGATAGAGACTATAGCCATGTTGGAACTATCATCCCAATTTTCAGTTGAGGATAACTGTAAACATTTTGTGAATGCAACTAAAATGGCTACCCAATGTTTTGCGATTTGTGGTGACTATATAAAAGTCACTGCGATGGGTTCCAGGATAGAACATGAGGTCAAAGAACACCGCGTGAAAGTGGCTGAATGTAAACGGTTGTATGAAGAAGCGTTAAGAGAAGAACAAAGATTGATGGATCAATCGCATGCGTTGTATTTAAAGTCTAGGGAAATGAAGAATCGTTTGGGTGATGCTTTTGTAGAGGCGTCCGAAGCTTGGAAATCGGATGAATGGTAATAAATATTCTTTTCTTTTTTAAATGAAAATCTTTTTGTTTGTGGATAATGATACTAATGCGATTCAAAACCATGTAGCAAATGCATTGGATAAAGAGTTTTTCTTTATGGTCGATTCTGTACATATTGGTGATTTGGTTTGGTTAGCAAGAAACTTTGAAGATATTCCCCATAGGTTTTATACCTATTTAGGTGATGGGTCTAAATTGGAACATCCTCAAGAATGGACTTTTTGGAATTGTTCTAATTTAACAGATCAATTTCAATTCTTTCCGACGTTTATTGTATGTTTTGATGTGGACCAAGTGGTAAGTGATTTGCAATGGAAGAAAATGGATTATTATTTCTTGTTGAGAACTGGGATTGTAGATCGAGGTGGTGATGCTCATGGTTGTGCTGAGCTTATGGAAATGATTGAATACGAAAAGGATGA
>Ga0164307_10001441_pt1 | contig 10762 bp, 15 predicted proteins | sample Whisoiple_243_MG_FD_110214 | JGI IMG/M metagenome (GOLD analysis project Ga0164307, IMG submission 110214) | Soil microbial communities amended with fresh organic matter from upstate New York, USA - Whitman soil sample_243_MG | ecosystem: Environmental > Terrestrial > Soil > Unclassified >...
GTGAGTCTGAAAGCCATCAAATTGGGGGGCCTGAAGGCGGTGACCGAAGCCGGGAGACTTTGCGACAGTCTTGGCATGAGCGTGAACATCTCATGCAAGACAGGCGAGTCGAGCGTCGCCTGCGCGGCCGCGTTGCACGTTGCTTCGGTCATACCCAACATCGCCTGGGGATTGACGCTCACCCATACGGGCATCGCCGACGACGTTGTGACCCAGCCGATCCCAACTGCCCGGGGCCACGTCGACAGCCTTGACCGACCTGGCCTTGGTGTCGATGTCGACGAAGATGTCGTTCGCCGCTATCGCGTTGCGATCGCTGCACGGAACGTAGCCTAAAATCGGATTGCGCCAGATCAAACCGGTCTTGATGGCCGCCGCATCGCCGTCTCAACATCGGAGCGGTTTTTTCGCGCTTTTGACTTGGTGGTCAGAACGGCGATGGACGCTCCAGCAAGATAGCCCATTTGCAACGCCGCGACCGCCATGGCAGCGACTAGAATGATGGCGCCATAGGTCATGCTGAATTGGAGACTGAAGGCAATAATTGCGGTGACACTGACGACTATCGCAGGGATTAAAATGAAAACCCTGAAGAAAAGCCCAAGTGCCATTCCGACCAGGAAGGCTGCTATCCCAAGTAAGGCTATCGGCATATGAGCTTCTATCTTCTGAGATCTCTTTTTGAATAATTGTCGCGACGTACCGGGCTAGGGTTTTCCTTGAACGACTAGTGCAGGAACACGTAATCCGCGGAGTATGGCAGGCTGCGATAGGCGCCCGCTGTTTCGCACGCTCCCTGCGTTGCGCCACCCTTTGTATTGACCCGCTGGATGATTTTGACGTTTGACAAGATTCCGATGCCGCGATGCTCGGTCACTTCAAACTTCAGCCATGGAACATCACTGAAGGTTGCGCCCGGAGCGGCAGCCACCATTTTGGCTTTTACCCCGCTCCCATCGACGTGCTGCCAGTTCGGCCCCGCGTAAAGAACCCCGACCGTTTTGCCGTTGAAGATCAACGCGGCAGCCGGCTCGCGGACCTGCCATACGAGTTTGTTCGCGGGATCAACTTTGCACTCATAGATCTGCGCACCTTCAGCATGAAATGTCGCGACGACAGGTTGACCGTGTGCGGCGATCGCGGGTGGAATTTGCGCGATCGCGGGTGTAACGACGAGCGCACCTCCGGTAAGCGAGATCGCCAAAAGAGATCTCTTCAAGGCTGATTTCACATCCATCTTCGTGCAGGCTTGCAGAAGACCGCGCCGCAACCGGCGGCGACTACGCGCACATGGAAATGGCGGCGAACGCCTCGTTGGGGCGGCCGCTCGCGCTAGTGGGGGCGAAGCTCACGACCTGCCTTACCGAAACGTTCGCCGCCGTGCCGCAGAAGCGGCCCCGCACCAGCGAGAAAGGAGCGCTGGTGAAGCCCATCGAAACGCGATTGGTCTGTGCGAAAGTTGTGAAAACAAGATTCACATCGGCACGCGCTTTTTTCGCGAACACGATGATGAGAAGTCCAAGGGCGAGCGCCAGCAAAAGCTGGAACAGAAAGATTTCTCGACCCAAGCTGTTCATTCCCCACTCCGGTCAAGACGGTTAACGTAACTGTTTCCCGGACTCGCTACGCTTACCAACCCGACCACTTCTGACGTGTGTTGCTTTCGATTCGCGATCGGAAAGCTGGAGCGCGATATCTCTTTACGTATCGCTGCAAGCAAAAGCTTGGGCGGATACGACAACAGTTTGGACACACGCGAAAATTTCAGATTTGTTTCGCACCGGTTCGCCTCGCGAACGCTTCACTGCGCATTCTTCGATGGCGGCGAATTGGAGCGACTCTTTGCGGCTCTCGCATTCGCGGCTTTCACTGCGTTGGCTGCCGTAATACCGGGATTTACCTGAGCCTTGCCTGTCGGATATGGCTGCAGCATTGGCGTCCCCAGCCCAATGACAGGCGAGACAGGTGCATATCCGAAGTCAATTGAAGCGGCGCGGATGCAGCGGTCGTATCTGGCTTCACATTTGGCAGCACGACTTTGGGAATGCCGTCTTTCCGAGTAGCAGACCTCGCGTCGCTGTTCGCACGTACTTTTAGCCAATGCGCCTTGTGCGAATGCTCCAACAACGAGAAAGCCAAGGACGGCCACAAGAACTTTCTGCATTCACATCTCCCTGTCCGTTTCCGCTTTTTTTCGGCGCGTCATCGACTCTGTAGTGGCCAATGACAAACGCGCCTTCATAAAAGAACTCCCGGCGGAAGACTTCGCCGGGAGCCAAGTTGGTCTGGAGTTCGATGGAATGAAGAGCTCCGACTTACCTGTTCTTACTCATGGCCATTCAAGTGGCTGACTAGTAGGTCGACGCCTATCGGCGACCGGAATGATGGCCGCCGGAACTCGGAGGCGTGTTCTGGATCGCTGGTCTATTGGCGCCCTGGGGCTGCTTGGCTTGTTGTTGAGCCGCACGGGCGTGATTCGCCGAACACGAACGATAGAGCGAACCACACGCCATGGAATCAAATGGCGAACTTGCACCTTTCACACAGGCAGCATTTTCAGTACGGCAATCAGCAAGCACAGGACTAACGTTCGCGTACAAAACGATGGCCATAATACAAATGGCAACAACACCTTTTTGCATTCCGGGATTCCTTACAGACTCTTCACTCCTGCATGCGCGTCCATCGAAAAATTCCAGAACGTATTACGTGCGCAAGGATGAACCGCACTTGAACAATTTTTCAGCGATAATTTATTTTGCTGCACTCTTGGCGAGTATCGTTTGATTGACTGATAAATAATTTCATCCCAATGGATGAGATAGCGGGTGACACAAGCATTCTCGAAATGAAGCGCGTGCCGAAAACTCGGCATGCGCGCATTGTGAAGTGCAGATTGCTTCACGGGGACGGAGATTGGCCAGACGCGACACTTACGCGGGCCAAAACGAAGCCATCGATCAACTCTGCGAGATCAGTCTGCTAATTTTTCAAGCCTACGCCGATCGCACGCCTTCATTCCGGACATCGCGCGGCGTTGCCCCATAGCGTCGCTTGAACGACCGATTGAAGTATGAAAGGTCGCCAAACCCGGCATCGTAGGCAATCGCTCCGACCGCACTTTGAGCGAGACGCGGTTCCGTCAACATGCGATGCGCACGACTGAGACGCTGGGCCAGCAGGAATTCCGAAAAAGTCGTTCCCTCGCTCTCAAACAAACGCTGCAGATTTCGGGCCGTCAGCCCAAGATGTGCGGCGACGCCACCGACCGAGAGATCACGGCGATTGCTGTTCTCGATGATGTAGGTCTTCGCCATCCTCAGTCGTGCAGCGGGTGCGCCACGTCCGCCGATGAGGCCAGTCCCATCGTGGGCGGCGCCAAGTGCCAGAGCGACCAGGTCGTGTAGATGATTGACGGCGGTGCGGCGAAACTCCGGTGTTGCCAGTGCAATGTCGTTGAACAACGGAGCAGCGTAACCGGCCAAAAGCCTGAGCGCTTCGGTCTTATGCGGGATCAGTTGCATCACGACATCATCGACGTCAGCGACAATCGACGAAAGAATTGCACGGGGTATCCTGAAGGAAAGTGAGCCGCCGTGCGAGTGGCGATCGAACAGCTTCACCTCTCCGGTACTCATCAACAGGGCGTCGCCTTCGTGCAAGGTAACTTCGCGGCCTCGCGCCTGTGCGGTAGCCGAGCCCGATTGATTGATGATGAAGACGAGATCGCCGTTACCGTCAGCGAGGAATTCGCGTGTCCGCCTGACGCGCGCAGGTGATAGCGAGGTGGACATCACCTGCACACCAGGCAAGGCGCGGGCCAGTATGGCGCATTCCAAGGGCGCATCGTTCATGGGCTCGATGTCGAGCTTCATTACGATGCGACAATAGTGGTCGCGCCACATCGCAACCCGATCTTTTTCCGGCAGGTCGGACGTAGAAAAACGGACGGTAGAGAAGCCATCGGAATTCATCAGATTCGTCCTATCGAGAATGGCGCCGATATAGGAAAATCGGTACCTCGTTGCGTCCCCTGAACAGGGGGCGTTGCGGAAGAATTTGAAAAAGCGTGATATTTCAACTTGTTGCCACGCTTGTAGGGTGTCCCTGCACGACCTGGAGGGACGCCCGGAAGGCAAATTGCAGAACCGCGAAGGCGCCAACAAACAAATGACGATGCGTCATCATCCGATCGGATGACGACGCGGCCCGTCCAATTTTCATTTCCAATGTCTTGAACGCGCCACGCAGGATCGGCACAGGAATGGATCTTCGCGAGAGTCTTTCATTTGCCATTTGCATGCGATAGATCGCGATCGATTTTGGTAATGCTGTTTTTATGCGTGCTCCAATGAACTCTATCTGAACAGTTGCGTCCTCCATTTGGAGGATGTGTTCGGAGGATGCGGTCTGCGACGCCGTTGGAACGCGCGGGCGATGTCGGGAGAGACGAGTTGCGCGCGCTCGATCCCGCCAAAATTTTTTCCCAAAAGTTATGGGGCGCTTGCGATTTACTTCAATCGGTTGACGATTGTAACACGCGATTTTTGTAACGGGTCACCTGAGTTTTCTTCAGTGTGGCTCGGAACAAATGAAAACATTGATTGCCGCCGTCTGCGGACAAATCTTTATTTCTTCCGTCGCTTGTGCAGTGGATTTGCCGAACGAGCTACAGGCGCCGACTGATCCGTTATGGATGACTGTCTTTTCGACTGAGGCGCGTTACTTTTCCTGGCGTAACAATTTCACGGCTCCAAATGGCATAGGCCCGGGCCGGGGGTCCGAGTTCTATTTGCCATTCGCGATGCAGTTGACGGGCAAGCCTCTCGAGTCATGGAGTGCAGATTTCACGGTGCGCGGTGGATGGGTCAAAGCCGTTCAATCCACTCCTGGTCATTCAGGCGAAGTTCAGACCACAACAGATACCGTTGCATCGGGTACGGTGACGTATCTTGGCTTGCAAGGGATTCAACCTTTCGTGTCGCTCAACGCAAATCTGCCGACAGGGAAAACCGTTCTGCCCGGCAATCAAGCCAATGCCCGCATGGATCCAGACTTCGTCGACATCTCGACATTCGGCGAAGGTTTCAATCTTGGGCCGACTGCGGGATTCAATTTTCCGATAACAGATTCGCTGCTTGTTACAACGAGCTTTGGCTATACGTGGCGTGGTCGCTTCACTCAGGATTCCTTCATCGATCCGACTAACCCTTTTCTGACCAGCAGAGTGGACCCTGGCGATAACCTCACTGCGACAGGCGCGATCAACTATCAGATCGGCCAATTGGCAATCGGCTTCACCGGCGCAGTCACCTGGGAGACGGCCACTAGCGTCGACGGTACGAACACCTTGAAGCCGGGCAATCGGCTTCTTCTCGCACTTCAGTCGTCATATGTCTGGTCGGAAAATTTCGGGACGACGACCCTCAACGCCTCGCTTGCTCATTCCAACCGCAACAAGATCCTGCTCCCCGGCTTTTCCTTTCTCGCAATAGAGGCGTTGAATTCGAACTCCAACGTCTACCGCGTGGGGCTCCAGCACATGGTGCCGGTCGGGAATTTCCAGATTGGGCCGGTTGGCAGCGTCCTGTACCGCGATCAGAACGGCTACAATTCGGCTACCCTGCAGTTTGTGCCGCCGAAAACACGATGGTCGGCCGGCATGCTCGCTCAGTACACGCCAAAAGAAGCAATAACAATCAACGCTCGTTTCGAGGGCATCTGGACACGTGAAAACGAAAATCCGGCCGTCGATGGTGGGAAACTCGATGATCTGGCAGGGGGCGTTTTGCCCGCGGCCACCGTGCCCGTGATCTCGGGGACCGGATGGCAGACATCCATTGGCATCAACATCAAACTGTGAGGTGGGACATGACACGCCTAGTCCATCTGTCTCTGGTTCTGGCGACGACATCTCTTCTATTTTCGCCAATCGGCGCCTCCGCACAAAGGAAATGCGCGGCGGGCCTGGCGGCAAATGGCAATTGTGCGAACGAAGCCGCGGCCAGAGCGGCGGTCAGGACGGCGGTGATTTTTTCGCAGCCTAAGATCTCCACGACCGCCTATCCCGTGCTTCCGTCCTCTGACCGCCTTTATCGCTACCCCAGTCAATTGACGACGACTCCATTCATCCCGCCCCCGGTCGGCCCCGGACCGATGCCGGCGATTGGCTCAGGAGGCGGTAGTGGCGGTGGTAGTGGCGGCAGCGGCGGTGTCGTCGTCGGTGGAGGTGGCGGCGGTGTTGGCGGCAGCGGCAGCGTCACCGTCGGTGGAGGTGGCGGCGGTGGTGTTGGTGGCAGCGGCAGCAGTGGCGGCGGCGGCGGTTGAGCTCGCGCGCGAGCTCTAGCGAAAGCGCCACAACCGCGTTGCGGTGTGACGCCACATTCATCGAGTCCTGATCGTCAGATTGAAATCAAGTCCGAGGCAACAGCCCGCGATCAAGTCCAGATCGACAGTTTCACCCATAACGCCGGCAACGGGCGTCTGCGGATCCTTTTCACCACGGTGACGTGGTGTCCGTTTGCTTTCGCGCGACATCGGTCCCTTTGGACAGACTTTCCTTCATCACGGAACCACCAACCAGAAGCACGACCAGGCACAGGTAGAAAACAATGACCTGTCCCAACAGCCGCCTGACCTTTCTTCGATCGTCGCCATTGAGACGGTCCAGGTAGAACGGCTCACGCATTTTCAGGCTCCCGCTCAGATCGCGCGTTTCCGGATTGTCAGTTCGGCTCGACGCGCCCGACTGCAAAATGCGGCGCGACGTTCAACGTCAGAGCTATTTCGCCGAGATTGGACGGCGCGGATTCAGCCCGCTGACTGTGGGCTTTTCAATTTTGGTCACGACTGGTTTTACCGGCTTGCAGTGAGCGCCCGTACACGGCCGACTGCCAGCTTGAGCGACCATTGGAACGAGGAAGACAATCGCGGCCACCGCCAGTGCGGTGGCACGAAGAGACAGATTAACCGACATGAGATTTGTGACCGGCATTTGAGAAAATTTCCCTGCGGTGATCGCCGTCGATCCACGTATCCGGCGAAGAGTTTCACGAGCGGATCGCGATCTTGGTTTACGCGCGCAGCGGTGAACTGCCACTGAACGTCGTGGAGATTGAAATGACAGTTTTCGGTTGGAGATGTCCTCCCCCGATCGGAGGAGAAAACCAATTCTGCAGAAAATTTTTGGTGATATGAGATGCGGCGTGTGCGCATCTATCCTCCGAACGGAGGATACTCTTCAACGAAAAGTGTGCGGCCAGGCTGGCACGACGACAGCGTGAGGTTCTGGACGGTCAGTCCACCAATACGCTGGAATATCCAGCGACAAGCTTGACGAGATCGGCCTGGCGGCTGACGCCGGTTTTTTCGAACAGGCGCCCAAGGTGGGTTTTTACTGTGGTGTCGGCAACACCGAGATTTCCTGCAACCTGTCGAACACCACCGACATTGACGATGGCGCGCAGAACGCGCAGCTCGGTCGGCGTCAGTTTATAGGTCTTTCCGATCACTTCGGAGGGCGGCACGGTCTCGAGCTCTGCCTTGCGTACAAAAAGCGCTGCGACCGCGGCCGACGCGGCGCCGGCCTTGCGCCTTTCACCAACGCTCAGCGGCAAAACATGCGCGATATAACGTTCGCCGGCTCGCCCTTTGAGTGACCAAGCCTTCCCTTTGCCGCCCATCTCCGAGTCACTTTTACCGGCTGTAGCGAATGCATCGTGCAAGGTCTGATCGACCTGCGCGTCACTGGCGTTCAGACGCCCATGTACGGTACGCAGCAAATCGCCATGCTCGAGCATTGATCGGCTGGCAGCGTTTCCGTGGACGATCTGGCCGTCGGTATCGACGAGGAAAATGGCCGGGCTGAGCCCGTCAAGAATATCGGCAAAGGTGGCGGCTTCGGCTTGTCGGAGATCGATGACCTTGCCGGTACGCACAGCGCGGCGCACGTGCGGCACGATGAGCGCCATACGGCGCCGCATCTCTTCGTCGACCATGCCGGCTGCCTTGCTGCGAACGACAGAGAGATACGCGCAACTCGTTGCCGTTTTCTCCAACACGCCATTTGCGGCATCGATCCAGCCTTGCGGCTCCGCCCATTCGCGATAAAAGCGACCGGCGCGGCACTCTTCGTACGGCACGAGGTCAGGCACACTTACGACCTGTTCGACCTCGCAGTCCGTCAAATTCGCCGCTGGATCGAATTTCCAGTAGGTTTCCGAATAGAGTTTCACGAAATAAGGATCGACGCCGGACTGATAGTAGATGTTGCCCGACTTGCTCACGGTGTCCTTCGACAGCAATCCCGCGGCTTGACCACCGGTGTATTTGGCAATCTTCGCGAGAACGTCCGCCCAGCGAGACGAGTCGAGCGCCGCGTCGTAAATATCTCCGATGAGCTGCGTAAGGTCTCGGTCTGCTTCCATCTCTCATCCAGCTCGAGTTGAGCGCGCCGTTCTTCTTGGGTGTTCACCGGATCACGAGACCTGTGAGTGTCGTGATACGCCAAGGAGACGATGCAATCTTGGACGAGAGCGAAAAATTCTTGGTCTATAGCGTCGTTTGCGTCGGTCGGTTAATTTCAAATTGCAAATCCGCGAAGCGAGCGAACACGCGGACCCAGTGGCGCGCGCTCGTCGGTTCCACAAATGATTTCGTTCGTTTTGGTGTTCTTGGTCGGTATCAGCGCAACCCACGCTCATCCGCCATCGGAACCAGAGCCTGTCTGCACCTGAAATGATGGCAGCATAAATGCTCTCACGCCCACATGATCAAGAACGTTCAAAGGCGTATAGCGTTTGGCCAGCTGATCGCCCTCGGCAAGGACCGAGGAATGATTGTTGAGGAATATCCAACGACCCTCTTCGCGGACCGCAACGAGCGCATGCTTTTGACGCAGCACTCTGTCTTCGACAATCACAATCCGCACAGAATCCGACGATAACCCCACATCACGCAGGGCCGCGTACTTCAGGATCGCGTGCTGCTTGCAGTCCCCCGCACCGTCGGTCAAGGCAGCGAGCGGAGATGACCAATCGGACGGTGCCGAGTTCTTGATCCCTCGGATCGAGAGATTGACGGCCCGATTGATGTGCCCGATCCGGGCGAGACCTTGGTGAAGTTGACCTTCGTCGACAATCGCAATGAATAGAAGCGCGGCAGGCGACGAACAATCCTCAGGCCGCGCGCGGCAGCGAGCAATAACTGTCCTATCCGCCTCAATGTCCTCTCGGAGGTCTTCCCACGTCGCGTGTAACAATCCTTCAGCGACAACAAACGTCGGGAGTCCGAATGGTTCCTGAAGTTCCGTTTGAGCGGTGAGGCCGAGGAGGAGAAGCCCCGCCCCAGCTCGCAGGATTCGCCTCACCAAGGAACACTGCGTGTCCATATTCGAGGTCATTCTCTGGCAATCGGAACGTAAACATACCGGATATATGTGCTGCAGCGTCATCCGGCTATCAAACCGTGACTAGCCAGCGGACGAACACACACCCATGTCCAGTCAAATGACTGTGTTCTGCTGAATCGGGTTGCTGCTGCCACGGAATACCGTCTTTAGGTTTTCACTATCGCGACAGATAGCGGTAACAAATGGATCGCCAAGGGTTCGATCGTTCGAGCAAAAGGATGCCATGATGATCGCTGTCATTTTTGAGGTCTGGCCGAAAACGTCCCGCAAGCAGGACTATTTGGACATCGCGGCCGAACTGAAGCCTCTGCTCGAAAAAGTAGACGGTTTTATTTCAATCGAACGGTTCGAAAGCCTCTATGAGCCGGGGAAAATTCTTTCACTGTCATTCTTCCGGGACGAAGCCGCGGTGAACTCCTGGCGCAACACCGTTGAACACCGTAAGGCACAGTCAAAAGGTCGTCACGAAATCTTCGCAAATTATCGTTTGCGGGTTGCATGTGTCGTTCGAGACTACGGGATGAACGAACGTGAACACGTCCCCGCGGATAGCCGGGCGATCCACAAAGCATAGGCTGCAGGCTGGGCCGAATTGAATTCGCGAACCCGCCCGACGCTCACGTCTCTCCAAATCTGCGGATTGAGGCTGGTCGCACGAGCGTGGCACCAGCGCGACCCTCTCTTATACTAAATGATAACTGATGAATGTTGACTTTTATCACTAATCACTTAACATGCCTTCACTGGAGGCTTTCCTATGTCGTACCAGGCTGTTTTTCCCCGACTTTTCAATGCTTTGGCTGTCTTGCCGGTCCTCGCTTTAGCGGCCTGTGATCCGATGACGGCTCAGCCGACTGTACCCGCGAGACCGGTCCTCGTGACAAATGCCCACTACGAATCGCAGGTCAGTGAACGCAGCTTCGTTGGAACGGTCCGGCCGCGCATCGAGAGTGACCTTGGCTTTCGCGTCGCCGGAAAAGTTGCGAAGCGCCTGATAGAGGTCGGCACTCTCGTTGAAGCGGGCCAGCCGCTCGCATTGCTCGATGAGGCGGACCTCACATTGCAAGCCGAGCAGGCTGCCGCAGAACTCTCCGCGGCGAATGGGGTCGTGTCGCAGGCGACCGCCGCGGAAGCGCGCGCGAAAGAGCTGCGACAGAAAGGATGGTCGACCGACGCGCAGCTGGACCAGGCCAAGGCCGCCGCCGACGAAGCGCGTGCTCGGCTGAATCGAGCCGAGCGATCGGTTGAGCTTACAAAAAACAGTCTCTCATACGCGCGGCTTCTCGCCGATGCTCCCGGCGTAGTCACCGCCACCCTGATCGAGCCCGGTCAAGTCGTCAGTGCGGGACAAAC
>Ga0164307_10001448_pt1 | contig 10735 bp, 7 predicted proteins | sample Whisoiple_243_MG_FD_110214 | JGI IMG/M metagenome (GOLD analysis project Ga0164307, IMG submission 110214) | Soil microbial communities amended with fresh organic matter from upstate New York, USA - Whitman soil sample_243_MG | ecosystem: Environmental > Terrestrial > Soil > Unclassified >...
CCAGCGTCCCGTCCTGGTCAAGGGAGGGCGCGCCATCATCGGTCGGCCGAAGGATCGGGTCGCGGCGTTCCTCGCGGAGTGACGGCGGGCGGCTCGGTGGCCCGACTCAGTCCAGCCCGAGCCCGCGGCGCCCGGTGTCGTTGAGCTGCTCGGGGGCGAACCGGTCGGGCCAGCTGCGCTCGTAGTCCTCCTCCGGGAAGTCGCTCGGGCTGGAACCGCTGAGGAAGGCCTCGCGCACGCTGGCGGCATACCGCTCGTTGCGCTCGCACCAGGGCGCGGCGGGGATGTACATGACGTTGCCCCAGCCCTGCTGGTCGGTGACGGGCGCGACGCTGTGGATCATGTCGCAGTGCCACCACACGGAGTCGCCCGCGCGGACGTCCGGGATGCCGCTCAGGGCCTCGAGCAGGAGCGGGTGCCACCGCTCGCTGGCCGGGAAGACCTGGTTCGTCGTGACCCCGCACATGTCGTCGTCCGGGACGTCGTCGAGCAGCGGGCGGAGCATGAGGTATGCCATCGCCTCGGGGATCGGGACCGTGTGCAGGACGCCCTGGTCGTGGTCCATGTCGGACAGCGCGGTCCAGCCCTGGAAGGTGCGGAAGGCCGAGCACATCGTCGTGCCCGGGTACTGCGGGCCGGAGGTGCGGTGGGCCGCGTCCCAGGGGTCGTACTGCTCGACGCTGCCGTCGAAGAGGTGGCGGAAGGCCTGCTGGTAGCCCTGCGTCATCCAGAGGTCCAGCGTGCCGGGGTCGCAGTGCGCCCCGAGGCCGTTCGAGTCGGCGCCCGGCGGCCGGCGGCGGATGCGGTCGGGGTAGAGGGAGTCGCGGTCGGGGTCGAACCACTGCACGCCGTCGGACTCGTGCGTCCACTGCGCGTTGAGCAGCGACTGGACCGTGGCCATCCGCTCGCTCTGTCGTGCCTCCATCTGCGCGGGGGACCAGTAGACGGGGTAGATCTCGGGCTTCGAGCCGACGCTGCCGAAGAAGTCGTCGCCCGGCCCCCGGTAGTTCTCGAAGAAGGCGTTGCCCTCGACGTAGTCGACGATGCCGGCATCCCAGGCGAGCGCTTGCTCGCGCGGGAAGTGGCCGCGGACGACGAGGCAGCCGCGCCGACGCAGCGCCTCGAGCTGCTCCGGGGTGACCGTGCCCTGCTCGATGTCGGCGTAGTCGATGACGGGCCAGACGTCCTCGCCGCGCTCGCGGGCCGCGCGGATCTCGGCGACGCGCTCGGCGACCCGCGCCTCGACGACCGCGAAGACCTCGGCGACGGTGCGGCCGGACGCCTCGATGCGCGCCCGGATCGCGCTCTTGACCTCGCGGATCGCTGCGGGCAGGTCGTCGGGCGGGGTCTCCCAGTGCGGGAGGTCCGTGTCGGCGGGGGTGACGTGCGTGGTGGTCATGATGGTTCCTTTGGTCAGGACTCCTTACGAAGAATGACGGTAGCGCGTCGTGACGCATTTGGGCAAGAGTCCTAACTAGAATGGGTGCATGTCGTCCGCGAAACCGAGCCTCGACTTGCTCCGCTCGCTCACCGAGGAGCACGTGCTGCACGCCCTGATGGAGCACGGGCGCCTCACCCGGGCCGAGGTCGCGGCCCTGACCGGCATCTCGAAGCCGACGATCTCCGAGGGAGTGCGACGTCTCGTCGACGCCGGCCTCGTCGTCGACACGGGGGAGCGCAGCTCGGGCCGTGGTCGGGCCGGGTCCTACTACACGCTCGCGCCCGACTCCGGCGCCGCCCTCGTCGTCAGCATCACCCCGCACGGGGTCGTGGCCGAGGCCGTCGACGCCTTCGGCGAGGTGGTCGCCGCGACCGAGATCGCCTTGGCGCGCGACGCCGGCGTCGGCGCCGTGGGCCTGGCCCTGACGCGGGCCGTCGCCGAGATCGCCGGCGGCGGACGAGCCGGCACCGGCGAGCGTGCGGGGGCGGGCGCGGCGCCCAGACTGCGCGTGGCGGTGGTCAGCGCGGCCGACCCCGTGGACCGCGGGACCGGCCGGCTCGTGCACCTGCCCGACGCCCCCTTCCTCGTCGGTGACCTCGACGCGCCGGCGCTGCTCGCGGGAGCCGTCGAAGGGCCCGTCCTCGTCGACAACGACGTGAACTGGGCGGCCCGGGCCGAGCGTGCGTCCGGCGACGCCGGGGCCGTCGGGGGCTCGCACGACTTCGTCTACCTCTACCTCGACGAAGGGCTCGGCTGCGCCGTCGTGTCCGACGGTGAGGTACGGCGTGGTCACGCCGGCCTGGCCGGGGAGATCGCCCACCTCCTGACGGAGGGGCCGGACGGTCGGGCCGTGCGTCTGACCGAGGTCTTCGCCCACCTCGGGCTGCGTCGACCGGGCTCGACCGCCATCGACGTCGAGCTGTTGCGGAAGAGGGTCGGCGAGGCCGCCGCTGGCGACAGCACGCTCGTCGCCCTGGGCACCGCCGTCCTGGGTGTCCTCGGCGCGGCGATCGCGCTCGCCGACCCGGAGATGGTCGTCGTCGGTGGCGCCTGGGGGCGCGACGTCGCGTTCGTCGACGAGCTGCGTCGCCGGTCCGCCGAGCTGCCGCGACCCGTTCCGGTCGTCGCTGCTCTCGACGGCGACCGGCCGCAGCTCTCCGGTGCCCGCGCGGCGGCCCTGCACCAGCTCCGCGAGTCGGTCGTCGCCGCGGTACGTGCTCCAGGCGGGCGGCTGGTCGACCGGCAGTCGCCCCGGTAACACGCCGAGTCACGGAGTTCATCCCGTCGACATCTTCATCCGCTGTACTGGACGTCCGACGAAGGGGAGCCCACATGTCCGGAACGGAACGCAGCAGGGTGGATTCGTTCAGCCACCCCGAGGACGGCCTCCACGGGGCCACCCCGTGGTACGACTGGGGGCCCTACCTCTCCGAGCGGGCCTGGGGAACCGTGCGTGAGGACTACAGCGCCGGCGGGGCTGCCTGGGACTACTTCCCCCACGACCACGCCCGCTCCCGGGCCTACCGCTGGGGCGAGGACGGCATGGCAGGCGTCAGCGACGTCGACCAGAACCTGTGCATGGCCCTGGCGCTGTGGAACGGCCGCGACCCGATCCTCAAGGAGCGGATGTTCGGCCTCACCGGCCCCGAGGGCAACCACGGCGAGGACGTCAAGGAGTACTGGTGGTTCCTCGACGCCCTGCCGAGCCACGCGTGGCTGCACTGGCGCTACCACTACCCGCAGGCCGAGTACCCGTATGCCGCCCTCGTGGCCGAGAACGGCCTTCGCGACCAGACGCAGCCGGAGTACGAGCTCATGGACACGGGTGTCTTCGACGACGACCGCTACTGGGTGGTCGACGTCGTGCACGCCAAGGCCGACCCGTACGACCTGCTCATGGAGGTCCGCGTCACCAATGCGGGCCCCGACGTGGCGACGCTGCACGTCCTGCCGCAGCTGTGGTTCCGCAACACGTGGTCCTGGGACGTGGGCGCCACCCGGCCCTCGCTGAGCGCGACGGGCCCCGACCGGGTCGCGGTGGAGCACCCGCGGTTCGGCGAGCTCGAGTGGGAGCTCGCGCCCGGGCCCACCGGTGAGTCGCCCGAGCTGCTGTTCTGCGAGAACGAGACCAACAGCCGGCGGCTGTACGGCTCCGACTCCTCAGCGGACTACCCGAAGGACGGGGTCAACGACCACGTCGTGACCGGCGCGCCGACGGTCAACCCGGAACGGGTCGGGTCGAAGAGCGCGGCCTGGTACCGCCTGACCGTGGCCCCGGGCGAGACGCAGGTCGTGCGCGTCCGCCTCCGGGCGCCGTCCTCGGCGCCCGCCTTCGGCGCGCCGTTCGACGCAGTCCTCGAGCAGCGTCGCGCCGAGGCCGACGAGTTCTATGCCGAGGTGATCCCGGCAGACGTCGAGCAGGACGCCCGCCTGGTGGCGCGGCAGGCCTTCGCGGGGATGATCTGGGGCAAGCAGTTCTACCGCTACGACGTGAAGCGCTGGCTGGAGGGGGACCCCACGCAGCCCCCACCGCCGGCGGAACGACGGTCCGGGCGCAACGCCGGCTGGCTCAACGTGGACGCCCGCGACATCCTGTCCATGCCGGATCCGTGGGAGTACCCCTGGTTCGCTGCCTGGGACATGGCGTTCCACACCGTCGCCCTGGCTCATCTCGACCCGGCGTTCGCCAAGTACCAGCTGCTCGTGCTCTGCCGGGAGTGGTTCCAGCACCCGAACGGGGCCCTCCCGGCCTACGAGTGGGCCTTCGGCGACGCCAACCCGCCCGTGCACGCCTGGGCGGCCCTGCACGTGTGGGACATCGACGGCAGGCGCGACACCGACTTCCTCGCCCGCCTGATGCCCAAGCTGCTCATGAACTTCACGTGGTGGGTCAACCGGATGGACCCGGAGGGCGACAACCTCTTCGCCGGTGGCTTCCTCGGTCTGGACAACATCAGCGCCATCGACAGGTCGCACCTGCCGCCGGGTGGTCGACTGGAGCAGGCGGACGGGACGAGCTGGATGGCGTTCTACTCGCTCACCCTCCTGGAGATCGCGAGGATCCTCGCCGAGAAGGACGACGCCTGGACCGACATCGAGGTGAAGTTCATCGAGCACTTCGTCCTCATCGTCGACGCCATGCACTCCCAGGGACTCTGGGACGAGGAGGACGGCTTCTTCTACGACGTCTTCCACTCCACCGACGGCAGCACCGTCCCGATCAAGGTGCGGTCGATGGTGGGGGTGCTGCCGCTGATGGGGATGGTCGTCGTGGGGCCCGACCTGCTGGCAACGCTGGCGACCCTCCAGAAGCGCTTCTCGGGCTTCCTCGGCCGACAGGACTCCAGCCACCCGGACCGCGGCGCTGGACGAGTGGTCCCGGTTCCCGGCACCGAGGCGGTCGCGTTGGGCGTGGTCCCGGCGAAGGAGGTGCGCCGGGTCCTGGCCCGGGTCTTCGACGAGGACGAGTTCCTGTCCTCGCACGGGCTGCGAGGGCTGTCGAGGTACCACCTTGAGCACCCCGTGTCGCTCGAGCTCGCGGGGTCGACGGTCACGGTCGACTACGAGCCCGCCGAGTCCACGACGGGCATGTTCGGCGGCAACTCCAACTGGCGCGGACCGGTCTGGATGCCGGTCAACTACCTCGTGCTGCGCAACCTCCAGCGCTATGCCCACTCACTCGGTGCAGCGGGTGAGGTCGAGTACCCCACGGGCAGTGGACGCACGCAGGGCCTGGGCGACTGCGCCGAGGATCTGCGCCGGCGTCTGATCTCGTTGTTCCTCAGGGGCCCCGACGGCCGTCGGCCCTGCCACGGCTGGGTCGACAAGCTGCAGGACGACCCCCGATGGCGGGACAACGTGACCTTCTACGAGTACTTCCACGGCGACAACGGCGCCGGCCTGGGAGCCAGTCACCAGACCGGGTGGACCGGACTCGTGGCAGACCTGATCTGCCGGCCCGACCCGTTCGCCGGCAGCGAGCAGCCGTGGGGCCCGTGAGCCCCGCGAGGCCCGCCACCGGGATCGCGTTCGGTCGGGGGGTCTGCGGCTCCCTCGACGAGGCATCGTCGAGGGAGTGGCTGGTGACCGACGGGCTCGGCGGGTACGCCTCCGGCACGGTCTCAGGCCTGCACACCCGTCGATACCACGGCCTGCTGTTGGCCCCCACGGCACCGGCTGGTGCGTCCCGGATGCTCGGGCTGGTCGCGCTCGACACGGTCGTGGTGGTCGGCGACCGCCGCATCCGGCTGTCGACCCACGAGTGGGAAGGGGGCGTCGTCGATCCCCGCGGGCACGAGCAGCTCGCCTCGTTCGACCTGGCCGACGGGGTGCCGCGATGGCGCTTCGACCTCGGCGCCGTCCAGCTCGAGGTCGAGGTGGCCATGGCTCACGGTCTCAGCGCGGTGGCGGTGGTGCACCGCCTGCTCGGCGGGGAGGCGCGCCTGGAGGTGACTCCGCTCTGCACGTGGCGCGACCAGCACGGTGACCGGTTCGCCGGTGCCGACCCTGACGTGGAGCCGACCGGGTCCGGCCTCGTCTTCGAGTCCGCCTACCGGGTGGAGGGCCCGAACTACCGTCCCGGGGGCGAGTGGTACCGCGGGGTCCACCATCGGGAGGAGGCGGCCCGAGGGCTGGGTGCGACCGAGGACCTCTGGGCCGCAGGCACCTTCACCGCCGAGCTCAGGGCCGGTGACGTGCTCGGGGTGACGGCTACGACAGACCTGGGCGCCCCGTCTCCGGACGCGGTGGCCCTCGTGGCCGACGCCCGGGCGCGTGCCGACGCGCTGGCGGTGCAGGCCGGTGCACGTGGCGCTGTCGATCGGACCCTGGCCGTCGCGGCGGACCGGTTCGTGGTGCGGACCCCGAGCGGCCCCACCGCGGTGGCCGGCTACCCGTGGTTCGGTGAGTGGTCGCGTGACCTGTTCACCTCCTACGAGGGACTGTTCCTCGCGACGGGCCGGGCCGAGGAGGGCCGCTCGGTGCTCGTCCGAGCGGCCGACAGCGTGTCCGAGGGCATGCTGGCCAACACCGCTGACGTCGGCACGCTGGAGTACAACACCGTCGACGCCACGCTCTGGTTCCTGCACGCACTGGGTCGGCACGTCGCAGGCACCGCTGACCTGGACCTGGCCGCGCAGCTCGCCGACACCGTCGTCGACATCCTGTCCGCACATCGGGCCGGCACCCGCTTCGGCATCCGCGTCGACCCGGCCACCGGTCTCGTGCGGGGCGGGGCCGACGGATGGGCCCTGACCTGGATGGATGCGCGGATCGACGGCCGGCCGGTCACCCCGCGTTCCGGCTGTCCCGTGGAGGTCGAAGCGCTCTGGATCAACGGGCTCGGGAGCGCCATCGACCTGCTGGAACAGGTCGGGCGCGCCACCGAAGACTGGGTCGCTTTGCGGGACAAGGCAATCACCTCCTTCATGACTCTCTTCCCCGTCGGCCCGAACGGCCTGCCCGACCTGGTCGACGACGCCGGACAGGCGCGCACCGAGTGCCGCCCGAACCAGCTCTTGGCCGCGTCGCTGCCCCACGGCCCCGTGCAGGACCCCCGGGCCGCTGCGGCTGTCGTCGCTGCCTGCCGCGCCGACCTGGCGAGCTCGGTCGGGCTTCGGTCCTTGTCGCCCGAGGACCCCGCCTACCTCGGCCGACACCGGGGCGGCCCCGCCGCCCGTGACCGGGCCTACCACCAGGGAACGGTCTGGCCCTGGCTCATGGGTCCGTACGTGGACGCGGTGCGCCGTGCACAGGAGGACACGACCGGCCTCCTCGACGGACTCGAGCTGCACCTGTCCGAGTTCGGGCTCGGCTCGGTGTCCGAGACGGCGGACGGGGACGCGCCGCATGGCGCGACCGGCTGCCCCTTCCAGGCCTGGTCCGTCGCCGAGCTCATCCGGGCGAGGGCCTCACTCGCGGACGGCCCCCCGATCCCACCGACGTAGGAGCAACGCCATGAACGACACACCAGCCGTGGCCCGGACCTCGACCGACCTGCGCCGGGTCCTGATCCCGCTGGCCCTGGCCCAGTTCATCTGCAGCTTTGCCGGCTCGAACATGAACGTCATGATCAACGACATCAGCGAAGACCTGGACACGACGGTGCAGGGCGTGCAGACGGCCATCACGATCTTCCTGCTCGTCATGGCCGCGCTGATGATCCCGGCCGGCAAGCTGACCGACCGGTACGGCCGGCGGCGCTGCTTCACCGTCGGTCTCGTCCTCTACGGCATCGGCGCCCTCATGAGTGCGGCGGCCCCTGGTCTGGGGGTCCTCATCCTCGGCAACTCGATCCTCGAGGGGGTCGGCACGGCCCTGCTGATCCCGCCGGTCTACATCCTGACGACGATGCTGTTCACCGAGACCACCTCACGGGCCCGCGCGTTCGGCGTCATCAGTGCCCTCGGCGGGGTCGGGGCCGCAGCCGGCCCACTGATCGGTGGCCTGATCACCTCGGCAGTCAGCTGGCGGGCAGCGTTCCTGTTCCAGGCCGTCGTCGTGGGCGTCATCGTCCTGCTCAGCCGGCGGATCGAGGACCCCGTGCCAGCGGATCCCGCGCGTCAGTTCGACACGCGCGGGGCGGTGCTGTCCGCGGTCGGTCTCGTGCTCGTCGTCATGGGCATCCTCGCTGCCGACGAGAGCGGCTGGCTGATGGTCGCCCTGCTCGCCCTCGGTGCAGCGGTGCTGTTCTGGTTCTTCCGCTCGGTGATCGCCATGGAACGCGCAGGCGAGGAACCGCTGCTGTCCACCTCGCTCTTCCACAACCGCACCTCGAACCTGGGGCTCATCACGCAGAGCGCGCAGTGGCTGATCCTCATGGGTGTGTCGTTCGTCGTCTCGGCGTACCTGCAGGTGGTCCGTGGCTACGACGCGATCTCGACCGGCGTGATCTTCACGGCGGCCACGGTCGGCCTGCTGGTCTCCTCCTTGGCAGCCGGCCGTCTAGCCCAACGTCTCGCCCAGCGGACTCTCATCCTGGCGGGCTTCGCCATCTCGACCAGCGGCATCGCCTTGCTCCTCGCCCTGGTGACGGGGTCGTCGAACGCCTGGGCCTTCATCCCGGGGCTGCTCATGATCGGCGTCGGCCTCGGCACGATGCTGACCCCCTCGGTGAACGTGGTCCAGTCCAGCTTCAGCCAGGACCGTCAGGGCGAGATCTCGGGCCTGTCGCGAAGCGTCTCCAACCTCGGCTCCTGCCTCGGGACGGCCGTCGCCGGCACGATCCTCGTCGCCGGTCTGACGACGACCCCGGAACGGGGCTACGGACTCGCCATGGCCGCTCTGGGCGTGGTCGGGATGGCGGGCCTCGCCGCTGCCGCGCGGCTTCCTCGGGCGGCCGCCACCCGATCGACCTCGGCCACGGACCCGGTGCAGCAGACCTGACCAGAAGGGGCCGCCCCGACACGCCCTGCGTGGCGGGCACGGTCCCCGGCGCGCACGTCAGGCCACGAGGGGCGGCCCACCCGCCGGGACGTCGTCGGTCAGGGAGCGGTCGCCGAAGTCGGGACGCACCGGCGTGTAGTCACCCGAGAGCAGGGGCGAGGAGATCATCAGATCGGCGCTCGCGACGTTGCAGGCGACGGCCGTGTTCCAGACCGCGGCCACCCGCAGGAGCGCCTTGACGTCGGGATCGTGCGGTTGGGGCTCGAGGGGGTCCCAGAAGAAGACGAGCAGGTCGATGAGGCCCTCGGCGATCCGGGCGCCGATCTGCTGGTCGCCACCGACCGGACCGCTGAGCAGCCGGGTGACGGGCAGGCCCAGCTCGTACTGCAGCAGCGTGCCCGTCGTGCCCGTGGCGAAGAGGCGGTGCTTCGCGAGCGTCTCGCTGTTGCAGGCAGCCCACCGGAGCAGGTCGGGCTTCTTGTTGTCGTGGGCGACGAGGGCGATCCCTCGTTCGGTCGTCGTCATGGCGTCTGGCCTCCGTTCGTCGGGGCTGGTCACACCACGGTGACCGGCCGACGTGACGCCGCGGTTGCCAGCGCGTGAGCCCCGTGTTGCGGCTGAGGTGGATGGCGCGGAACAAACTTCTCGGATCGCTGTAACGCCCCGCCTGGCCCTGCCGATGGAGGGGTCAGAAGAGGCGCCACTCGGACCCCCGAGCGAGTGGCGCCTCTCCTGTGTCCGGGAGGCCTGCTCGCGTATGCGTGTGGCGGCGTCAGCGCGCCGGTGGCAGCACGACGCCGAAGCCGGCCACGGCCAGCCGGAGCAGCACCTGTCCGGGGGCGAGCAGGTCGGCGATGCGAGCGGCGCTGAGCACCTCCAGCTCGGCGAGCCGGACGGCATACGCCTCCGGGCCGTCGACGCGAGCCCGCTGGAGCTCGGTCGTGTTGTGCCACACCTTGGTGCGGGCCTCGCGCAGGAAGCGGGTCGAGGCGGCGCGGTTGAGCGGCGTCAGCACCCGGTCGAGCGCGCTCTTGGCACTCAGGGTGGCCAGCTCGTCGTCCTCCGCGGCGACGCGGGCGGACAGCACCCCGTCGATGCGCTCGTGGTCGCGTCGCCGCCGGTCGAGCAGGACGGGGTCGGCGAAGTCGGCGTCGCTGATGACGCCGAGGAGGGCCTGCGGCAGGTCGTAGTTGATGTGCGCGTTGATCCCGAGGAGCACCTGCCGCAGCGGCGGCAGGTCGGCGGGAGCCCCGAACGCGAGCCGCCACGGCCGCGGTGGCTGACGTCCCGGGTCACCCGACAGGTCGGCGTCGAGGGCGTCGAGGTAGAGGTCGGCGAAGACGACGTCCCACACCTCGACCCACTCCGGGTCCTCGAAGGCGGCGGCCTCGATGGCGTCGCCGACGGCCCGCGTCGTGCGCTGGTAGGTCGCGAGGAACGCTCGCCGGGCGGAGAGCTCCGGCGGTATCTGCTCGAGGGTCGCGGTCATCCGCTCGAGGACGTCGTCGATGGTGCGCCCACCCTCGGTTCCGGTCATCGCGTTCTCCTCACGCATGCCGCCCCTCGCTCCTATTCTGGAGCGGGAGTCGCACGGTGTCAGTCGAATCCGGACGCCATCGCGCGGGGGCGCTCCTGGTCGAGGAGGCCGGATGAGAGCACGGACGCACGGGCCCAGGTCGTTCGCCGCGGTCGCCGTCGGGCAGCGCGAGACGGATGCGTGGGTGGCCCACTACCGGCACGAATGGGCGACGTTCCTGCGGGCGTCGGTGGCGATGGTGGCGGCGGGCTTCGGGATGAACGGGCCCGACACGCTGCGCGGTGCGTGGCTCGTGCTCCGGGCCAACCAGGCGTGGGCGCCCTTCCCCGACAACGACCCCCAGCGTGCGCGTGACCTGATGCGCCGCTTCTACG
>Ga0164307_10001449_pt1 | contig 10735 bp, 9 predicted proteins | sample Whisoiple_243_MG_FD_110214 | JGI IMG/M metagenome (GOLD analysis project Ga0164307, IMG submission 110214) | Soil microbial communities amended with fresh organic matter from upstate New York, USA - Whitman soil sample_243_MG | ecosystem: Environmental > Terrestrial > Soil > Unclassified >...
TGATCTCGGGAGCGGAGTCCTCACCGCCGGGGATCAGGTCCTTGAGCACGATCTCGGTCAGGCCGAGATCCACGGGCTGCCGGTTCAGGCTCGCGAACGCCGTCACACGGATGAGCGCGCCCTCCAGCTCACGGATGTTGCGCGAGATCCGTGAGGCGATGAACTCGAGCACCTCCGGCGGGGCGTTGAGCTGCTCCTGGACCGCCTTCTTCCGGAGGATCGCGATACGCGTCTCCAGTTCGGGCGGCTGCACGTCCGTGGTGAGGCCCCATTCGAACCGGTTGCGCAGCCGGTCCTCGAGCGTCACCAGCTGCTTGGGCGGACGGTCCGAGGACAGCACGATCTGCTTGTTGGCGTTGTGGAGCGTGTTGAAGGTGTGGAAGAACTCCTCCTGCGTCGACTCCTTGCTCGCCAGGAACTGGATGTCGTCGACCAGGAGGATGTCCACGTCGCGGTACCGCTTGCGGAAGGTGTCGCCCTTTCCGTCGCGGATCGAGTTGATGAACTCGTTGGTGAACTCCTCGGAGCTCACGTACCGCACCCGGGTGCCGGGGTAGAGGCTCCGCGCGTAGTGGCCGATGGCGTGCAGGAGATGGGTCTTGCCCAGTCCTGACTCCCCATAGATGAAGAGGGGGTTGTACGCCTTCGCGGGAGCCTCGGCGACGGCGACCGCCGCCGCGTGCGCGAAGCGGTTGGAGGCGCCGATGACGAAGGTGTCGAAGAGGTACTTCGGGTTCAGCCGGGCGTGCGGCTCCCCGGTTCCGGACGGTGGCGCGGACTGGTTGCCCATGGGTCCGCCGCCGGCCCTCCCGGTGCCGGGGCCGCCCTGGCGGTGCTGGGGCTGCTGGTCCTGCAGATCGTGGCGGTCACGGCTGTCCCGCTGCGGCTCGTAGCCCTGGTGTTCGGGCGGCTGCGGACGGTAGTCGTGCTGCGGCTGCTGCGGACGCGGGCTCGCGTAGGGATCACGTTCCTGGTACCCGCCGTGCCGGGGCTGCCAGGAGAGGTCCTCCTGGGCACGGGGCCAGGCTCCGGGCTCAGGGCGGTGCTGCTGGTAGTCGGGGTAGGCGGGGCGGGCCGTCGGCATGCCGTCGTCGGAGGGCCGGGGGCCGTAGTTGTCGTAGCCGTCGTTGCGCGAGGGCTCGTCGTGCTGCGGTCCCTGGTACCGGTGGGCCTGCTGCCCCTGGCGGGGCTGGTGCATCGGGGGCGCCGGCGGGGCAGGCGGCTCGCCCGCCGAATCGTCGACGGTGATCGCGATCCTGATCGGGCGCCCGCACTCACGGGTGAGGGTCTCGCTGATCAGAGGTGCGAGCCGGCCCTCCAGGACGCGCTTGCCCCACTCGTTGGGTACGGCCAGCAGCGCGGTGTCGGCGACGAGTGCCAGCGGCTGGCAGCGCTCGATCCACTGCTTGTCCTTCGGCTCGATGCCCTGCTGGCCCTCCCCGAGGAGTTGTTCCAGCACTCGCGGCCACACTGCGGCAAGATCGGCAGGTACATCAGCCACAAGGCACGCTCTCTCGCATGTCCCACGAATGTGTGCTTCTCGGGACGGGATGGGTCGGGTCGGGTGAGGCCCGGCAGGCAGGAAGGAAAAGAACCGGAGTTCAGCCACGGTAGTCAGGCCGACCCGCGCGGTTCAAGTTGTTGTCCACAGGCTGTGTACAGCAGGGGGTGCTGTGGAGCCGGTTTGACCGGATGGCGTAGCCGCGCGTACCGTGACCAGGTCGAGTTGTCGATGGCTGCTGCCGCCTGCCTCCGATGGGCAAACATCACGATCTGTGATTGTGAAGCGGTGCACTAAGGCGTTTACGCGAGTTCCTCGTGGGCGCACGGTGACAGCCAGGCGATGTCCCGCCAACACACGAATCATTTCTGGAGCCCCCGAGTGAGCAAGCGCACCTTCCAGCCGAACAATCGTCGTCGCGCCAAGACCCATGGCTTCCGACTGCGCATGCGTACCCGTGCCGGCCGCGCGATTCTCGCGAACCGCCGTGGCAAGGGTCGCGCGAACCTGTCCGCCTGATCGCGGTCAGGTCATGACGTGCTGCCTACCGAGAATCGGCTGAGGCGGCGCGAGGACTTCGCGGTCGCTGTACGCCGGGGACGTCGGGCCGGACGCCCGCTTCTCGTCGTGCATCTACGCAGCGGTGCTACGGACCCGCACGTGACAGGGGAGAGTGCTCCCCCGCCACGTGCGGGTTTCGTTGTCAGCAAAGCAGTGGGTGGAGCAGTCGTACGCACGGCGGTGAAGCGCAGGCTTCGTCACCTGGTCCGCGATCGGCTTGCTCTGCTGCCCCCCGGTAGCCTTGTTGTCGTACGAGCGCTACCCGGATCGGGTGACGCCGACCATGCACAGCTGGCCCAAGACCTGGACGCCGCCCTTCAGCGGCTGCTGGGAGGGGGCGCGCGATGAAGTACCCGCTGCTGGCTCTCATCAAGCTGTACCAGTGGACGATCAGCCCGCTTCTCGGGCCTGTCTGCCGTTACTACCCGTCGTGTTCCCACTATGGATATACGGCGATCGACCGGCACGGTGCGATCAAGGGAACAGCGCTGACCGCATGGCGCATCCTGCGATGCAATCCGTGGTCACCCGGCGGCGTGGACTATGTACCGCCACGCAAACGTCCGCGTTGGCACGAACTGCTGCGCACCTGGGTGCGCGGCGGCAAGGGCGGGGACTCCGCCGCCGATGTGCCTTCCGGGGGGTCGGTCTCCGAACCCCTGAGCCCGGCCACAGAGACCTCGCCCAAAGCTCAAGGAGCCTGATTAGTGGACACGATTGCCAGTCTGTTCAGCTTTATCACCACGCCTGTTTCATGGGTCATCGTCCAGTTCCACAAGCTGTACGGAGCGCTCTTCGGCGATGACACGGGGTGGGCCTGGGGCCTGTCCATCGTGTCCCTGGTGGTGCTGATCCGTATCTGTCTGATCCCGCTGTTCGTCAAGCAGATCAAGTCGACGCGGAACATGCAGGTGCTCCAGCCGAAGATGAAGGCGATCCAGGAGCGCTACAAGAACGACAAGCAGCGTCAGTCCGAAGAGATGATGAAGCTGTACAAGGAGACGGGTACCAACCCGCTCTCCTCGTGCCTTCCCATCCTGGCGCAGTCCCCGTTCTTCTTCGCCCTGTATCACGTGCTCTCGGCCATCGCCTCGGGCAAGACGATCGGCGTGATCGACCAGCCACTGCTGGACAGCGCCCGTCAGGCACACATCTTCGGCGCTCCGCTGGCCGCGAAGTTCATGGACAGCGAAGAGAAGGTCTCGGCTCTCGGCGCCTCCCTGACCGATGTCCGTGTCGTCACCGCGATCATGATCGTGATGATGTCCGCGTCGCAGTTCTTCACGCAGCGCCAGCTGATGACGAAGAACGTCGACCTCACGGTGAAGACGCCGTACATGCAGCAGCAGAAGATGCTGATGTACATCTTCCCGGTGATCTTCGCGGTCATGGGCATCAACTTCCCCGTCGGTGTCCTCGTCTACTGGCTGACCACCAACGTCTGGACCATGGGTCAGCAGATGTACGTGATCAACCAGAACCCGACTCCCGGCAGCAAGGCGCAGGACCAGTACCTGAACCGCGTGCTGAAGAGTGTGACCTCGCACGGTGAGGTACGTGGACGGACGCGGCGTAACACCGTCAAGCGGATCGTCGCCAAGGGTCCCGACCGCAACGACATCGAGCGCAAGTTCATCACCGGCCTGGCCAAGCTCGGCCTCGCCGCCCAGGAGGACGGGACGGTGACGAAGAGCGAAGCAGCCGTTCTGGAGGCCGAGGGCGGTGCTGCGCCCAAGCGTCAGCAGCCCAAGCGCCAGACCAAGGCGAAGCGCCACACTGCTGCCACGCCTCCCGCGACGGCGAAAAGCTCCGGCTCCACCGGCTCGGAAGCCAAGACGTCGCTGGAGAAGCAGGACGACAAGCCGAAGTCGGCGGACAAGCCCGCCGCGTCCGGCTCCTCACGCCAAGCCAAGTCCGGACAGCGCAAGGGCCCGCAGCGGCCCAAGCACCCGTCCAAGAAGTAAGAAGGAGTCCATCCGTGACGGAAGGCACCACCACCACGGCCGCTGAGGGCAGCGACACTCTGACCCGCCTCGAACAGGAGGGAGAGATCGCGGCTGACTACCTCGAAGGCCTGCTCGACATCGCCGACCTCGACGGCGACATCGACATGGACGTGGAGGCGGACCGGGCCGCAGTCTCGATCATCAGCGAATCGGCGCGTGACCTGCAGAAGCTCGTGGGCCGTGACGGTGAGGTGCTGGAGGCGCTTCAGGAGCTGACGCGCCTGGCCGTTCACCGGGAGACCGGTGACCGCAGTCGCCTGATGCTGGACATCGCCGGCTTCCGTGCCAAGAAGCGTGAGGTCCTGGCCGCGCTGGGTGCCAAGGCCGCGGATGACGTCAAGAGCTCGGGCGAGTCCGTGAAGCTCGAGCCGATGACGCCGTTCGAGCGCAAGGTCGTGCACGACGCGGTCGCGGCAGCGGGTCTGCGCAGCGAGTCCGAGGGCGAGGAGCCGCAGCGCTTCGTCGTCGTTCTCCCGGCCTGACCGGATCCTTGTACTGTCGGCCCCGTCTGTTCGCAGGCGGGGCCGATCTTTGTCAGCCTGATAGTCAGCGTGCTAGTGCGGTACGGAAGGACGGTCCCCGTGACGGAGGAAGCAGAGCTCCCTCAGGCGCCCAAGGAGGCGCAGGCGGTATTCGGTGAGTTCTTCCCAGAAGCTGTCAGGTACGCGGAACTACTCGCTGACGCGGGCGTCAAGCGCGGGCTGATCGGTCCTCGTGAGGTGCCGCGTCTCTGGGAACGCCACCTGCTGAACTGTGCAGTGCTCTCCGAGGTGGTCCCCGAGGGTGTCACGGTCTGCGACGTGGGTTCGGGTGCCGGCCTTCCTGGCATTCCTCTGGCATTGGTACGCCCCGACCTGAAGATCACGCTGCTCGAGCCCCTGCTGCGTCGTACGAACTTTCTCCAGGAGGTCGTCGAGCTCCTGGGGCTGAATCATGTGACGGTCGTTCGCGGCCGGGCCGAGGAAGTGCTCGGGACGCTGCAGCCTGTTCATGTGGTGACGGCCCGGGCCGTCGCCCCGCTCGACCGGCTGGCCGGCTGGGGTGTCCCCCTGCTTCGCCCCTACGGCGAGATGCTGGCTCTCAAGGGGGGCACGGCCGAGGAAGAGATCCAGGGAGCTCGTGCGGCGCTGAGCAAGCTCGGAGTGGTGGACACCGAGGTGCTGCACGTCGGTGAGGGGCTCGTTGATCCCACGTCCACCGTTGTTCGTGTGGTGGTCGGAGAGAGCCCCGGAGGTGTGAGGTTCGCCGCAAAGCGGGCCAAGGCCGCGCGGGTGGGGCGCACGCGGCGACGCCGTTGAGGGGCATTGCGCGAGGGCTCCGTCCGGAGCACCTTGTGATCCTTTGCTGCTGTTGATGGTTATCTGCCTTGATGCTCCATGCATGCAGCCATATGCGCCGCCTGCGGAGTGTCGGGTGCCTGCCGCTGGACCGCAGGGGCATCGTGTTTCACGTGAAACGTCGCTCTCTGCTGCAGGGAATCATCGGCCGCGGTCGTGCGGCTGCCACGCCGCGCGACCGCAAGCACGTGCGGGTTACTGAGTTGTCCACAGAACCGGTTTCATCCACAGAACAGTCGGCCTCGCTGGTTCACGACCCCGAAAGCATGGCAGGCTCTGTTCATTGCGAGCCTGAAGTCGAGGAGAGTGAATCCTTGCGGTCCGACGCCAACATCGCGGGACCGATGACCGACCCGGTCCCCGGTCCCCGTACCGAGTCCCTGGGGGGCGGTGTTTCACGTGAAACACCGCCACCGATGGACGACACACCTATTGGGCGCGCGGCTCAGCTGGCGGTAGAGGCCCTTGGTCGCGCCGGTGAGGGGCTGCCGCGGCCTGACCGGACGCGCGTCATGGTCGTCGCCAACCAGAAGGGTGGGGTGGGCAAGACGACCTCGACGGTCAACCTCGCCGCTTCGCTCGCACTGCATGGTGCCCGCGTCCTGGTGGTGGACCTCGATCCGCAGGGCAACGCCTCTACGGCTCTGGGGATCGACCACCACGCGGAGGTCCCCTCGATCTACGACGTTCTGGTGGAGAGCATGCCGCTCTCCGAGGTGGTGCAGCCCGTCCCGGATGTCGAAGGTCTCTTCTGCGCGCCGGCAACGATCGACCTCGCTGGTGCGGAGATCGAGCTGGTGTCGCTGGTCGCACGTGAAAGCAGACTGCAGAGGGCGATCCAGGCGTACGACCAGCCGCTGGATTACATCCTCATCGACTGCCCGCCTTCGCTCGGTCTGCTGACAGTCAATGCACTCGTGGCCGGAGCAGAGGTACTCATCCCGATTCAGTGCGAGTACTACGCGCTGGAGGGTCTCGGTCAGCTGCTTCGTAACGTCGACCTGGTGCGGGGACATCTGAACCCTGACCTTCACGTGTCGACGATCCTGCTCACCATGTACGACGGCAGGACTCGACTCGCGTCACAGGTCGCGGAGGAGGTGCGCACCCACTTCGGCAAGGAGGTGCTGCGGACCAGCATTCCGCGTTCGGTGCGCATCTCCGAGGCGCCGAGCTACGGGCAGACCGTCCTGACGTACGATCCGGGCTCCAGCGGGTCTCTGTCCTACCTCGAGGCGGCCCGTGAGATCGCGCTGAGAGGCGTGGGGATCCACTACGAGGCTCAGCATGCTCCGGCGGTCGAGCCTGCCCACACGGGCGTCCAGAACAGTCAGCAGAGTCATTCGGAGGGCATGCAGTGAGCGAGCGTCGTAGAGGGCTGGGACGTGGGCTCGGTGCGCTGATTCCCGCAGCTCCCCAGGAGAAGCAGGTCGCCGGTCCCGCGTCCGGTACGAACGGGGCGGCTGCGTCCCCCACGATGACGGCAGAGCGTGGGGTGGCGGCTGCGAAATTGACGGCGCTTCCGTCCGGCCCTCTGGTGCCGGAACCGAGTTCACCGGTCGGGGAGAAGGAGCCCGCGGCCGAACAGACTGATTCCGCCGGTGCGTACTTCGCTGAGGTTCCCCTCGCCTCGATCACGCCGAACCCGAAGCAACCGCGCGAGGTCTTCGACGAAGACGCCCTTGCGGAGTTGGTTACCTCCATCAAGGAGGTCGGTCTTCTCCAGCCCGTCGTCGTGCGCAAGGTCGCTGACGACCGCTACGAGCTCATCATGGGTGAGCGCCGTTGGAGGGCGTGTGGCGAAGCCGGTCTGGAACGTATCCCGGCCATCGTCCGCGCAACGGATGACGAGAAGCTGCTTCTCGACGCCCTTCTCGAGAACCTGCACCGGGCGCAGCTGAACCCTCTGGAGGAGGCGGCGGCGTACGACCAGCTGTTGAAGGACTTCAAGTGCACCCATGATCAGCTGGCGGACCGCATCGGAAGGTCCCGTCCTCAGGTCTCCAACACACTGCGGCTGCTGAGGCTCTCACCCCCGGTGCAGCGCAGGGTCGCGGCAGGTGTGATTTCGGCCGGCCACGCGAGGGCCTTGCTTTCGGTGGACGACTCCGACGAGCAGGATCGGTTGGCTCACCGCATCGTGGCCGAGGGCCTGTCGGTGCGCGCCGTCGAGGAGATCGTGAACCTTCTCGGATCGGAACCGACGAGTTCCGCGAAGCCCCGGGGCCCCAGAGCCGGCGGTAGGGTTTCGCCGGCTCTGACTGATCTTGCTTCGCGTCTCTCCGATCGGTTCGAGACGCGGGTGAAGGTCGACCTCGGGCAGAAGAAGGGGAAGATCGTCGTCGAGTTCGCCTCGATGGAGGATCTGGACCGCATCCTCGGGAGCCTCGCTCCGGGCGAGGGACGGGTGCTGGAACGGAGTACCGAGGACGAGCAGGCTGTAGCCGACGAGGCCTGATTCTGCTGGGCCGCGAAGGGCGGGCCTGGACCCGGGAAGCCACCCGGATCCTGGCCCGCCCTTTGCCGTCTCTCGGTATCCCCATCACCTCTGGGTGGATACGATGCGTTCTGGTAGGGCGTATCCACCACCGTGATCCACCTCAGAGGAGGCGGGGGCCGTGCGATCAGTGAATCGCAGCCACCTGGTGACAGTCGGATTGGGACTAGGCGCTGTCGGGGGGTTTGTCGGCAGCCTGTTCCGAGAACGGAGTGCGCTGGCCGCCGCGCGCGATGCGGCGGCCGAAGGAAGTGAGGATTCGCCTACATGGGGCGTCGGCTCGTACCGCTCACACTGGACAACCTTCCGGATCTCCCCAGGCGCTGCCGCTCATGTGTCTTCTGGGAACTTGATCCGGTCAGCGGGGAAGCTGCCGTAAAGGCCGGCCGACCCGAACTCGAAAAGGAAGCCTGGATCTCCGCCGTACTGCTGGAGTGGGGCTCCTGCGGACGGGTCGTCTATGTGGATGATGCCGCGGTCGGCTTTGTTCTCTACGCACCGCCTGCGTATGTTCCCCGTTCCACAGCGTTTCCCACCAGCCCTGTCTCTCCGGATGCCGTGCAGTTGATGACCGCGTTGATCGTGCCGGGGTTCCAGGGGCAAGGGCTTGGCAGAGTGATGGTTCAGACGGTTGCCAAGGACTTGCTGCGACGCGGCTTCAAAGCGATTGAGGCGTTCGGTGACGCGCGTTGGAAGGAGCCCGCGTGCGTGCTGCCCGCGGATCACCTGCTTGCGGTCGGCTTCAAGACCGTGCGTCCGCATCCGACTCATCCGCGGCTGAGGCTTGAGCTGCGTTCGACCCTTTCCTGGAAGGAAGACGTCGAGTTGGCGTTGGACCGGCTGCTGGGCGTCGTGCAGAAGGAGCCGGCGCTGAGGCCACTCTGATTGCGGCTGTGGATTGCTTCGGAACATGCGAAACGGGCCCATCCTCAGGGATGGGCCCGTTTCACGTGAAACAGTCAGCCGTTACTTCTGGCCGATGAAGTTCTCGAGATCGCGGAGGATCGCGGCCTTGGGCTTGGCACCGACGATGGTCTTGGCGACCTCGCCACCCTGGTACACGTTCAGCGTCGGAATCGACATCACGCCGTACTTTGCCGCAGTGGCCGGGTTCTCGTCGATGTTGAGCTTGACGATCTCGATCTCGTCACCGTGCTCCGCCGCGATGGCCTCCAGCGAAGGCGCGATCTGGCGGCACGGACCGCACCAGGCGGCCCAGAAGTCCACCAGCACGGGCTTGTCGTTCTTCAGGACGTCCTCGTCGAAGGAGTCGTCGGTCACGTTCTTCAGGGCGCCGGCCACGGCGACCTCCTTAACTTCGGGGGGTGGGGTTCGGGGGAAGCGGTCAGACTGCCGGGGTCTTCTCCGGCTCGGCGGGCTTCTCGTCAGAGAGAGCAGCGAGGAAGCGCTCTGCGTCCAGGGCTGCCGAGCAACCGGTTCCGGCAGCCGTGATGGCCTGTCGGTACGTGTGGTCGACGACGTCGCCAGCGCCGAAGACGCCCGTCAGGTTGGTGCGGGTCGAGGGGGCTTCGACCTTGAGGTAGCCCTCGTCGTCGAGATCGAGCTGGCCCTTGAAGAGCTCCGTGCGGGGGTCGTGGCCGACGGCGATGAACAGACCCGTCACCGGAAGCTCGGACGTCTCACCGGTCTTGGTGTTGCGCAGGGTGAGGCTGGAGAGCTTCTGGTCCCCGTGGACCGTGGCCACCTCGCTGTCCCATGCGAACTTGATCTTCGGGTCGGCGAAGGCGCGGTCCTGCATGGCCTTGGATGCCCGCAGGGAGTCGCGTCGGTGGACGATCGTGACGGACTTGGCGAACCGGGAGAGGAAGGTGGCCTCCTCCATCGCTGTGTCACCGCCGCCGATCACAGCGATGTCCTGGTCCTTGAAGAAGAAGCCGTCGCAGGTGGCACACCAGGAGACTCCACGCCCGGAGAGCGCGTCCTCGTTGGGCAGGCCGAGCTTACGGTGCTGCGACCCCGTGGTGACGATGACAGCCTTGGCGCGGTGCACCGTGCCCGCAGTGTCCGTGACGGTCTTGATCTCTCCGGTGAGGTCGACGGAGACCACGTCGTCGGGGATGAGCTCGGCACCGAAACGCTCAGCCTGAGCGCGCATGTTGTCCATGAGCTCAGGGCCCATGATTCCGTCCTGGAAGCCCGGGAAGTTCTCCACGTCGGTGGTGTTCATCAGCGCACCGCCGGCGGTGACAGCTCCCTCGAACACCAGCGGATTCAGCGACGCGCGAGCGGTGTACAGGGCGGCGGTGTAACCAGCCGGCCCGGAGCCGATGATGATCACATTACGGACGTCGCTCACGGGTTCTTCCTCGTCTCTGCAGACTGCCTACTGCCTACTGGGGTCGGTTCCACGACTCTCACCCCACCCAACGGATCCTACGGGGCGTGCATTCCCGAAAGAGCGGTCCGGCTCCCGGCAAGGGCCTCAGGGACGGGCGTAGGAGTGCGTAAGCAGCAGCTTGCCCTTGGTCGAGGGCTTGGAATCCACACAGGCCGCATCCACGACGTAAGCCTGCACACGACGTGAGTCAGTCGTATGAGGCAGAACGACCAAGAACGCGGCCGTCCCTTCGTAGCTGCCCTCTTCCACCGCCAGGGCGGGAGTAGTCCGGCCCGTGCTCTTCTGTACGCACGGTGGAACAGGCACGACCGGCGCGAACAGGCGAGTGCTGGGAGTCGCATCCTCAGGAGGAAGGTTTCCCGGGGACGGCGTGGTGTCCACCGACGGCTCGGCCGGGGCGCTGTCCGGAGCCTCGGACGTCTTCGTCTCGTTCAGAAGAGTGTGAACGCGGCCTTCCAGCGCTCCCTCCGAAAA
>Ga0164307_10001450_pt1 | contig 10734 bp, 10 predicted proteins | sample Whisoiple_243_MG_FD_110214 | JGI IMG/M metagenome (GOLD analysis project Ga0164307, IMG submission 110214) | Soil microbial communities amended with fresh organic matter from upstate New York, USA - Whitman soil sample_243_MG | ecosystem: Environmental > Terrestrial > Soil > Unclassified >...
AGCTCCTCCTCGATGGACATGGAGTGCTGGTCGGCGGCGAGCGCTTTCAGCTCGGCGACCTTACTTTCAAGCTCGGCAATCGGCTTTTCGAAATCGAGGTATGTGCGCATGTGGCGAAAGGTGGTCCAACGAACCCGCAAACAAGCGGGTTGCCGCTGAAAGGCGTCGGGAACGTCTTTGTTAAGTGGCCTTGGGGCGAAACCGTGTCAACCGGCAACACCAGAGGCACAGGCGCCAAACCTAGCTCCGCTTGGTTAAATGAACCTGAGCCAAGGGGTGGTGCTGCTCGACAAGGCGCCGCAGTCGCTCCTCGATGACATGGGTGTAGATCTGCGTGGTCGAGATATCTGCATGACCCAGAAGCTGCTGCACGGTGCGCAAATCCGCCCCCCGCTCCAGCAAATGACTGGCAAAAGCATGGCGCAGCACATGCGGCGAAACCCGCGACGGCTCGATGCCGGCGGCAAGCGCGAGTGCCTTCAGCTCCTGGCCGAAGCGCTGCCGCGTCAAATGCTGTGCTCCGTCGCCGGAGGGGAACAGCCACCGCGACCGGGCGCGGCCTTGCGTCTCGTCGGTGGCAAGCGCCGCGCGATGATCCGCGAGCGCCTCGCGGGCGGAATCGTTGAGCGGCACGAGGCGCTCGCGTCCGCCTTTGCCCTTGATGGTCATGACCTGGTCGTCGCTGGTCAACACGTTGCGCGAGAGCCCGAGCAGCTCCGAGACGCGAAGACCGGTGGCGTAGAGCGTCTCGAGCAGAGCATTGATGCGAAGCGCCCGCCGCTTGGCCGAGCCTTCGCGCGCCTGCTGCACCCCGTGCGCCGCGGTTTCAAGCAGCGCCTCGACTTCGGCCAGCGACAGTAATTTCGGCAATGGGCGCCCGAGCTTCGGACTGTCGATGGCCGAGCAGGGATCGTCTCTGCGCATGCCTTCCGTCAGGAGGAAACGGAAGAACTGGCGCATGGCCGAAAGTTTTCGCGCGCGAGACGTGGCGGCGAGCCCCTTGCGGCTCAGCTGCGCGAGATAAGCGCGCACATTGTCCGCCGAAGCGTCGAGCGCGGTCTTCCGCTTGGGAAGGAAAGCGAGGAATTCGCTCAGATCCCGTGTATAGGCCTCGATGGTTTTCTCGGCGGCGCCGCGCTCGGCCATGAGCATGTCGAGGAACAGCGCAAGCTCAGATTGCTCGCTTGTGCCACCTCCCCCTTTTGCAGCGCCCAAGGCTCAGACCTTTCCGCGCGCGGGCCAATGAGCGTAGAGCGCCTCGAAGGCGAGGCGGCGAGCTTCGGCGTCGAGCCCAACGCGCTTTAGCGCCCGCAGTCCGTCGCCAAGCGCGATCAGATGGGCGCCCTGCGGGCCGTCCGGACCGAACGCGCAAGCCGCAAGCAGGATCGTCCGCCCGACGTCGCCGGCATCGGCCGCCTCCTTCAAGGTGGAGAGCGCGCCGGTTGCCGGCAAATATCCATCGCCAGGCTGCGGTGTTTTAGCGGCAAGCTCCCAGAGCGGGATCGGCACCTCTTCGCCGAGCGCATCGAGCACCGTGACGAGGCGCTGCAGCAAAGCCCCAGGCAGCCCCGCCGTCAACGCAATGTCGACCCCAGACTCAAGGGCTGTGCGCGACCGCTCGCTCAAAGGATCGGTGGTGACGAGCAGCAGCTGCCAGCCCCGCCCGTGTGCACCGGCGAATTCCGTCAAATCCCAGGCAGTTTGGTCATCGCCGGCGAGCGCCGCCACGCGCACGCCGGTTTCGACAAAGTTCGCCGCCTGCGTGTCCTGTGCAAGCCCATTGCTTGCCTGCGCGATGGCTTGTGCCATCGGAATTTCAATCCTTGCGTCCCTGCCACTGGCGAGCAGGGCGTCGATGGATTCGGCGCGGACCTTGTCCGACGTCTGGCCTTCGAGCGCGACGAATAGCTTTGCGCGCAGCGCCGCCGGGGATTGCGGGGATTTGGGAAGCCGCTGTGCGGCCTCGCGATAAACGTTGGCGAGCGTTTCCCCGTCGATGATGTTGAGGGAGGCTGCGCGTTCCGCCGCGGCAAGGCGAAGCTCTGCTGGAGCCTCGTCGTCGCGCGCCAATAGGAAGAGAAGCTCAGGAGAGGCCCTGGCGGTGATCTCCGGCCGATTGCCGGCTTGGCCGAGCTTCAAGAACAGGTAATCGAGCACGTCGACATTTTTTGTCGGAGCCCCTCGTCTGGGTTGGCCCTCAATGGCGCTCGCCGCAAATCCCACATAGATACCGTTGCCGCGGGCAACATTGAGCGCCTGCCGCGCGCTATCCTTGTCGCCGCTCAAAGCGGCGCAATAAACCGGAATGAGAAAGGTCGCTCGCTTCGACGAGGCGTCCCCCGGTGCTTCGCTGCTGAGCTGCGCCTCGCACGCGTCCTCGGTGCGACCGGCCGCCAACAGCGCCAAGGCGTAAGACGCCGCCGCCCCTGGCTCATTGGCCTCTGCAAGGCTCTGCAACATCTCGGTCAGCTCATTGACGCGCCCGGCCCATTCGAGCGCCGCGACCCTCATGGCCGCCTCGCCGCCGGCACCCTCTGGGTTCGTGGCGAGCGCCCTGGCAAGAAGGCTCGCGAGCGCGGGCGAGGGAGAAGGAATTGGCACTTGCGCCAAGAGCCGCGCCAACGCGCTTCCCTCAAGACCGCGCCAAAGATCTGGCGGCAGCGCACTCTCGCCTTGCGCAGGCCCGGAATGTTGCGCCGGCGCGTAAGTTTGAGGAGGTGGAGTCCACTCCGGCGGGGGTGCCGCAGCCGGCATAGCCGGAGCTTGCTCAGCCTGTGGCGGGGCTTCGCCTTGCAACACGGGGAGTTGGCGCCGCTCGACCTGCGCCAAGACAGATCCCGATCCGCCGAGGGTGGCGGCGAGCGCAAGAGCGAGCCCGGCGAGGAGACACTTACTCGGTCCGCACCTTGACGTTACGCAAGGATTTGGAGATTTCCTTCGGCTGCGGTTGGAAATATTCGGCGAGCACATAGAGGCTTCCAGTGACGACACCGGCGATCACCCCCAAAACCATCAGGAATCGAAAGAGTGTCGGCATCGAGGCGCTCGTGTCCTAAGTGTTCTTGTCGTCTCTCCTTCAAGCGTTTTTTTAGTCCCGAACGGGGCCTTATTATGACCCCGATCGCCGGGCGCCGCCGGTCCATGGCATGATGGACGATTCGAAAGGCCGTTGTCAGCACGAGAAAATCGTGGAACCGTGCGGCCCCACGGATCGCCCGGACGGCAGCTCGGGGCGCCGCCTCGATCAATGGATGAGCCTACGACTGACTGAGCGCAAGAAAGAACTGACGCAGGAACGGCTGGCACGAATCCGCGAAGCCCTTTCCGCAAGGAGCATCGTGCTGATCGGCCTCATGGGAGCCGGCAAAACAGCGGTGGGCAGGAGGCTCGCCAACCGGCTCGACCTCACCTTCACCGACGCCGACAGCGAAATCGAGCTTGCCGCGGGCCAAACCGTGAGCGAGATCTTCGCCGAGCATGGCGAGCCCTATTTTCGCCAGGGCGAATCGAGGGTGATTGCCCGCCTGTTGCAAGGTGGCCCCCAGGTTCTCGCCACCGGCGGCGGGGCCTATATGGACGCCCGCACACGGGCCAATATCAAGGCGCGGGGCATTTCCATCTGGCTCAAGGCCGAATTGCCGGTGCTGCTGCATCGGGTGCGGCGGCGCGGCAACCGGCCGTTACTCGCTTCCGGCGACCCGGACAAGGTGATGCGGGAGCTGATGGAAAAGCGCTATCCGGTGTATGCCGAAGCCGACATCACCGTGGAGAGCCGTGAGCTGCCCCATGACGTGATCGTCGCTGAAGTGGCGGAGGCCCTGTCGCGCTGGCTCGGGTGCGATACAAAGCAAGCCGCCGGCAAAGGCCGGGGCAAGGTGTGATTGATGCGAGACGAATTGGCAGCCCTGGCGGCTAACGAGATCGCGATCAGAGTGGAACTCGGAGAGCGGAGCTATGACATCTTTATCGGCGACGATCTGCTCGAAGCGGCCGGATCGCGCATTGCCGCGACCCTTCCGGGCGCGCGCTGCGCCGTGGTCAGCGACGCCAACGTCGCCGCGCTCTATCTCGACCGGCTCAAGGCGAGCCTCGGCGAGCTCTTTCTTGGCGAGGTCGTGGTCACACCCGGCGAGGCGAGCAAAAGCTTTCCCGTGCTCGCACCGGTTTGCGAGCAGCTGCTCACGCTTGGCGGCGAGCGCGGCGACACCGTCATTGCCCTTGGCGGCGGCGTGGTTGGCGACCTCGCCGGCTTTGCCGCGAGCATCCTTCGTCGCGGTGTTCGCCTCGTGCAGATTCCCACGACCTTGCTTGCCCAGGTCGACTCCTCCGTCGGCGGCAAGACCGGCGTCGACACGCCGCAGGGCAAGAACCTGATCGGCACCTTCCATCAGCCTAGCCTGGTGCTCACCGATATCTCGGTGCTCGCGACTCTTGCGCCCCGCGAGTTCCGGGCAGGCTACGCCGAGGTGATGAAATATGGGCTGCTCGGCGACGCCCCCTTCTTCGCCTCTCTGGAAGGAAATTGGCCGCAAATCTTCTCTGGTGAAGGTCAGGCGCGCGCTTCCGCCATCGCCACGAGCGTGCGCGCCAAGGTGGCGATCGTGGAGGCCGACGAGCGCGAGGACAGTGGGAGGCGCGCGCTGCTCAATCTCGGACATACGTTCGGCCATGCGCTGGAAGCCTATGCGGGCTATTCCGACCGGCTGCTGCATGGCGAAGCCATCGCCATCGGGATGCGCCTTGCCTTTGCCTTTTCGGCCGAGCTGGGACTCTGCGCCGCAAGCGATGCGGAACGCGTCCAACGGCATTTGGCTGCCGTAGGCTTGCCGACCTGGGTCGCCGATATTCCCGGCCCCCCTCCCGCACCCGAGCGACTGCTTGATCTCATGGCGCAAGACAAGAAGGTGAAGGGCGGCAGACTTGCTCTGGTGCTCGTGCGTGGCATTGGACAGGCCTTTGTGGAGCGCGACGTGGCCATGAATCGGCTGAGCGCGTTTCTTAAACTGGAGTGCGCCCGAAGATGACCCTGGGGATTTCACTCGGCGCCATCCTCGGACTGCTGGTCCTGTCCGCCTTTTTTTCGGGCTCCGAGACGGCGCTGACCGCGGCTTCCCGCGCGCGTATGCATGCACTTGAGCAAGACGGCAACCGCCGTGCCCGCATCGTCAATTGGTTGCTGTCGATCCGCGAAAGGCTGATTGGCGCGATCCTGCTCGGCAACAGTCTCGCCAACATCGCCGCCTCCGCGCTCGCCACCAGCCTGTTTCTCACGCTGTTCGGCGAAGTTGGCGTTGCTTACGCCACGGCGTTGATGACGGTTCTGGTCGTGTTGTTCGCCGAAGTGCTGCCCAAGACCTACGCCATAGTCAACGCCGACCGCATGGCGCTCTTTGTTGCTCCGGCGGTGCGCTTCGTGGTCGCGGTGTTGGCGCCGGTGACGCGCGCCATGCAGTTCCTCGTCCGCCATACCTTGCGCCTGTTCGGCGCCTCGGTCGGCGACGATGTCGAGGTGCTGTCGGCGCATGAGGAGCTGCGCGGCGCCATCGATCTGCACCACAAGGAAGGCGGCGTGGTGAAGCTCGACCGCGACATGCTCGGCGGCGTGCTCGATCTCCGCGAGCTCACCGTGTCCGACATCATGGTGCACCGGACCAAGATGGATGCCATCGATGTCGAGCTTCCGACCGAGCAGGTAGTCGACGCGGCGTTGAAAAGCTCGCACACCAGGTTGCCGCTGTGGCGCGGCGAACGCGAGGAGATCGTCGGAATCCTACACGCCAAGACGTTGCTCAGGGCGCTTCGCGAAACGCGCGGCGATCTGAGCCGGCTCGACATTCTGTCGCTGTCGACGCCGCCCTGGTTCGTGCCGGACTCGACCACGCTCAAGGACCAGCTCAACGCCTTCCTCAAGCGCAAGGCGCACTTCGCCATCGTGGTCGACGAATATGGTGAGGTCATGGGCCTCGTCACGCTCGAGGACATCATCGAGGAGATCGTCGGCGATATTACGGATGAGACCGACATCGCCTCGCTCGCCGCGCGCGTGCAGCCTGACGGGTCGTTGATCGTGGACGGCTCGGTGCCGATCCGCGACGTGAACCGCATGATGGAGTGGGACATTCCGGACGAGGAAGCCACGACCATCGCCGGCCTCGTCATTCACGAGGCCCAGACCATTCCAGAGCCAGGCCAGCGCTTCACCTTTCACGGTTTCCGCTTCGAGGTGCTGCGGCGGCAACGGAACCGCATCACCGCGCTTCGCGTGACGCCGCTCATCGCGGCGCGCAAGACGAAGCGCCCGCAGAGCAAGGCCTCTTGACGCTTACGATGATTTAGCGCTCTCCTCGGGCGTCAGCGCGCTGACCGCGAGCGCATGCACGTGGCCGGAAAGCTCCTCGGCGAGCGCCGCGTTTACCATGCGGTGACGCTCAAGCCGCGATTTCCCGGCAAAGGCCACCGAGACCACCATGACGCTGAAATGGCTCTCACCAGTCCCTGGCGAGGAATGATGGCCGGCGTGATCGTGCGAGACGTTCACCACCCTGAGTTGCGCCGGGGCAAAAGCCTGGGCGAGCTTCTTCCTGATTGAATTTTCGATGCGCATGAGGGTCACGTCCTTGTCGTCCTGCGATGAGATTAGTTCGGAGGTCTTCGGTCGATCAATCGGGCTTCGAAGCCGGAAGCGACCGTCGCAATCGCCGCCGAGATCCGCCAATGGGAGGCATTTGACATACTTTGTTCAACAATCGCCGGTTCAATAGGGGGCGGCTCCCTTGATTCCGACGATTAGGCTCGGCCGCGCGGCTCGAGACGGAGGGCACGAAGCTTGCCCTCGCCATGCTCACTACCCATAATTGGTATTGATGAAACTCGACTCGAAATTCTTCGACCGGCTCCGCGTCAAGCCAGACGCGGCGAGGGCCATGCGCGACGCCTGCCCCTCTTGCGAGTGGCAGGGCTGCGCGGAGCCAGGGCTTTACCCAGCGCCCAAGGGCCGCGGGCACGAGGGTGAGTACCACCGGTTTTGCCTGGAGCACGTCCGCGAATACAACAAATCGTACAACTACTTCGCCGGCATGCCGGACGATGACGTGGTCAAGCACCAGAAGGACGACACCATAGGCCACCGTCCGACCTGGTTCGTGGGCGTGAATTCCTGGGCGCGCAATCGAGCAACGCGAAATGGAGAGAAGCGCAACGGCTTTGCCTACCGCTTCACCACCCATGATCCATTCGGTGTGTTTGGCGCCAAACCGAGGCCGGCGCCGAATCAGACCGGCGAGCCCGAGCGGCCCCTGCGCCGGGCCGAGCGTAAGTGTCTGCGCCAGCTCAATCTCGAGGACACGGCCACGAAGGCGGAGATCAAGGCGCGCTTCAAGGACTTAGTTAAGCGCCATCACCCTGATCGCAACGGCGGCGACCGCCGCTCCGAGGACAAGTTGCGCGAAGTGATCCAAGCCTATAATTATCTTCGGCAGGCGGGACTTGCATGAGCGGCTTGGCCCTCGCCCCCGCCACTCAAGGCTCACGCTTCAGCGCGCCCGCATAGCATCCGATCGACAGGCTCTTAATCCCATGACCTTTGCAGCTGCTACCAACGGCCCCGGGCTGCCGGATATGACAGTTTCGGTGCGCCAGGTTTTTGGCATCGACACCAATCTCGAGGTGCCCGCCTATTCGAGGGCCGACGAGCACGTGCCGGATGTCGACCCTGATTACCTCTTCAACCGGGAGGTGACGCTCGCCATCCTCGCTGGTTTCAAGCACAACCGCCGGGTGATGATCCAGGGTTATCACGGCACCGGCAAATCGACGCATATCGAGCAGGTGGCCGCGCGGCTTAATTGGCCCTGCATGCGCATCAATCTCGACAGTCATGTGAGCCGTATCGACCTCGTCGGCAAAGATGCCATCGTCATCCGCGACGGGATGCAGATCACCGAGTTTCGCGAGGGCATCCTGCCTTATGCGCTCCAGTCCAACACGGCACTCTGCTTTGACGAGTACGACGCAGGCCGCCCCGACGTGATGTTCGTGATTCAGCGCGTGCTCGAAGTCTCCGGCAAGCTCACGCTGCTCGATCAGTCGAAGGTGATCAGGCCGCATCCCGCCTTTCGCCTGTTCTCGACCACCAACACCATCGGCCTTGGCGATACGAGCGGCCTCTATCACGGCACGCAGCAGATCAATCAGGGCCAGATGGATCGCTGGTCGATCGTCGTCACCCTCAACTATCTGCCGCACGACGACGAGGTGAACATCGTGCTGGCCAAGGCCAAGAGCTGGAATACCGAGAAGGGTTGCAAGATCGTGGGCAACATGGTGCGCGTGGCGGAGCTCACCCGCAATGCCTTTATGAATGGCGACCTCTCCACCGTGATGAGTCCGCGCACGGTGATCACCTGGGCCGAGAACGCCGAGATCTTTGGCGACGTCGGCGCTGGCTTTACGCTCAGCTTCCTCAACAAATGCGATGAGCTCGAGCGCGGCCTGATCGCGGAGTTCTATCAGCGCTGCTTCGGCGAGGACTTGCCCCAGTCGACCGCCAATGTAGCCTTGAGCTGACCATGGCCCTGAGCAAGCGCAAAGAGGCGCCGCTTGATCCGTTCAAGCGCGCGCTCACGCTTGCCACCAGGTCCATCGCTGCCGACAGCGCCGTTGAGGTGACTTTCAGCAACGAGCCGCCAGGCTTGTTCGGCAAGACCGCGCGGTTGCCTGAACCCTCCCGCGTGCCAACCAAGAACGAAATTGCGGTGATCCGCGGCCATGCGGATGCCGCGGCCCTTTCTGTCGCCTGCCACGATGCGAACCTGCACGCGAAGCTCGCGCCGTCTGGCGGCGAGGCCCGCGCGGTGTTCGAGGCCATCGAGCAAGCGCGGGTCGAGGCCATCGGCGCTCAGCGCATGGAAGGTGTGTCCGCCAATCTCGCCGCGCGGCTCGAACAGCGCTATGAGCGGACCAGGATCAATGAATCGACCGACCGCTCCGAGGCGCCGCTGCCTGAAGCCCTCGCCCTTCTCGTGCGCGAGCGGCTGACCGGCCTTTCTCCTCCGACGCGAGCCCGCGCCATAGCCAATCTCTGGCGCCCTTGGATCGAAGGCCGCGCGAGAGCCCTGCTCGATCGCTTGCCCGACACGATCTTCGACCAGGATGCCTTCGGTAGGCTCGCTCGTGACCTGCTCGCCGCGCTGAACCTTGCCGACCAGCTTGACCAGACTGGAGAGCAAGGTTCAGACGGCAAGAAAAGTGAGCCTGAGCCCACGGCAGCGGATGCGGAAAACGAGGACGCTGAGGGACGTGAGCGCGCGGAGTTCGCCGCCGACAGCCAGACCGACCAGGACGCCACGACCGATGAGAACCTCGACGAGCGCGACGAGGGCGCAGCCGATCGTCTTGACCGTGAATCCGATACCCCGGAGAGCCTGCGCCGGCCGGAGCCCTGGCGACCCAACCTCTCAGTCCTCGATAATCCGGAAGCCTTTGGCTACAAGGTGTTCACTCGCGCGTATGACGAGACTGTCGGCGCCGAGGAGCTCTGCGACACGGACGAGCTCGAGCGGTTGCGCGCGTTCCTCGACAAGCAATTGCAGGCCCTGCACGGTGCCGTGGCGAGGCTCGCCAATCGGCTCCAGCGCCGGCTGCTAGCGCAACAGAACCGCGGCTGGGACTTCGACCTCGATGAGGGTATGATCGATGCCGCGCGGCTCGCCCGCGTCATCGTCGACCCGATGCACCCTCTGTCCTTCAAGCAGGAGCGCGATACCCAGTTCCGCGATACCGTGGTGACGCTCCTTCTCGACAATTCAGGCTCGATGCGCGGCCGGCCGATCATGGTCGCGGCCTGCTCAGCCGACATTCTCGCCCGCACGCTCGAGCGCTGCGGCGTGAAGGTGGAGATCCTCGGCTTCACCACCCGCGCCTGGAAGGGCGGCCACGCCCGCGAGCAATGGCTCAATGCAGGCAAACCAGCCTTCCCTGGCAGGCTCAACGACCTTCGCCACATCGTCTACAAGTCCGCCGACGCCCCGTGGCGCCGGTCGCGGCGCAATCTCGGGCTCATGATGCGCGAAGGCCTGCTCAAGGAGAATATCGACGGCGAGGCGCTCGCCTGGGCGCACAGCCGCCTGTTGGCGCGGCCCGAGCAGCGGCGCATTCTGATGATGATCTCCGACGGCGCGCCGGTCGACGATTCCACGCTCTCGGTCAATTCCGGCTCTTATCTCGAGCGCCATCTCCGCCAAGTAATCGAGGAAATCGAGACGCGGTCGTCGGTCGAGCTTGTTGCCATCGGCATCGGTCATGATGTGACGCGCTATTATCGGCGCGCCGTGACGGTGACCGATGCCGAAGAGCTCGCCGGCGTAATGACCGACAAGCTCGCCGAGCTGTTCGATGAGGACCTTGCCTGGCGCCAAATCTACCGCGCGGCCCCAGGCGTCGCGCGCGCCAAGCGACGTAAGCTGAACTAGTGGGGCCTCGTGGCGTTTCCGTCAGCGAGAGTCTTGCGTAACACCGCCTTGATGATAGTCGCTGCGGCTCTATCTGAGACATTGCTCGAAGCGACCGACGCGCTCAACATCGACAATATGGAAGGCATCGCCGCGCACCGGTCGCCCTCCGGCGAAACCATCCTCACGCTGATCTCCGACGACAATTTCAGCGCGCTACAGCGGACGCTGTTGATGCAATTCGCAATGCCGGATGGAAAGCCAGTGCTGGCCGAGCCGAGCGCCC
>Ga0164307_10001451_pt1 | contig 10733 bp, 10 predicted proteins | sample Whisoiple_243_MG_FD_110214 | JGI IMG/M metagenome (GOLD analysis project Ga0164307, IMG submission 110214) | Soil microbial communities amended with fresh organic matter from upstate New York, USA - Whitman soil sample_243_MG | ecosystem: Environmental > Terrestrial > Soil > Unclassified >...
AGCGGGGCCAGCAGCGTCCGGACCTTGTCCCGGTGCGCTTCGACGGTGGCGGGCCTGTTCGCGTTGCGTTGCATACGGTTTGTGACCTTCGGCTCGGCGGGCTAGGACTTCACGTCAACTGTAACCGTGTGGTAGCCGGTGGCCCCGCTGGGCGCCGCCGGGGCGCGCTCCTCCACCTGCACGGCGCCGGCCAGGTCGGTGGCGCGGACCTGCACCTCGTACTGCCCCGGGCCCAGCGGCAAGGCGAGCTTCCACTGCCGCCAGGTGTCCGTGGAGATCGCGGGCGCCAGTTCGGCCAGCTTCCAGTCGCCGCGGTTTACCCGCACCTCCACCCTTGCGATGCCGCGGTGCTGGGCCCAGGCCACGCCGCCAAAGTCCACCGTCCCCGCGCCGACACTCCGCCCGGACCGCGGCACGTCAATCCGCGACGACGTCTTGATCGGTCCGCGCGCGCTCCAGCCGCGCGGCGTCCAATAGGCGACGTCGTCCGCGAACCGGGTCACCTTCAGTTCGGTGACCCACTTGGTCGCCGAGACGTAGCCGTAAAGCCCCGGTACAACAAGCCGGACCGGGAAGCCATGTTCCAGCGGCAGCGGTTCCCCGTTCATCCCCACCGCCAGCAGCGCGTCCCGGGAGTCCGTCAGCACCTCCAGCGGGGTTCCCGCCGTCCAGCCGTCCGCGCTGCGTGAGAGCACCATGTCCGCCCCCGGCTTCGGGCCGGCCTGCGCCAGCAGTTCCCGGACCGGCCAGCCGAGCCAGCGCGCGTTGCCGATCAGGTCCCCGCCCACCTCGTTGGAAACGCAGGCGATGGTGATGTACCGCTCGGTCAGGGGCTTGGCCAGCAGGGCGGCGAAGTCCAGTTCGACGTCGCGGTCCACCAGGCCGGTGACTTTCAGCTTCCAGTCGCGCGGATCCACCAGCGGGACGCGCAACGCGGTGTCGATCCGGTAGAAATCCTTGTTCGGGGTCACCAGCGGGCCCATCCCGGCCAGGGACAGCTCGGCCCCTCCCGGTAGCGGCGGCGCCCCCGATGCCGGGTCCGGGAGCACGACTTTGCCGCGAAGCTCCGCGACGGCTGCCGCCGCTCCACGCACGGTGGAAGCCAGCGCTCCCCCGACGGCGAGGACGGCGCCGGCCACCCCCAGGGACTGCAGGAACCGGCGCCGGGCAGGGCCTTCCGTTTCGGTGGGCCCCTGCCAGTCCCGCAGCTTCCGGATCAGCCAGCGCAGCAGCATCATGCCCGCCGCCGCGTCGAGCAGCGGAACGGGTACGGCGATGGGAGTGACCTCCGCCCGGCCCAGCACGGCCGCGGCGCCCGCCAGCCCGAAGACCGCGACCACGGCCAGACCGGCGAAACGGCGGCGCCATTCCAGGACTCCGGCCAGCGCCGCCAACGCAGCGATCACCAGGGACATACCGACGAGCAGGGCGAGTTTGTCCGCCGTACCGAAGAGCGAGACCGCCCAGTCCTTGACGCCCGGCGGAACGGCGTCGATGACTGCCCCGCCCACGGCCGTCAGGGGTGAAACGGAAGGGCTGACCAGCGCGGCCGCCAGTTCGCCCAGCACGACGCCGGAGCCGACGGCGGCAACCCCGGACGCGGCGGCCCACAGTTGCGGGCGCCGCCGGGCCGGCCGCGGGGTTCCGCTGGGGGCCGCTGCCGGAGCGGCCCGGGACGTGTTCACCCTTCCAGCATAAGTTCGCGGGGCCCCGGGCGTGATGCCTGGCCCGCAGTGGCGTAGCCTGACTTTATGAGTGTTCAGCTTGGCATGCCCCAGCCCCGCGCAGAAGGCGGCCCCGGCGCGCCGGCGCCGCAGCTGGCCGGTCGCCCGGCCGGCCTCCCCGCCGGGCTGCTCGACCGCTACGGCCGCCGCGCCACCGACATGCGGCTCTCGCTGACGGACAAATGCAACCTGCGCTGCAGCTACTGCATGCCGGCCGAGGGCCTCGAATGGCTGTCCAAGCAGGCCGTGATGACTGCGGATGAGATCGTGCGGATCGTGCGGATCGGGGTCGACATGCTGGGCGTGCGGGAGCTCCGGCTGACCGGCGGCGAGCCGCTGGTCAGGGCCGACCTCCTGGACATCATTTCCGCCCTCCGCCAGGCCCACCCGGACCTTCCGATCTCCATGACCACCAACGCCGTCGGGCTGGATAAGAAGGCGGCCGCGCTGAAGGCGGCCGGCCTCACCCGGATCAACGTGTCCCTGGATTCACTGCATGAGGAAACCTTCACGAAGCTGACCCGGCGCCCGTTCCTGGACCGGGTCCTCGCCGGGGTCGACGCCGCCTGGGCCGCCGGCCTGGGCCCTGTGAAGCTCAACGCCGTCCTGATGCGCGGCATCAACGACGCCGAATCCCCCTCGCTGCTGGCCTGGGCGCTGGACCGCGGCTACGAGCTTCGCTTCATCGAACAGATGCCCCTCGACGCGGACCACGGCTGGACCCGCCGGAACATGATTACCGCCGCGGAGATCAGGTCCCTGCTCTCCGTCGACTATGTGCTCGGCACGGATCCGCGGGAGCGCGACGGCGCCCCGGCCGAGCGCTTCGAAGTCCGCGCCCGCGTGCCGGGCACGGACCAGGCTACCGGCCCGGTGCTGGGCACCGTGGGAATTATCGCCTCGGTCACCGAGCCGTTCTGCTCGGATTGCCGCCGCACCCGCATCACCGCCGAAGGCAAGATCATGAGCTGCCTCTTCTCCCGCGAGGAAGTCGACCTGCTCGGTTTGCTCCGCGAGGGCGCCAGCGACGAACAGCTCGCCGAGCGCTGGCAGGACGCCATGTGGCTCAAGCCCAAGGCCCACGGCATGGACCACGTTGGACTGGACGCTCCGGACTTTGTCCAGCCGGACCGCAGCATGAGCGCCATCGGAGGCTGAACCACCCGTGAACGTACGCTACTTCGCTGCCGCGCGCGCTGCCGCCGGCATGGACGAGGAAAAGTTCGACCTCGCCGACGGCGCCACCCTGGACATCCTGCTGGAGGCGGTCCTCGCCGTCGAGCGCCCCGAGCCGCCGGCCGGCACCCCGCCGCTGGCGCGCATCCTGTCCCGGTCCAGCTTCCTGCTGAACGAGGTGGCGGTCCGGGACCGGTCCACCGCCGTGGCCCCGGACGACGTCGTCGACGTGCTGCCGCCGTTTGCCGGCGGCTAGTTCCTACTCCGCGGCCAGCGCCGCGCGGACGCTTTCGGCCACGGCGGCGGCGCCGGGTTCACCCATGACGATCGTGTAGTGGTTGACGTCCGGAACGTCGCGGACGTGCAGCGCCGGCAGCTTCTCCGCCCACGATTCCAGGTACCCGGGGGCGTAGAGCCCGGCAGGTTCGTTCAGCAGGCCACGCGGCGCGCGGAGGACGTCGGTGTGCACGGCAAGATCAGCCAGGGCCTTGAGCAGCGACGCGCCGCGGTGCAGGTCCGCGGTGTCTTCGGCCATCGCCTCGTACCGGGTGGCAGGCCGCAGCTCGGGCTCTTCACCGGTGAGGTCGTAGTCCACGTAGTCGTCAACAAACGGGCCCCAGTCGGCGCTGAAGGCCGGGTGCTTCCGCCAGAAGGACCGGTACACCTCGCGGCTGGGGAACGTGGCGTTCAGCCGCTCGGCGGCCGGGCCGAGGATCGAGGAAATGATCTCAGCGTCCGAAAGGCCTTCCGGGACCTGCAGCGGCAGGCCGCCGTCCACCAGCACCAGCGAGCGGACACGGTCCGGGAACAGATCCGCGAGCACCACCGAGGCGAAGCCGCCCATGGAGTGTCCCACCACGACGACGGGTCCCGGTGCCAGCTCCGCCAGTACAGCCTCGAGGTCCTCGGCGTGCGAGGTCATCCCGTAAGGGGCGGGCAGGGTGTTGCTGCGGCCGCGGCCGCGCAGGTCCGGGGCGATGATGCGCACGTCGGGCAGCGCCGCCGCCAGGTACGCCCAGCACTTGTGGGAGGCGGTCACACCGTGGACGGCGAGTATCGTCGGCGCGGCCGGGTCCTCCGGGCCCCAGACAGCGGTGTGCAGCGTCCCGCCACGCACCGCCACGTCGGTGGTCCGGTAGGTTGGCGCGCTGTTCATCTGGCTTGTTGTCTGGGTCATGACAATGTCCCTTCCTGGGGCGGGGTGTGGTTTGCGGCGGTGTGGTTTGCGGGTGGGTGGCCGGCGCCGGGGTCCGGTGCGAGGCCCCGTTCAATGAACTGCATCATTTCCTCGAAGACTTCTTCCGGCACCTCGGGCCGGGGACCGGCGGCGGGTTCGGCGCCCTCCTCGTCCCAGAGGACCCAGCGCATGCCGATCAGCTCGCCGATGCCCATCAGGGCCCAGGCTGCCACTGTGGGGTCCATCTCCCTGACCTCGCCGCTGAGCTGGGCCTCCTTCAGGCCCTCGATGTAGCCGTTGACGATCCGGGTGTAGTGCAGCCGCAGCGCGCCTGGCGAGACGAACTCGGCCTGGCGGATGATGCGGTACAGGGCGGGGTGCTGGGCGGTGAAGCGGAAGAAGGCACGGAAGCCGGCCCGCTCCGCTTCGAGCCGGGTGCCGGCGCTCCTAGCCGCATCGGTCATGGCATGCCGGACCCGCCGGTTCAGGTCCTCGACCACTTCGTCGAAGATGGTCTGTTTGCCGTCGAAGTAGAGGTAGAAGGTGCCGAGGCCAACGCCGGCGGCTTCGGTGATCTTGACGATTGAGGCCTCGTGGTAGCCCACGGACGCGAAGACCGATTCCGCGGCCTCGAGGAGTTTGGCGCGGGTGCGGGTCCCCCGGGCGGTGCGCGGTGCGGCGCTCATGCCCGACCCCCTTCTGCCGGAACGCGACCGGCGAGGTCCTGGCGCAACTTGGCCCGGAGCACCTTGTTCAGCGCGGTGCGGGGCAGCGCCGCCACCATCTCGATCCGGGCCGGAACCTTGAACCGGGCCAGCAGGGAGGCGCAATGCTCCATCAGTTCCTGCTCATCGGTGGCCATGCCGGGACGGATCACTACAAACGCCATCCCGGTTTCACCCCAGCGCTCATCCTCCACCCCGACGACGGCGGCCTGCGACACCGCGGGATGGGCCAGCAGCGCGGCCTCGACCTCGGACGGGGCGACGTTCTCTCCGCCGGAAATGTAGATGTCCTTGAGCCGGTCCACCACTTTGATGTACCCCTCGGCGTCACGCTCCACAAGGTCTCCGGTGCGCAGCCAGCCGTCGGCGAGGACGGCCGCCGTCGCCGCGGGGTCACGGAAGTAGCCGGCAAACACTCCCGGTCCGCCCACCAGCAGCTCGCCGGCGGCGGCGCCGTCGAGGATTTCCCCGGTGACGGGATCCGCCACGGCGACGGCGACGTGCGGGTAGGGCTTGCCGGAGTACCCCACCATCCGTTCGGCGTCCTCGTTCGGCAGGCACAGCACGTTCGGGGAGGCCTCGGTCAGGCCGTAGCCCTGGCTCAGCGCCACTCCCCTGCGGTGCCAGATCCGCAGCAGCGGCGCCGGCATCGGCGCGCCGCCGACCACCGCGTGGCGCAGGCTGCCCAGTTCGGCGTGGGCAAAGTCGGGGTGTTCGGCCAGCATCAGGTACTGGGTGGGGACGCCCATCAGCATGGTCACGCCGCGCTCGGCGATCAGCTGTAGGACCCGGCCAGGATCAAAGCCGCGCTCCAGCACCACGGTGGCTCCGGTCCACCAGGCCAGCAGCGGCTGGATGTTCCAGCCGCCCACGTGGAACTGCGGCAGCACGGCCAGGACCACATCGTTGCTGCCCATGTCCAGGGTGCGGGAGAGCGAAAGGTTGTTCCAGAAGCAGTTGGCGTGGGTCAGGACGGCGGCTTTGCTCGCACCTTCGGTGCCCGAGGTGAAAATCATCAAAAGGGCATCGTCGTCGCGCACCTCCCTGCGGGGAGCGGCGGATCCGTCGAGCGGCTGCGGCGCTGCCGGGTGCACGCGGGTGGGTGGCGGCACCGACTTTTCGACGCCGCCGGGCCCCAGGGCCGCGGTCCGGGGCCGGTGCGGCAGCAGCGCGCACGCCGCCGCGGCGAGCCCGTCGAGCTCGCCCTCGACCAGCAGCAGCTGGGGTTCGGCGAGTTCCAGCTGGGCGGCGAGTTCCCGGGGTGAGAGCCGCCAGGACAGCGGGACCAGGACGAGCCCGGCCTTGGCGCAGGCGAAGAAGGCCACCACGTGGTCCGAGCTGTTGCCGGTCAGGCTCGCGATCCGGTCCCCGACCCCGTACCCGGCGGTCCGGAACCCGGCGGCCAGCGCCGAGGCCCGGCGTTCCAGCTCGCTGTAGAGCAGGGTGCAGCCGCGGTCGTCGATGGCGACCCGGTGCGGGGTGGCGAGGCTGCGGTCCGTGGTCCAGCGGCCCAGGGTGTGCAGGCCGTCGGCGGGGCCGGTGCCGGCCGGGCCGCTCATGCGGCGTCCTCGAGGAGGTCGCCCGGGGTCCGGGCATCGTGGGTAGCGGAACGCTGGCCACGGTTTCGGCGTTGCGCCAGCCGCTCGGCGGTTCCCGTGATGCCGCCGGGCAGGAAAATCACCACGAGGATAAAGAGTGTGCCGAGGATGAACAGCGGCTCGGACAACGGCACCCGAAGGACGTCCGGGAGGGACTTGACCGCTTCCGAGTTGGCCAGCGTGGTGAGGCGCTGGTCCAGGATCGTATAGAACACGCCGCCGATGACGGCACCCCAGCGTGAGCCGACCCCGCCCAGGACCACCATCACGAGCAGGGTGACGGTGAGGTCCGAGGACACTGCCCGGGGCACCGCCCCGCTCTGCAGCAGCAGGAAGGCCATCCCGATGATGCAGACCAGAACGGCGGAGACCACAAAGATCAGCAGCTTCACGAGGTACGGCTGGAGCCCGAGCACGCGGACCCGCAGCTCGTTCTCCCGCACGGCAGCCGCGGCGTGGCCGGCCCGGGAGGACTGCACCCAGGTGACGATGAGGAAGACCGCCACCAGCACGGCCAGCGCCAGCCAATACAGGTTGCGGGTGTTGACCACGCCCACCAGCACGTCGGGCAGGTTGTCGGTGCGCAGCGTCAGCCCTTCGTCCCCGCCGGTCTTGCCCTCGGGGTTGCGGCCCACGATCACCGAGCCGGCCTGGGCGAAGGCGAGGGTGACCATAGCGAACGGGATGCCGCTGACCCGGAGGCTGATACTGCCCACCACGTGGGCCAGCACGATCACGATCAGCAGGGTGAGCCCCATGGCCGGCAGCAGCGGGATGTCCAGGTTCTGCAGGATGATCGCGAGCCCGTAGACCCCCGCGCCGAAGTAGAGGGCGTGCCCGAAGGACAGCAGCCCGGCCACGCCGAGGAGCAGGTGGTAGGTCAAGGCCGCGGCGGCCATCAGCATGCACATGGCGAGCAGCTGGAGGGACCCGGGGGTGTAGCTGGGGCCGGGGAGCACACCGGGCAGCGAAATGTTCAACAGCGGCAGCAGGACCAGGAGCAGCACGCCGGCCGTTCCTGCAGCCCACGCCGCGAGCCGGCGGCCGGTGATCCCGGGGCGGCCGGGGCGCGGTGCGCTGCCGGGTGCTCCGTGCGCGTCGTGCTTGCGGTGCCGGCGCCCGCCGTCGGCCGCCGGCCGGTCCTGGCTGGCGGTGCCGTCGGTGCTGGAGGTGTCGGTATCGGTGGTCATGCGGTTCTCCCGAGCAGGCCGGTGGGACGGAACAACAGTACGAGTGCCAGGGCCAGTACGACGACGAAGTCGCCGGTGCCGCCGAGGTAGAAGTTCGCGAACTGCTGCAGGACGGCGACGGCGACGGCGGCGATGGCCGCTCCGGTCAGCGAGCCGAGGCCGCCGATCACCGTGACGATAAAGGCGAAGATCAGCAGCGAGCCGCCGAGCATGGGCGAGACGTAGCCGAAGTAGTGCGAGGCGAGGACGCCGCCGAGGCCGGCCGCCGCGCCGCCGATGGTGAAGACGAGGGTGAAGGCCTTGCGGACGTCAATCCCGAGGGCCGTGACCATGGACCGGTTTTCCACGCCGGCGCGGATGATCATGCCGTAACGGGTCTTCTGCAGGAAGAACACCAGGGCCAGCAGCACCAGAACGGCGGCAACGATGCAGACGAACCGGTCGTTCGGGATCCGGGCGCCCAGGATTTCGGTCGTGTCCTTGAACCAGGCCGGACCCTGGATATACACCGGGTCGGTGCCCCAGATGCCGTCGAAGAGTGCCACGGCCGCGAGCGAGAGGCCCACCGTGACGAGCACCTGTTCAATGTGCCGCTGGTAGAGGCGGCGGATCAGGACGAACTCGGTAAACGCGGCGAACGCGGCGCCGGCGGCGGCTCCGATCACGAGTGACAGCAGGAACGTTCCCCAGTTGTCGGAGCCGGTGCGCCGGGCGATTTCCCAGCCGGTGAAGGCCCCCAGGGTCAGGAAGGCGCCGTGCGCGAAGTTCAGCACACCCATCAGACCGTAGATCAGGGACAGCCCGGCGGCCACCAGGAAGTACAGTGCTCCCAGCCCGAGGCCGGTGAACAACAACAGGACAAGGGTGCTCACAGGGCAGCCCCTTTCTCGGCCGGATTCCCGGAGTGGGCCGCGTCCGTGGACACACCCAGATGGCGCTGGATCAGGCCGGCGTCGTCGAGGAACTCAAGGGCCGGGCCGGTGTGGACCACCCGCCCGCCGGATAGGACGACGGCGCCCTCGGCCAGCTGGCGGACGACGTGCAGGTTTTGCTCGACGAGCAGGATCGGGACGGTCTTGGCGGCCTCCGCCAGCGTCTCCGCAACCTCGCCGACAATCTTGGGCGCCAGGCCCTTGGTGGGCTCGTCGACGAGCAGGATCTTGTTGGTGTTCAGCAGGGCGCGGGCCAGCGAGACCATTTGCTGCTGTCCGCCGGAGAGCGTTCCGGCCATTTGCGCGGACCGGGCCAGCAGGTCGGGGAAGAGCTCCTCGACCAGCTGGCGGCGCGGCGCGGCGTCGCGCTCGGCGAGCCGGAGGTTTTCCGCCACGGTGAGCTTGGAGAAGACTTCACGGTCCTCCGGGACGTAGCCCACGCCGCTGCGGATGATCTTGAAGGTGGCTTCCTTCTCGATCCGGACGCCGTCCAGTTCCACGGTGCCGGCGCGGTCGATCAGGCCGATGATGGCCTTGATGGTGCTGGTCTTCCCGACGCCGTTGCGGCCCAGCAGTGCGGTGATCCCCGTAGCCGGGACGGTGAAGGACACGTCCTCCACCACCTGCTGGCCGGCGATGGTGGCGAACAGGGACTCGACCCTGAGGACGGGCCGGGGTTCGGTGGCGCGGCTTTCCGCTGCGGTGCTCATACGGGATCTCCGAGGTAGGCGCTTTGCACGGTGGGGTTGGCCATGACGGCGTCGGGGCTGTCCAGGGCCAGCAGGCTGCCGTGGTGCATCACGGCCACCCTGTCCACCAGGCCCAGGACCACGTCCATGTGGTGCTCCACCATCATGATGGTGCAGCCGCGGTCCCGGTGCATCCCGCGGATGATCGAGGTGAGGGACGGGACGTCCCCCGACGCCACCCCGGCCATCGGCTCGTCAAGCAGGACGACGGCGGGATCCGTCGCCAGCAGCACGGCAATCTCCACCTTGCGCTTCTCACCGTGTGAGAGGTCTCCGGCCGCCGTCGTGAGCTGGCTGGTGAGCCCGACCTCGGCGATGGTGCCGCGGGCAATGCGGGTGGCCTCATCCGAGGCCGAGGGGAAGCGCAGGATGCTGAAACTGCCGCCGAGTTTCGCCTGGGCGGCGAGCCGGACGTTTTCCAGTACGCTCAGCCTGGGAAACAAGTTGGAGGTCTGGAAGGTCCGTCCCAGCCCTGCCCGGGACCGGCGGTGGATGGGCGCGGCCGTGATCTCCCTGCCGTTCAGCATGATGCTGCCCGCGGTGGGGCGCATGACGCCGGAAATCAGGTTGAACAAGGTGGTCTTGCCGGCGCCGTTCGGGCCGATGACGCCGATCATTTCACCGGCGCCGACCTCGAAGCCCACGTCCTGGAGGATGCGGGCACCGCCGATCTGCAAGCCGAGGCCATCCACCGCGAGGGCGGGCAGGGCTGGGGTATTCATACGGGTCCTTCGTTTCTCGCGAGCTGGTTCAGGAAGTAGGCCTGGAGCTGACGCTCCGGGCGGCTACTTCTTCTCCGGCGGCGCGACGGTGTCGCCGGGAACCACCTTGATGAGCTCGGGAGCCCAGGTGCCGCCCTTCTGGACCAGCTTGGCCTGGTACATGTCCTGGATCAGCGCGTGGTCCGAAGCCCGGACGGTTTCCTTGCCCTTGGGTCCGTCGAAGCTGAAGCCTTCCAGCGCCTTGACCATGGCGTCGGGATCGGAGCCGCCGCCCTTGATGGCCTGGACGATCATCTGGCCGGCGACGAAGCCGTCCGGGGTGAACAGGTCCGCCTTCTTACCGGCCTTTTCGACGGCGGCGATCATCTTCTTCTCCACGTCGGTGCCCGAGGCGCCCGGGAAGTAGTGGTTCAGGAAGCTGATCTTGGCGCTTGCCGCACCGTAGGCGCCGAAGCTGGACGCGTCACCGAGCCCGGTCACCACCGGGGCCTTGTCAAAGACACCCTGCTGGCTCAGGGCCTGCCACATGCTGCCGGTCGTTGCCCCGGCCCAGGCCACGAAGACCATGTCCGGCTTGGCGTCGATCAGCTGGCGCGCGAACGGGGTGAGCTCCTGCCCGTCCGCTACGAGGATGGAATCCACCGTCGCGCCCTTGGCGCCGAGGACGGCCTTGACCGCGGCGACGTTGCCCTGGCCGAAGGCGTTGTCCTGCGCGAACACCACGATCTTCTTGCCCTTGA
>Ga0164307_10001452_pt1 | contig 10732 bp, 9 predicted proteins | sample Whisoiple_243_MG_FD_110214 | JGI IMG/M metagenome (GOLD analysis project Ga0164307, IMG submission 110214) | Soil microbial communities amended with fresh organic matter from upstate New York, USA - Whitman soil sample_243_MG | ecosystem: Environmental > Terrestrial > Soil > Unclassified >...
GCGAGCATGCTGCGGACCTGAACTTCGGCGGGGTCGAAGTAGGTGATTCCACGGTCGATGGACAGGCCACCGCAGCCCAGGATGAGCAGGTCGAGGTGGACTGGTGGCGGTTCCTGCGTGGTTCCGGGGTTGACCAGGCTGAGCTCGGGGGTGAGTAGGCCACCGAGCACAATGACCCGGTTTCCGCCTTCCCGGGCGGTGATCGCGGCGTGCAGGGCGTTGGTGACGACGGTGAGGTCGTTGCGGTGGGCCAGTTGGGCGGCGACGGCGTGGCAGGTGGTTCCGCTGTCCAGGCCGATGGCGGCGCCGGGTTCCACGAGCTTGGCGACGGCCCGGGCGATTGCGGCCTTCTCGGCCTCCTGGACGGCGGCGCGGGAACCGTAGGCGGGGGCGCGGCGGATGGTGGCGCCGCCGTGGACGCGGTGCAGCTGCCCGGCGTCTTCGAGTTCGGCCAGGTCGCGGCGGATGGTCATGCCGGACACGCCGAACCGCTGGACCAGGTCGTTGACGTCGACCTGCCGGATTTCCTGCAGCATCCGGATGATGTCGCGCTGACGCACGCTCCGAGCGTCCTCGACCCCGTTGACCTGCGACACACGCGTAACGCTACCGGCGCTCACCGCCGCGAGGTTCATCGCAGCTCACCGCCCCGGGCGGGCGGCACTGGCCGATCCCGGTCGTTCGTAATGAACGCGCTCATCCTGGCTCCCTCTTGGTAGCTACCTTCACCCGCCAACCCGATGTCCAGCTGAACATACAGGACGACGGCGGTCGGTGACAGGTCTCCGCCCCGCTCACGTGATCTTGACCAGCGATAAGTCCGAAAGTTTCTGGTCGGCAGCTCTTGACGCAGCATCGCCGCCTCCCCTACTGTCCTCACATCCAATGTTCATATGAACATCGACGTTCGGAGGTTGGGATGGCGATTCGTATCAAGGCCGGCATCGAGAAGGTGCCCGGCGGGTTGATGTTGGTGCCGCTGCTGTTGGGGGCGGTGATTCACACGCTGGCGCCGGACGCGGGGACGTTCTTCGGGTCGTTCACCGGGGCGATGTTCACCGGGTTGGCGCCGATCCTGGGTGTGTTCTATGTGTGCCTGGGCTCGACGCTGGATCTGAAGGCCACCCCGTACATCGCCAAGAAGGGCGGTGCGCTGCTGGGCAGCAAGATCGGCTTCGCGGTGCTGGTGGGCGTCGTCCTGGGCCGGTTCCTGGGTGAGGCGCCGGTGGCCAGCGGGTTCTTCGCCGGCCTGTCGGTGCTGGCGGTGGTGGCGGCCCTGAGCGACACCAACGGCGGCATGTACATGTCGCTGATGGGGCAGTTCGGACGGAACCGGGACGTCGGCGCCTACAGCGTGATGAGCCTGGAGTCCGGCCCGTTCCTGACGATGGTGACCCTGGGTATCGCCGGGCTGTCCGCGTTCCCCTGGCAGGCGCTGGTCGGCGCGATCCTGCCGCTGCTGCTGGGCATGCTGCTGGGCAACCTGGACCCGGCGATGCGCAAGTTCCTGGCCCCGGCGGTCCCGGCGCTGGTGCCGTTCCTCGGTTTGACCCTGGGTCTCACCATCGATCTGTCCGCGGTGTGGCACGCCGGCCTGCTGGGCGTCGCGCTCGGCCTGTTCGTGGTCTTCGTCGGTGGTCTGGTGCTGCTGCTGGCCGACAAGCTGACCAAGGGGGATGGCATCGCCGGCCTGGCCGCGGCGACCACGGCCGGCAACGCCGCGGTGGTGCCGGCGATCGTCGCGCAGGCCAACCCGGCCTATGCCCCGGCGGCGCAGAGCGCCACCGTGCTGGTCGCCGCGTCGGTTGTGGTCACCGCGATCATGTGCCCGATCGTCACCGTGGCCTGGGCCCGGTTGAGGCTGAAACAACCCGCCGGCGGGAGTCGAGAAATCGAGGCTGCGCTACAACCGGACCTGCACGTACACCTGAACCACCTGCCCGCAGACACCGGTGAGGGCGCGTTGGAGGCAGCGCATCTGAAGGTGATCGGCGATCCCGTCGCCGGCCCGGCCGCGGTGGTTGGATCGCCGAGCAACAACTCGACTCGGCCCCTCGATCCCGGCAGCGGCGGCAGCGGCAGCGGCGAGTCGACCAGCGACCCGACAAGCCGACGGGCCGATCCCACCAACCACCGCGACCAGTCGACAGGACAAGCCGATGCGTGACCAACGAGTGATCCGGGCCACCTACTACCTGGAGTCGGAGATCGAACCGGCCCGCGCCGCGGCGATCCTGGCCGGTGAGCAGTCCAGCGGCACCTTCGTCGCCGTGCCCGGTGAATCCGTGGAACTGCACGAACGGCACGGCGCGCAGGTCGTGGACGTCCAAGACCTGGGCCGCCGCGCCCCGTCCCTGCCGTCCCGCACCCAGCCGGAGAAGGTCAACGCCGCCCAGGTGGTCATCGAGTGGCCGATGGAGAACATCGGCACCGACCTGGCCACCCTGCAGACGACGATCGCCGGGAACCTGTTCGAACTGCAGGAACTGTTCGCCTGCCGGGTGCAGGACCTGCAGCTGCCGGCGCAGTTCGTCGCCGCCCACCCGGGTCCGGCGTTCGGCCTGCCCGGCACCCGGCGGCTGATCGGCGACGTGCCCGGCGCGATGATCGGCACCATCATCAAGCCGAACGTCGGGCTGACCGAGGACCAGTTCCGGCTGGTCGTCCGCGAGCTCGCCGGCGCCTCGATCGATCTGATCAAGGACGACGAACTGATGACCGACCCGTCCTACCTGCCGCTGGAGCGGCGCGTCGCGGTCGCCACCCAGGAGATCCAAGCGGCCGAACAGGTCACCGGGCACCCCACCATGTACGCGTTCAACATCACCGGTGACCTGGCCGGGCTGCGCCGCCGACACGACCTGGTCGTCGACGCCGGCGGGCGGTGCGTGATGCTCAACGTGCCGGTGATGGGCCTGCCCGCGCTGGCCTGGCTGCGGGAATTCACCCAGGTCCCGATTCACGGGCACCGGGCCGGCCTGGCCGGGTCGATGCGCTCACCCGCCCTGGGCCTGTCCTACCGGGTCTGGCAGCAACTCGCCCGGCTGGCCGGGGCCGACCACCTGCACGCCAGCGGCCTGGGCAGCAAGTTCTACGAGACCGACGACCAGGTCGCGGGCAACGTCCGCAGCCTGCTCGAACCGCTCGGTGACACCCTGATCCCGGTGCCGACCCTGTCGTCCGGGCAGAACGTCACCACCGCCGCCCCCACCTACGCCGCGGTCGGTTCCACCGACCTGCTGATGCTCGCCGGCGGCGGGGTCGCCGCGCACCCCGACGGGCCCGCGGCCGGCGTCCGCAGCCTGCGCGAGGCGTGGGCCGCCGCCATCGACGGGGTACCCCTGCCCCGGGCCGCCCAGCTCGCCGCCGACGCCGGAAACCCCGCCCTGCAACACGCCCTCGAGAAGTTCGCGGCCCCCGCGCCGCAGGGAGGACAGTGACATGCCCGCCGTGAGTTTCGTCGCCGACGACCTGACCGGCGCCTCCGACGTGCTGGCCCAGGCGCACCGCTACGGCCTGGACGCCGTCCTGATCATCGGCGACGTCAGCGCCGACGGTGATGACGGTGGCACGCCGCTGCCGGCCGACGCCGACGTCGTCGGCATCGCCGGCCCGGCCCGCTCCCTGGGTGGGCAGGAGTTCGACGCCCTGGTCCGCGCCCAGCTCGCGCAGATCGCCGAGGCGGGCGCCCCGGTGCTGCTGTACAAGGTGTGCTCGACCTTCGACAGCCTGCCCACCCTGGGTAGCATCGGCCGGGGCATCGAACTGCTGCACGAACGGTTCCCCGACCTCGGACCGGTCGCCGTCGCCCCCGCGCAACCGCAGTTCGGCCGATACACCGCGTTCAGCAACCACTTCGGGGTGTTCGCCGGCCAGGTGTACCGCCTGGACCGGCACCCGGTGATGTCCCGGCACCCGTCCACTCCGATGCACGAGGCCGACCTGCGGCAGGTGCTGGCGCAGCAGTTCACCGACCCGGCGGTGCCGGCCGCGGTGCACCTGCCTGCCTACGCCGACGGCTCGTTCACCGACCGGTGGAAAGACTGCCGGGCCGGGGACGGGCCGGCGTTCGTCGTCGACGCCGTCACCGACGAGCACCTCGACGAAATCGCCCACGCCCTGCGCGGTGCCGGGCCCACCGGCACCAGCCCGAGCGTGGTGGTCGGCTCCGGCGGGATCATGGCCGCGCTGGCCCGCACCGCCACCGGCCGCCCGGCCCGGGAAGCCGGACCGCAGCGGGCGTCCGGTCCGGTCCTGGTGGTCAGCGCGTCGGCGTCCAGCACCACCGCCGCGCAGATCGACGACGCCGTGACCCACGGCTGGGCCGACGTCCCGGTGCCGGTGCAGCTGCTCACCGGCAGCGACCCGGACCTGGCCGCCACCGTCGAGGAGCAGGTCCGGGCCGCGCTGTCCGCCGGCCGGGACGTCATCGTGCACACCACCCGCGGCAGCGACGACCCCCGCTACGCGGCAGCCGGCCCGGTCGACCCCGGCCACGTCGGCGGGCTCCTCGGCGCGCTGGCCGGGCGGCTGGCCACCGCCGACCTCACCCGCGACATCGCCGTCCTCGGCGGTGACACCTCCAGCCACGCCCTGATGGCCATGGGCGTGCGGGAACTGCGGGTGTCCGACCAGTTCGTCACCGCCGGACCCATCTGCGCCAGCGACGACCGGGCCGCGGTCGCCGGCTGCCGGCTGCTGCTCAAGGGCGGCCAGGTCGGACCCACCGACGTGCTGCGCCGGTTCGCCGGCCAAACCCCACCCGACTGATCCCATCCGACCCGAACACCAGCCCCACCGACACACCCGCGCCGCGAACCCGCACCCGCACCACCACCGTCCGCACCAACCGAAACCTTCAACGAAGAACGGACACGACCATGCGAGCTGTCGTCAAGAACTCCGCCGAGCGCGGCTTCCAGTACGTCACCGACTACCCCGACCCCAAGCCCGCCGACGGCCAGGTCGTCGTCCAGATTGCTGCGGCCTCGCTGTGCGGCACCGACCGCGAGGTCTACGAATGGACCCCGTCGGCGCAGGCGTTCAACCTCGACGTGCCCGTCGCCACCGGCCACGAGGGCGCCGGCACCATCGTCGAGGTCGGCCCCGGGGTGACCGGCCTGCAGGTCGGCGACCGGGTCGCCCTGGAAAGCCACCTCACCTGCGGACAGTGCTTCCCCTGCCGCACCGGCGACGCGCACACCTGCGAGAAGACCGGCATCATCGGCATGCACATCGACGGCGTGTTCGCCGAGTACATGGCCGCCCCCCAGGACATCTGCGTCAAGCTGCCCGACCACGCCTCCCTGGAGACCGGGGCGCTGCTCGAGGCCGCCGGCGTCGCCGTCCACGCCATCCAACGCTCCGGCTACGCCGTCGCCGGCCGCGCCGTCCTGGTCAGCGGCGCCGGCCCGGTCGGCCTCGTCGTCGCCTACCTGGCCCGGCTGATGGGCGCCGCCCACGTCCTGGTCGTCGAACCCAACCCCTACCGCCGCGCCCAGGCCGAGAAACTCGGCGCCCTGGCCATGCCCCCCGGCGACGAGGTCATCGAACGGTGCCGCCAGCTCACCGGCCGCCGCGGCGGCTTCGACGTCGCCTTCGAATGCTCCGGCGCCCAGGCCGCCCTACCATTCCTGTTCGAAGCGCTGCGCCGCGAGGCGACCCTGGTCACCGTCGGCCACCCCAGCCGCCCCGCCGAGATCAACATCGCCGCCTACATCAACAAGAAGGGCATCACCCTGCGCGGCATCTTCGGCCGCCGGCTCTGGGAAACCTGGGAACAGACGCTGCTGCTGCTGGACTCCGGCCGCCTCGACCTGGAATGGCTGATCACCCACCGCATGCCGCTGGCCAAGGCCGACGAAGCCGTCGACCTGCTCACCGGCGAGGCGTGCAAGGTGCTGCTCGTGCCCAGCCTGGGCTGAGCCCGTCGCCGGGTGCGAGCCCACGTCCACCCGACGGGGCCGCACCCGGCCCGGTCCGCCTCCGCCGACAGGCTCACGGCATCCCTCCACCACCCCTCACGAAACGGATCAGCGCATGACATCCGCTGTGGTCGACGACGACCCCACCCCAGCGCCCCCGGCGAACCGCCACCCCACGCCCTCCGATACCTCCCGGACCGAGACCGCCGGCCGCCGCGCGAAGATTGTCTGCACCCTGGGGCCGGCCACGTCCTCGGAGGAGGCGATCGCCGCCCTGCTCGACGCCGGGATGAACGTCGCCCGGATGAACTTCTCCCACGGCGATCACGCCGACCACGAGGTGATCTATCACCGGCTGCGGGACGCCGCCAAGGCGTCCGGCAAGGCGCTGGCCATCCTGGCCGACCTGCAGGGCCCGAAGATCCGGCTGGGCCGGTTCGCCGACGGCCCGCACGAGTGGAACACCGGCGACACGGTCACCATCACGGTGCAGGACATCGTCGGCACCAAGAACCGGGTGTCCACCACCTACCTGGGCCTGGCCCGGGACGCCCGCCCCGGTGACCGGCTGCTGATCGACGACGGCAAGGTCGGTCTGGTCGTCACCGCGGTCGACGGCGACGACGTCACCTGCTCGGTCACCGAGGGTGGCCCGGTCTCCAACAACAAGGGCATCTCGCTGCCGGGTATGAACGTGACCGTGCCGGCCCTGTCCGAGAAGGACGTCACCGATCTGAAGTTCGCGTTGTCGCTGGGCGTCGACGTGGTCGCGTTGTCGTTCGTCCGGTCGCCCGCCGACGTGGACCTGGTCCGCGACGTGATAGACCAGATCGGGGCCGCTCGCCGTCCGGTGATCGCCAAGATGGAGAAGCCCGAGGCGATCGCCGACCTTGAGGCGATCGTGCGCGCGTTCGACGGGATCATGGTCGCCCGCGGCGATCTCGGCGTGGAGCTGCCCCTGCAGCAGGTGCCCCTGGTACAGAAACGGATCGTGCAGGTGGCCCGGGAGAACGCCCGCCCCGTCATCGTCGCAACCCAGATGCTCGACTCGATGATCGAACACTCCCGGCCGACCCGCGCCGAGGCCTCGGACGTGGCCAACGCGATCCTGGACGGTGCCGACGCGGTCATGCTCTCCGGGGAGACCTCGGTCGGCAAGTACCCGATCATCGCGGTCAAGACGATGGCCCGGATCATCGAGGCCGTCGAGACCGACTCGGTCGCCGCCCCACCACTGACCTATCGCCCCCGGACCCGCGGCGGCGTCCTGTCCTTCGCCGCCCGCGACATCGCCGAACGGATCGACGCCAGGGCGCTGATCGCGTTCACCTACACCGGCGACACCGTCCGCCGGATGGCACGCCTGCACACCGGCCTGCCCGTGCTCGCGTTCACCCCCCGCGAAGAGGTGCGCAACCAGCTCGCGCTCACCTGGGGCGTCCGCACCTTCGTCACCCCATCCGTCCAGACCACCGACGAAATGGTCGAACAGGTCAACCGGTCCATGCTCCAGATCCCCGGATACGAACTGGGCGACACCGTGGTCATCGTGGCCGGCGCCCCGCCCAATACCCCCGGCTCCACCAACCTGATCCGGCTGCACCAGCTCGGGCAGGCCACCTCAAGCGCGATGACCTGACCACCACCCAGATCCCACCAGCCACCGCCCAACCGTCCACGAAAAGGGGACGACGTGAACGGCGACGACCCACGGTCCGAAACCCCACCCCCGAGCCGGCAGCTCCGCATCGCCATCCAGACCCGCCCTGCCCGCGCGGTCACCGACGAATGGGACTGGCAAATCCTCGCCGCCTGTCGCGGCATGGACGTCGAAATCTTCTACCACCCAGCTCGCGAACGCTGCCGCCAAAAGAACCAGCGCATCACCCAGGCCAAAGCCGTCTGCCAGACCTGCCCCGTCATCACCGAATGCGCCACCTGGGCCCTGCAAACCCGAGAACCCTACGGCGTCTGGGGCGGGCTGTCCGAAGACGAACGAGCCGACATCCTCGGCATCCCCAACCCGCGATACACCAGAACCCCACGCACCCGCACCCAGCCCGCCCCCGCAGCGACGCAACCACCACAGACCCGCTGAACCCTGCGACAACGACCGATGCGACCGGCGCCTCCTGCCCGCGATCAGCCGTCAGCTCCCCCCGAACAGCCGGCGGATCGCTATGTGACGGTTCGACGCCGAGCGGCTACCGGGCAGGCGTCCCAGTCGACAGTCCTTTTACAGGACAGGCAACGATCCGATCGTGAGGCTGGTTAGAAGTTGCGATCGCTGAATTCGAATCGGACTTGATCAGGATGCGAACTCGGGAGGGCATGAAGGTCGCCAAGGCCAAGGGTCGACTGCGTGGCAAGCAGCCCAAACTCAAACCCGCCCAGGAAGCACACCTGGTCGAATTGTGGCGCGCCGGAAACCACACCAGCGCTGAACTCGCCGAGCTGTTCGCCGTCGCCCGCTCCACGGTCTACCGCGCAGTGCAACGTGCCGGCGAACCGAAACCAGCGCCGCCGCCAGCCCGGCCGCGACGACGATGAGCGGCCACGTCTTCGTCGACGAGAGCAAACGCCGCGGTTACCTGCTGAACGCCAGCGTTGTCGTCCCGCCGACCTGGAGCCGACCCGCAAGGTGCCGCGCGGGCTCGTACCGCGGCGGAAGCGGACCAGATTTGCTCCGCTGCTAAGTGGTCAGGGCCGAGGCGCCGTCAGGCGGCGCTGACCGAGTTGGCGGGGTTCTTGGCGCTGGCCAAGTGAAGCGGTGCGGGGTATCGGGACGGGCGCATTGGTGATGACCGAATCCGGCAATGTTGTTTGATGGCCACGTCCTCCTTCGAGGACCTGATGCAGGCGGTGGCCGACCTGGCCGGCCGGACCGCCCGCGGCGGCCACCTGCGGGATCACCCTGTCGCGAATCGCGTCGATCGTGTCAGCGACCTGCCAGCTACACGGGTGCTGGTTGATATCGTTGTCGGTCACGCCGTCGGGAATCACTGATCTGGGCGCGGGCATGCTTTGGGTCTGCTGGCCGAACTGATCCCCACGACGACTTGGACGAGCACGACTTGGACGAGCGCGACGGACCGCGGTACTCACGGGCTCCGGGCCGGGCGTTCATACCAGCGTCGGGGTGCACGGCGGCTGCGCTGTTGAACCGCCGGCACCCCGACACGCTTCCCGTTCCGAAGGCATCCATCGGAGCCATCGCCAGCTCGTTGACCACTGAAGATGGCCTGGTTGCCGGCCGGCCGTGGGAGGTCGAGGAACCCGACGACTGCGGCTCCCCTGGTCGAGTCGACCAGCCCACGCTCATCTGGGCAAGCACCGGTGTCCCCTGGCTGCGAGTGGACACTCACGATGCCGCGACGCTTCCCGCGGCGGCGCCGGTCCAGGGGCGGCTGATGGTTTCAGCACCTTGCACGCTACTCGTGATACCAACGACCCGCGGCCGCGGACCGTGGCGAGGACCAGCCATCCCTGCCGACGCGCTTGTGCCAACGACGCGGAACCCGCCCTCGTTCACGACCGCATCCCGCCCGAATCCCTGCTCGTCAAGGCGCCCAGCACGTCCCGGGTAACCCGGTCATGATCGGTATTCGGGGTTCTGGAAATCGAAACGCGTGCCGGCGTCCCATTCCTTTCGCTGGTTCCCGTGCGCGGGGAAGCCGCCCGCGTCCTTGAGCATCGCGGCCAGGTGCAGCAGGTTCCAGGTCATGAACGTGGTGTTGCGGTTGGTGAAGTCGTTGTTCACCCCGGCGCGGGTGCCGTCGTCGAGTAGGTCGCCGTAGCTCGGTCCCGGGCCGGCCTCGCCGATCCACCCCGCGTCGGCCTGCGGCGGGATGCTGTAGCCGATGTGCTGCAGGCTGTACAGCACGTTGGACGTGCAGTGCTTGATGCCGTCCTCGTTGCCGGTGATCAGGCAGCCGCCGACCCGCCCATAGTACAACCACTGACCCTTGTCGTTGAGCTCTCCGGAATGCGCGTACAACCGCTCGATGATCTTCTTGGTCTCGCTGCTGTTGTCGCCCAACCAGATCGGACCGCCGATCACCAGGATGTCCGCGGCCAGCACCCGGGGAAACAGGTCCGGCCACTCGTCGACGTCCCACCCCCGCTCCCGCATGTCCGGGTAGACACCGGTCGCGATCCGATGGTCGACCGCCCGGAACTGATCCACGGTGACCCCCTGCTTGGCCATGATGCGCGCACTGACGTCGATGAGCAGCTGGGTGTGGCTGACCCCCGGGGATCTGGTCAACGTCGTGTTGATGAACAGCGCGCTCAGGTTCGAGAAGTCATTCGCTTCATCGGCCATGACCTCTCCAAGGAATTGTCGGAATGTCCACTGATGGTGAGAGGCAACACCACACACGGCAACTCGGCAGTCAACCGGCCGGCGACCCGGGAGCCTCGGTGCAAGGTTCCCGGCCGCGTCGCCGCCGGTGGTTCGACTACCGGTCGTTCACACCCACGACGATGCCGGTGGGTGAGGTGCCGGCCGGCAGGGCCGTCGGCGAACTCGCGAGTTCGGTGACGTCGCCGCCGTGGACGGCGAAGCCGCTGACCACCAGGCCGCGGCCGCCGGTCACGAACAGGAACCGGCCGTCCGGCGACAGCCGGGCGTCGACCGCACCGTTCCCGTTGGTGAACGCCGTCGTCCCGATCAGGGTCAGCGACCCGTCCCGTCCGATGGCGTACCGGGACAGGTTGGCCGACCCGGTGTTGACGACGAACAGGTACCGGCCGTCATGGCTGATCTCGACCCAGCACGGGGCGGTCTGCCCGTTCGGCACCGGGGA
>Ga0164307_10001453_pt1 | contig 10731 bp, 10 predicted proteins | sample Whisoiple_243_MG_FD_110214 | JGI IMG/M metagenome (GOLD analysis project Ga0164307, IMG submission 110214) | Soil microbial communities amended with fresh organic matter from upstate New York, USA - Whitman soil sample_243_MG | ecosystem: Environmental > Terrestrial > Soil > Unclassified >...
CCGCGGCGGCTCGGCATCACGGTCACGCCGTCGGGGACCGGCGGCAGCCCGGCGGCGGCGCAGAGCAGCTCGGCCCAGGCCTCGACGTGCGGCGCGAGGTCGAGCGGCGCCAGGTCGGGGGCATCCTCGGGGATGAGCGGCGTCCAGGAGGCGCGGATCTCGACCTGGGCGGTGCCGCCCTCGTCGGCCATCCCGCCGAAGCTCTCGGTGGCGACCCGGGTGACCGTGCCCGAGGCGGCGACGTACGCCGCGTCGTGCTCGTCGAGCGCCTCGGTCAGCCAAGTCCAGCCGACCATGGCCAGCATCGGATCCGTGATCAGCTCGAGGTCGACCTCGGCGCGGGCGTAGGCGACGCAGCGGAAGGTGCCCGACCACGCCTCGTTGCCCGCGGGGTCGTGCAGCAGGATGATCCGGCCGGTCCCGACGTCGACGCCGTCGACGGTGACATCGGCCGACAGCGCCGAGGCCCACGGGGCGATCCGCTGGGGCGCCGGCATCTCCTCGCAGAGGATCTCCGGGCGCAGCCGGGCAGCATGCATCGTGGCCACGGCCTCACGGAACTCGACCGGAGCCGCTCCCGCACCCGTTGCCGGGTGTGTCTCCTGACCGACCACCATGTGTTCACAGTAGGTCGGTCCGCGCGTTGCCGATGTGCGAACACGCCGACTGACCTGCGAGGCTTCGGTCATGCCCGACCCGCACGACGACCTTGCGAGCAGCGCCTTCCTCAAGGCGGTCCGCGGCGAACCTGTGCCGCACACCCCGGTCTGGTTCATGCGCCAGGCGGGCCGCTCGCTGCCCGAGTACCTTGCCGTCCGCGAAGGCGTGGGCATGCTGGAGTCCTGCATGGACCCCGCCCTGGTGGTGGAGATCACGCTCCAGCCGGTCCGCCGGTACGGCGTCGACGCCGCCATCTTCTTCTCGGACATCGTGCTGCCGCTCAAGGCCATCGGCGTCGACCTCGACATCAAGCCCGGCATCGGTCCGGTCGTGGCCAGTCCGGTGCGCACCCTCGCCGACGTCGCGGCGATCCCCGACCTGACGCCCGAGCAGGTGCCGTTCATCACCGCCGCCGTGCAGGAGCTGGTCCGCGAGCTGGGCGGTACGCCGCTGATCGGCTTCGCGGGCGCGCCGTTCACGGTCGCGTCGTACCTCGTCGAGGGCGGCCCCTCGAAGGACCACGCCAAGACCAAGGCGATGATGTTCGGCGCTCCCGACGTGTGGGACGCGTTGATGCGCAAGATCGCCGGCATCTCGGCGGCGTACCTCGAGGTGCAGGTCGAGGCCGGCGCCTCGGCGATCCAGCTCTTCGACTCGTGGGCCGGCGCCCTCACCCCCCGCGACTACCGCGAGCACGTGATGCCGCACTCCGCCCGGGTGCTCGCGCGCGCCGGGGAGCTCGGCGTGCCGCGCATCCACTTCGGCGTCGGTACGTCGAACCTGCTCGGCCTGATGGGGGAGGCCGGCGCCGACGTGGTCGGTGTCGACTGGCGCACCCCGCTCGACGACGCCATCGCGCGGGTCGGCGACCGTTCGGTGCAGGGCAACCTCGACCCGACCCTCGTCTTCGCCCCGACCGAGGTGATGACCGCCCGCGCCGGCGAGATCATCGAGGCCGGCCGGGCCGCTCGCGGTCACGTCTTCAACCTCGGCCACGGCGTGCTGCCCTCGACGAACCCCGACCAGCTCAAGCGGCTGACCGACTTCGTCCAGGCCTACCCGCTCGACTAGTCGGTCGGCGGCGCAGGCTCGGCGGGAGCCGGCGTACGACGTCGCAGCGACCTCACCAGCAGCAGGGTCGGGATGCCGACCAGCCCGAGCACGACCAGCCACGGCAGCAGCGCTCCGACGGCGGTCGCCAGGCCGACCGCGAAGGTCGACAACGCGCCCCAGCCGGCGCTGAGCCCGGCCAGGAACCCGGCCTCGTCGTCGTCCTGCGGCGCCGCCTTCTTCTTGTCCGGGATCGCGTCGATGCTGACGACGATCGTGGACAGCGAGGTCTGGTTGGCGAGGTACGCCGCCTGCTGCTCGAGCGCCTCGAGGTCCGCCTGCCGCTGCGAGAGCTCCGCCTCGATCGCCATGATGTCGCGGATGCTCTGGGCCCGCTCGAAGAGCACGGAGATGCGGGCGATGCTGCGCTTCTGCACCTTTAGCCGGGTCTTCACGTCGATCACCTCGGAGGTGACGTCGTCCTGGTTGGTGGTGGCCGACTCCAGCTCGCCGATGTCCTTGAGCTCCTCGACCGCCTTCGGGAAGTCCTCCGAGGGGACCCGCAGGACCATCCGGGTGTACGCCGCCGTGCCGTCGTCGTCGGACTGCGACTTCTCGTCGGTGACGTGACCGGCGTACCTGTCGACGACCTTCTGCACCTCGATCTGCGCCCGCCCGACGTCGTCGGCGCGCAGCGCCACGTTGCCCTTGCGGATCAGCGCCTGCTCGGGGGCGGTGTGGCTGTCCGTCCGAGCGGCGGACTCGGCGGGCTTCGCCGCGGAGTCGCTGGCGGCAGCGACCTCGCTGGTCAGTTCTCGTTGGTCGGTGTTGGAGCCGGCGTCGGCGTCGGCGTCGGCGTCGGGGGCCGGGGCCCCGGCGACGTCGCTCGACCCACCGGCGTCCGAGTCGTCGTTGCCGGAGGCACAACCGGTCAGGGCGAGCGCCGCGACGAGCAGCGCCGGGATCAGGATGCGGGCGGGTGTCCGGGCGGGTGACAGGGTCATGCCCGCTCGGACGTCACCGGCTCCCGTTCGGTTCCAGCCGATCCGTTCCGGTGGAGCCGCTGCGGTGCGCCCGAGCCCGGGTGAGGAGTGCGGTCTCGAGGTCGCGCACGGCGCGCGGCACGTGCTGCTGGCGGCGCTGTCGCAGCACCAGGCTGACCGAGGTGCGGTCGCCGGCGAGCGGGCGGTAGGTGATCAGCCCGGCTCGCTCCATCGGGTCTCCGACGACGCTGTAGTCAGGCAGCACGGTGGGGCCCAGCCCCTCGGCGACCATGACCTTGCCGAGCTCGGCACCGTCGGTCGTGTACGAGACCGACGGCATGTCCGGCCCGAAGAGCCGGTGGACGAAGCGGTGCATCAGGTAGCCCGCGCGCATCGCGACGAAGGGCTCGGCGCGCAGCTGGTCGGCGGTGACCTCGTCGTACGACGTCAGCGGGTGCCCGGCGGGCAGCACCGCGACCGGTCGGCCGTGCACGAGGGTGGTGCTGACGAGGTCGGCCGGCGGGTCGTCACCGGCGAGCGTGTTGACCAGGCCGAGGTCGAGCCTGCCCTCGCGCAGCCCCTGGTCGATCTCGGCCTGCTGCAGGTTGAGCACCTCGACGGTGCCGCCGCCGTGGGTCGCGCGGAACTCCCGGACCGCGGGCACCAGCAGGGTCGACGTCGCCGTGCTGACGGTGCCGACGCGGACCACCGGGTGTCCGGCCTCCTGGTCGCCCGCGGCGGTGCGCAGGCGGTCGACCGCCTCGAGCACCTCGACCATGTACTGCTGGAGCTCGCCCCCGCGCTGGCTGATCCGCGCTCCGGAGCGGCGCCGGTCCAGGAGGGTGACGCCGAGCTCGCGCTCCAACTTCGTCACCGCCTCGCTGAGCGCCGGCTGCGAGATGTGTAGCTGCTCGCTCGCCCGGCGCAGCGACCCGTGCTGGGTCACCGCCGCGATGTACTCCAGCTGTTCGATGCGCACCCGGTCTCCTCTGGTCTTCGCCTGCCGCTGTGACTGGGTGAAAGGCGCTGCCTGTCACCCTCTCGACGGAACCGTCTGCACGGTGACCCGCCTGGCCTTGCATTCCGACTATAAGTCAAGCAATCTGATAGACATAAGCGGTCGACGGGAGGGGACACGATGAGCGCAGCGACGACGTTCGACGAGCTCGACCACGCCGTGCCCGTGCTCGACGCGGCGACGGCGGTGTCGGCCGCGGCCGCGGTGTCGGCCGAGCTCGCCGTGGGCGCCGCCGAGCGGGACGCTCGCCGGATCCTGCCGGCCGAGCAGCTCGCCGTGCTGTCGGCGTCCGGCCTGCTGGGCATCTCCGTCCCGCGCGAGTACGGCGGCGCCGACCTGCCCGCGGGGGCCGTGGCCGAGGTGTTCCGGCTGCTCGCGATCGGCGACCCCAACGTCGCGCAGATCCCGCACAGCCACTTCGTCTACGTCAACGCGATGCGCCACCAGGGGACCCGCTCCCAGCAGGCGTTCTTCTTCGGGGAGGCGCTCGAGGGCCGGCGGTTCGGCAACGCGCAGTCGGAGGTGGGCACCAAGCACGTGCGCGACTTCCGCACCACGCTGCGCCCAGCCGGCGACGACCTCTGGCACCTCGACGGCGACAAGGGCTACAGCACCGGCGCCCTCTTCGCGGACTGGATCCCGGTGCTCGCCCACCTGGGCGAGGACGGGCCGATGCACGTCGCCTGGGTCGACCGGCGCGCCGACGGCGTCACCATCACCGACGACTGGGACGGCATGGGCCAGCGGACCACCGCCAGTGGCTCGGTGCGGCTGCGCAACGTCGCCGTGCACACGTCGCGGATCACGCCGTACCACCTCACCTTCGAGGGCCCGCAGACGTACGGCGCGTTCGCGCAGCTGCTGCATGCCGCGATCGACGCCGGCATCGCCCGCGCCGCGCTCGACGACGCCGCGGCGTTCGTGACCACCCACAGCCGCCCCTACCCGGACGCCGGGGTCGAGCGCGCCGCCGACGACCCGTTGGTCGTCCAGGCCTTCGGCCAGATGGAGCTCGAGGTGCGCGCCGCCGAGGCGCTGCTCACCGAGGCCGGCCTGGCCGTCGAGCACGCCGACCGCAACCTGAGCGTCCAGACCGCGGGTGAGGCGAGCCTCGCCGTCGCCGCGGCCCGGGCGTCCAGCACCCGCGCCTCCGTCGAGGTCGGCAGCCGGCTCTTCGAGGTCGCCGGCACCCGCTCCGCGCTGGCGTCGCTGAACCTCGACCGGCACTGGCGCAACGCCCGCACCCACACGCTGCACGACCCCGCGTCGTGGAAGGTCCAGCACCTCGGGCGGTACGCCGTCGACGGGACGCTGCCCCCCAACCACGGCCAGCTGTAGAAGGAGAGAGATGTCCCAGCTCAAGTTCCACTGGTTCCTGCCCACCAACGGCGGTGACGGCCGACAGGTCGTCGGCGGCGGCCACGGGGTCGAGGCCGGCCCCTCCGGTCGTCCGGCGTCCGTGCCGTACCTCGGCCAGATCGCCCGCAGCGCCGAGCAGCTGGGCTTCGAGGCCGCGCTGACCCCGACCGGTGCCTGGTGCGAGGACGCGTGGGTGTCCACCGCGATGCTCAGCCAGGTCTCCGAGCGGCTCAGGTTCCTGGTGGCCTTCCGCCCCGGGCTGACCTCGCCGTTCATCGCCGCCCAGATGGCCGGCACGTTCCAGAACCTCTCCGGCGGGCGCCTCGCGCTCAACGTCGTCACCGGCGGGGAGAGCCACGAGCAGCGGATGTTCGGGGACTTCCTCGACAAGGACGGCCGCTACGAGCGCTGCGACGAGTTCCTCACGATCGTGCGCAGGCTCTGGACCGGTGAGCCGGTGACGTTCGAGGGCAAGCACCTCCACGTCGAGGAGGCGGTGCTCAGCCAGCTCCCCGACCCGCTGCCCGAGATCTACTTCGGCGGCTCGTCGCCGGCGGCCGGCAAGGTCGCGGCCAAGCACGTCGACGTCTACCTCACCTGGGGCGAGCCGCCGGCCGCGGTCGCCGAGAAGGTCGAGTGGATCCGCAAGCTCGCCGCCGACGAGGGGCGCGAGGGCCAGATCCGCTTCGGCATCCGGCTGCACACCATCGCCCGCGACACCTCCGAGGCCGCCTGGGCCGAGGCGGACCGGCTGCTCGCCGGCATCTCGGACGAGGACGTCGCCCGGGTCCAGGCCGGCCTCAAGAAGAGCGAGTCCGTCGGCCAGGCCCGGATGCTCGACCTCAACCAGGGTTCCAAGGACGGGCTGGAGATCCACCCCAACCTCTGGGCCGGCGTCGGCCTGGTCCGCGGCGGCGCGGGCACCGCGATGGTCGGCAGCCACACGGAGATCGCCGACCTGATCGAGCAGTACCAGGCGGTCGGCATCGACGAGTTCGTGCTGTCCGGCTACCCGCACCTGGAGGAGTCCTACTGGTTCGGCGAGGGCGTGCTGCCCGAGCTGACCCGACGCGGGCTCTGGGAGCACCCGGCGCCACAGCAGTCCACGACGGCCGCCGTGCCGTTCGGCGCCGGCCACAGCGCCGGCCACAGCAAGGCCGCGTCATGACCCGGGTCGCGGTGGTGGTGGGCAACCCCAAGCCGCTGAGTCGCACGCTCCAGGCCGCGACGTACGTCGCCACCGAGCTGTCCGGCCAGGAGCCCGACCTCGTCGTCGACCTCGCCCAGCTCGGTGCGCGGTTGCTCGACTGGAAGGACGAGCTGGTAGCCGAGGCGGTCGCCGAGGTCGGGTCCGCCGACCTCGTGGTCTTCGCGTCGCCGACGTACAAGGCCGCGTACACGGGCCTGCTCAAGCTCTTCCTCGACCGGTTCGCGACCGACGGGCTGCGCGGCGTCGCCGTACCCCTCATGCTCGGCGCCGGCCCCGGCCACGCGCTCGCGCCGGAGCTGACGCTGCGCCCGGTGCTCACCGAGATCGGCGGCGTGGTCGCGACCAAGGGGCTCTACGTCGTGGACTCGGCGTACGACGACCCCGCGGCGTACGCCCACTGGCTCGAGATCTCGAAGCCCGCGGTCACCGCTCTGCTCCGGAGCAGGACGGGAGCCTCGACATGACTTCCACCCCGCTGACCACCAACCAGGACCTGGACGCGGTGCGGCTCCGCGAGGCCTTCGGCGTCTTCCCGAGTGGCGTGGTCGCCGTGGCCTCCGAGGTCGACGGGCAGCTGATCGGCCTCGCCGCGAGCTCGTTCACCTCGGTGAGCCTCGAGCCGGCGCTGGTGTCGTTCTCGGTCGCCAACACCTCGAAGACCTGGCCGACCCTGCGGCAGGCGGCGCACCTCGGCGTCACGATCCTGGCCGACCACCACGGCGCGGTCTGCCGCCAGCTGGCCGGGCCTGTCGAGAGTCGCTTCGACGGGCTCGCCGTCACCGCGACCGGCGACGGAGCCGTGACGCTGGACGACGGGCTTGCGATGTTCGACTGCTCGGTCTACCGCGAGGTCGAGGCCGGCGACCACACGATCGTGCTCCTGCAGCTGCACGCGATAGAGCACGCGGACACCGCGCAACCGCTGGTGTTCCACCGCAGCGCCTTCGGCCGGCTGGCCGGATAGAGACTCCCGGGCCGTGGCGGCCGCACCCGTCGCCGCGGCCCGGGGCTGCTTTGGCAGAGTGGAGCCATGAGCACAGTCGTGGTGGTCGGCGCCGGAGTCGCCGGGCTGACCGCAGCCCGTGACCTGGTCGCGGCGGGCCACGACGTGCTCGTCCTCGAGTCGTCGCCGCGCGTCGGCGGCAAGCTCCTCCGGACCACGGTGGGCGGGGTGACCGTCGATGTCGGTGCCGAGGCGATGCTCCACCGCCGGCCCGAAGGCGTCGAGCTCGCGCGCGCCCTCGGCCTCCCGATCGAGCACCCGACCTCCGCGTCGTCGCGGATCTGGACCGGCGGCTCGCTCCGTCGGCTGCCGCGCTCGCTGATGGGCGTCCCGCTCGACCTCGACCAGCTCGCCGCGTCCGGGGTGCTGTCGCCCGAGGCACTGGAGCGGGTACGCCGCGAGCCGGCGCTCCCTCCGGAGCCGTTCGTCGACGACGTCTCCGTCGGTGCGCTGGTCGACCGGCGCTTCGGCCCCGAGGTCACCGACCGGCTCGTCGAGCCCCTCCTCGGTGGGGTGTACGCCGGGAACGCCCGGCTGATCTCCGCCCGGGCCGCCGTACCCCAGCTGGTCGCGTATGCCGGCCGCGGCTCGGTGCTCGAGCAGGCGGCCGCCGTCCCGGTCTCGGACGCTCCGGTCTTCGCCGGCATCCCCGGAGGCATGGGCCAGCTGCCGACGGCACTGGCCGACGGGCTCGACGTCCGCCTCGGAGCCACCGTGCGCGAGCTCGTCCGCACCGACACCGGCTTCGCGTTGACCGTCGGGCCCACGACGTCGCCGGAGCTGGTCGCCGCGGACTCGGTGGTGCTGGCGACCCCGGCGGCACCGACCGCCCGGCTCCTCCGCGACGTGGCGCCGACGGCCGCGGCCGAGCTCGCCGAGATCGGGTACGCGTCGATGGCGGTGGTGACCTTCGCCTTCGACGCGTCGTCGGCGCCCGAGCTCGCGGCCACCGACTCCTCCGGCTTCCTGGTCCCGCCGCTCGAGCGGCGCCGGATCAAGGCCTCGACGTTCTCCTTCGCCAAGTGGGGGTGGGTGCGCGAGGCCGGCGACGGGTTGCTGCTGCTGCGCACCTCGCTGGGCCGGTATGGCGAGGAGACCGCGCTCCAGGCCTCCGACGAGGAGCTGGTCGCCTGGTCGCTCGCCGACCTGCGCGACGCGGTGGGGGTCCGGGCAGCACCCGTCGACACCCACGTGCAGCGCTGGGGCGGCGGCCTCCCGCAGTACGCCGTCGGTCACCTCGACCGGGTCGAGCGGATCCGCGCGGCCGTCGCCGGCGTACCCGGCCTCGCCCTCTGCGGTGCCGCCTACGACGGCGTCGGCATCCCGGCCGTGATCGCCTCGGCCCACCGAGCCGCCGCGTCGATCATCGAGGACTGACCAATCCACTAGCCCGGTGGTGGCGAATCCCCTTCCGACAAGAGATCGAGATTCTCAACGGAAGAAGCCTCAGATGAGCACCACGAAGAAGTTCACCGCAAAGCGCGGCCTCGCCGCGTTCGCCATGGCTGCTCTGGTCGCGACCCCGCTCGCGGCGTGCAGCTCCTCGGACAGCGACTCCTCAACCGCGTCGAGCAGCAGTTCGGCATCGAAGTCCGCCCCGAAGCCGGTCGCCTCGATCGAGTCGCTGCAGGGCGAGACCACCGCGATCAAGCTCGACAAGGGCTTCACCGACGCCCTCGCCTCGCTCAAGCTCACCCCCGGCGTGACCGGTGACGCCAAGCTGGAGGACGGCTCGCTGATCTTCCCGATCACCGGTGGCAACGTGACCGTGTTCAAGCCGGGCGAGGTGTCGCCGTACGTCATCGGGCAAATCCAGCACGAGGGGTCCGGCCTCTCGCTGACCGCTGGTGGCACCAAGGTCGAGCTGACCAACTTCAACGTCGACCCGGGCGTCTCCCGGGTGTACGGCGACGTCTCGGTCAACGGCAAGCCCGTCGTGCAGAGCGCGTTCCTGTTCCAGCTCGACGGTCGCACGCTCGAGCCGCTCAAGACCGAGGGCAGCGACGCGGTCCTGACCGGCACCAAGGTCGAGATCTCGGAGGACGCCGCCCCGCTCCTCAACCAGACGTTCAAGACCGACGCCGTCAAGCCAGGGCTGCTGGTGGGGATCGCCACGATCACGGTGAACACCCAGTCCAAGTAGGCCCCGGCTCGACGTGGTCAGACGACGAGCGTCCCCTCGACAGCCGTGCGCGCGGCGTACGCCGCGGCGAGCTTGGCGACGTAGGGCCCGGGGTGGCCGGGGCCGATCCGTCGCCCGTCGACGGTGAGGACCGGGGTGACGCCACCCATGGTGCCGGTCACGAAGACCTCGTCGGCGGCGTAGACCTGGGTGAGGGAGAAGTCGCCGACCTCGACCGGGATGTCGGCCGACGAGCAGATCTCCAGGATGGTCTCGCGGGTGATGCCTTCGGGGCAGGCACGGGTGGTGGAGGTCCGCACGACGCCGTCCTTCACGAAGAAGACGTGCGTCGCGTTGGTCTCGGCCACGAACCCGTTGTCGTCCAGCATCAGCGCGTCGTCGGCGCCGGCGACGTTGGCCTCGACCTTGGCGAGGATCGAGGTGAGCAGGTTGTTGTGGTGGATCTTCGGGTCCAGCGAGTCCGGCCGGTGCCGACGCACCGACGACGTGATCAGGGAGATGCCACTGTCGTCGTAGACCGGCGACTTGAACTCGGCCAGCACGATCAGCGTCGGGCCAGACTGGTTGAGCCGCGGGTCCATGCCGCTGGTGATCTTGACGCCCCGGGTCAGGGTCAGCCGGATGTGCACGTCGTCGGTCATGGCGTTGGCGGCGAGCACGTCGCGGATCCGCTGGACGATCTCGTCGTCGCACGGCACGCTCGTGAAGGCCAGCGCCTGCGCCGAGCGCCGGAGCCGGGCCAGGTGCTCGGTGAGCTTGAAGATCCGGCCGCCGTGCAGCCGCAGCCCCTCCCACACCGCATCGCCGCCCTGCACGACCGAGTCGAACGGGCTGATCCCGGCCTGGTCGCGATGGGCCAGGGTGTCGTCGATCCCGACGACCAGGTCGCGGTTGCGCTCGTCGTACTGCTGCTTCATCGGGTCTCCTCGGGACGCAGGCGGTAGGGCGCCAGCGCGTCGTAGTAGGGCCGGCACCGCTCGAGCAGCGGCACCAGGTGGTCGGGGAGCGGGTCGCCCGACCCGGGGGAGTACGGCGCGAAGCCGGTCGAGGCCTCCACGCCGGCGTACCAGTGCGGCGCCCAGACGCCGTCGGTGTCACGGGGACCGGCGGGCCAGGCCAGCATCGCCTCGTCGAACTCGATCCCGAGCGCGGCGCAGAGCATCCCGAGCGTCTCTCGCGGGGCGCGCAGCACGTCGGCGGCATCGACCACCGGCCCGCCGTACGTCTCGAAGAGCTCCAGCTGCTGCGGCAACCCGAGGTCCTCCAGGGTCGGCTCGTCGCGGACCTTCGCGTACGACGTCAGCA
>Ga0164307_10001454_pt1 | contig 10729 bp, 10 predicted proteins | sample Whisoiple_243_MG_FD_110214 | JGI IMG/M metagenome (GOLD analysis project Ga0164307, IMG submission 110214) | Soil microbial communities amended with fresh organic matter from upstate New York, USA - Whitman soil sample_243_MG | ecosystem: Environmental > Terrestrial > Soil > Unclassified >...
CATCCCTGCCGCCTTTGCGGTTTCCTGGACGCGCATATCTTGGCCGGCCCTTCTCGCGCTTGCCGCCCGAATGGCACCTGGCACGCTGTTCCTGCTCCCATGGTACGTGATGTTCCGGCAGGTCGGACTGATCGGCTCATACACGGCGCTCATTCTATCGCACGCGGTCATAACCATGCCGATTGCCATCTGGGTGCTGCTGCCGTCATTCGACAACATCCCGCGTAGCGTCTACGAGGCGGCCCAGGTCGACGGGTGCAGCCTGACACGGATCCTTCTCCGGATCGCTCTGCCGCTTGTCGGATCCGGCATCGCGGTCGCCGCGATCCTTTGCTTCGTCTTCTCCTGGAACTATTTCCTGTTCGCGCTTGTCCTGTCGAACGGCGACACGAAGACGCTGATTGCCGCCGCCTTCAACTTCGTTGGCGAGGGCTCGACACAATGGGGCGCGCTGATGGCAGCTGCGACGCTGATCGCACTACCGCCGCTGCTGCTCGCGGCAGTGGTCCAGCGATGGCTCGTGGCGGGCCTCACGCTGGGGGCAGTGAAGGGATGAACCGGGCTGGGAGCGGAATCAACACTACCATGGCAGCCGCCGTGTTTCACGGGGACGAACGGATCACGATCGAGCGGATCCCGCTTCCGCGGGTAGGCGAGGGCGAAGTGCTCATGCGCGTCGGCAAGACGGCCCTGTGTGGGTCGGATTTCAAGCTGTGGCACAAGGGCGCCGAGTTCACAGCTGGCCATGAGATTTTCGGGCGCGTGGAGCAGCCGGGCCATCGCCTGCACGACACGCGCTGCTGCGTGTACATCCCGTTGCATTGCGGACATTGCGCGTCATGCCGGCGCGGCGACACGCAGATGTGTCTGGAAACGTCGTGCCTCATCGGCTGGAACCGGCCGGGGGGCTACGCAGAATATGTACCCGTTCCGGAGAGTTGCCTGCTGCCGGTTCCCGAGGACATCGAGGATCGGCTTGCCCCGCTCCTGCTCGACACGATCGGTACATCCGCGCATGCCGTCCGCTTCGCCGGACGAGTCATGCCGCCAAACGAGGCCGCTTCGGTATTGGTGACAGGCGCCGGTCCCGTCGGGCTTGGGGTCGTGTTGGCGCTGCAGACGCTTGGTTACCGCAACATCCTCATCTCCGATCCAAATGACGAAAGATTAGCCATTGCCCGATCCTTCGGTGCTCGACCTCACCCGATCGATGATACGAGCCGGCTCTTTCCGCTTATTGTCGAATGTTCGGGCGCACACGCCGCACGCAATCGAGGTATCAACGTTGTCTTGCCCGGCGGCGCGATCGTCCTCGTCGGCGAGAACGCGGCGCCGTGGATGATCACGGAAGACAAGGTCTTCCGACGCAAAGACTTCCACATGATACGCACGTTTTATTTTCCGAAGGCGGACCTCGGCCCGAACATCGCGTTGCTGCGCGCGCATAGGGATTGTTACGAGCGCCTGGTCGATGCGGAATTCGGCCTCGATGCGCTACCGGATGCGTTCGTACGCTTCGCTCGCGGCGAATATGTGAAGCCTTTGCTGACAATGGCGTGACGGCATGGCTTCGATCTCGATCCGCAACCTTGTCAAGAGCTACGCTGGCCTGACCGTCATCCCCGGTCTGTCGCTTGAAATTGCCGACCACGAGTTTGTAGTGTTTGTCGGTCCGTCGGGCTGTGGCAAGTCCACGCTGTTACGCATCATTGCCGGCCTTGAGCCAATCAGCGGCGGCGACATTTTCATCGGCAATGCGCGCGTCAATAACATTCCCGCCTCGCGTCGCAACATAGCGATGGTATTTCAGGATTATGCGCTCTATCCGCACATGACCGTGTTCGACAACATGGCGTTCGCGTTGGAGCTACGTGGTACGCCACGTGCCGAAATCGAGATGCAGGTGCGGCGCGCGGCCGCGATGCTTCACATCGAACCATTTCTCAATCGCAAGCCGAAAGCGCTTTCAGGCGGCCAACGGCAGCGCGTAGCGATGGGCCGGGCAATCGTACGTGATCCGCAAGTATTTTTGTTCGACGAGCCGCTGTCAAACCTCGATGCCAAGTTGCGCGCACAAGTGCGTGCCGAGATCAAGACCCTTTCGCAGGAATTGCGAACCACGATGGTGTTCGTCACTCACGACCAGATCGAAGCAATGACCATGGCGGATCGTATCGTCGTTCTGCAAGCCGGCGTGATTCAGCAGGTCGGAACGCCTGATGATGTGTACGGCCATCCCGCAAACCAGTTCGTTGCTGGCTTCATCGGCTCACCGACAATGAACTTTTTCACGATCCAACCGGACGGTGAGCGTGTCGTCTTTGCTGGCACCAACCAGCCGGTACCACTGGGCGAGGTAGATGCGGCGCGGATCTTGCGAAGCGGCAAAGCAGTGCTCGGAATACGACCGGAGCATTTTGCTGTCGTGCCGGATGAAGGCGGAGGCATTCCAATCACCATATCGCTTGTCGAGCCGCTGGGTTCCGACACGCTAATCCACTTCGACGTCGCTGGACAGCCGGCGATCGCACGCGTTGATCCTGACGCTCGCCCGGCTGTCGGCAACCGCATCGCGCTGCGTCCAATACCAGCAAAAGTCCATCTGTTCGAAAACGAAGGCGGGCGGCTCCTGTCATGATGTTCTTTTCTCGAGTGCCTGACCGGTGTTGATCGATGCCATTGTCGCCGACCGGCTCCGTATGCGCGTTCCTTCGGCTCGTATTGTGTGCCTTGGCCTATCGGCGCTCGATGTGGTCTGGCGTGTCGAGACGCTCTTTGGTGGCGGCAGCGAAAAGATCCGCGCTGATGGGCATGAGGCGCTCGGGGCGGCATGGCGGCAACAGCCGCTGTGACAATTGCCCGGCTCGGTGGGAACGCAGCCTTTTGGGGCCGCGGTGGCACAGACGCTGCTGGCGAGCAGATGCGTACCGAACTCATGGCCGAAGGAGTCGATGTCGAACAATTCCGTCTCTTCCCCGACGGACGGTCCTCTATCTCTGGCATCATGGTCGATGCCAATGGCGAGCGGCAGATCGTGAACTTTCGTGGCAGCTTTCCCGAGGCGGCCGACTGGCTCCCGCTAGAAAAGGTCGTGCATGCTTCAGCGGCGCTAGCCGATCCGCGCTGGGTTGCAGGCGCGAAGGCACTGTTCACAATGGCACGCGACAACAATGTTCCAACGATACTTGATGCTGATATGGCGGAACAGGAGGTCTTCGAAGTCCTGCTGCCGCTGGCCGACCATGCGATCTTCTCAAGTCCCGCGCTCGAGCGTTTCCAGCCAATACCGACAGAAGCCGCCTTGGAGAGAATTTCCTCCTATGGATGCCGTGTTGCGGCCGTCACGCGAGGGGCGGAGGGCGTCGTCTGGCGTCAAAGCGGCAGTCTGCACGAGATGCGCGCTCAAACCGTCGACATCGTCGATACGACGGGTGCGGGCGACGTCTTCCACGGTGCTTACGCACTCGCGGTCGGCGCCGGCTTATGCCCGCAACACGCGATGAGCTTCGCGAGCGCCGCGGCAGCAATCAAATGTACGCGACCGGGCGGGCGCGCCGGCATTCCTTCTCTTGCAGATTGCCTCGCATTTAAAGGAAGTTCGCAATGACAACGCTTGGAAAAGTTCGAGGCCTTGCGCGCCTCGCTGACGAGAACGGCCATTTTCGCATGGTGGCGCTCGATCAACGCCCACCAATATTCGAAATGATCGCGGACGCACGCGGCATCAGTCGCGAGCAAGTGCGTTTCGACGAGGTGACCTCTGTGAAACGACTTCTCGTCGAAGCTTTGGCGCCGCATTGCAGCTCGATGCTATTCGATCCGAACTTCGCGATTCCTGCCGCGATCGACAAGCTTCCCCCACGATGTGGCCTTATCGTCACGCTCGAAGAGCACCGCGTCGAGGAATCGGAAGCCGGGCGTCGCTCACGCGCGATCACCGAGTGGAGCGTCGACAAAATTCGCGCGATGGGCGGCGACGCCGTGAAAGTGCTAGCATGGTATCGGCCTGACGCCGACCCCGACACGTGCACGCATCAGAAGAACTTCGTGCGTTCGATAGGCGATGATTGCCGCCGCAACGACATTCCTTATGTTCTCGAGCTCCTCGTCTTCCCGTTTCTCGGCACGCACGGCCACACGGCCGACTACCTGGAAGCGCCTGGGAAGCTGGCCACTCTTGTCATAGATAGCGTTCGCGAATTTTCCAAACCAGAATACGGTGTCGATCTGATGAAGCTGGAAAGTCCGCTTGCAGCCAGCACGTTGCCTTCGCGCGACGGGAGCGCTTCCGCCAAATCAACGCAGGAGGAGTTTGATGCCGTTGGCGCGATCTGTCGGGCGGCGGGCATTCCCTGGGTACTGCTCTCCGGCGGTGCGGCCCCAGCGAAGTTTGAGCGGGTGTTGGATTATGCGTATTCCGCTGGTGCGAGTGGCTTTCTCGCCGGACGCACGATTTGGCTCGAAGCGGTGCGCTCAAACTACCCTGATCTGGACCGAATTGCTGCAGCTCTGCGTCGTCAGAGCGTGGAAGTCCTGAAGAACCTGAATGCGCTGACGACTACGAGTGCGCCGGCATGGGTCGCCGCTTTTCCAAGCACCGCAACGGTGGCAGCCGAAGGCGATTTTGCCCGTGCCTATCATCCAAGATAGACCTCACGTTATGATGTACGCAGCGGGAAGCAGCAAGGTTGGCACCTAGCTGCGGCTACGGCTTCAGATCCATTTCTATACGTACGAAATCGCCCCGATACGTAACCTCACCCAAATAGATCACTCGCCCATCAGCGGAATTAAATACTCGTCGAACTTCAGCGATGGGCGCATTCAACGGGACTTTCAACAATCTCGCCACTTCAACGTCCGCGGAGCCGATCGTCAACGTCTGGTGTGCCCGGACGATCGCTGGTGATTTCATCTTCGCGAGTATCGGAATTACAACCTCTTTGCGGAAGCGCGCCGCATGCTTGCGAAATACGGTCGCTTCGATATAAATCGAGACTACACAATACACTTCCTTTTTGCGCGAGTGTACTCGACGCATGTAGACGTAATCGGCAGCGGGTATACCGTCGCCCGGACGAAGCGGGGGATAGGAGCTCGCCTCGGAGATATTTAGGATTTCTGGTGATGTATCGCGATAGACCTCCGCCAGTGCCTCCAGGCTGGTCTCAACGCGCAGCCAGCGATCTTCGATGGGGGTTCCGGTGACAAACGTGCCGCGCCCCTGACGCGCCTCGACAAGACCGTCGCGAGCCAGCAGGTCCACTGCTTGGCGAACCGTTACACGAGAGACGCCAAATTCATAGGCTAGTTCTTCGTTGGTTGGTAGCTGGTGTCCCTTTGGCCATTGGCCACGTGCAACGCGCTGCCGAATAGCATTAGCGATTTGAGCGTATTTTGGTGAATGAGTGTCGGCTGCGAGAAGCATAGAATATGGCTTAGTCAGGCAACGCCATGGCCGAACTCGAGCGTCTCGTCGGCGATGGTCCTTTGAGGACGTGATGAGCGCCTTTTTCCCCGATCATCAAAGATACCGCATTAGTGTTTGCTGACGTTATCTGGGGCATAACGGAAGCGTCGATCACACGGAGCCGCTCGACGCCGCGCACGCGAAGCTCTGAATCGAGCACCGAGTACTCGCTGGCACCCATGGCACAGGTGCCGCAGCAATGGAAGACGGTGCCGCCTGTAGTTTGTGCAAATCGCCACAGAGCTGCATCACTTGCGACGGTTTCCCCTGGGACGATTTCGACTTCGTAAAGATCACGAAAAGAGGGTTGACGATAAATCTCGCGGAGCATTCTCAATCCGGCGACAATGGTCTTACGGTCGATGTCTTCGGTGAAATAGTTTGGAACGATGCGGGGCTGGTCAAGCGGGTCGCCCGAACGCAGCTCGATTCTGCCTCGTGATTTTCCATGGCACTGCCAAACCGAGGCCGTGAATCCGGAATACCTGTGCAATGGCTCGCCCGGTTTGTCGACCGAGAGCGGCATCACATTGAACTGAATGTCGGGTCGGCTTCCCACAGCATATTCAGTACAAGCCGCACCCCCAACCTGACCCGCTCCCACTGTTAACGCGCCGCTACCTTTCAGCGCCCAATCTACCGCCATCCGCGCTAGCTTAAGAGGATGCCTTATCTCGTCGTTTAGCGATATACGACTCCGCAGCCTCACTATTGTGCGCGCCTGATAATGGTCTTGGAGGTTTTGGCCAACGCCTCGCAGATCTAGTATTACCGGGATTCCAAACCGCCGGAGCAGATCGGCTGGACCCACACCGGACAATTGCAACAGCTGCGGCGATTGGATAGCGCCGGCTGACAGTACGACCTCGCGATATGCATCCACGCTTCTGAGCCGGCCAGCGGATATAAACTCAACACCTTTGGCGTACTTGCCTTCGAAGAGAACTCGTGTTGCGTGTGCGCCGCTCAATATTGTGAGGTTGGAACGCGCAGCAATGGGGTGCAGGAACGCCGTTGCCGAACTCGTCCGCCAATGCCGCCCGATGGCTAGATGGTAACGTCCGACGCCGTATGTGGTGGGTCCGTTGAAATCGGGATTTGGCGGGAGTCCAAACTCGCTCGCGGCCTGTAGCCACGCGTCGCAGGCGGGGTGGCGCACCCTCAAGTTAGAGACTTTGAACTCTCCCGATCCGCCGTGAAATTCGCTCTCGCCGCCTTCGTAGCCCTCATATCGTTTGAAGAAGGGGAGGACACTTTGATAATCCCAGCCATTCGCCCCGAGGCGTTCCCAATCATCGAAATCCTCATGTTGGCCTCGGATGAATATCAGACCATTGATCGAGGACGAGCCGCCAACCACTCGGCCGCGCGGCCAAGCAATTGCGCGACCCGCTGTGCCTTCACCGGGTTCCGTCTCGAACACCCGCGAGAAACGCGGATCATAGATCGTGCGGTAATAGCCGACCGGTAACTTGAGCCAGAAATGCCGATCTGCGCCGCCGGTTTCGATGAGCAATACTCTGCACGACGGATCAGCCGACAAACGATTGGCTAAGAGGCAGCCTGAACTGCCAGCACCGACAATCACATAATCGTATCCGCGTGTAAGCATCTGTTCGCAGCCTTAAAGAGTTCGGTACTTAGCCAGCGCCTGGAGATCCGGCTCGTTTCCGAGACCTGGCTCTTCTGAGAGCGTCACTTGGCCGCTATGGACGTGATCAACAGGGCCGCAGCAGGCGTCCCGCAGCGGGTTGATGTTGATGTCGATTTCGAGAAGACCTTCGCCACCGACCGCCGCCAGCAGATGCGCCGATGCCAACAGGCCTATCCCACCGCCGAGGTAATGCGGGCAGAAACGCCGCCCTGCCGACAGAACATCGCGAGCAACGCTCGAGCACCTTGTAATGCCGCCCCATTTGGCCACGTCTGGTTGAAAGACCGAAATGGCTCTGGAGGATATGGCAGCGGCGAAGCTTGCGTCGCTGGAAATGTTTTCTCCTGCCGCGAGCGGGATGGATGTGCTTCCGGCGAGTCGCTCCCACTCCTGCCAGGGGACATCGGCTCTCAGGGGCTCCTCGAGCCACGCGAGATCGAATTGCTCCAGCGGGGGAGCGAGGCGCAGCGCCTCGTCGGTGGTCCATGCCTGATTTGCGTCCGCCGCGAGGAGGATATTGCCTGTCAGAAGGTGACGCAGCGCGGTCAAATTTTGGCGATCGCGTTCGGCGTCGAACCCGATCTTTAGCTTGAACGCGCAATGGCCAGAAGCACGCGCTCGTTCAACCGTTGCTTCGGGCCGATCCGGATTGATCCCGCTCGCATAGACGTTGATGCGAGGCGAAATCCCCCCAAGTAGGCGCCACAGTGGTTCTCGGCTTCTGCGGGCAAAAAGATCCCACGCCGCCACGTCGAGCCCGGCTATAGCTTGGGAGAAGGGCCCCGTCTCACCGCACTGCAGCGCAAGGACACGAGTTCGGGCCGTGATGTACGACCAGAGTTCGGACGGGTGTGAGAGGTCCTTCCCGGTCAGAAGCGGCGCGAGAACCTCGTTCACAAGCCGCGCCCGGTATTCTGCTCCGACCGACGGGAAATTGCACCAGACCTCTCCCCAACCACGGAGACCATCCTGGGCGTCAATACAGACGAAGACAGCTGGCCGATCCATCATCCGCCCGAAGGAGGTTACTACCGGGTTCCCAAGCGGCACCCGGTAGCAGAACGCTTCGACGCTGCCGATAGTCAGCATGATGTTAGGAGGCGCTCGCCTTCCGACTTTTGAGGTATTGTCCGGTCATCCTATTCATAATATGACTCCGGTGCACTAATGCAATCCATGGCGTGGAGGACATGAATTCAAGCGCTTACAAACTCCTCTTCGCCGTCACCCCCTGGCTTTTGATTGTCCTTGCTTGGTATGCCGTGAGGGCCTCCGGCTTCGTTAATCCGGTGCTCATTCCGGCACCGCACATTGTTGCAAAACGCTTCTATGAGCTTCTGACCAGGGAGGGTCTGCTCATCGATGCGTTCGCTTCGACGCGGCGTGTCTTCATCGGTGTGGCGCTCGGCATCGCGCTTGCAGTGCCCGTCGGATTTGTGCTCGGCTGGTTTCGCGCTGCGCGGACCTTGGCCGATCCGCTGGTCAATTTCTTTCGCGCTCTGCCCCCTATCGCGCTAATTCCGCTGGTCATCGTGTACTTCGGAGTGGACGAGACCGCAAAGATTGTCATCCTCACATATGCCGCGTTCTTCTCGGGCGTCATCGTTATGTACGAGGGCGTGGGACAGATAAATCCGCTATTCGTCCGCGTCGCCAGAACCTTGGGTGCCACGCAGTTCGAGATATTCCGCAAGGTGATAATTCCCTTGACGGTGCCGCACATACTGACGGCACTCCGGGTAGCCTTGGGCGTGGCCTGGGCCACCCTTGTTGCCTCCGAACTGGTAGCAGCCCAACGCGGGCTCGGCGCAATGATTCAGAACGCCTCGACGTATTTTCTACTCGACGTAATCTACGTCGGTATCATCTGTATCGGCTTCATCGCACTCATCATGGACCTGGTTCTGCGCCGCGCAAGCGCTCGTCTCCTGAGTTGGCAGGAGCGTGTCACGACATGAGCGCAAGCACCATCAACGCCGGACCTGCCCGTGCCCGATTCGACAAAGTTTCTCTTGCATTCGCAACCGCTGCCGGACCTCTGCGTGTCGTCGAGAATGTAAGCTACGATATCGCAGACGGAGAATTCGTCGCGATCATCGGGCCCTCGGGCTGCGGGAAGACGACGATGATGAGTATGCTTGCCGGGTTTCAGCAGCCGACCACCGGACGCGTCCTATTTGATGGCGAGCCGGTGCGTGGACCTGGACCTGAGCGCGGGGTTATTTTTCAGGAATATGGCGTCTTTCCTTGGTTGACGGTCAAGCAGAATATCGCGTTCGGACTTACACTGCATGCAAACAAGGCGAATCCGACTGAGCGGGACGCCACCTGCTCGCATTACATCAGCCTCATGGGATTGTCAGATTTCGCCGACGCCTATCCTAAACATCTTTCGGGCGGTATGCGGCAACGTCTCGCATTGGCCAGGGCTTACGCGGTGAAGCCTCAGTTTCTCCTGATGGACGAGCCGTTCGGTGCCCTTGATGCGCAGACGCGGTCCAACATGCAGGACCTCCTCCTCGAGATTCTTGCTGTCGAGAAGAAGACAGTCATGCTTATAACGCATTCGGTCGAAGAGGCGATCTATCTCGCGTCAAAGATCGTTATCGTGACCGCGAGGCCTGCTCGCGTGAAGGAGATTATCGAGGTTCCCTTCGCTTATCCTCGTCAGAAGGCCATCTACGAGCACCGGGAATTCGGGGAGTTGCGTGCGCATATCCGTGATCTGGTGATGGATGAATACCTAACCCAACAGCGCCAATGGTCCCCAGTAGCGCTTTCTGAATGAATCAAAGGAGGACGTCATGCACCGTCGAAATTTCCTAAGCGCGCTCGGAGGCGGTCTGGCCGGCGTATCGATTGCGAAACCTGCGCTCGCGCAGGCAAAGACCAAGGTGCGGGTAGGTTTTCTCCATACACTCGCCGTGGACGGCCAGATCTGGACCGGTATCGATCATGGCTCATTTGACAAGCAAGCTCTTGACCTGGAGCTCCGACAATTCAATACCGGACTTGAAATTTTCCAGGCGTTGATCGGCGGTAGCCTCGATGTGCTCGCGACCGGCGCAGTTCTTTCAAATTTCCCCGCGCGCGGCCAGGGCAGGGTCTTTCTCATCAACGACATTGAGGTCGCGACCGCTCAGCTCTGGGTTCGGGGTGACCAGGGGATCAAGTCATTTGAGGACCTAAAGGGGAAGCGGATCGCAACGGCAATCGGGACAACGGCGCACGTATTTCTTGATCGAGCTTTGCGTGCGAACAAGATCGATCCGAAAGAAGTTGACATTGTGAATCAGACCATGCCTGCGGCGGTAACCGCGTTTATTTCCGGAGCCGTGCCCGCAGTCGCTCTGTGGGTCCCCTTTAACATCACAGTTAGAGACAAGGTGCCGGGCGCTGTGAAGCTCGCGGACGCATCGGCGTACTATCCACAAGCGGCGATCATTGGCGGTTGGGCGGCCCGCAATGATTACTTCATGGGCAATCGAGACATACTCGTGCGAATCGCGAAAGGTTGGGCCGAAGCCAACGACTACATGCTGCAATATAGCGACGCGGTGCTCGGGGAACTACAATCGAAGCACTATAGCACTACTCCGCTCTCA
>Ga0164307_10001455_pt1 | contig 10729 bp, 12 predicted proteins | sample Whisoiple_243_MG_FD_110214 | JGI IMG/M metagenome (GOLD analysis project Ga0164307, IMG submission 110214) | Soil microbial communities amended with fresh organic matter from upstate New York, USA - Whitman soil sample_243_MG | ecosystem: Environmental > Terrestrial > Soil > Unclassified >...
CCGGCAGATCCAATACACCACGCGAGCCTATGTCACGGACAAGCCCGCCGGCGAACGCTATCAAGGAAAATAGGCTCCTCCCTGTCCGGCACTTGCGCGATCGCTGTTTCTGGCGATCGCACGACCGGACTAACTGGCTCCGTCGTCGTCAATTGACGACGGAGCTTTTTTCTTCTCAATAAAGGATACGTCGATGCCGCCTACGGAGCCAGAAAGCGTTCAGACCCCGGCGCCGGTGACCAGCGTCGATCTCCGCCAGGAAATGGCGGAGGTCGGTATCGCCGAGATGCTCGACGAGCTCGATCGCGAACTCGTGGGCCTGCTTCCGGTGAAGACCAGAATCCGTGAAATTGCTGCCCTGCTGCTCATCGAGCGGATTCGAAAGCAGATGAACCTGAATACGGAGTCTCTGACGCTTCACATGTCCTTTACCGGCAATCCCGGCACCGGAAAGACCACGGTAGCGCTTCGGATGGCCAATATTCTGCATCGCCTCGGTTTCGTGAGGCGAGGCCACGTCGTCAATGTCACCCGTGACGATCTCGTCGGACAGTATATCGGCCACACCGCGCCCAAAACCAAGGAGATCCTCAAGAAGGCGATGGGCGGCGTGCTGTTCATCGACGAAGCCTATTACCTCTACCGTCCCGAGAACGAGCGCGACTACGGCCAGGAAGCGATCGAGATGCTGCTGCAAGTGATGGAAACGCAGCGCGAGGATCTCGTTGTGATTCTGGCAGGCTATGGCGATCGCATGGAAAAATTCTTCCAAAGCAATCCGGGTTTCCGTTCGCGCGTGGCGCACCATATCGATTTTCCCGACTATACCGATGACGAACTGCTATCGATTGCGGAAATAATGCTGCACGATATGTCCTATAAGTTCACCGACCGAGCACGCGAGGCCTTCGTCCGTTATCTTGACCTGCGCAAGCGACAGCCCTTGTTTGCAAATGCCCGCTCGGTCCGCAATGCACTGGATCGGATGCGGCTCCGTCAAGCCAACCGTCTGTTCCTGGATATGAATCGCGTCCTTACCGTTGACGACGTGATGTCATTGGACGAGTCCGATGTGTTGGCGAGCCGGATCTTCGCTCCGTCCGGTGATGGCGTCAAAAAGCCAGCCGGGAATGGCTAGGATGCCTGAAAACGTCGTTGTTGCTCCCTCGATCCTTTTGGCGGATTTCGCCCGGCCCGGCGCGGAGGTCGCAGCCATCAAGGGTGGAATCCGGGAAGCCTGTTGTTCGAATATCGAAGCGATCAGGTCGGCGACGAACGCCGCTCGGAAATTGAAATAGGGGCCCTCGATGATCGTGGCACATTGGCCCTCGACGGTCGTGTTCGATCTCGACGGGACACTCGTCGACAGCTCTCACGATATCGCGGAGTCTCTAAATCAGCTTCTGGCGACCCTGCAGCTTGCGCCGTTCTCGGTGCCCGAGGTCGTCGATTTCATCGGCAACGGCATTCCGGCCCTAGTAACGAGAGCATTGACGACCCGAGGACATCCTCCGGATCCGGAGGAGATGGACGCGCTCCTGGCGACATTCAGGTCGTTCTACGTCGATTGCCTCACGAAATCGACCAGGCCATATGCCGGCGTCGTCGAACTCGCCTCCAACCTGACTTCCAAGGGAATAGCATTGGGAGTTTGCACGAACAAGGAAGAGGCTCTCGCGTGCGGTATCGTCGACAAGTTGGGCCTACGCGATCACTTCGCGGTGGTCATAGGAAGCAAACCCGATCGCCCGCGGAAGCCGTCTCCCGTTCCTCTACTGGAAACGATCGCCATGTTGGGTGGAACGCCTGAGAATTCAATCATGGTCGGGGATAGTGCCGTCGACGTGAATTGTGCGCGAAACGCGGGTGTTGCGTTCGTCGGTGTCACATTTGGCTACTCGCGGACACCGCTCGCCAGTCTCGGTGCTGGCGTAGCGATCGACCATTTTTCCGAATTCGGAGCCGCATGTGAGTTCCTCCGGGGCGGAGCGCAATGAACCGGTTTCGCGGCCTGATCTTCGACGTCGATGGCACGATGGCAGAGACGGAAGAGCTGCATCGTCGGGCGTTCAATGAATCCTTCGCGCATTTCGGTCTGGATTGGTTGTGGGATCAAGATCTTTATCGAAAGCTTCTTCTGGTCACGGGCGGCAAGGAGCGGATCTCACATTTCCAGTGTGAGCGCGCCGACGAAAGTGCCGGATTGGATGCCGACCAGATTGCCGAATTGCATCGCTTCAAGACGGCGAGATATGCAGAATTGGTCGCTGGCGGCAGCTGCCCACTTCGGCCCGGCGTCGCCGAGATTATCTCCTCGGCGCGATCGAACGGTCAGGCCCTGGCGATCGCGACCACGACTTCGCGCGGGAACGTCGATGCGCTCCTCACGCCGGTGCTCGGCTCGAAGTGGCAAGGGCTGTTCAATGCGATCGTTGCCGGAGACGAGGTCGCAAAAAAGAAGCCTGCTCCGGACGTCTACCTGAGCGTCCTGGCCGCGCTCGATCTTCCTGCGAGTTCATGTCTGGCTTTCGAAGATTCGCGAAATGGATTGCTGGCGGCTCAATCCGCCGGCATCCCGGTCGTGATTTCGCGCAGCATGTACTTCGGTGACGAGACATTCGATGGTGCGTTCTGCGTCGTTCAGGAATTGTCGGAACTCGAAGCCATTTTAAGTGGGGGCATCCCTGTCGCGGAGAAGTCCGACGACCCGCGTCGACCTTCGACCATACAATGACCCGGATTCACCAAATCCTTCGGCGATGGAATCGCTGGCGCCGAGGTTGCTGATCCGGCTGACTTTTACTTTGCCGTCCCTTGAAAGCTGATTGACATAGGCATTCCGGCACCCACCGGTCCGATTCTGCAACAGGTGGCTTGCTGTCAGCCTTGGGCGCGATCGGACGGATTGCGGCCAAATCACTGGGCGAGATAGGGCTTCCGACGAGCTTCGCCGCATGCATATTTGCAATCGCACTGCGGCGCCATCGCAAGTCGTCACTCCGATGCTGATTCGGCCGGGACGACGAGATGTCGCTGGGAGATTGCCTTTGCTCTGCAGGATGTTCGCTTCAGTTGAACAACAACACCTAACCCAAGGTCAACCAAACGACGTCACACGGACAGTTGCAACTTTTGCAATGAGCCGGCTGGTTGAAGGTGTCCGCCAGTTCCCACTCCTGAGATTCGTTGCTCCACTGAGCCGTCGCGTGAGATATGATATCGTCCGAACTGCAGATGGAGCAAACCGGCGTCGACCTCGTTGCTCGCCTTACGCTGACAAGTCGAGGCGTCTCTTGCTTCAGGTTGAAGGGGTTGAGAAGCGCTGCGTGTCGCATATTGTTTTCCGGTGCGAGTCAGATCCTGACCCGGTGATTTTTAGCGCATGATGTTGGGGGTGTCTTGGCCGCACCTTCATTGTGCTGTGGATGACCGGCCGGAAAATAAGCTCCGCGGTCGACATAGAGAATCAATGCTACGACGCCGCGAACCGCTGCCCGCCATGCAAGTATCGATGCGTCGAAATGGGATGAAGGCTTTCTCGGTAAGGATCGCCTTGCTGTCATTTGGCGTATTGATGGTTCGGAAATGCATGAACGATGCGCGGGAGAATCCGGGCTATCAACTCTGGGAATTGGCCGGCATGCCCAAGGAAAGGGGAAAAGCAGTGCCGGCTGGAAGCAGAGTACGAAACTAAAGAAAAACAAACCCGTTAACGGGTAAAGATCTCGAATAATCGCCAATCGTAACAGTAGTAAGAGGGCCCGCCGAACGGGCCCTCTTACCTTTAGATCGCTACGCCGTAGTAGTCATTGACAGCACGCGTCCGGGTTGGATCGCCCCAGTTCCAGGCATTATCATTGCTATACTTCGGCGCCCCCTTGAGTTGCGTTTCGGTAATGCCGGTGACATAGCCGCCGAGATTGGTGTCGTACTTCAACGATTGCCACGGCAGCGGATAGTGGTCGTCGCCGATCCCCAGAAAGCCGCCGAAGCTCAGCACGGCGTATGACACCTTGCCGCTCGTCTTGTCGATCATTACGCGTTCAATGGAACCGATCTTGGTCCTGTCGGCGCCGTAAACCGCAGTGCCTTCGACCTTGTCGCTGCCGATCAGATTGCCCAGTTCTCTTGCTTCCGTTACCATTTTGTCCTCCTGCTAGATGTGAGAACGTTCAAACAGATGCCGGGATGAATTGTTCCTGCCACCACTGACGGCGGCAGTGCTGGCGCGGATGGGGCAGGGCGGTTGGACGCGGCATGTTCAAGCCGGGTTGGATGTTCCGTCACGATCCAGCGCGAAATCGGCCAGGAACTGCCGGCTCGATCCGGCGATCAGATCGCCGATCAGTTGCGCAGCGAGGAAACTGAAGGTGATGCCGTTGCCTCCGTAGCCATAGGCAGCGTAGACGCCTTTCATGCCAGGCACCGGACCGATCAGGGGCAATCCGTCGCTGGTGGTGTCGAATGTTCCGGCCCAGCGGAATTCGATCTCATCATTAGCTGCTGGCCAGAGGGCGGTGAGCTTTCGCGCGAGCAGGGACGCTTTCTCCTCAATCAGACGATCGCGCGAGGCGGGCTCAATGATCCCTTCGCTGTCTTCGCCGCCGATAATGATCCTTCCGGCCGTCGTCGTTCTCGCATAGAGGTATTTGTCGCTGTTTTCCCAGATCAGCGCGCCATTTTTCCAGATGTTTTGCGGCTGCGGTGGAGTCGCGATCGCCCAGCTCGAAGAGATCGACTGGATAGTCGAGGGAACGATCGAGGGCAGGGCATAGCCCGTAGCGAGAATCACAAGACGGGCCTCAATCTGATGGCCATCCTTTAACTGAACGCCGACTGCTCGGGATGCCACGTCGAATTCAAGCGCCTCGTCCTCAAAGATTCTGGCGCCGCGGGCGACCGCAAGTGCCAGCAAGCCCCGGGACAATTGCACGGGGTCGGCGTCGGCAGCGCCCGGCGAGACAATCGCGCCGGCACGGGTGATACCGAACGACTCGAGCAGCTTCCGATGATCGAGGAAAATGCCCGGCAGGCCCGCGCGTTCACGAAGCTGATGTTCGTCGAGAAGGTCTTTGGCAGTGTCGCCGGTGGCGAGATAAAGCGAATCCTTGGCCCGCATCTCGCAGGAGATGCCAAGCTGCTGCGTCAGCGACGTCAGGCCCCTGACGGCTGCGAGGCTGGCGCGGTAGGCACGTGATGCACGCTCAAATCCGTACGCCTGTGTCAATTCGGTGAGGGAACGATCGATCTCCCAGAGTAGCATTGACGTGCTGGCGGCTGTGCTACCCCGACCCGGCAATTCGCGATCGATAATAACGACCTCGAGGCCCTGTCGCGTCAGTCGCTCGGCAATCAACGATCCGGTGATGCCGCCGCCTACAATCAGCGCGTCGCATTTGGTATTTTCGGAAACGCCCGAAAACAAATGACGCTGGCGGCCCTTGGACCATGGCGAACGTCCGCCACGCAGATCGGCGTGTTTGGCGTGGTCCTGATCAAGCGCGTCGATCACTCACCTCGATATACGGCAGGTTCGCTAAATAATATTCAAACCCGGACGTTGGCCAGAGCATGCCTTGAACCGCTGACGACGCCGGCCGGTTTAGGTTCTCTCGTGCTGCCAGTGCGCCGTTACATCGGCGCCCGATTTGTTCAGGTGAACATGCTGATCGACATGGTCGATCCACGACAAGGGGATGAAATGATGGTGCTGCCCGTCCGGGGAACTCTGCCTGGTGAGCTTGATCTTGTCGGAACCTTCGAGATGATCGACCTTGCCGACCGTCTTCCGGTCCGATGAAATGACATCCATTTGCTCTTTGATCTGTGAGGTATCCTGCATTGGGATCTCCTGAAAAGTTGGTTCATTCAACAACGCATTGCGGGGAGGGAAGTTGCGTAAGCATGACGCGCCAACCATTTCTTCAGCGGCATGGGCCTCCTGTTCTCTGGTCGGAAGAAGGCTGTTCAGTTTTGCACACAGGAACAGTTTTATGGTTTGGAGGTTGCTTTTTTCGAAGCCTTTCGGAGGCCTCACCAAAAAGGCCTCCGCGTTCCTTTTCCCCGGCGCGGCGGGCATTCTTCTGGAGCAAGCGTGGTGGAAGTGTCGTTGTCGAAACTGCTGGAAGAGTCGGTGGATATTGCCTGGGTCTACCTTCAGCAAACAAGCGAGTTAGGCGATGGCAATATCGCAGCTCGTTTTCTGACCGACAGGATTGACGCGATGATCCGGAGTGGGCAGCGAAACCGGATGTTTTTGGCGAACATGGCAATCATCAAGTACAGGCAGTCGAAGGATAGTGTCGTTCCAATAAAGGAAGACGCCTGACTGGCGATCGCTTCGGTGAAGCAGTTGCCTGATCTTCGGTCTTGTTTTATCGGCCATTGTTCGTGATCAACTCGAATAATTTGATCGGGAAGTGGCGATCAATTGTGTGAAGAAATTCGATCGGCGCCCCCGTCGAGTTCCGAACATCTCCACGAGAACTCGAATGAATGAGGCTGCGCTGGCTCGTGAAAGCGCGCAGGATATTTCATCGGGCTGATCAGGCGGGAAAGGCGGTAAGCTTGGCGCGGTGTTCACGAGGGATGACGAGATCGACCCATTTCAGAACCCCGAGGGTCAGGACCGCGCGCGCAGTCGAAATAACCAACGGCGCGAACGCCGGCTAGCCAACGTCCGCCCTTGTCAGCTGATCCTGACCGTCACGTCAACTCCTGCTTTCCAGGAATGATGGCGCTCAATCGTTGTCGTGATGAATGACGGTCTTGCTTTCGGTCCCGTCTCCATGTTCCTTCTTGATGACAGTCGTGCGGTCGGTTTCGCGCGGCTCACGCTCCTTGATCACGGTGGTACGATCGCGATCACGGTCGCGGTAGTAGTCGGGCGACTGGCCAACAGTCACGCCTGCACCGACCGGGCCGGCATGTACGCCAATTTCATCCGCCAAAGCTGGAGCCGCCAAAAGCGACACCGCGATAATCAAATATTTCATTCTCTCCTCCTGGGTTGAATGAGAGCCAACGTCAGGACCACGGCTAGGTTCCGAGGGAACCCGCCTTCGTTCCCTGCCTTTGACAAATGTGTCCCGCTGGTCGGCCGGCAATACGGGATCGTTGGCCGATTGGCAGCACGCGACCGGGCGTTGATCGGAAGGCGTCGGTTGAGATCCGCCGCGGCGGAGCAGAGGACGTGTGTATTCTGATCCGGTGGGCCCAAGCCCTCGCCGACTTCGCCAACGAATGCATCAGCGGTGTCTCGGGTGTCGGCGACGGCATCTTTGCTGAAGGAGGGGTCTCGACGAACGCTTACAAACCGGTCGCCTTATAGGCGCGATGCAGCCGGATCCCAGTGGCTCGAGACAGAATGTTTTCCCAGCGTGACTGCTTTGCAGGCGGCAACAGCGAAGCAGGAAGCTTCGGGTTGGTGTTCGAGCGTCAGCTAACATCCGAAGACGCAAGGTTTCTGTCAGAGCTTCCTCACTACCAGGCCATTGCCAACGGCGGAGAGTGAAAAAGGCCCCCGTTAAGGGGCCAATTTCGCTAGCGGTGGTGATGATGGTGATGCTGGTGATGATGGTGATGGTGATGCGTGTCGCCGGCAAAAGCCGGGGCTGCGACAGCCAAGGTGAGAAATGCAGCGAAGACATAGGCGAGTGACTTCATGGAATGCTCCCAGTTGTTCGGTAAACAACAGATTAGCTGAAAGCCGCACACTGCAAATGGAATTCGTCATCCCAGCCCATGGAAAGATTGAAACATTGACCAAGGATATTCACGCGCTGTTCAGATTTGTTGGATGATTGAAGTTCGTCGACATCATAGCGCTAACGCATGCGAGCTGCGCCGCAGGGCAGTATTTTTGTCGAATTCAGTCCGATCAACGGACAGAGCCTGCTGGCTGGCTTGTAGTATTTCGCAAAGCGGGGCAAATTGTAAAAAGGCCCGGTGAGAATGCCGGGCCTTTTTCTTCTACTTTTTCTTTTGTCCTGCGGACCTGATGCGTTCGAGTAGCTTTAGAAACTCTGCCGTTTCCTCTTCCGGACTTTTAGAGGGGCGTTTCTGGAAGGGTATCACTTCAGACATGGGTAGAACCTCCCTTGGGGCCAGGACCGCGCTGTGTGGCTCTTTTTGCCGGAAAATATTGCATTTTCTGGGGCACATGTTCTCGCCCTTGGCTCAAAATCCCCATGACTCGTTTCCAATCCAGATCGCACTTTTACCAATCTAACTATTTGATCTAACTGTTTTTTATCTCCCGGTTCGGTTCACATGCGAGTCGGCCATCGAGGGCGCCTTCTGCCGCTTTGACATCCCATGCTCACTGATGATGACATGGCCAAAATCGGCGGCGTGCCGGAGCCATCCGGCGAAGAAGCGCGCGCAGATTTCCAAGCCCAGGAGCTGCTGTCCGGATGTCTGATTTCGATCGTGTAATTGAGCGTCGCGGCACGCATGCGACAAAATGGGACATGACGGCGAAGCTCTCGGGCATCACGGCGGAAGATGCCATCCCGATGTGGGTAGCCGATATGGATTTTGCCGCGCCCTCGGGCGTGACGGAAGCGCTGGCGACGATCGTCGGTCGTGGCGTCCACGGTTACTATGCTGACACCGGTAGTTGGGCGAAGGCACTCGCCGATTGGCTGGCGCGTCGGCACGCCCTGTCAATTGATCCGGCGTGGGTGAGCCCGACTCCCGGGGTCGTGGCGGGGCTGGGCTTGATCCTGCAAGCCGTCAGTGCACCTGGCGACGACGTCGTGGTATTCCCGCCAGTCTATCACGCGTTCCGCAGGATCATCTTGGCCAACGATCGACGCATCCTCGATGCGCAACTGGTCGAGCGTCAGGGCCGCTACGTGATGGACCTCGATGCCCTGCGCGCGACGCTGACGCCACGCACCAGGGTTTTGTTTTTCTGCAGCCCGCACAATCCAGGCGGCACGGTGTGGTCGGCCGAAGAGATTCGCGCACTCGCCACCTTCTGTCGCGAACAAGATTTGATTCTGGTTTCCGACGAAATCCATTGCGATCTTGTTCTCGATGGGGCCAGGCACACGCCCACCATCATTGCCGCGCCCGATATAGCCGATCGCCTGATCACCTGCGTCGCCGCGACCAAGACCTTCAATCTTGCCGGCGCCCATGTCGGCGCCTGCGTGACGTCGAATGTTTCGCTGAAGCGCCGGATCGATGCCCGTATCGCGGCGAGCGGGCTCGGCTCCTATAATTCCTTCGGCATGATCGCGACGGAAGCGGCGTGGCGAACCGGCGAGGACTGGCTCGATCAATTGCTGCCATATCTCAAGGGCAATCGTGATCTGTTCGATGCGCGAATTGAGGCTGCGGCGCCCGGTGCGCGGTCGATGCGGCTCGACGCCACCTATCTCGCCTGGGTGAATTTTTCGGGAACCGGACTTAAGGCGGCCGATGTTGCCGCGCGCGTCAGCGGCCGGGCGAGGATTTTTGCGAGCCCCGGCTCGCAGTTCGGGCCGGGCGGTGAAACCTGGCTGCGCTTTAATTTCGCAACGCCGCGTCCGATTCTCACCGAGGCGCTGGACCGGCTGGACAAAGCGTTTCGCGATCTCCGGGCGTGAGCACTAGCGGACCGGCAGCCGATTCGGGCAAGCCTCTCGGTAAGAAGTCGAAAGATTCAGCGACATCATGCTGCAGCCGTGACGACGCACGTGATATTTTATATGGCAACAACCTCGGCTCGTACCTGCGGGCAAAAGAGCGCAAGATATTTTCGCGCCATGCCAACGCGGAGGGGAGATGCGAGAGATTATTTCGCTCAAGCTGCAAGCTGGCGACAAAGCTGGTGCCCGAATTTGGCAATCGCTCTGGCTCCGCGGGGTGGTATTTTCCCTTGCGTTGCTTCTGGCAGCAACGCGCCAGAGGCAAGCAAGGTCACCGAAGGGATGACGCTCTACGCGTCCTCGGCGGACAAGGTGCTGGCGGTGTCGCGGAGGGTGGCGGGTGGTAATGTCGTCGATACTGCAATGCGAGTGAAGCTATCGGGTGCTCACGCAGATGGCGTTTCTTGAAACCGCGTTGCGTGGCCGGCGAAGAAGGTTCAAGCCTTCGCTTCAACGTGCTTGATGAAGATGCGAATGACCGCGCCGTTGACCGGCGGCCCCGCGTCGTACAGGTCTGAGGCAATCTTTTCAATCTGGTCGCGATGTGCCAGGAACTGGGCCTGTCGCGCGATGTTTTCGGTGCCTTTCGCGCCGATCAGCTGATCCATTGCGGCGCCACTGATACGGCATTCAACGATCTTGTCGCCGTTCATCATCGTGAAGCTGAACGCCAGTCGCTCGCTGTCGTATCCTACGATTTTGCCACGCATCAGCGGCATCGAAGACGTCCTCTGAATTTTCAGCTTTGTCAGAGACAAAGCCCCGTCAATATAGCCAAGGTGCGCGGCGCGAAAAATCGGCGCAATCGGTGGTCCTGCCCCTGTGCGAGTGGCTTCGAGCGGACAAACCGGCGAGATGCCTCACGCCGATTCGCACGCGTTTTGAAAAAAAGATGTTCTTATCGAAATGCCGACAGACTTATCAAAAGCAACGGCCAATCATTTGAATTCAGTCACCGTGCTGCGTGCCGGCAGGCTGGCCTTGCGACGCACGGAAAGAGGACGGGTCATGTGATGCTGGCCTCCAACCCAGCCAGCACCTTGAATCACAAACCGCCGAAAACCGGAATCTGGAGGGTTCTGTGAGGTCGC
>Ga0164307_10001456_pt1 | contig 10727 bp, 9 predicted proteins | sample Whisoiple_243_MG_FD_110214 | JGI IMG/M metagenome (GOLD analysis project Ga0164307, IMG submission 110214) | Soil microbial communities amended with fresh organic matter from upstate New York, USA - Whitman soil sample_243_MG | ecosystem: Environmental > Terrestrial > Soil > Unclassified >...
AGCAGCGCAATCAGCGCCAGCCAAAGCACGCCGCGCCCGCCGAAACTCGATGGGAGGATGTTGCGCAGCCGATCCTGGCTGCGCCGCAGCAGCTCTTCCAGATTGGGCGGCGTCGAGCCGCCCGGCCCCTGACCCCACGGCCCTTGGCCCCACGGACTCTGGTTATTCGGCTTCCAGGGTCCGCCGCCTTGATCATTCCAGGGCATAAATTTGTCCCAGACCCCCTCATTGCCCCGATGGGCCTAGCCTTATAGGAGAACCGGACCTTCGGGACAATCGAAGCTAGGCGCGTCGATCATGGCTTTTCGACGCGCCCACACCCTTGGCACTCAACGCGCAGCAACCTTCTGCGGCCAATAGGCCGGCAAGTTAGCGCCATCCTTACGGCCCCAACCCGCCTTCGCCGCTTCCTCGAAAATTTTCAGCGTGTCTGCGGCCAGCGGCAGCTTGGCGCCAAGACTCTCCGCCTCGGCGATCATTGTCCGCAAGTCTTTGCAGATCGAATCGACGTCGAAAGCCGGCGGCCGGACCTCCTCGCCCGCAAGTGCCTTGCCGATCAGCGGTCCGCGCGTCTTCAACACGTTCGGCGCACCCGCCGTATCGGCGAAAAATTCCATCAGCTGCACCGGATCCATGCCATTCGGCCGGGAGAGGATGAATGCCTCCGCCAGCGCTTGGTAGGAGACGATCAGCGGCAGGTTGATCGCAAGCTTCATCCGCGCGCCGGCGCCGACCGGCCCGAAATGTTCGAAACGGCGGCAGAGCTGATCGAGGATCGGTCTGGCGCGCGCGACATCGGCCGCCTCGCCCCCCGCCATGCCAAGGAGCTTGCCCTGCTTGGCGGGGCCGGTGGACCCCCCAACGGGGCATTCGACAAACGTGCCGCCGCGCGCCCGCACGTCTTTGGCGAGCGCGATTGCGGTCTGCGGCCGCACCGTGCTCATGTCGATGACGAGCTTGCCGGAGAGATCGGTGGCAAGCACGCCATCGCGCGTGCGGTAGACGCCGTCTATCGCCTCGGCATCGAAGAGGATCGTGACGACCGCCTCGACGGCGCGGGCGAGATCGGCGGCGGTTGGCGCCGCCGTCGCGCCCTTGGCGGTGAGGGCAGCGGTTTTTTCGGGCGTGCGGTTCCAGACGACGAGGTCATGCCCGCACTCGATCAACCGCTCGGCAATGGCGCTGCCCATCTTGCCCAATCCGGCGACACCGATCTTCATGTCCGCTCCTATTTGACTGCGAGCGGCAAATAGCGCGCTTTGCGCCGCCGCAAAATCTTTGGGGGAATCAATGCAACAAACGGGGCAAGCGGTCGGGATCATCGGATTGGGCATCATGGGCGGCGCGATCGCCCGCAACCTGGTCGTCAAGGGCTGGAGGGTGATCGGCTTCGACATCGAAGCAGAGCGTTGCGCCGAGGCAAGGGAAACCGGCGTCGAAATCGCCGGGAACGCCGCGCAAGTGGCAGAGCGCGCCGAGATCGTCATGTTGAGCTTGCCCAATCCGGTGGCGGTGCATTCGGTGGTAGGTGAGATCGTTGCCGCAAAGACGGCGAAGCGCATCGTCGTCGAGCTGTCGACGCTGGCGCTCGCCGATAAAATGGCCATGCGCGATGCCCTCGCCAACGCCGGACATGTCGCACTTGATTGCCCGCTCAGCGGCACCGGCGCGCAGGCACAGACAGGCGATCTCGTCGTCTATGCCAGCGGCGACGCGGAGGCGATCGCGAAATGCCAGCCCATATTCGCCGATTTTTCCCGCAAGACCGCCAATCTCGGTGCCTTCGGCAATGGCAGCAAGATGAAATATGTCGCCAATCACCTCGTCGCCATCCACAATGTCGCGACCGCCGAGGCCATGGTGCTCGGCATGAAAGCCGGCCTTGATCCGCAGCAGATCATCGAGGTGATCAGCGCCGGCGCCGGCAATTCGCGCGTCTTCGAATTGCGTGCACCATTGATGGCGGAGAAGAGATACGATCCGCCGACAATGCGCATCGCGACGTGGAAGAAGGATCTCGATGTGATCGGCGCTTATGCCGGTGATCTCGGCGTGCCGCTGCCGGTTTTCGATGCGACGCTGCCGGTTTACACGGCCGCCAAATCGATGGGCTATGGCGGGCAGGATACCGGTTCGGTCTGCGCTGTGTTGGAGAAGATGGCGGGACTGGAGAGGTAGCGCCTTACAAAAGGCTTGCCGCGATATTGATCGTCAGCGCCAGAATCGTCGTGTTGAAAAAGAACGACACGATGCCGTGCACGAGTGCCAGCGTCCGCATGGTCGGCGAAGACGTTGCCACGTCCGCCGTCTGCGACGCGACGCCGATAATGTAGGAGAAATACAGAAAGTCGATGTAGCGCGGTTCGTCCTTGTTGCCCGGAAAGATCAGTCCGCCCCGTACATCGGTCGGATCGGGCGTCCGCAGTTCGTCGGAAAAATATTCGTGCGCGTAATGCAATGTGAATATGAGATGCACGAAGAACCACGAGCTGACGATCGTTGTGACGACGAGCGCGGCATGCAACGCCTTGTCGGAGCCGGTGAGGTCCTTGACGCTAGACAGTTCAAGCACGATCGCGGCGAAGGACGCGATCGCCGCAAGAACGGAGAGCCCGAGGAACGCATATTTGCCGTCATCGGTCAGCTGCGCGCGACGGCGAATCGATAGCTCGTCGGCGCGCATCATCATGCGAGCGCTGAGGATCGAATAGAGGATCACCGCGCCGTTCCAGGCGATCAGAAGCCGCGTCGCGAGGCGCCAATCGTGCGGCTGCACGAAAGCCAAGACGATGCCGATGGCGATGCAAGTGAAGAGTCGTGGCCGCGCCTCGATGAGGCGCATCGGCAGCGCGCGTTGGGGACGCGCGCGCGTCAACTTCGCCGCTCGACGGTGAAGCGCGCGGCTTCCGACAGAATCGCGGCGCGCGCGCCGAAGCCGCCGTCCTCAAGTGCGGCGATCGCCTCGTCGGCGAGTTTGTCGCGGCGCTTGCGTGCGGCATCGATACCGAGTGCCGCAACGAGCGTCGCTTTATTGCGACCGGCATCCTTGCCGGCGCGTTTACCGAGCGCCGCCTCGTCGCCTTCTTCATCGAGGATGTCGTCGGCAACCTGGAAGGCCGCGCCAAGCGCGGCGCCGTAACGCGACAAAGCGGCGCTCTGCTTGTTATTGGCGCGCCCGAGAATGGCGCCGGCCTCGACTCCATACAAAAGCAGCGCGCCGGTCTTCATCGCCTGCAATCGGCGCACGGCGGCTTCCGTATGCTTTTTGAGTTGCTGCTCTGCCGCGAGGTCGAGCACCTGGCCGCCGACCATGCCCCCTAGTCCCGCCGCGCGCGCAAGTTTAAGCACGAGCTCCGAGCGCACCGCGGGATCGGCATGCGTCGCCGGATCGGCGACGACATCAAAGGCGTAGGTGAGCAGCGCGTCGCCAGCGAGGATAGCGGTCGCCTCGTCGAAGGCGCGATGCGCGGTTGGCCGGCCGCGGCGCAGATCGTCGTCGTCCATCGCCGGCAGGTCATCGTGCACGAGCGAGTAGCAGTGGATCATCTCAAGCGCGGCGCCGGTGCGCAACACGCCCTCGCTCTCGATCCCGAAAAGCCGCGCCGTTTCAACGACAAGGAAGGGCCGCAGGCGCTTGCCGCCGCCGAGCGCCGCGTAGCGCATCGCCTCGACGAGGCGCGGCGGACGCGCCGTCTCGCCGGGCAGCGGATCGGCGACAAGCAGGCGGTCGAGCATGAATTCGGTCGCCTGCGCGACATCGTCAAGGCGCTGCCGAAATTCCCGTCCCGCTGCCTCTCGGTTCATTCCGGTCCCGCGCGTCAATCCGGGCGCGGCTTGCCCGATCGGGTCCAATCGGTCAAGGCTCAGCCCAACCGATGCGCGCGCTGTGGAAGGCCCTTCGTTTTCTCCTTTACCTCGGCGTCGCGCTGCTGGTGATTTTAGCCGGCCTTATAATGCTTTGGCGGACACTGCCGCCGGTCTCGACCTTAATGCTGGCGCGTTGGGTCACATTCCGCGGCGTCGATCGCGTGTATGTGCCGCTGTCGCGCATGTCGCCGCGTCTGATCGCGGCAGTGGTCGCGTCGGAGGATGCGCAGTTTTGCCGCCACCACGGCGTCGATTGGGGTGCGCTCAACGAGGTGATTTCGGAATCCGACGAGGACGGCCCGTCACGCGGCGCCTCGACCATCACCATGCAGACGGCCAAAAATCTGTTTCTTTGGCCGCAGCGCTCGGCCATCCGCAAGGCGTTGGAAATTCCGCTCGCGCTCATCATCGATCGCGTCTGGAGCAAAAAGCGCGTGCTCGAAGTCTATTTGAACATCGCCGAATGGGGCCGCGACCTGTTCGGCGCCGAAGCTGCGGCGCGGCGCTATTTCCACAAAAGCGCCGCCGATCTCAACCAACGCGAGTCGTCGCTGCTCGCCACCGCGCTGCCCAATCCGATCTTGCGCGATCCAAGCCGGCCGAAACGCCGGCACGCGGTGCTCGCCGCGATCAATGCGGGACGGGTCGCGGGGGCGGAGGGGTATCTGGAATGTGTGAGGTGAGGGGAGGAACGCGAACGGCCAGGATCACGCACTTGGTCTACGAGTCAGACCCAGTTATAGTCATTTTCCACAACAAATGACCATAGCGATGACTGATTATCCCCTAGTCAAAGCGAAGGAACAGCTGTCGCGTCTAATCGACAAGGTCCTTGCCGGCGAAGAAGTCACGAACACTCGGCACGGAAAACCTGTCGTGGATTTGCGGCCGAGGTCGGCGACTGGACGAGGCCGCCCCCCCCGGGCGCGTTGATCGATGAGATCGCCGCCCGCGCGAAACTGTTGCCGCCACTGAAGAAGCGCGCTGCCGAAATCGTGCGCGAGATGCGTGAAGAGGAGCGGTGACCGTCTACCTCGACACGTCGGTCATTATTGGTTGATCGTCGAGGAACCTTCCTCGAAAACCGTCCCGGAACTGTTTTCGCAACGCGACAGATCGAATGATCGTCAGCGATTTGGTTCGGTTGGAGTTCTCTGCATTCGTCTCGCGCGCCGTTCGCACGAAGCGGTTCGATTCCGATCAAGCGGCGCTAGCGCTCAAGAGCTTCGACGAACTGCATAAATCATGCGATAGTCTTGAGCATACGCTGAGGGATTTCAGTCGCGCCGACGAATTGATCAGAGAGTTCGCAACAAAGCTCGGCGCCGCGGACGCGTTGCACCCGGCGAGTGTGCTTGCCGCGGATATCAGCCTGCTGACATTGGATACACGCTTACAAGACGCAGCCAGATCGAAAGCGATTGCAGCGATCGCCGTTCGCTGAAATTGTCCACGGGCGTCATCCACCTAGTGCACACCTATACTGCCTGCACGAAGCTTTCGAGCACCATCTTCCGGCCGGCTTTGTCGAAATCGACGGTGAGCTTGTTGCCATCGACGAGCGCGACTGTGCCCGGCCCGAACTTCAGATGAAAGACGCGTGCGCCTTTGGCAAAGGCCGATTTGCCGGTCGACGTCGCAACCAGCTCGCCTTCGATCTGCATTGGGCCGCGGCGCGCCGATGAGCCCCAGTCGGTGCTGCCGCCGCCCCTGCCCCAGGTATGCGCGCGCTCGGAAAAGCCGCCGCCATTATTCCCGCCGCGCGCATTGCGCCGCGCCTGCGCGCGCTGCCAGCCGGGCGTCGCGTAGCTCGAAGCGTACGTGTCCATATTCTCGAAACGCGACACGCCGTAGCCGCCGTAGGTCGAGGCGCCCGGCGCCTCGACCACTTCGACGTGGTCGGCCGGCAGATCGTCGAGAAAGCGCGAGGGGATCGTCGTCTGCCACAGGCCGCGGATTCGCCGGTTCGTAGCAAACGTGATTTTGGCGCGGCGCTTGGCGCGTGTGAGGCCGACATAAGCAAGCCGCCGTTCCTCTTCGAGCCCGGCGCGGCCGTTCTCGTCGAGCGAGCGCTGCGACGGAAACAGCCCTTCCTCCCAACCCGGCAGATACACGGTCTCGAATTCGAGCCCCTTCGCCGCATGCAGCGTCATGATCGAGACGCGCTCGCTGGACTCCTTGTTGTCCACGTCCATGACAAGCGAGATGTGCTCCAAAAAGCTCGCAAGGTTCGGAAATTCGTCCATGGCGCGCACGAGCTCTTTCAGGTTTTCGAGCCGCCCGGCCGCTTCCGCGGTGCGATCGCGCTGCCACATCTCGGTATAGCCGGACTCTTCCAAAATCGCTTCCGCGAGTTCGGCATGCGGCCTTGCGTCGACCATCGCCGACCAGCGCGCGAAATCGGCGAGAAGGTCGCGCATGGTTTGGCGCGGCTTGGCCTTGATCTCGTCGGTCTCGACCAGCGCGCGAGCGGCGAGCATCAGCGGCACATTCTCGCGCCGCGCATAGTCGTGCAGCAGCTGCAGCGTGGCGTCGCCGAGCCCGCGCTTCGGCACATTGATGATGCGCTCGAAAGCCAGATCGTCGGCTGGCTGCGCGACGCAACGCAGATAGGCGAGCGCATCGCGGATTTCGGCGCGCTCATAGAAACGCGGGCCACCGATGACGCGATAGGGCAGCCCCAGCGTGATGAAGCGCTCCTCGAATTCGCGCATCTGATAGGACGCGCGCACCAGAATCGCGATCTCTTCGAGCGAATGTTTCTGCCGCTGCAGCTGCTCGATATCTTCGCCGATGTAACGCGCTTCTTCCTCGGAATCCCAGACGCCGGTCACTTGCGGCTTCAGCCCAAGCTCCCCGTCGGTAAACAGCGTCTTGCCGAGCCGTCCCTGATTGCGCGCAATGAGATGCGATGCGGCGGCAAGAATATGGCCGGTCGAGCGATAATTGCGTTCGAGCCGTATCACTTTGGCGCCGGGAAAATCCTGCTCGAAGCGCAGGATGTTGTCGACGTCGGCGCCGCGCCAGCCATAGATCGACTGATCGTCATCGCCGACGCAGCAGACATTGCGGCGTCCCTGCGCCAGCAATTTCAGCCAGAGATATTGAATCGTGTTCGTATCCTGGTACTCGTCCACCAGGATGTAACGGAAGCGCCGCTGATAATCGGCGAGCACGTCCGTGTTCTCGCGGAACAGCCGCACGCATTCGAGCAGGAGGTCGCCGAAATCGGCGGCGTTCAAAACCTTCAGCCGCTCTTGATAAAGCGCATAGAGCCGGCCGCCCTTGCCGTTGGCAAAAGCCTCCGCTTCGCCTGTCGGCACGCGCGTCGGATCGAGGCCGCGATTCTTCCAATTGTCGATCTGCATGGCGAGCGCGCGCGCCGGCCAGCGCTTGTCGTCGACATTCTCAGCCTGAATGACCTGCTTCAGGAGCCGGATCTGATCGTCAGTATCGAGGATGGAGAAATTCGATTTCAAGCCGACGAGCTCGGCATGGCGGCGCAAGAGCTTCGTCGAGATGGCGTGGAACGTGCCGAGCCACGGCATGCCTTCAGCCACCGGACCGGCGAGCAGCACGACGCGCTCGCGCATCTCCCGCGCCGCCTTATTGGTGAAGGTGACTGCCAGGATTTCGTGCGCACGGGCTTTCCCCGTCGCAATCATGTGAGCGACGCGGGTCGTCAGAACGCGGGTCTTGCCGGTGCCGGCCCCGGCGAGCACGAGAACCGGACCGTCGAGCGCCTGCACCGCCTCGCACTGCTCGGGATTGAGCGAGGCGAGATAGGGCGCCCCACCCGGCGCAGCCGCGCGCGCCCGCGCGGCAATGCCGCCGGGCTCAGGCGCATATTCGGCTTCGAAGGGCTCGCCGGAATCGTCGGGAAGAGCCGCGCGCGAAGCGGGAAGGCTGGTCAAACAAGGGCTCCGGTGCCGATCCTAGGCATCGAATCGGCTTTAATCGCCAATGTGGGGCTTTGGATGGGCGATGTCACCGGCTGCAGTTAAGGTTAACCAAGGCTTAAGCGCGCCAAGCCGTTAAGACTTGGTATAGTCGGCCTGTCGGCGTTCTGTGCCGAGATGCGGTCCAGGATTGAAGTCCATGGTGGCGTTGAGTTCATCGGACGGCGGCCGCCCGCCGGTTTCGTTTGCCGAGCGGCTTGCCGGCTCGGACGCGTTCAAGAATCTCTTTCGCGAGGGCATGCTGCTCGTCGAAGAGGCCGCTTCCTATCTCGACGGCGATGGACGCGACAATTCCAAGGCCCTGCCACGCGCCGAGGCACTAGCCTATGCGGCCGAAAGCATGCGGCTCACGACCCGGCTGATGCAGCTTGCCTCGTGGCTCTTGCTGCAGCGCGCGGTCAATGAAGGCGAGATGACGCAGAACCAGGCCGCATCCGAGAAGAACAAGGTGCGGCTCTCCACCCAGGAGATGGCGTCGCGGCTGGATGTTTTCGCGCGCCTGCCTGAACGCTTGAAGGACCTAGTCACGCAATCCATGCGCCTGCAGGCGCGGATTATTCACCTCGACCAGTTGATTTACGCCAAGACCGTGGAGGCACCGGCGGAGCCGCCGAGCTCCCTTGCCGCGGAGCGCGAGCGGCTGCGCGCCGCCTTCGGCGCGAATTTCGGCGAAATCGCGCCGGCCTGAGCCGCGCCTTACTTCCTCCCCAGGCTGAGCTGACCAAAGCGCGAGTTGAAGCGCGACAGCCGCCCGCCGCGGTCGACGAGCTGCTGCGAGCCGCCGGTCCAGGCCGGATGAGTCTTCGGATCGATGTCGAGGTTCAGCGTGTCGCCGTCGCGGCCCCAGGTCGAGCGGGTCACGTATTCGGTGCCGTCGGTCATCACGACTTTGATCGGGTGGTAATTTGGATGGATATCGCTTTTCATTGCGGAGTCTCGGCTGATCCATAAAGCGCCGAGGCTGGCTGCGCCCGGCGACTGAATTTCAAGGGATTCCCCGCGGCGGACGTGCCACATTGCGGAATTGCGGGCTGATAGCGCAAAACGTCCCGGGCGACAAGTTTTGCCGCTCGGTGCAACCGGCGGGGGCACAGTCATGAGAAGGCCGATCCGCATGCGACGCGAGGGGCCCGCTGACGCGGCGCCCTTGCGCGCGCTCGTGCCGCTCCTGCCATACCTCGCCCGTTATCGGGGCCGGGCACTTGCCGCATTGGCGGCGCTTACCGTTGCCTCCGCCGTGACCTTGGCCGTGCCGCTCGCCGTGCGGCGGATGATCGACCACGGTTTTTCGGAAAGCAGCGCCGGACTGATCAACAATTATTTCGCCGCGATGATTGCGATCGTGGCGGTGCTCGCCTGCGCCTCGGCCGCCCGCTATTATTGCGTGATGACGCTCGGCGACCGCATCGTCGCCGATCTGCGCTCGGATTTGTTCCGGCACTTGACGCGCCTCGACGCGGCTTTCTACGACCGTACCAAGTCGGGCGAGCTCGTCTCGCGGCTCACCGCCGACACGCTGCAGATGAAGGCGGCGTTTGGGTCGTCCGCCTCTGTCGCTTTGCGCAACCTCTTCATGTTCGTCGGCGCGGTGGTGATGATGGTGCTGACGAGCCCGAAACTGTCGGCCTTCGTGCTGATCGCCATTCCGGTGATCGTGCTGCCGCTGATGGCGTCGGGCCGCGGCGTGCGCCGGCGTTCGCGGCGCGCACAGGACGTGCTTGCGGACGCAACCAGCTTCGCCGCCGAAAGCCTTGGCGCCGTTCGCATCATGCAGGCGTTCACCGCCGAGAGGGTGGCGAGCCGCAAATTCGCCGAGGCGGCGGAAGCCGCTTACGTCGCCGCGCGCGATGCGACGAGCGCCCGCGCGATCCTGACCGGCATCGCGATTTTCCTTGCCTTCAGTTCGGTCGTCATCGTGCTGTGGGTTGGCGCGCGCGATGTGCTCGCTGGCGCGATTTCGGCGGGTCTCCTGTCGCAATTCGTGCTGTTTGCCGTGCTGGCGGCGAGCGCGCTCGGGCAGCTCTCGGAAGTGTGGAGCGAAATCTCCGCCGCCGCGGGCTCGGCCGGGCGGATATCGGAACTGCTCACCGCTGAGCCGCAAATCACATCGGCAAAAGCCCCGCTGAAACTGGCGGTGCCGACACCTGGCGACATCGCCTTCGGTCGCGTCAGCTTCGTTTATCCCTCCGGCAGCGATGCGCGGGCGCTGCATGACGTCTCCTTCCACGTCGCGCCGGGCGAGAGCGTGGCGATCGTCGGCCCATCGGGCGCGGGCAAGACCACGCTGTTCCAGCTCCTGATGCGCTTCTACGATCCGCAAAGCGGCGCGATTTTGCTCGATGGAAGCGACATCCGCGCGCTCGCCATCGAAGATGTACGCCGGCAGATCGCACTGGTGCCGCAGGATTCGGTCATTTTCGGCATTTCGGTTGCCGAGAACATCGCCTATGGCGCCGAGCACGCTTCCGATGCGGAGATACGCGCCGCGGCGGCCGAGGCCGGCGCCGATGAGTTCATCCGCGTTTTGCCCGAGGGCTACGACACGCGTCTCGGCGAGCGCGGATCGACCTTGTCCGGCGGACAGCGCCAGCGCCTCGCCATTGCCCGCGCCATAATCCGCGACGCGCCGATCCTGCTGCTCGACGAGGCAACCTCATCGCTCGATGCGGAAAGCGAGTCGCTCGTCCAATCGGCGCTGGAGCGGCTGATGCGTGGACGCACGACGCTCGTCATCGCGCATCGCCTCGCGACCGTGCTGAAAGCGGACCGCATTCTGGTGATGGACGCCGGCCGCATCGTCGAGCAGGGCACGCACGCTTCGCTCGTTGCGGCCGGCGGCTTGTATGCGCGGCTGGCGCGCTTGCAGTTCGACACGGGCCGCCTCGCCGACGCCGCGGAGTA
>Ga0164307_10001457_pt1 | contig 10723 bp, 11 predicted proteins | sample Whisoiple_243_MG_FD_110214 | JGI IMG/M metagenome (GOLD analysis project Ga0164307, IMG submission 110214) | Soil microbial communities amended with fresh organic matter from upstate New York, USA - Whitman soil sample_243_MG | ecosystem: Environmental > Terrestrial > Soil > Unclassified >...
GATCGCATTGATCTTGCCATCGTGGCGTTCGATGCGCGCGATCACGTCCTGCGCGAGTTCGACGGCCGAGACTTTCTTTGCCGCCAGCGCCCTCGACAGTTCGGTCGCGCTTTCAAAACTCCATGATGATTTTGCCAAGGCGCTTTCTCCCTATCGTCCTGCCTGGGCTAATGATGCTCAGTTCCTTGGCTGGCGGCAACGCGGCCTTTCGGATGGCTCGTATCGCGGAATGGCCGTCGACGGGAACACTTCTATCCCGGCAGCATCCGCTGCATGACGCGGTTGCGGTAGACCAGAAGGTGAGTCAATGCCGCGATCACGTGCAAGCCGATCAATATCAACAAGGCCATTCGAATTTCTGATGCCAATGATCGATGGCGCGTAGCGCCGTGGGATTTTCCGAGGCCAGCATCGGCAGCGGCGTCAGGAAGAAGAACGAGATCGACCAGCCGCGAAGAGCGGGAAGTCGCGTTTTTCTTTTGCCAGAACCGATATTATTTCAGCACGGCTCGGCGTTCCAGCGCCTAGAAAATGCTGTAAGTGTCCGGGCTTTCGGAAATTACCGGTATCGACGCGCTGACCTCTCAGGATGCGCCAATCAGGATACCGACCGCAAGCACGATGGCGCCGCCGAGCACGATCTGGAACACCGCCCGCAGGAACGGTGTATCCATATATCGCGCGCGGACAAAGGCGATTGCCCACAATTCGAAGAACACGACGACGCCGGAAATCGCCGTCGCGGTCCAGAATGCGTTCGGCCATGAATCCGGTACCAGATAGGGCATCGAGTGGCCGAGGCCGCCGAGCGCCGTCATGGTTCCACTGGCCGCGCCGCGCAGCCAGGGCGAACCACGTCCGGTGAGCGATCCGTCATCAGATAGCGCTTCGGCAAACCCCATGCTGATGCCGGCGCCGATCGAGGCGGCCAGTCCCACCAGAAAGGTTTGCCAGTTCTGATGCGTCGCGAACGCGGCTGCGAACAGTGGCGCCAGCGTCGACACCGAGCCATCCATCAATCCGGCGAGGCCAGGCTGGACATATTGCAGCACGAACATGCGGCGGCGGGTCTTGTCTTCATCGGCGCGGACACTCGGGCTGAGAATCCGGTCGGTCAGCTGCGCCGCGCGCTTTTCATGGCCTTGCTCCGCTTCGGCAAGATCGCCGAGCAGCCGACGAACACTGACATCTTCGGCCTGTTCGGCTGCCTTGACGTAGAAGCGCTCGGCTTCGAACTCCATGGTTTCGACTTCCTTGCGGATAGTGTCGAGCGACAGATTCTTGGTCAGCCAGATCGGGCGCCGACGCAGGAAGCCCCGCACGTTGTCGCGGCGGATCGGCGGCAGATGCGGGCCGAAACGCTGCTCGTACAGTTTCAGCAGCCGGTGACGATGGCCTCGTTCCTCTTCGGCCATTTCCTCGAATATCTTCGCTGAATCCGGATAGCGCCCGGCAAGGTCTTCGGCGAACGCCATGTAGATCCGGCTGTCTTCCTCTTCAGCGGAGATTGCGACTGCCAGCACCTCGCGCTCGGTTAGATTGGCAAAGCTCTTCACGGGAAGGGAACCTCTAATTTAGAATAATTCTAAATTATAATATCTCTTTCCCGCGGTCAAACCCGGCATTGCGATCCCGATTGATCGGTTTGATAAGCGACAGGCGGCTAACCGGGTTCGGAGGGAACCGTGGCGCATCCGCCGTGTTTTAGCGCAGCGCCAGGGCGCGACGCACGGCGGACTCATCAGCGCGACCGATCGGAATACTTCCGACCGTACGAACGCGCGCACCAGATTGAGCAGCCGGAAGGGATTGAGATCGCCATCGTAATCGGATTTCCAGCCGGTGCGGCCATAGCCGCGCTGGTCCGGCGCGATCACGTGATAGCCGGCTTCCGCCAGCGCCGGCATCACGTTGTGCCAGATAGGCAAGTTCGGGAAAGCCGTGCAGCAGCAGCACGCAAGGCCGGCCTCGCGTTTCGAACCCGGCTTTCAGGACATGCATCGCATGCCGTTGATCCCGTCGACAAAGCGCAATCGGATCGCGGAAGGGCCCGGTATTCTTGCGCCCAAGCTGTAAGGACGTGGATGGACAAGCCGACATCAAGGAACCCGGTTACATATGTTGGCGAATAGCGAGTAACAGTGGCGAATGGGAAGTTGCGAATAGCGAATAAGGACTGGAATAACTTTTTCCCTATTCGCCATTCGCTACTCACCATTCGCAATCAATCAAGAACGAAAACCTTGAAGGGAACGACCAAGGGAAAGGCTCAATCATGCAGTTGAAGGACGTTGCCGTCATCATCACCGGCGGAGGATCGGGTCTCGGCGCCGCCACCGCGCGCGCCATGGCCGCCAAGGGCGCGAAAGTCGGCGTGCTCGATCAGAGCGAGGAAAACGCCGAAAAGATCGCCGCGCAAGTAAAAGGCATTGCCCTGCACGCCGACGTTACCGACGAGGGACAGGTCAAGGCAGCGCTGGCAAAAGCGGAAGGCACCCATGGCGTCGCGCGAGTGCTGATGAACTGCGCCGGCATCGGCGGATCGCAGCGCATCATCGGCAGGGACGGCGTCTATCCACTGGACAAGTTCGTCCGCGTTATCAATGTCAATCTGATCGGCACCTTCAACGTGCTGCGTCTGTTCGCCGAGCGGCTGGCGCCCGCAGCGCCGATCGGCGAAGAGCGTGGCGTTGCCATCAATACCGCGAGCGTTGCGGCCTATGAAGGCCAGATCGGACAGATCGCCTATTCGGCCTCGAAGGGCGGCGTGGTCGGCATGACGCTGCCGGCGGCGCGCGATTTCGCCAGCCTCAAGATTCGCGTCAATACCATCGCGCCGGGCCTGTTCCTGACGCCGCTGCTGATGGGATTGAACGAGGAAGCCCGCAAGAGCCTCGGTGCGCAGGTGCCGCATCCGGCGCGGCTCGGCGACCCCTCCGAATACGGCGCCCTTGCCGTGCACATCGTCGAGAACCCGATGCTCAACGGCGAAACCATCCGCCTCGATGGCGCGATCCGCATGGCGCCGAGGTAGCATCGGCCTTCCCGCAAGCGATCCGCGCATCGTCGCCAAGCGCGTGCTCAGTCTCGCCGGGCGACATTCGGGTCGACACGGATGTGTCGTTCAACCGGATTCCGATCAAGAGGTGATAACGATGGCGGAAACCGCAGCCAAATCAGCCGGCGCCCGGTACGGCATTCCCGAGCGCATCGGCGTACTCGAGGAATTGCTGTGCGAACGCTATTCGGTGCGCGCGTTCCAGCCCACGGAAGTGCCGCGCCAGACCATCGAGCATGTGCTGAAGGCAGCCCAGCGCACGGCATCATGGTGCAACAGCCAGCCCTGGCAGGTCGTGATCGCGAGCGGAGCCGCCAAGGAGCGCTTTCGCGAGGCGATCCATGCCAAGGCCCGTTCAGGCGCTCCCGAGGATAACGACTTTCCGTTTCCGCGCGAATATCTAGGCGTCTATCTCGAGCGCCGCCGCGAAAGCGGCTTTCAGCTCTACAACACGCTCGGCATTCCGCGCGGCGACAAGGCAGCTTACGCGAAACAGGCGCTGGAGAACTACAATTTCTTCGGCGCACCGCATGTTGCAATCATCCATACCAACGAGGCGCTCGGGGTCTATGGCGCGATCGACTGCGGCGCCTACGTCAGCAACTTCATGCTGGCCGCCCAGGCGCTCGGGCTCGGCACCATTCCGCAGGCATCGCTGGCGCGCCAGTCCGGCCTGATCCGCCGCCACTTCAATCTTGCCGAGGACCGCCGCGTGGTCTGCGGCATTTCATTCGGCTTTGCCGACAACGCTCACAAGATCAACAGCTATCGCACCTCGCGCGCCAGCGTCGCCGATACCGCGACGTTCGTCGAGGAGTAGGTCTCTCGCAGAATTTGGGCGCGCGCTTTTCCGCGAATGCGCCGATGCCTTGCGGTCTCCCGTCGGACATTCTCGCCTCCATTATTCGATTATTTGTTTTCGAGCTCGCGCCGTTTGGCCTCGGCATCGATGGTTGTTGACAGATCCGGATGCCGCGCCATCAGCACGCGGAAATCGACGAGGTCGAGCACCAGCAGCTTCGATACCCGCGTGGTGGCGATATTGGCGGAACGCAGATTGTTGCCGAGCAGCGCCATCTCGCCGAAGAACGCGCCTTCGCCGAGCCTGACCTTCTTGCCGGGCAGATGGACCTCGACCTCGCCGGTGGCAATGAAATACATGCAGTCGCCGACCTGGCCCTTCCGGATGATCATGGTGCGCGCCGGCAGGTCCATGGTGCGCAGCATATGGGTGACGTCGGCGATCGCCGCCGGGCCGAGTGCTGCGAAGAACGGCACCTTGCTGACGGTTTCCCAGGTCTTGAGGAAATTGTCGCGGCGGGTTTCCGCAGCGAAGCCGGTGGCGAGGATACCGGTCCACAGGCCGAACACGCCGAGGCCGCAGATCATCACGAACGCCGCGACGACGCGGCCAAGCGGGGTGATCGGCACCACGTCGCCATAGCCCGTGGTGGTCAGGGTCGCGACCGCCCACCACAGCGCGGCGGGGATGTTGCCGAAGGTCGCCGGCTGCACGTCGCGCTCGAGGAAATAGACGGCGACGGAGGCAAGAAACAGCACCATCAGGAAGATCACCAGCACGCTTAGCAGCGGCCCGGATTCCTGCACCAGCACCCGGCGCAATTGTCGCAGCCCGCGAATGCCCGGGATCACCTTCAACAGCCAGAGCACACCAAGCAGCCATGCGGTCTTCGGGCTGGTGCCGAGCGCCAGCGCCAGCGGCACGGCGATTGCACTGGCGGCGTCGACGATCCCCCGGACCGACAGCAAATAGGGCACCACCCGCTGCCCCAGGATGGCCTGGCGCAGCCGTACCACCCACTCGAAGATGAAGAAAACCAGGCACGCGAACAGCAGTGCGTTGATCCAAAAATGCAAGGCGTTATACGCGGACTCGATGCTGAGCAGGATCATCAGGACGATGCTGGTCACCACGGCCACATAGGCGGCCTTGGTCATGTTGCGGCCGGCTGTTGCGGCCACAAATTGCGCCAGGGCGGTGGCTTCGAGCGGCTTTGACATCGGCAGGCAGCGTCTCGGTAAAAGGAAATGGATTCGGGCCGTGCCCCGGCGCGACCAGTCCGACAAATTGCCCAAGCGGGAAAAGGCCGTCAACGACCGCCGGCAAACAGAGTTAGCGCGTGGCCGGAACGGCCTGTGAATAGGGCTTTGGACTAAGGGCTTGGGAATAAGGGTTGCGATATAACGATCATGAAAAGGGGCCAAGGCGTCATTTTGTCCGGCATTGCCGGGATTTCATGACAAAACGTCGCTTTTTCCCCGTATATCCAAAACCGGCACGAACATTATGATAATTGACGCGCTGGACGACGCCCGGCGCTCTTGCCTCAAAATTGGTTGACCCCGATGGATACCTCACATTTAGCAGAGCACGCCGGCACCGCCGGCACCCTGTTCGCTTCCGTCTTTGTGGTTGCGACCACCACGATGCGGACCATGATCCCGTTGCGGGTCTTCGGCATTCTCACCAACGTCGTCCTGATCATTTCCTCGATCCCCTCCCATAACTATCCGACCGGCCTGTTGCATTGCGGGCTGTTGCTGATGAATTCCTATCGGTTGCATCAGATGCTGCAGCTGGTGCGCGACGTGAAGCGATCGGTCAACAGTGATCTGTCGATGGACTGGTTGAAGCCTTTCATGACCGAGCGCAAATGTGCGGCAGGCGAGATCCTGTTCTACAAGGACGAAAAGGCTGAAGACATGTTCTACATCGTCAGCGGCCGCTTCAGGCTGGTCGAATCCGGCATCGAGTTGCCGGTCGGCGCCATCGTCGGCGAGCTCGGCATGCTATCGCCGTCGAATGTACGGACCCAGTCGCTAGAATGCATCGCGCCCGGAACGATCCTGAGCGTCAGCTACCGCAAGGTTGAGGAGCTATACGTACAGAATCCAGAGTTCGGCTTCTACTTCCTCCGGCTCGCCAGCGCGCGGCTATTCCAGAATCTCGGCACGCTGGAGCAGCGCCTGATGCAGCAGACCGCTCCGGCCGCTGCCGCGCCCAAGTCCGCCTGACGGAGCGGGGACTTAGGAGTGGCCAGCGTTCTTTCTTCGCTTCGCTATCTGCTCGCCGATATCATCGGCGACGACGACGAGCCACCGCCGTTGCCGCCGGCCAATCTGCCCCCCGTCCTGGTGCCCGAGGTCAGCGCAGCCATCGAGCGCCTGATTGATTATCAGGGCCCGAGCTACGCGCAGCTTTATGTCGATCGGCTCAAGCGCTTCGTTCGCCGGCCCGGCGTCGACGCCGCAATGCTTAAGGACATCGCCGGTTTGATGGTCATGCGCATGAGTTACGAGGATCCGATCCGGATCGCGCAACTGAAACTGATTGAGAGCGAGACGGCGTCTGCTCCGGCGCCCGCCCAATCCGGCGGCGATCGCAGGAAATTCCGGATCGACGAGTTGATCGGCGCGCTTCCGGCGGTGGCCGCCAAACCCGTGCTCGATGCGCTGGAATGGGTGGGCTGGAGTCACGCACCGATTTCGATCCGGTTCAGCGCGGCGAGCCGCTTGCAGGTTCGCCGCCTGAAGATCGAGGCGGCGTTGCGGCGATGGCGGTTGTTCTCGGTGCGCTATGCCTCGGAGCGCGTCTGGGTCGAGCGCTGGCTGCATATGATCGACCGCGGGCTGACCAAACAGCCGCATGCGGTGCCCACGATCGTCCGGACCGCGGACATGATCCAGGGCTATGGCAGCGCCTACCGGCATGGACTTGCCGACTGGCACGCGATCATCGACGGGCTGGTCAAGCCGACCTTTGACGGCGAGCTGCCCTTGACCGATCTCGCCGCCGCCATTGCCGAGGCGCGCGCCGCCATTGTGCCCGATCCGCGCCAGGTCGCGCTCAAGCGCAAGATCGCGGAGATCAGGGCGCGCGCCATGTCCGAAGTCTCTAGGTAGCGGTGCGGTTGCCCGCTATGCGCTCCGCACGGGCTTAATGATCATCGGATTGTTGCCGTGGCGGACATGGCGCTTGAGGTGATCGTGGCGAGCGTTTGCCCACGAGATCGTGTATTTCCACAAACGGGCGATAATTTCTGCCTTGCGGTAACGTCCCGCTATGCGTGTATCGCAGACCGCGCCTAGGCGGTAAAGGTTATCCTCCCTGTCAGGACGCACATCGGCATCACACAGCTATCGCCGTTCGGCTACACCCGGGTTTTTTTCGGGTTTCCGATAGGTGCATTTCGGCTCGGGAGATGCCATAAATGGGCGTTCCGGTTGTGTGATCCGGATTGGAGAAGATGTTTCGCTGACGCCCTAAGTCCTTCATTCATTCCCGGTGTGGGTTTTTTAGTTAGTCCCAGCAAAGGGCGCTAGCCTTGTTTCCTTCCCTGTCATCCTCGATTCCGGTAGGCGCGCTTGTCGGATGGATGCTCGTTCTTACCTTCAAGCACATCATCGCCGATTTCGTACTGCAAACTTCCTGGATGGCGCTCGGCAAGGATCAGAAGACCGGCTGGGCATTGCCGCTGCTGGCGCATTGCCTCGTGCACCTGGCGGTTGCGTTGATATTGATCTTGATTCTCGCGCCGCGATTCTGGTTTCTCGCTTTTGTCGATTTCGCGATTCACATCACGGTAGATCGCGCCAAGGGGCTTTGCGCTTCCACTTTCGACGTTAACCTGGAGCATCCCTGGTTCTGGACGTTGATCGGCGTCGATCAGGCATTGCATCACCTGACCGGATTCGGCCTGGCGATCTTTATCGCGGCGAACGGCGGCTGATTCCATCAAATCGCATTTTTGCGCGACGTGAGCTCACGCCGGCAGTCCTGTCGTTCCGATTCGCGATACCAATTCAAGTCCCCCCGTAGACTACCGGCTGCCGTGGTTAACCTTTCGTTAGAGAATTGCATTGCATCCTCGCCGGAGGGAGAAACTGCAATGCTTTCGAGCCGCGAAGCCTTTGACAACGACTTCTGCCCGATCCGGGACGAGTTGCTGGGCGAGATGTATCGCGCCAACGAACACGGCCTGGCGAAGCTGGTCGAGGGTGTCTGCCCCGAGGTCCGGGCCATGCTGGCGCTGTTCTGCTATCGCCGCAGCCATCTGCATTCGTTGGCGCTCGCGGTTGCGGCAAGTTGCAGCGAACGCGACCTGATCCAGTTGGGTGGACGAGTTGGCTCCGCGCTTTACGCTTTGTCGCGCGAACCGGCAGGGCATTCTTCACCGTCGTCCGCTTACGGCCACCGCAAACCCATCACGCTGTCGACCAAGCCGCTCAGCACGTTCGCGCCGATCGAGGACGAAATGGACGAAGATGTCGCCGAGCCCGTGCCGGCCTGAAGCTTAGCCCAATAGCGGCAATCCGTGCCGCTTCCGCGCCATGTTACACTCGGCGTCGCCGGGCATGCAGGTCCGGCAGACTTCGGGCCGCACTGCATAGATGCCGCACGACGTCGCCACACCGATCCTGCCGGTCAGCGCCGAACAGCGCTCGCCGTCGCAGCGCATGCCGGACAGCCGTTCATTGACCAGCTTTGCCGGAATCTGGTCGAGCGCCGAATCGTCCTCGACGGTGAAACGCGGCCAGTTCGACGAATAGGAACAGCAGGCCCCGCAGGTTTGGCAAGGACTGAGTTCAGCGGTCGGTCCATCGATGGCGGAATCGATTTTCTCCATGCCGTTGCTCTAGCACGAACCTGGAGGCACGACAGGTCAGGAAACATCACGGAGCTGGAAGATTCACCCATCCGCCGGGTGTTGCCAGACCATGCTGCGGCGCCATTTCGCCCGCAATGTGGCCCGTCGTTCCGGATAGGGGTCGTCGAGATAGTCGGCGGCAATCACCCGGTCGGTACGAAAACTGCGAAAATCCTTCCGAAGCTCGCACCACGCGGCGAGAATCCACACCGCCTCGTGATAGCCGATCGCGATCGGCCAGATCGTGCGCTCGCTGTCGCGGCCGTGCTCTTCGCGATAGCGCAGCATGATCTTCTTGTCTTCGTGAATTTGCGCCCGCGTCCGAGCCATGTCGATCCGGTCGGGCTCGCGCGCCAGCTTGGCCGGGCGCGGCTGGCCGGCTCCAGCACGAACGGCCGCAGGCGTTTCCGGAACGGTGTCGGCGATTTTCGCGATGAGATCCAGCGCGAAGCAGAACGGGAGCTGGCTTGCCGTATCCGCGCATGTCGCGCGATAAACCGATCGGGCCTCGCCGGATTAGGGCGCGAGCGCCGGTTCGCCCTTCAGCGCCGCGAGTTCGGCTTCCAGTTCGGCGATGCGGCCGTCGCGCACCGCCAGCGCCTGCGCAACATCGGCGGCGTCGAATTTTTGCGGGATGTGCTGCGGGCAATTGGTGTCCCAGGCTTCGATCTGGAACAGGATCACCTGCTCGGGCCGCGCCTTGTAGCCCCGAGGCATCAGCGATCGCGTCAACGCCGGATCGTCATCGACGACCCGCGCCTCGCCCCATATCTTGACCCTGCGGCGATGGGCATAGTCCATCACGAAAATATGCGCCTTGGGATTCTCCGACAGATTGCCCTGGGTGATGAACTGGCGGTTGCCGCTGTAATCGGCGAACGCCAGCGTGGTCTTATCCAGCACTTTGACAAAACCCTTCGGTCCGCCCCGGTGCTGGATGTAGGGCTGGCCTTCGGCATTGGCGGTGGCAAGAAAAAAACTGTTGGTCTGCGCCAGGAACGCCGCGAGATTGTCGTCGACTTCGGTACGCCAGCCTCCGTTCTCCTCGACATGGGCGTAGGCATCGCGCGATCCCTTGCGGGTCTGGATCGTTTTCACCGCCGGGGTGAATGCGACATCGCTGGAATAGGTGTGAGCGCCTGACATGGAAGCAACCTCCGATGCTCGCGGGCGGAATTCAGCCCGTTGGATCCCAGAGATAGGCCTGTCCAGGATTCAAACAATCAGCGGGATTGACACTTCATTATTGCATTATATGAAATAATATCATGGACCGTCTCGACGCGATGCAGGCCTTTGTCGCGGTTGCGGACTTGCAGGGCTTTGCGCCTGCCGCCCGCAAGCTCGGGCTGTCGCCCTCGGGGGTCACCCGGCTGATCGCGGCGCTTGAAGAGCGCCTCGGCGCGCGGCTGTTGCAGCGGACCACACGCTCGGTGAGCCTGACCGATGTCGGCACCCGCTATCTGGAGCGGGCGCGACGCATCCTTGCCGATGTCGAGGAAGCCGAAAACTCTGTCGAGGGCGAGCGCACCCGGCCGAGCGGCCGGCTTGTGGTGTCGGCGCCGATCGGGTTCGGCCGCCTCCATGTCAGTCCGGTGATGTCGAAATATCTGGCGCGCTATTTCGAGGTTTCAGCCGAATTGCGCTTGTCCGATCGCATCATCAATCTGGTGGAAGACGGCGTCGATCTCGCGGTCCGGATCGGACATTTGCCGGATTCGACGCTGGTGGCGCGTCATGTCGGCGAGATGCGGCGGATCTTGATCGCCGCCCAAGCGTATCTCAAGCGACGCGGCGAGCCGAAGACGCCGCAGGCGATCACCTCGCATGACACGATTCAGTTCGGCGCGGCGCCGGACTGGCGCTTTGTCGAGGACGGCCGCGAAATCCGCGTCGTGCCCACGCCACGCTTTTCCACCAACAGCTTCGATGCCGCGATCCGGTATGCCGAGCAGGGCGGCGGACTGACGCGGGTGATGGCCTATCAGGCCGCCGA
>Ga0164307_10001460_pt1 | contig 10710 bp, 9 predicted proteins | sample Whisoiple_243_MG_FD_110214 | JGI IMG/M metagenome (GOLD analysis project Ga0164307, IMG submission 110214) | Soil microbial communities amended with fresh organic matter from upstate New York, USA - Whitman soil sample_243_MG | ecosystem: Environmental > Terrestrial > Soil > Unclassified >...
CGAAGCCGGCGCCGTAGTAGACCATGGTTTGCGGCCGCGGCTGGGCCTGAATCCGGGCAAGTTTGGTGAACCCGGCCCCAGTGAGGAGCGCCCCGATCTCGCTGCTCCTGCCGGGCAGGTTGGTGCCGTTGGCAACGGTGACCGGCTGAAGGGCCTTGTTGTAGGCGGGCGCTGCGGGGGCATTGGATGCCTCGGCAGGAGCCTCGGAAGCCGGTGCGGGCTGGGACAAGTCAGGGCTGCGGCGCAGGGCAGCAAAGAGATTTGAGGCTGCCGGCTCGTCCAGGCTCAGCCGGTTGGGATCGGACGCGGCGGGCACTGTCGGGGCGGTGATGAAGTTGACCTTGGCTGGGTCGATGTTCTTGAGCCGGCCGGCGAGGGTCAGCATGGTCGGGACGGAGGCCAGTCCGTCGTCGACCGTGAGGTTCTTGGTCATAGTGTCGGCAATGCCGAGGACCTTTTGTGGATCGCCCAGGGTGCCGTCGGCCTTGAGCTTCCTGGTCAGCGAAGCCAAGAAGGACTGCTGGGCTTTGATCCGCCCAAGGTCCCCGCCGTTGGCGAAGGCGTGACGGGTCCGCAGGAAAGCCAGGGCTTGTTCGCCTTGTACTTGGGAGGTGCCCTTCGGCAGGCGGAGGCCGGAATCGGGGTCGTTAACGGCGGAATCGACGCAGACTTCAACGCCGCCTACGGCGTTGGAGAGCTCCTTCACGGCGTTGAAGTCGGCCATCATGAAGTGGTCCACTTCGAGCCCCGTGAGCTTGTTCACCGTGTCCACGGCGCAACCAATCCCGGCCTCTGCCATGGCGCTGTTGATCATGGCTCCGGGACGGGCGGCGTGATCCTGGTTGGTCGTGTGGTCCGTGCAGGTGGGGACGTCCACCAGCAGGTCCCGGGGAAAGCTGACGACGTTGACGTGGTTGTTGTCCGCCGAGATGTCCAGCAGCATCATCACGTCGGATTGGCCGTAGCCCGAGGAATCGGCCGCGGACCCGTACTGCCCGTTTTTGCCGCTGCGTGTGTCGCTGCCCAGGACGAGGATTTGCAGCCGGTCCTTGCTGTCATCGACGGGACCTTCGGTCCGCACACCACCGGCGCCCAGGGCAGAGGTGCTGATGTTGGATTGGAGCCGCCAAAGCCAGTAGCCGCCGAATGCGATAACCGCAACCAGGAGTGCTGCGGCCACGATGCCGGAGACTTTGAGCCAGCGCGGACGCCGCCGGCCAGGGTAATTAAGGCTACTTTCAACCAAAGTGCCATGCCCAGGGTAGGGGGCGGGCGCGCCGGTTTCCCGGCCGGGCGAATTGTGACGCAATGTGGTACCTCTCCGGGGACGTGCGGACCCGGCCATGATACTGACCATTGCTGGGAAGCCACCCCACCACACCCTATGCAGGTGCCCGCGTCACCCAGGCATGTCATAATCCGGCAACGAGTGTTTCTAGGCCCGGGAGTTCGCTCTCCTGGCGCAGGACTGTCGGGGCACAACGAAGGGCGCACCATTTTTGTGGTGCGCCCTTCGTTTGGTTACAGGCTAGTCCTTCTTGAAGGCGTCCTTGACCTTTTCGCCGGCCTGCTTCAAATCACCTTTGGTCTGGTCAGCTTTGCCTTCGGCACGCAGGCTTTCATCGCCCGTGGCGCTTCCGGCGGCTTCTTTACCCTTGCCGCCAGCCTTCTCGGCAGCGTTCTGAATCTTGTCGCCTAGTCCCATGCTGTTTCCTCCTCCGGTTGGCGGCCAATGGATCCGACCGCATTCTCATCATAAGCATGCTTACTGTGAGGATTTCAAGTGGCAACGGGTCCAGACAACCGTGGGCAGGCGGCGAACAGTGCCTAAAGCGCCCCCCAGTTCGCATCGAAGAGGTCAGGAGTTCGAATCTCTTTAGCGCCACAATTGCAGGGGTTTCCGGCGCCGCGCCGAGGGCCAATGCCCGGTTGGCTAAGCCCGCGGCGGCTACTTTGGCTCATCCGACGGAAACTTGCGGTCCGCGCCCAGCACGGTGACGTCCAGGGGCATACGGTTGGCGCGGCGGAGGCGCCCCGCCAGCACGTTGCGCACTCCCCGGGTTACCAAGGCCACCTTGGTCAGATCCCGGAACTCCGGGGCGTCAGAGGTGACGAGGTCCAGGAGCGGCTGCGCGGCTTCATCAGGGGTCTGGCCCCACAGCGCAACCACAATCTGCAGCCCGCCCAGTCGCTGCTCGTACCCCCGCTGGGATGTGATGCGTCCCAGCAGATCCGTCATCACCAGGCCCGGGTTCATCCCGTGCACCCGGACGCCGGTGCCCTTGGTCTCCCGGCGCAAGGTCTCGGTGAACTGGCGGACCCAACGCTTACTGGAGGCATACGCGTTCTGCAGCGCCACCGGCCCCTGGTCGCCTTGGCCGTAGACGTTGACGAGGTCCCCGTGGCCCTGGGCGAGCAACACCGGCAGCGCGACCCTGGACCCGTGGAAGGTTCCGAGGATGTTGGTGCGCACAACCCGCGTGAAATCTTCGACCGGGGTGGACGCCGTCGGGCCGTAGACGCCGGAAACTCCGGCGTTGTTCACCCAGATGTCGAGAGTCCCGTGGCGGAGGGCTTCGTCGCGAAGGGCCTCGACGTCGGCGAACTCACCGGTGTCGCAGCGTTGTCCGAACACCGAGATCCCCTCCGCCCGCAACCGCTCGACGGCGGCCGCCACGTCGGCTTCGGACCGGGAGGAAACCACCACCGTCGCGCCCTGGCGGCCAAGGCGCCGCGCCATCGCGAAGCCGAGACCGCGGGTGGACCCGGTCACCACCGCCACGCGTCCGCGGAGGACGCCTTCATGTGATTCCATGCCTCCCTCATACGCTCTGCGGTGGAGGACGGCAAGACCCGGCGCGGGCGGACGCCGGCCCCGGAAGGACCCCCGCCGCCCATTGCGGCGCGGTCGTCGCGGCGTCCTTTCGGCACGGGTGCCGTGTTTTTCCCAAGGAATTCCGCAGGAAAACCCATTCGGCCCCCGACCGCACTTTCCGTTCGGTAACGTTGCGCCCGGCTGGTTGTGTGGGAACGTCCGCCGACCTCAATGTACGCACTCTGGAAGGATCACCCCTTGGCAGGAATCTTCACCTGGCTCAGCGCCCTTGGCACCGCTGGCAAGGCCACCGTTGTCGCCGCAGTCGTCGTCACCGGCGGTGCCGGCGCCGCAATGGCTGCCACTGCAACCGAACTCGTCTCCGAACCGACCGCTACCGTCACTCCTGACCCGACGGCCACCGCCACCCCGACGGCGGATCCTACGGTTGCGCCCACCGAGACCGCTCCGGCCCCGGCCCCGACCGAGACGACCCCCGCTCCGGCCCCGGCCGAGACGACCCCTGCACCGGCCCCGACCGAGAGGACCCCTGCTCCGGAGCCCACCGAGACGACTCCGGCCCCGGCACCCACCGAAACCGCACCGGCCGGCGATGACGAGGCCGGCGAGGCCGACGATCAGGAAAAGGGCGAATCCTCGGAGGGCGGCAACAGTGCCTGGGCTCACGAGAACGCCGCTGCGCACCGCGCCGCCGGTCTCGCCAACGCTGCCGAGCACCGCAGCGAGCACGCCGCCACCCCCGCCGTGCCTTCCTACGGCGAAAAGGCAGCCCAGTCGGTACCCGCCGTCGCACCGAAGGCCGCCCACAGCCGGTCAGGCAAGTCCGACCGGTAGAGCAGCCCGCACGGAAGGCTCCGCACCGCTTAGCGCGGTGCGGAGCCTTTTTCGTATCCGGGGGGCGCCAGCTTCAGCGGTCCGGTTTCGTCCGGCGGCCCCGCCGGTTCGCGATAGTCTGAAGCGGAACCCCGCCCTTGAGAGGACAGCATTAGTGAGCCTGATCCGGCTGCATGACGTCAGCGTCCGCTTCGACAACACCCAGATTCTCCGCGAGGCGTTCTTCCGGCTCGAACCTGGGGACCGGGTGGGCCTGATCGGCAAGAACGGATCCGGCAAAACCACCATCCTTAAGCTGATCCTCGACCAGGTGGCTCCGGACAGCGGCACTGTCAGCATCGAACTCGGGACCAGGGTGGGCTACTTCTCGCAGTTCTCCGAGCTGAACGGCGACTCGACCATCACCGAGGTCCTCGACGGCCTTTTCGGCGAGATCAAGGCCGTGGAGGCCGAGCTTGCCGCCATCGACGCCGAAATCGCCGGGGACCCGGCCGCCGACGAGCTGGACCGGCTGATCGGGCGGCAGGCGGCACTGTTTGAGGATATGGACCGGCTCGACGGCTGGGACTACCCGCGGCGCATCGACACCGTGCTGACCACCCTGGGGTTCGACGACGCCCACCGCCACTGCGCGATCGACTCGCTGTCCGGCGGCTGGCGCAACCGGGCCGCGCTGGCCAAGATCCTGCTCGAAGGCCCGGACGTGCTGCTGCTCGATGAGCCCACCAACTTCCTTGACGTGGCCGGCGTCGAATGGCTGGAGAACTGGTTCCGCGACTTCAAGGGCGCCGCCGTGATCGTCTCGCACGACCGGACGTTCCTGGACTCCGTCGTCACCCGGATCATCGAGGTGGAGAACTACCACCTGCACGAATACCCCGGAAACTTCGGCGAATACGTGGTCCAGAAACAGTTCCGGCTCAAGACCCTCGAGCAGCAGTTCGTGCACGAATCCGAACTGCTCGCGTTTGAAGCCGAGGGGATCGCCGACCGCCGCGAAGCCGCCAAGGCCGCCGGCCGCGGGCTGGGCAACCAACTGGCCAAAATCAAGAAGTCCCGCACGCCCCGCCCCGTCGACCAGATCGTCACCGAGATCTATGGCGGCCTGCACGTCAAGGACGTGCTGTGCCGGGTGGAAGGGCTGGGCAAGGCCTACGGCGAAAAACTCCTGTTCGAGGACTTGAGCTTCGAAATCCGCAAGGGCAACCGGATCGCGGTGCTCGGCGCCAACGGCAGCGGGAAGTCCACCCTGCTGAAGGTCCTGACCGGCGAGGAGCAGGCCGATTCCGGCGCGGTGGCGTGGGCCAAGGGCCCCGGCTTCGTTTCCTACAACCGGATGCTGGAAGAGCTCGACGACGGCGACACCGTGTCGCACGCGGTCAACGCGCTGCCGGACAGCCTGGCCTTCAGCGCCACGAAGAAGTCCGTCAACCGCTTCCTGGCGATGTTCCAGTTCTCCGAGGCCGACCTCAAGCAGAAGATCGGCAACCTCTCCGGCGGCCAGAAGGCACGCGTGGCCATGGCGCAGTGCCTGCTCTCCGGAGCCTCGGTGCTGCTGCTCGACGAACCCACCAACCATCTGGATCTCTCCAGCACCCAGGTGATGGAGCGCGCGCTGCTGCATTTCCCCGGCGCCGTCGTTGTGGTCAGCCACGACCGGTTCTTTACCGAGAAGATCGCCACCCGCCAGCTCATTTTCGGCGCGGCAGGTGCCGGGCCCGGCGAAGTCGGGCAACGGGCCGCCTAGGCGCCAGCGCGGGATAATAGGACTATGGCCGAACAGCGGCGGGAACACGACTCCGACCCGTGGGAGGAATTCGACCGGCTCGAACCGGCCGCTCAGGACCGTGTCGGCGGCTACCCGGGTGAACCTCTCGGCTTTGGCTTCCGCACGGGCGTGCGCAGCGCCCGCGTCGCCTTCGGTTTCGCCGTGTACGCCCTCGTCCTGGGAAGTGTGCTCGTCTCGCTCGGGGCGATCTACTTCATCGGCCATGCGCAGTGGCTCTGGCTCGGGCTGATGGGACTGATCGAGACCTGCTTTGTCCTGGCCTTCCTCCGCCTTGTGGCCCTGGCCCGCAACCGCCGCAGGGCGCGCTAGGCCCGGCGCCTATTGCCGAGTTGCGCTGGTTCAGCTCCGCCGGCGGTGCCTGGAGGTGACAGCCAGGTAGCCGCCCAAAGCGCCGACCCCGCCAAGGCCGGCAGTGACCAGGGCCTTCGGCCAGCCGCGCCAGCGCTCCGGCTGGACGGACACGAGTTCGCCCACGGCTCCGATCAAGGCCGCGGTGATCAGCCCCGCCACAATCCGGTTGCCGGTCCGTTCGGCCTTGTCCAGCAGCCGGTCCAGCTCGTCCGCCCGGAAGTGCACGTCCAGGCCGCCGCGTTCCAGCACCTCGAGCAGCCGGCGCGCCAGCTCCGGCGCCTCCGTCCCGAACTGCAGGGCCTCCCAGCCGAGCTTTTTCAGCCGTGACGCCAGCGCCTCCGGGGACAGCGACCCGAGGAGGATCCTGCGCGTGAAGGGTGCCAGCTGGGCCGTCAGCTCGAACCCGGGGTCCAACTGCTTGCCGAGCCCGTCCGCCATGATCAGCATCTTCACCAGCAGGGCCGTCTCGCGCGGCAGCCGCAGCCGGTGCGCGCGCAGCAGTCCCGCCAGCTCGGTCAGCACCGGGACGATCGGGACCTGCGCCAGCGGCCGGCCGGCGTACCGCCCCACGAGGCGGCCCAGCGACGCCTGCAGCCCGCTGGCGTCGGCGGCCTCCGTAGCCCCGCAGAGCTGCACCATGGCGGTGGTGAGGCGGCCGGCGTCCTGTTCGACGACGGCCAGCAGCACCCGGACCAGGTTCCAGCGTGCCGTGTCGCTGATCTGGCCCACCATGCCGAAGTCGATGATGCCGAGGCGTCCGTCGGGCTCCACGAAGAAGTTCCCCGGGTGGGGGTCGGCGTGGAAGAAGCCGTCTTCGAACACCATCTTGAGCAGGATGTTGCAGGCCCCGACGGCGAGCCCGCCGGCGTCGATCCCCGCCGCGCGCAGGGCCTGGACGTCGTTGACCTTGATGCCGCGGACGCGCTCGAGGGTCAGGACACGGGAGGTGGTGGTGTCCCAGAAGACCCGGGGGATATGGACGCGGCTGTCGCCGGCGAAATTTTCGGCGAACTGCTCCGCGTTCCGGGCCTCCTGCAGGTAGTCCAGCTCCGCCCGCATGGTCTGGGAGAACTCGTCCACCAGCGCGGAAACGTGGAAGCCGGCGATGGCCGCCGACGCCTGCTCGGCCCGTTTGGCGAGTTCGGCCATGATCTCCAGGTCCTCGTTCACCTGTGCCACCACGCCCGGGCGCCGCACTTTCACGACGACGTCGTCGCGGCCGCCGGCCTGTTCGACCGTCGACTCGTGCACCTGGCCGATGGAGCCGGTGGCCAGCGGAACGTCCTGCAGCGACGCCAGCAGCCGGTCCGCGCGGGGCCTGAGCTCCTCGGCGATGACGGTGCGGATCTGCTCGGCCAGCACGGGCGGCGAGGCGTCCTGGAGCTTCGCCAGTTCGGCGGCATATTCCGGCGGGAGCACATCCGTGCGGGTGGAGACGATCTGGCCGAACTTGATGTAGACCGCCCCCAGGTCCTCCAGCGCCAGCCGGACCCGCGCCGGCAGCGGCACTCCGGACGCTTCGGCAGGAAGTGGTGAGGGGCGGCCGGGCAGGTGCAGCCGGTCCAGGCCCAGATGGCCGAGTGCGAAGCCCAGCCCGTGCCTGCTCAAGGTCTCCACGATGTGCCGGAACCGGTCCCGCCGCGCGCTCATGACGCCAGACTACACGGGGGCCCGGAGCACCTGCCGGGCGGAAAGCTGTGCCGCGGCGCCGGGCCGGCTAGAGCCAGCCCTTCCGTTTGAAGATGCCGTACATGACCGTCGCGGTGGCCACCATCAGGCCGATCGCCATCGGGTAGCCGTAGGTCCAGTGCAGCTCGGGCATGTTGTCGAAGTTCATTCCGTACACGCCGGCCACAAAGGAGGGCGCGAAGAAAATCGCGGCCCAGGAGGAGATCTTCTTGACCTGCTCATTCTGTTCGGCGCTGGCCTCGTGCTGGCGGTTGGCGGTCAGGGTGCCGTCCAGGGTCAGCGCATTCTGCAGCAGCTCGCGGAAGGAATCTGCACGCGAGATCAGCCGCTCCACGTGGTCCTCGACGTCGCGGAGGCTGTGCTGCAGCTCGGTGTCCACCTGGTACTTCTCGAAGCCGCGGCGGAGGTGCTCCATCATGGCCGGCAACGGGTGGATCGCCCGCTGGAAATGGATGACCTCGCGGGCGAGCTCGTAGATGCGCCGGGACACCAGCGGGTCCCCGCTGAAGAGCTGGTCCTCGATCTCGTCGATGTCGTTCTCCAGGCCGGCCACCACGGGGACATAGTCGTCCACCACCTGGTCCATCAGGGCGTAGAGGACCGCCTCCGGGCCGTGGCACAGCAGGTCCGGGCGGCCCTCCAGCCGGCGCCGGACCAGGCCGACGACGGCGGTCTCGGCGTGCCGGACGGTCACCACGAAGTTCCGGCCCGTGAAAACGTGCAGCTCGCCGAACTCCACCGTTTCGGTGTCGTCCAGGTACCTGGCCGGCCGGAGCACGGTGAACAGATTGTCGTCGTAGCGTTCCAGTTTGGGGCGCTGGTGCGCGGAGATCGCATCCTCCACAGCCAGGCCGTGCAGGTCAAATTCAGCGGCGACGGCGGCCATTTCCTCTTCGGTCGGCCGGTACAGGCCGATCCAGGCCATGCCACCGTGCTCGGCCAGGGTCTCAAAGGTTTGTTCCAGGCTGCCCGGCTCCGCGCGGCGGACGCCGTCGACGTAGACGGCGTTGTCAATGATAGTCACCGGCCCATTATCCAGTCTTTAGCCGGGTTCCGCGGCACCGGGCCGGCGCGCGGCGGACCGGCCGGGGGCCAGCGCACTGCCTTGGGCCAGCCGGCTGATCAGCGGTTCCGTGCGGTACGGGATGTGGGTGTGCAGGGCGAGCACGGTTTCGGTGCGGATCACGCCCTTGATCCGCAGGATGGAGCGCAGCGCGGCCTGGAGGTTGTGCGTGTCGGTGGCGACCACCCGGCACCAGACGTCGCCGCGGCCGGAGATTTCGTGGACCTCAAGGACCTGGGGGATGAGGCGCAGGGCGCCCACCACGCCGTCGAGTTCGCGGTGGTTCACCTCGATCGTGACGAAGGCGACGACGTCGTACCCCACCGCCTCCAGGTCGATTTCCCGGCCGCCGTCGTGCAGCAGGCCCGAGCGCAGCATCCGGCGGACCCGCGATTGGGCGGTGTTCCGGGCGATGCCCAGGATTTCGCTGAGTTCGCCGATCTGGATCCGCGGATCCTTGATCAGTTCCAGCAGAATTTTTAGATCGGTGGGGTCAAGACTGTTCAAATCGTCACTCCGGTTCATGCTGACAGGTTCCGATTGATGGTTTTGCTCAATTTTGGCACAGAACTTGGCCTGAAAGGTCACCCGTGCCGCATTCTGGAGGTACCAATCTTCGCCGGGTCGGCGCCTCCCCACAGGGAACGCGTGCGGCCCGCTTCAATGCAGCAGGGGCACCGCCATGACCGTCTTCAGCGAACTTCGCATGCGCCCGGCCACGGCAGAACGCTGGGGCTGGGACGCTTCCGTCACCGCACGGCTGGTGATGGCCGGCGTCGTGATCTTCACCCTGCTGGTCGGCGCCAACCTCGCGACCCCGCTGTACCCGCTGCTGCAGGCCAAGCTGGGCATCACAGCCCTGGACGTCACGGTGGCCTTCTCCGCGTACGTGCTGGCGCTCGTGGCCACCTTGATCCTCGCCGGTCACTGGTCGGACCACATCGGCCGGCGGGCCGCGCTGGTGCTGGCGGTGCTGGTGGGCCTCGCCGGCGGCTTCGTCTTCGCCACTGCGGACGGCCTGCTGGCGCTGTGCGCGGGCCGGGCCTTGCAGGGGGCGGCGGTGGCGCTGGCCACCGGTGCAAGTTCCGCTGCCCTGCGCGAGCTGCTGCCCAGCCGTCCGGAGTGGGCCTCGCGGTTCACGCTGCTGGCCTCCGCCGGCGGCGTGGCGGCCGGGCCGGCCATCGGCGGGATGCTTTCCCTCCTTCCCGGACCCACCTCCACGCCGTATTACCTGCACTCGGTCGTGCTGCTGGGGCTGCTGGTGCCGCTCTACCTGCTCAAGGCCCGGCCCGCCATCACCTCGGTCGCGGGTCCGCAGCCCTTGAAGGTCCTCGCACCCCGGCGCCCCTCCGTGTCCAGCGAGGCGCGTGGTGCGTTCTGGCTGGCCTCGGCCGTGGGGTTCCTCAGCTTCGCTGTCTTCGGTTTCTGCCTCTCATTGGCTCCGGGCTACTTCGCCCAGATCGTCCACGCGGACTCGCGTCCGCTGATCGGGCTGCTCGCCGGACTTACCCTGGCAGCCTCGGCGCTGAGCCAGTTGCTGGCTGTGCGCGGCCGCTTCGTGGTGCCGGCCGGGTTGTCGCTGTTGGCCGTGTCCGTGCTGCTGATCGCGGCGGCCGCGGCCTGGAGCAGCCCATGGCTGCTGATCGCCGCCAGCATCACCGCCGGCCTCGGCCAGGGCGTCTCCTTCCGCACCGTCTTCAACGACGTTGCCGGCAAGGTGGAGGCGTCCCGCCACGCCCAGATCATCAGCACCGTCTACGTCATCACGTACCTCGGCAGCGCCTTCCCGGTGATCGGCCTCGGCCTGGCGGCCGGCGCCTTCGGCCTGCAGGCGGCCGTGGCGGGCTTCGTCGTGCTCTGCGCCGTCTTTTCCCTCGGCCTGGCGGCCGTCACGCTGCGGAACGCCCTGCGCGCGCGGGTCTGAGCGCCTGCCTGAGGGCGCCCGGCGCCGTCCGCGGCCAGCTGTACTGAGCTAAGCCCACCCGCTGGCACGAAGAATGGGCATGTCCCACCGGACCGGCACGAGGGATGGGCATGTTTGTCGGTCGGCTGGGGACATGTCCCGTGCAGGGCGCGGGCAATGGACATGGTGCCGGTATGCCCACCCGCTGGCACGAAGAACGGGCATGTCCCACCGGACCGGCATCG
>Ga0164307_10001461_pt1 | contig 10709 bp, 10 predicted proteins | sample Whisoiple_243_MG_FD_110214 | JGI IMG/M metagenome (GOLD analysis project Ga0164307, IMG submission 110214) | Soil microbial communities amended with fresh organic matter from upstate New York, USA - Whitman soil sample_243_MG | ecosystem: Environmental > Terrestrial > Soil > Unclassified >...
CACTTTCAGATCCACGCCATCAAGCGCGGTAAACGCGCCGAATGTCTTCACGATATTTTTCAGTTCAATTGTCACGCAGTAATTGCCCTTCGTCCAGACGCCGCTCGAGAACGGTTTTCACCACCAGCGTGACCAGCGCCAGCATGGCCAGCAGGGAGGCGATCGCGAACGACGAGACGAAGCGGTATTCATTGTAGAGAATTTCCACCAAGAGCGGCATGGTATTGGTCTCGCCGCGAATATGGCCCGAGACGACGGATACCGCGCCGAACTCGCCCATCGCCCGCGCATTGCACAACAGCACGCCATACAATAGACCCCACTTGATATTGGGCAAAGTGACGCGGAAGAATGTCTGCAGGCCCGACGCGCCGAGCGAGATCGCAGCCTCCTCTTCCTGCGCACCCTGCTCCTGCATCAGCGGAATCAGCGCCCGCGCCACGAACGGGAATGTCACGAAAATCGTGGCCAGCGCGATACCGGGCGCCGCGAACAGGACATGGACATCGTGGCTTTGCAGCCATGCTCCCCAATAGCCCTGGGCACCGAACAGCAGCACGAATACAAGGCCCGAGATTACCGGACTCACCGAGAACGGCAGATCGATCAAGGTGACCAGGAACGTCTTGCCATGAAAATCGAACTTGGCGATCGCCCAGGCCGCAATCACGCCGAACACCAGGTTGAGCCCGACGGAAATGGCGGCCACCAACAATGTCAACCGGATCGCCGACCGCGCTTCCGGATCGGACAGCGCTGCAACAAAGGCACCGGTACCCTTGGCAAAGGCCTGCGCAAACACGACTGCCAGCGGCAATATAACAAAGACGCTGAGAAATATCAGCGCCAGCGCGATGATGACAAAGCGGATCAGTCCGGGTTCGGTATGCACGTCGCGGCGCGGCGCGCTTGATGTCGGTTGCGGCCGGCTCATCGTATCAGCCTCTATGTGTGGGAATTCTGGTTTGCGCCCAGCGCTGCAGGCGATTGACCGCGAAAATGATCAGGAAGGACGCCACCAGCATGACGACGGCAATCGCGGTTGCGTCGGCGTAGCGAAATTCCGACAGCCGGATCACGATCAGCAGCGGAGCAATTTCAGAAACGTTGGGCAGGTTTCCGGCGATGAAGATCACCGACCCGTATTCGCCGATCGCACGCGCAAAGGCCAGCGTGAACCCCGTAAGCAGCGCTGGAATCAGGCTGGGCAGTATCACCCTGAACACGGTATGCCAGCGGTTGGCGCCCAGACTGGCGGCAGCTTCCTCGATTTCGGCGTCGAAGTCGATCAGAACCGGCTGAACCGTCCGCACCACGAACGGGATGCCGATGAAGATCATGGCAATGAAAATGCCGACCGGCGTGAATGCGACCTTGATGCCCAGTTCCGCAAGGGGCGCGCCCAGCCATCCCTTCGGCGCAAACAGCGAACTCAGCGCGACGCCGGCGACCGCGGTCGGTAGTGCGAAGGGGATATCGACAATGGCGTCGAACAGGCGGCGGCCTGGAAAGCGATAGCGAACCAGCGCCCACACGACAATTGTTCCCATCACCAGATTGACAATCGCGGCGGCGAAGGAAAGGCCAAACGAAATCTTCAGCGCATTAAGCGTGCGGCGGCTGGTGACGATGCCCCAGAACTGGTCGAAGCTCAGTTCGAACGTCTTGAGGAAAAGGCCCGCGAGCGGGATCAGGATGATGACTGACAGCCAGGTTAGCGTCAGTCCCATGGTAAGACCGAACCCGGGCAAGGTACTGCGCCGTCCTGTTGCTACGCCCACGATACCCCCAGCTCGCGCACCGCGGATCAGTTCTTGTAAATCTGGTCGAAAATACCGCCTTCGCTGAAATGTTCACGCTGCGCCTTGGCCCAGCCGCCAAACACATCGTCGATGGTGAACAATTCAAGTTTCGCGAACGAGTTCTCATATTCCTTGGCTACCTCTGGATCGCGCGGACGATAGGAGTTGCGTGCGGCAATTTCCTGACCTTCCCTGCCGTACCAGTATTTCAGGTAGGCTTCAGCGACCGCGCGGGTGCCTTTTTTGTCGGCGATCGCGTCGACCACAGCTACCGGAGGCTCGGCGAGGATCGACAGCGGCGGCGCCACGATCTCGAACTTGTCCTTGCCGAATTCGCGCTGAGCCAGGAACGCCTCATTCTCCCACGCCAGCAGTACATCGCCGACGCCGCGTTCCACGAAAGTGACGGTCGAACCGCGCGCGCCGGTATCCAGCACCGGCACATTGTTGTAGATTTCGCCGACGAACTGTTTTGCCTTGTCGGGCGAACCGAATTTCTTCAGCGCATAGCCCCAGGCGGCGAGGTAATTCCAGCGCGCGCCACCAGAGGTCTTCGGATTCGGCGTGATCACGCTGACGCCTGATCTGGCCAGGTCGTCCCAATCCCTGATGCCTTTGGGATTGCCTTTGCGCACCAGGAAGACAATGGTCGAGGTGTAGGGCGAGGCATTCTGCGGCAGGCGCTTCTGCCAATCGGCGGCGATCAGCCCCTTGGCCGCAATGGCGTCGATGTCATAGGCAAGCGCCAGCGTGACGACATCGGCCTGCAGGCCGTCGATGACGGCGCGCGCCTGCGAGCCGGACCCGCCATGGGATTGCTTGATCTCGACACTGGTGCCGGTCTGCTTCTGATAGGCGGCGGCGAAAGCCTTGTTGAAATCCGCATAGAGTTCGCGCGTGGGATCGTAGGATACGTTGAGTAGCGTGATGTCAGCGGCAAACGCCGACCCTGCCCACAGCAGGCCCACAATCACGAACAGAATACGACTCACCATCTCAGCCTCCGTCGATCCAGCGACAGAATGTCGTCGGATCACGCGAGCGAACCTCGGAGAGAAGTGGCTTCAAGTCAACGAAACCGAATTTCGTTATTTGTCAGCCGGCAACGGCTTTATTCCAGGACGTCTTTTTATCCTAGGACGCTTTGACCGTGTGGATGCCGCATTCGGTCTTGGCACGGCCGCGCCAACGACCGGCGCGGGGATCTTCATCCGGCGCGGTGCGGCTGGTGCAGGGCATGCAGCCGACCGACAGATAGCCACTGGCCGCGAGCGGATGCGGCGGCAGGCCGGCCGACGCATAAATGCTCGCGATGTCCTCGCGCGAGATATTGGCGAGCGGATTGAATTTCAGCCGCCCGCTATCTGCCTCGACGACCGGGATTTCGGCGCGGGTCGCGCCCTGAAACCGCTTGCGACCGTTGATCCAGGCGCTGAACGACGCGAGCGCGCGGTTGAGCGGCTCGACCTTGCGGATCCGGCAACACGCGTCGGGATCGGAGAACCACAATTCGCGGTCCGCATCCTCGCGCGATAAGGTTTGCTCGAGCGGCTTGATCGAACGGACATCGCGCAAGCCAAGCCGCGCGATCAGGTCGTCGCGATAGGCCAGCGTCTCCTCAAACAGCCAACCGGTATCGAGAAAGACGACGGGGATCGCCGGATCGACTTCAGCCGTCAATTTGAGCAGCGCGGCCGACTCGGTGCCGAACGAAGAGACCACAGCCAGCCGCTCGCGGCCGACGGCCTGCAACGCGGTCGCGATGATTTCGGTCGGCGCGGCGTGTCGGAGCGCGCGGTCAAGCTCGTCGGCCGTCGGCAAACCGGGCAGACTCGCTGCAGCCCGATGAGGGTCAAGCACCGTCACTGGCTCGCACCCTGCGAAGGGCGCAATTGCATCCGGTGGTGCAGCGCCGTGAGGCGGCCGTCGCCGGTCGGCTGATAGAATACCGAATAGCGCCCGGCGGTATTGGTGAAAGCGTCGGCGTCACTTTCCTTCCCTACCTCGAAGGCGTCGAAGCCGGCGCGCAGCATGAATACGAACTGATCGCGCAGCACCTGACCGGTGGCGCGCAGTTCGCCGCGAAACCTGTAACGTTCGCGCAGCAGCCGTGCCTGGCTATAGGCCCGGCCGTCACGAAACGTCGGGAACACCAGCGCGACGACGGCGAGCCGGTCGAGATACGGCACGAGGTCGTCGATGTCGCGGTTGTTCGGCCAGATCACGCCGGTCTTTCCCAGCCGGAGTGAAATCGCTTCCGGATTCCCGAGAAAACGCGCGGCCGAAATCAGGACCGCGTCGCCATCCGGCAGCTCCGCATCGTCGGCAACACGGACAAACGCGTCGATCGCGATTTTTCCGCCCTTAACGAGTGGCATAAACCCGCTCCCTGAATGGTTCGACGCCGAGCCGCTTCACCGTGTCGACGAACAGTTCGTCGGGACGGGCGCGCAGCGCCAGGTAGGCTTCCACGATGTCCTCGATCACGTCGGCGACTTCGCCGTATTTCACGGCGGGCCCGATCAGAACACCGAGTTCGGCATTCTCGTCGGCGCGGCCGCCGATCGTGATCTGATAAAACTCCTCGTCGTTTTTCTCGACGCCGAGAATGCCGATGTGGCCGACATGATGATGGCCGCAGGCATTGATGCAGCCGGAGATGTTGATGTGCAGCCGCCCGATCAGGTCGGCAGTATCGCTATTGGCAAAGCGCCGCGTCAATTCCTGCGCGATCGGGATCGAGCGCGCATTCGCAAGCGAACAATAATCTAGCCCCGGACATGCGATGATGTCGGAGACCAGGTTGATGTTCGGAGTTGCAACGCCGATCTTGTCGAGTGCCTTCCACAGCGCCGGCAGATCGCGCCGCGCGACGTGCGGCAGCGCCAAATTCTGCTCGTGGCCGACCCGGATTTCGCCGAACGAATATTTGTCGGCTAGACCAGCGATCGCGTCCATCTGCTCGGCCGTGGCATCGCCGGGCGGTCCGCCGACCGGCTTCAGCGACAGCGTCACGATGGCGTAGCCCGGTGCCTTATGCGGAAATACCGAGTTCTTCCGCCATCGCTCGAATGCCGGATCATGCGCGGCCTTTTTCAGCTCGTCGGGCATATGCGGCAGCTTTTCGTAAGCCGGATAGCTGAAGCGCGAGCGGACTTCCTCGACCACCGCGTCGTCCAGCGTCAGCGTGCTGTCGCGAATCTGCAGCCACTCTTCCTCGACTTCCTGCGCGAACTTCTCGATACCGAGTTCATGCACAAGGATCTTCATGCGCGCCTTGTAGATGTTATCGCGGCGGCCGTATTGATTGTAGACGCGCAGAATCGCCTCGACATAGCTCAGGAGATCGCGCCCCGGCACGAACGGCTTGATCGTCTTGGCGATGAACGGCGTGCGGCCAAGGCCGCCGCCGACCAGCACCTCGAACCCGGTCTCACCCTCGGCGTTGCGGTGCAGGCGCAGGCCGATATCGTGGATCTTGATCGCGGCGCGATCATGCGCGGAGGCGGTGATCGCGAACTTGAACTTGCGCGGCAGGAACGAAAATTCCGGGTGCAGCGTGGTGTACTGCCGCAGCAATTCGGACCAGATGCGAGGGTCCTCGACTTCGCCGGGCGCCACGCCGGCCCACTGGTCGGAAGTCACGTTGCGGGTGTTGTTGCCCGAGGTCTGCATGGAGTGAATGCCGACCGCGGCGAGATCGGACAGCGCATCGGGCAATTCGGCGAGCTTGATCCAGTTGAACTGGATGTTCTGCCTGGTGGTGAAATGGCCGTAGCCGCGATCGTAGCGTCGCGCGACATGGGCGAGAGCACGCAATTGTTTCGACGATAGCGTGCCGTAGGGGATCGCGACGCGGAACATATAGGCGTGCAGTTGCAGATAGACGCCGTTCTGCAGCCGCAGCATCTTGAACTCGTCCTCGGTCAATTCGCCGGACAGCCGGCGTTTCACCTGATCGCGAAATTCCGAAACGCGCTCGTTGATGAGCGTGCGATCGAGTTCGTCATATGCATACATGACAGGGGGCCTTATGCCGGAATCGAACGGCCGATAGTGACGCCTTCGGAGCGGATATGCTCACGCAGGTTGCCGGGCATGATCGCGCCGGAATTCTTGATTTCGACCGGCGCGATATAGGCGCCCACCGCGCCGATGTCGTCGGCCACCGATTCGGCCAGCAACGCCCGCGCTTCATCGGAAGTACGCACGATCGCGGCATCGGCAAGCTCCGCCGACCAGCCATGCGAGCCGTTGCGGTAGATCACGGCGCCGTCCCAGGTGCGGTTTGCAGTCACCACCGACGGTCCGGCAATTCTTATCTTTTTCTGTTCGAGCGGAGAGGTCATTCGGCAGCCTCCAGCAGTTCCGGGAGCATCAGGTTGAAGTTTCGACGCCAGGCCGCGGAGTGCGCGACCACATCGCCTATCACGAGGATGGCGGGGCCGCGGCCCACCCGCTCGACCAGGCCGGGCAGTTCGTCCAGCGTTCCGATTTCGGCTTGCGCATCCGGCAGTGTCGCACGCGCAAACACGCCGACTGGAGCCTGCGGCGAACGGCCTGCGGCCAACAGGCCGGCGCGGATCGAGGCAGCCGCCGTCATGCCCATATAGACGACGATCGTCATCTTCTCGTCGGTCAATGCCGACCAGTCGACCATTTCGGCGTCTTTGGCCCGGTGGGCGGTAAGAAAGGTGATGCGTAGCGCCTCGTTGCGGAAGGTTAGCGGTACCTCGAATTGCGCCGCGGCGCCAAGCGCAGCGGTAATACCCGGCACCACCGAATAGGCGATACCGGCCTCGCGCAATGCTTCGACCTCTTCGCCGCCGCGGCCGAACACGAAGGCATCCCCGCCCTTGAGGCGCACCGCGCGCTGGCCGGATCTTGCCGCCTCGATCAGCAACCGGTTGATGGCCGCTTGACCGATGCCGGGCTTTCCAATCCGGCGGCCGACCGGAATACGCTGGGCATCGCGGCGCGCGCGATCGAGAATTTCGGGCGACACCAGTTCGTCGTGGAACACGACGTCGGCATCCTGAAGCGCGCGTAGCGCCTTGACCGTCAGCAGATCCGGATCGCCCGGTCCTGCCCCGACCAGCGTCACCCTGCCCTCGGCCGCGCCATCCGCGCCCGCGTAAGCGCAAACGTCGGCGATACCGGTCAGCGCCTGTTCAGCCTCCGCGCCGCGCCCGGCGAGCACCAGCGCGCCGATCGGTCCGTCAATCACACGTTCCCAGAACCGGCGGCGCAGCGGCATCGCCGCGATGCGACCGTTGATCGATTTGCGGAAGCTACCGATGAAACCGGCGAGATCGCCGATCCTAGCCGGCAGTATGGCCTCGATGCGCTCGCGCAAGCGGCGCGCCACCACGGGCGAGGTACCGCCGGTGCCGACCGCGACGACTACGTCACCGCGATCAACGATGGCCGGGAAAATGAACGTGGAATGATCGATGTCATCCATGACGTTGACCGGCACGCCGGCGGCCTTTGCGCGGGCCGACATCGCCACACCGATGTCGCCGGCGTTGGCACAGAAGATCGCGATCACTCCGCCAAGATCCGCGGTCAGCGGGTCGCCAACGGCCAACTCGATTCTGGCGGCATCCGCGCCGTCCAATCCGCGCATATCGTGATCGCCGTCGGTGGCAAACCATCGGATGCGCGCGCCGGCCGAAATCAGCAGGCGCAACTTCGCCCGCACCAGTTCGCCGCCGCCGACGAGCAGGACGGCGCCATCTTGCAGATCGAGGAATATCGGCAGGAATCGCATTCGCTACCTCCTCCCCATCTTTCTGGGTTGACTGGAATTATTTTCTATATATTCCTCTTTCCGCGGGAGCAAAGAGAAAATTATTTCTTCTCTATCGCAGTGCAACTATAGAATTTTCAGCTTCAAAGACCAAGGCCAAGAGATGCATCTTCTCGACAGCGATTCTGCAACAAACGGCGCGCACCACACGAACGCGATCGATCGATCGGCGCTCCCGCCAATCACCGCCAACGGACGGCTGCCGGGAGCTGGCTTGACGTCCGATCTGGCACCCATCAACGACCATCTGGACGCACTCGAAGCCCAGAGCATCTACATTTTTCGCGAAGCCTTCGCGCGGCTGAAGAAACTCGCACTGCTATGGTCGCTCGGCAAGGATTCCAACGTGATGATCTGGCTGGCACGCAAGGCGTTCTTCGGCCGCGTGCCATTCCCCGCGTTGCATGTCGACACCGGCAAGAAATTTCCGGAGATGTACGCGTTTCGCGATCGCTACGGCAAGGAATGGGAGCTCGATCTCAAGGTCGAGCCTTGTCCGTCGATCGATGCCGTCGATCCCACCTTGCCGCCGGCCGCGCGATCGGCCGCGCGCAAGACCGAAGGGCTGAAGCTCGCGCTGACCAAATACGGCTTCGACGGACTGATCGCCGGGATTCGCCGTGACGAGGAAGCCACCCGCGCCAAGGAGCGCGTGTTTTCGCCGCGCGGCACCGAAGGCGGATGGGATGTGCGCGACCAACCGCCGGAATTCTGGGACCAGTTCAACGCCTCACCGCCTCCGGGCGCGCATTTGCGCATCCACCCGATTCTACATTGGACCGAGGCCGACATCTGGGCCTACACGCAGCGGGAAAACATTCCGATCATCCCGCTCTATCTCGCGCAGAACGGCAAGCGCTACCGCTCGCTGGGCGACGCCGATATCACATTTCCGGTGGCGTCGACCGCCTCCACGATCGAGGAAATCCTGATCGAGCTCGACGGCACCAAGGTGCCCGAGCGTTCCGGGCGTGCGCTCGACCACGAAACCGAAGATGCCTTCGAGCGGCTGCGCGTCGCCGGCTATCTCTGACCTATGTAAGTTGAGGCGCCCGATGAACATGCTCGTTCCCACCACGATCCCGGCGACAGCCACCGGGACCACGCGGCCGCAGGTTCGCATCGTCATCGTCGGCCATGTCGACCATGGCAAGTCCACGCTGGTCGGCCGCCTGCTGTTCGAGACCGGCAGCCTGCCCGAGGGCAAGCTCGAAATGCTGAAGGCGGTCAGCGCGCGGCGCGGCATGCCGTTCGAATGGTCGTTCCTGCTCGATGCGCTGCAGACCGAGCGCGACCAGGGCATCACCATCGACACCACACAAATCCGCTTTCGCACCGGCTCCCGCGACGTGGTGCTGATCGACGCGCCCGGACACGCGGAATTCCTGCGCAACATGATCACCGGCGCCTCGCAGGCCGACGCCGCGGTGTTGATCATCGACGCGCAGGAAGGCGTGCGCGACCAGACCCGGCGGCACGGCTATCTGCTGCATCTCCTCGGGATCAAGCAGGTCGCCGTGGTCGTCAACAAGATGGACCGTGTCGATTTCAGCGCGGCGCGCTTCAATGCCATCAGCGAAGAGATTTCCGCGCATCTGATCGGTCTTGGCGTCACGCCGGCCTCGATCGTTCCGATTTCGGCGCGCGATGGCGATGGCGTCGCCGCGCGCACCGCCAACATCGGGTGGTATGACGGTCCGACCGTGATCGAGGCGCTGGATGCGCTGGAGCCGGCCCGGCCACTGGAGCAGCTCGCTCTGCGGCTGCCCGTGCAGGCGATCTATAAGTTCGACGATCGCCGTATTGTCGCCGGACGCATCGAATCCGGCGGCCTTCGCGCCGGCGACGAGATCGTCATCATGCCGGCGGGCAAGATCGCGAAGATTAGAACCGTCGAAGGTTGGCCGGTGACGCCGATCACGGCGCCGCAGACCGCGGGTAGCTCGGTCGGCATCACCCTCGACCGCGAATTATTCATCGAACGCGGCGACGTGATCGCCCATGTCGGGGATAATTTGCGTGACACCCGCAGGCTTCACGCCCGGATTTTCTGGCTGCATGACAAGCCGCTGACGACGGGCGCCGCGATCCTGGTCCGGCTCGGCACGCGCGAGGCGCGCGCCACGGTGATCGCGATCGAAAAGGCGGTCGATCCCGGTGAATTATCCAGCGTCGAGAGCCGATCGATCGCACGCAATCATGTCGGCGAGATCGACATTTCCCTAAGCCAGCCATTGGCGGCCGATACCTATATCGACAATCCGCGCACCGGGCGGCTTGTCATCGAGGTCAACGGCCGTATCGCCGGTGGCGGCCTGGTGCTGGCGGTCGATGCCGGTCAACGCGCGGTGCCCGTCGATATCGTGCCGGTGGAATCGGCGCTTCGCCCCGACGAGCGTTCGGCGCGCTATCGCCACAACGGCGCGGTGATATGGCTGACGGGACTGCCCGCTTCAGGCAAGTCGACGCTGGCGCGCGCGCTGGAACGCAGACTGTTCGGCAAGGGAGGCTCGCCGGTATTGCTCGACGGCGACACGCTGCGCGCCGGCCTCAACGGCGATCTCGGCTTTTCCGCACAGGACCGCGCCGAAAACATCCGCAGGCTCGCTGAAGTCGCAACCCACCTTGCCCGCAATGGCCATGTTGCCATTGTCGCGGCGGTCTCGCCGTCGGCGGCAGATCGTGCGGCCGCGCGCCGCATCGCCGACAGCATGTTCCGCGAGATCTATGTCGCAACGTCGGCCGACGTGTGCGAGAGCCGTGACCCCAAGGGCCATTACGCCAAGGCTCGCGCGGGCTCCCTTCAGGCCTTCACCGGCATCGGCAGCGATTACCAGCCCCCCTCCGCCAGTGAACTCGCGATCGATACCTCGGCCCGGAGCGTTGCCGACGCCACCGACGATATCGAGCAGATGCTGATCAAGTCAGGCATTTTGTTCGAGGAACCGGTCGATCTGGCTGCGAATATCTAGGTCAGCCAGCGGTTATTGTTTGCGCATACATGGCCTGCGAAGGCCTTCCTACTCACGGCCACGGTTTTGGCGCTAAATGGGCGAGAACGCCGCGTCTGCGGCACTATTCGTTTGCCCTGAAAA
>Ga0164307_10001465_pt1 | contig 10690 bp, 7 predicted proteins | sample Whisoiple_243_MG_FD_110214 | JGI IMG/M metagenome (GOLD analysis project Ga0164307, IMG submission 110214) | Soil microbial communities amended with fresh organic matter from upstate New York, USA - Whitman soil sample_243_MG | ecosystem: Environmental > Terrestrial > Soil > Unclassified >...
GAGGAGCGGGTCTAGCGTGGGCGACACTTCCCCGAGCACCGCACCATCGATCCACCGGCACCACCGTTTCACCGCCAGGCGACGTCACGATGTGGACACGATCGGCTCTCGGGAGGTCGGATCCGCGACGCGATGCCGACCGGCGCGTCAGACTCATCAACCACCGCGGCGCACCCGCGGTGGGCAGCACCTCTGGACCAGCAAGTGAAATCTCCTCACCGGCAGCCTCGCGAGGCATGGAATTCTGCCGATGAGGGAAGACACAGCATGATTGGATGACGTGTCGGGCGCCACGTAACTACCGGATCAGGACGGGAATCTTGGACCGGGCCGCTACGTTGAGCCAGATACCGAGGCAGGACGAGAAATGAGGCCGATGTGACTACTGCACTTGCCCCCAACACCGCAGCGCTCAGCGCCGTGGACCGTTGCGACCGTTGCGGCGCCCAGGCCTACCTCCGTGTGGAGCTCCAGTCGGGCGGTGAGCTGCTCTTCTGCGCCCACCACGCTCGCGAGCACGGAGACAAGCTCAAGGAGATCGCCGCCAACGTTGTCGACGAGACGCACAAGCTCTCCACCACGCCGTCCACCACGACCGACTGACGAAGGTCGAGCACCTTCGTACGACTTCCACCTCGGCCCCGGACTGATGTCCGGGGCCGAGGTGCATTTGTCGGCCCTGACCGTGTGACAGGGTGCTGCTCGTGACCGCCACGACCCTGATCGCCGCCCTGCTCGTGGCGGTCGGCCTGGTCGGCATCCTGGTCCCGATCCTCCCCGGCTCGATGTTGGTGGTCGGCGGCATCCTGGTGTGGGCGTGGGCCGAGGGCGGCGCCGCCGGCTGGACCGTCTTCGCGGTCGCCACCGCGCTCATCGTCGCCGGCACGGTCGTGAAGTACGTCGTACCCGGCCGCCGCCTCCAGGTCGCCGGCATCCCCGCCTCCACCCAGTGGGTCGGCGTCCTCCTGGGAGTCGTCGGCTTCTTCGTGGTCCCCGTGGTCGGGCTCTTCCTGGGCTTCGTGCTCGGCGTCTACCTCGCGGAGCTCCTCCGGGTGGGCAGCAAGGAGGCCTGGCCCTCGACGGTCCACTCGCTCAAGGCGGTCGGGCTGAGCATCGTCGTCGAGCTCGTCGCCGCCCTGGGCGCCACTCTCGTCTGGGTCGGCGGGCTGGTGGCGACGTGAGCATCCTGCTGTCCCTCTTCGCCGCCGCGTCGTACGGCCTGGGCGACTTCAACGGCGGCATCTTCTCCCGGCGCGGAGGCGCGTGGGCGGTCTCGCTGGTCGCCCAGCTGGCCGGTACGGCGCTGGTGCTGGTCCTGGTCGCCTTCGACGGCGGCTCCCCCACGGGCACCGACCTCGCCTGGGCGGTCGTCGCCGGTGTCGGCAACGGCTTCGGTACGGCGTTCCTCTACCGCGGGCTGTCGTCCGGCCGGATGGGCGTCGTGGCACCGGTCTCCGGGGTCGGCGCGGTGCTCGTCCCGGTCGCGGTCGGCGTCCTCACGGGCGAGCGGCCCGGCGCCCTGGTCTGGGTCGGCGTGCTGCTTGCCCTCCCGGCGATCTGGCTGGTCTCCCGAGAGCCGTCGGCCGGCCCGGCCGCGAGCACGGGCTCGAGCCCGGCCGCGAGCACGGGCTCGGGGATCCTGGACGGCGTCCTGGCGGGCCTCGGGTTCGGCACCCTCTTTGCCACCCTGGCGCAGATCCCGGAGGAGGCCGGCTTCTTGCCGCTCGCGCTCAACCAGCTCGTCGCCGGCGGCGCGATCATCGTCGTCGCGCTGGTGCTGCACCAGGACTGGGTCCCCCGCAACCGCTACGCGCTCGGCGGCGCGATCAGCGGCGCGCTCGGCGCGCTGGCCACCGGGCTCTTCCAGGTGGCGACCCAGCACGGCTACCTGACCGTGGCCGCGGTCATCACCTCGCTCTACCCCGCCTTCACGGTGCTGCTCGCGGCGACCGTGCTGCGCGAGCACGTCCACCGCACCCAGGCGATCGGACTGGCGCTCTGCGCCGGCGCAGTCGTGCTGGTGGCCGCGGGGTGAGCACCGACGCGGTCGTCGTCGGCTCGGGTCCCAACGGACTCGCGGCCGCGGTCACGCTCGCCCAGCGTGGCCTCAGCGTCACGGTCCTGGAGGCGCATCACGAGATCGGCGGCGGCACCCGGACCTCCGAGCTGACGGTGCCGGGCGTGCTGCACGACATCTGCTCGGCCATCCACCCGTTCGGGGTCGGCTCGCCGTACCTCCGGAGCCTGCCGCTCGCCGACCACGGTCTCGTCTGGCGGTGGCCGGAGATCGACCTGGCGCACCCGCTCGACGACGGTACGGCGGCGGTCATGGTGCGCTCGATCGGCGAGACGGCCGCCGGTCTCGGGGTCGACGGGGACCGCTGGCGCGGCGTCTTCGGCCCGCTCGGGCAGCACTTCGACGACCTCGCTCCGGACATCCTCGGACCCGTGGTGCACCTGCCCCGGCGTCCGGTGCTGATGGCCCGCTTCGGGATCCGGGCGGCGCTGCCGGCCACCGTCCTGGCGCGCTCGTTTCGCACCGACGCCGCACGCGCGCTGTTTGCAGGTTGCGCGGCCCACGTCTGTCGGCCGCTGAACCGACCGACCACCGCCGGCGTCGGCGCGACCCTCATCGCGGCCGGTCACCGACACGGCTGGCCGGTCGCCGAGGGCGGGTCGCGCGCGATCACCGACGCCCTCGCCGGCCTGCTGCGCTCGCTCGGCGGCGAGATCCGGACGGGTGTCGAGGTGCGCGCCCTGACCGACCTGCCGGGGTCGCGGATCACCCTGTTCGACACGACGCCCACGGCGTTCGCCGACATCGCCGGGCGACCTCGCCCGCGGTGGCGGTACGGCATGGGGGCCTACAAGCTCGACCTCGCCGTCCGAGGCGGGGTGCCGTGGACCGCGGAGGTGTGTCGCCGGGCCGGCACCGTCCACGTGGGCGGCACGATCGAGCAGATCGCGGAGGCCGAGGCGCAGGCCGCCCGCGGCGTGATGCCGGAGCGGCCGTTCGTGCTGGTCGGCCAGCAGTACCTCGCCGACCCGACCCGGTCGTCCGGCGACGTGCACCCGGTCTGGGCCTACGCCCACGTGCCGCACGCGTACGCCGGCGACGCCACGGACGTCGTGCTCGACCAGATCGAGCGGTTCGCCCCCGGGCTCCGCGAGCGGATCGTCGGGATGCACGTGACCGACCCGGCCGGGTTCGCGGCGTACAACCCCAACTACGTCGGCGGCGACATCGCCTCCGGTGCCGTCACGGTGCCGCAGCTCGTGCGCCGGGCGCCGTACGCGACGGGCGTGCCACGTGCCTACCTGTGCTCGTCCTCGACCGCACCCGGACCCGGTGTGCACGGCATGTGCGGTCACCGGGCCGCCCTGCGGGCATTGCAGGACCTCTAGCCTCCGACACCCCTACGCTTTCGTCCGTGGAAGACGGAACCTGGACCGGCGAGCGCGACGGCCTCGTCGGCCGCGACCCGGTGCTGGCCACGCTGCGAGAGCTCCTCGACGAGGGCAGCCGCACCGCCGTCATCAGTGAGATCCCCGGTGCCGGGAAGACCACCGTCCTGACCGCCGTCGGCCGTGCAGCGGCCGTCGAGGGCTGGCAGGTCTTCGCACTGACGTGCCACGCCCGCGACCAGGGCCTGGCGCTCGGTGCGTTGATCGACCTGCTGGGTGCCGCGCCGGGAGGCGAGGAAGCCCTCGAGCGAGTCGTACGACGGCTCGACGCACCGCCGTCCGACCCCCTCCTCTTGCGGCTCGAGGTGCTGGGCTGGCTCGAGGGTCTCAGCGAGTCGCGTCCGGTGCTGGTGCTCGTCGACGACGCCCAGTGGTGCGACCCCAGCTCGCTGTCAGTGCTCGGCTTCGTCGCGCATCGACTCGCCGGGTCCCGGGTGGCCCTGCTCGCCGCGAGCCGGGGCGACCACCCGCCCGATCCGCTCGCCGACCACCCGCGCGTCGCGCTGGCGCCGCTGGACGAGCGCGAGGCCAAGATCCTGCTCCGGCACGCCGGGCTCGAGCTGGACGCCGTCGCCCTGCCGCCGGTGATCGCACAGTCGGCGGGCAACCCCCTGGCCCTGCTGGAGCTTGGCCGCGCCTCGCTCGCCGGCACCGGTCCGGCCCGAGCACTCTCCAGTGTGGAGGCGGCGTTCGGGGAGCAGGTCGCGGCGCTGCCCTCCGCCGGTCGCCGGACGCTGCTGCTCGCGGCCGCCTGCGACGGTGACCTCGCCGCACTGGGCCGGGTGCTCGATCCGACGGAGCTGGTCGAGGCTCTCGCCCCGGCGGAGGAGACCGGGCTGGTGCAGATCGTCGACCGGACGGTGCGGTTCCGGCATCCGCTGGCCCGGGCCGCCGCCTACTCCGCCGCCACCACCGCGGAGCGGACCCGGGCCCACACGCTGCTCGCCGCGGCGTACGCCGACGACCCCGGCCGGCAGATCTGGCACCGCGCCGAGGCGACCGTCGTACCCGACGAGGCGGTCGCGGCCGGCCTGGCAGCCATGGCGACCGAGGCGCAGCACCGCAGCGCCATCGTCGAAGCGTCCCGTCTGCTGATCCGCGCCGCCGAGCTGAGCCCGGCCAGGTCGGACCACGACGAGCGGATGCTGCAGGCGGCACTGATGAACAACGCGGCCGGCAACTTCGACTGGATCGCCCTGGTGTGCGCCCGGCTCCGCGACGAGAGCGACGACCCGATGGTGCGGGCGCGGGCCAGCCACTTCATGGCCTACGCGCTTGCCCAGACCGGCGCCCAGAGACAGGCCCGGATCGCTCTCGTCGACGTGCTCGAGACGCTGCTGCCGATCGATCCGAACCTGGGGTGGACGTCCCTGACCACGCTGGCGGTGCTCGTCTACCGCGGCGGCGGGGACGCCCAGGTGGTCGCCGATTGGCTGGAGCGCTACGAGGACGCGGACTCGCTGCCCTCGATCTACCCCGACATCATCTCGGCCGCTCGGGCGTGGGTGCGGGTGCAGATCTCGCCGCTGCAGCGACCCGCCGACATGCTGGAGCTGGTGCGGGACGCCCCGGTCCCCGACTACCCCATCGGGGTCGCTGCCTCGCACGAGATGCTCCTCGGTGCCGCCGCCTGGCTCCTGGACGAGCCCGAGGTCGCCCTCACCCGCCTCGGTCGCTCGATCGAGCTGATGCAGCGGGCGGACGCGCCCGGCGAGATGACGCAGACGCTGCTGGCGCAGTCGCTGGTGCAGTTCGCCGTCGGTGACTACGACGGGGCCGACGACAGCGGACGACTCGTCCTCGACATCGCGGAGGCCAGGAACCAGTCCTACGCGCTGGTCGACGGTCGCGAGGTGCGAGCCCGGGTGGCCGGGATCCGCGGCGACGTCGAGACCGCGCGAAGCCTCTGCGACGAGGTGCTGCTCAGTCTCAGGCCGGGAGACTCGCTCTCCCTCGAGGCCAACGTGCGGGTCACGATGTCGCGCGTCCGGCTCGCCGAGCAGGATGCGTCCGGCGCCTGGGACCAGCTGCGCTGGCTCTTCCGGGAGGACGGCGAGCCGCGGCACGAGCACATCTCCTACCGCGAGCTCGGTCACTACGTCGCCACCGCGGTCCGGGCCGGGGCGACGTCCGAGGTCGCGCCGGTGCTCGTCCTCGCCGCCGAGCGGCTCGCCGGGGGTGGGCCACGGCATCGCCTGGAGCTGGCCCGGGCGCAGGCCCTCGTGGCCGGTGAGGACGCCGAGCCGCTGCACCGCCGGGCGGTCGTGGACCCCGAGGCGGCGCGGTGGCCGTTCGAGCTGGCGAACGCCCGGCTCGAGTACGGCGGTTGGCTACGCCGACGCCATCGGCTGACCGAGGCGCGGGCCCAGCTGCAGGCGGCACTCGACGTGTTTGCCCGCCTCGGCACCCCGGTCTGGGCCGAGATGGCCCGCGCCGAGCTGCGCGCCGCCGGGGTCGCGACGACCGGGCCCGAGGAGTCGGCGTGGTCCGAGCTGACCGGGCAGGAGCGCCAGGTGGTACGGCTCGCGGCCAGCGGCCTCACCAACCCGGAGATCGCGGCGTCGCTCTACCTCTCGCCGCGCACCGTCTCCACACACCTCTACCACGCGTTCCCCAAGCTCGGGGTGACCTCGCGCGCGCAGCTGCGCGACGTCGTCGTGGACCGCTGACGTAGGTCATCTCAGTCAGTCGTCCGATACCGGGAACGCTCCCATGTCACTAGCGTTCCCGGCATGACGATCGGGGTGGAGACCGGGCTCCTCGGCCGTGCCGACGAGCTGCACCAGATCGCGATCGTGCTGGGACACGCGCGCAACGGCCGCGGTGGCTCTCTCGCGATCACCGGCGATCCCGGGATCGGGAAGACCTCGCTGCTGACGGCGGCGACCACCGGCCTGGCCGGGCTGCGGCTGGTGAGCGTCGACGGCTACGAGACCGAGTCGACGATGCCGTACGCCGCGATCCAGCGGCTGGTGATGCCGCTGCAGGAGCACGTGGCGGAGCTGCCGGAGCGCTTCCAGCGAGCCCTGCGCACGGCCTCGGGCGCCGCCGCCGGTCCGCCACCGGACCGGTTCCTGATCGGCCTCAGCGTCCTCGGTCTGCTGGGTGCGGCCGGACAGGTCACGCCGGTCGTCGCCGTCGTCGACGACGCACACCTGCTCGACCGGGAGTCGCTCGACGCCCTGGCCTTCGTCGGGCGCCGGCTCGAGGCGGAGTCCGCGGCCCTGCTCTTCGCCGGGCGGGACGTGCCGGAGTACACCGAGCAGATGATCGGCGTCCCGGCGCTGCGCCTGGGGGGCCTCTCCCCTGACGTCGCGGTCAGGCTGCTGACCCGGTCCGTCTCCGAGGCGATCGACCCGGCGGTCGCGATGCAGATCGCGACCGCGACCGGCGGCAACCCGCTCGCCCTGGTCGACCTGGCTGACGACCTCACCGTCACCCAGCTCACCGAGTCGAGCTTCGGTGACGAACCGATCCCCGTCGGGCGGCACCTGGAGTCGTTCTACGTCCGCCAGGTGCGCCTCCTGGGCGACGACGTCCGCCTGTGGCTGCTGGTGGCCGCGGCCGACTCCACCGGCGACGTCGACCTGATCACCGCCGCGGCAGACCTGCTCGGGCTGCCGGGGGACGCCGGTGACGGCGCGGAGGCGGCCGGCCTGGTCGAGCTCGGGCAGACCGTCCGCTTCCGCCACCCGCTGGTCCGCTCGGCGGCGTACAACGCCGCCTCGGGCAAGGACCGGCGCTGGGTGCACCGGGCCCTGGCCACGATGGCGGAGAAGTCAGGTCTCACCGAGCTCGAGGCGTGGCACGCCGCCAAGGCCACCCTCGGCACCGACGAGGAGGTGGCCCAACGGCTCGAGGACGTCGCGGACCTGGCGGCCGAACGTGGCGGCTTCGCGTCCCGCGCCCGGGTGCTGATCCGTGCCTCGTCCCTGACCCCGCAGGGCCCCCGCAAGTACGCCCGCCTGGTGGCAGCCGCCGAGGCGGCGTTGGAGTCCGGGACCGCGCAGCTGGCCGGGAACCTGATCGACGAGATCGACGAGGACGCCCTCGACCCGGTCTACCGCGGACGGCTGATCGCGCTCGGTGCCGCCCACTCGCTCTTCACCGCGGCCCCGACGGTGACCCGCGGGAGCGCCGACCTGCTCGCGGCCGCGACGCTCTTCCGCGGCGAGGACGTCGAGCTCGAGCAGCGCGCGCTGATCAAGGCCTGGGAGCACGCCCTTCCCGCCGAGCGACTGGCCACCGGCCTCACCTGGACCGAGCTCGGGGAGCGGCTCCGGGACGGTGCCGAGATCCGGGAGGGTCATGCCGCGACCATCCTGCGGGCGCTGAGCGCCCTCATCCTGCTGCCGTACGCCGAGGCGGTCCCCGCGATGCGGGCGGCGATCGACGCCTACGACGAGATGGGGGCGGAGGAGATCGCGGCGTACGGACACAGCAGCGTCGCTCTCGCCACCGCGCTGTGGGACAACGATGCCCGGCACCGGTGCCTGGCGCGCTGTGCCAGAGCCGCGCGCGATGCCGGCTCGTTGCAACAGCTCGACAGCGCGCTCTGGGTGCTGTCGCTGACGGAGGTGGTGGGCGGCACCCCGCGGCGAGCGGTCCGCTACATGGAGCAGGTCCGCGACCTGCGCCGCGCCATCGGGTACGACGCCGAGCACGTCGTCAACGTGGCCGTCCTGGCCTGGTCTCCGGCGACGCGTGACCAGGTGCTCGGGCTGACCGAGATGATCCTCGCCATGGGCTTCGGGGGCGTTCACGCCAGTGCCGTGTCGGCTCTCGCGACCGTCGACCTCGCCGACGGTCGGTGCGAGGAGGCGTACGCCCACCTGAAGCCGCTCGTGGACGACCCGTTCTTCCACGTGACCCAGATGACCTGGCCGGACTTCGTGGAGGCCGCGGTGCGCACCGGCCACGACGACGAGGCGCGGGCCGTCGCGGACCTGCTCGACGGACGGGCGCTGGCCAGCGGCACGCCCTGGGTGCGGGGCGTGGCGGCACGATCACGCGCGCTCGTCTCCGACGACGACGCCGCCGAGCCGCACTTCCGGGCCGCCGTCGCGGCCCTGGCGGGCACCCGCGCCGTCGTCGAGCTCGGCCGTGCGCATCTCGTGTACGGCGAGTGGCTGCGGCGCCGCAGGCGGCGCAAGGACGCCCGGGTCCAGCTGCTCGCGGCCGCCGACGTGTTCGCCGACACCGGCGCCGAGGCCTTCGTCCACCGGGCCAACCGGGAGCTCGAGGCGGCCGGCGAGCCCGCCCGCAACGCGGGCGACGGCCGGCTGCCCACGCTGACGCCGCAGGAGCAGACGGTGGCCGAGCTGGCCGCGCTCGGGCGGACCAACGCCGAGATCGGCGCCACGATGTTCCTGAGCGCCAACACGATCGACTACCACCTCCGCAAAGTCTTCCAGAAGCTCGGGATCTCCTCCCGGCGCCAGCTCTCCGACCGGCTCGACCGCTCGTAGCGGGTCACGACTACGTGCTGCACGTGGTCCGTGGTGCCACCCAGCGCCACGACGCTGGGTGGCACCACTCGACCAAGGAGGCACTCCATGCCCCACGTGACCACCGACGACGGATCCCAGATCTTCTACAAGGACTGGGGCACCGACGGTCCCCCGGTCATCCTCAGCCACGGCTGGCCCCTGAACGCCGACGCCTGGGAGGCCACCGCGCTCGTGCTCGCCGAGCACGGCTTCCGCGCCATCGCCCACGACCGGCGCGGACACGGCCGGTCCAGCCAGAGCTGGCACGGCAACGAGATGGACACGTACGCCGACGACCTCGCCTGCCTCATCGAGAGCCTCGGCCTGACCGGGGTCACCCTGGTCGGCCACTCCACCGGTGGCGGCGAGATCGTCCACTACGTCGGCCGCCACGGCACCGACCGGGTGGCCCGGCTCGTCCTCGTCGGCGCCGTACCGCCACTGATGCTGCGGACCGACGACAACCCCGAGGGCCTGCCGATCGAGGTCTTCGACGGGATCCGGGCCGGTGAGCGCTCCGACCGCTCGCAGCTCTACCGCGACCTGGCCGACGGGCCGTTCTTCGGCCACAACCGCAACGGCGACGTCGCCCAGGGCCTCCGGGACGCGTTCTGGCTCCAGAGCATGGCGTGCGGGCACCGCGGCGCCTACGAGTGCATCGCCGCCTTCTCGGCGACCGACTTCCGCCCGGACCTCGCCAGGATCGACGTCCCGACCCTGGTCATCCACGGCGATGACGACCAGATCGTCCCGTTCGAGGTCGGCGGCAAGCGCTCGGCCGAGCTCATCGACGGCGCCGTCCTGAAGGTCTACGAGGGCGGGGCCCACGCCCTGCCCGACACCGACCGCGAACGCCTGCACGCCGACCTGCTCGAGTTCCTCAACAGCTGATCCCACCGACAACCAGGAGCATCACCATGACCGCAGAACCTTTTGCTGGCACCCCCGACACGATCGTCCTCGTCCACGGCCTCTGGATGACCCCGCGCAGCTGGGAGGGTTGGGTGGCGCACTACGAGGCGAAGGGCTACAACGTCCTCACCCCGGCGTACCCCGGCTTCGAGATCGAGGTCGAGGCCCTCCGCGAAAACCCCGACGTCATCGCCAACCAGACCGTGCCCGGGATCATCGACCACATCACCGAGATGATCAGCGGGCTCGACCAGCCGCCGATCATCATGGGCCACTCGTTCGGCGGCACGATCACCCAGCTGCTGCTCGACCGAGGCCTCGGGTGCTCCGGCGTGGTGATCGACTCGGCGCCGACCGAGGGCGTGCGGGTCAACCCGGTGTCGCAGGCCAGGTCGCTCTTCCCGGTGCTCAAGAACCCGGCCAACCGGCACCGTGCCGCCGGCTTCACGCCGGAGGAGTTCCACTACGCCTTCACCAACACGCTGAGCAAGGAGGAGTCGGACAAGGTCTACGACCGCTACCACATCGCGGCGCCCGGCTCCTTCGTGTGGGAGTTCGGCCTGTTCGCGAACTTCAAGCCCGGCAAGCAGGACACCTGGGTCAACTACGGCAACGACGACCGCGCGCCGCTGCTCTTCATCGCCGGCGGCTCGGACCACATCATGCCGCCGTCGGTGAACAAGTCGAACTACAAGCACTGGAAGAAGAAGTCGAAGGCGCTGACCGAGTTCCACGAGTTCCCCGGGCGCTCGCACTGGACGTGCGCGGAGCCGGGCTGGGAAGAGATCGCCGACACCGCGCTTTCCTGGGCCGTCGTGCACGCC
>Ga0164307_10001466_pt1 | contig 10684 bp, 12 predicted proteins | sample Whisoiple_243_MG_FD_110214 | JGI IMG/M metagenome (GOLD analysis project Ga0164307, IMG submission 110214) | Soil microbial communities amended with fresh organic matter from upstate New York, USA - Whitman soil sample_243_MG | ecosystem: Environmental > Terrestrial > Soil > Unclassified >...
ATGGGGGCCGGACAGCCCGGAACTGGTGTCCGAGAGGTGCGAACCCCCTGCACGCATCTCTCGGACACCTTTCTGGTTCCCGGGTCGGTGGCCTCAGTGGTCGCGCAGCGCGTCGACCAGCTGCGACTTGGTCATCGACGAGCGGCCTCGGATGCCGATCTCGCGCGCCCGGGTCATCAGGTCGGCCTTGGTCCAGTCGTCGTAGTCGCCGGAGCGGCCTCCCTTGCGACCCACGGCCGAGCGCGAGGTGTTCGCGGCGGCGTTCGCGATGCGGGCGGCCTTCTCCTTGCTGGCGCCGTCGTCGCGCAGCGCCTCGTAGAGCTCGGGGTCCTTCACCGATGGTCCGGGTGATGTACGTGCGGGCATCGCTGCCTCCTTCTCACGGGCGTGTGCCACGAGTACTACCCGGTTCGGCCGCTGGGCACACACGCTCGTGGGTGAAGAGGCCCTGATGCCACGGAATCCGTAGTTCCGACCGCATTGGGGTGCGGATAGGATCGGCCCATGATCGAGCAGAAGCGGATTCTCGCGACCTCCATCCCCGGCCCGGCCTCGCAGGCCCTGCAGGCACGCAAGACGGCCGCGGTCGCCGCGGGCGTGAGCACCGGCCTGCCGGTCTACGTCACCGAGGGGGCCGGCGGCATCGTGCGCGACGCCGACGGCAACCAGCTGATCGACTTCGGCTCGGGGATCGCCGTGACCACGGTCGGCAACGGCAACCAGCGGGTCATCGACGCGGTCACCGAGCAGATCGCCGCCTTCACCCACACCTGTTTCATGGTCACGCCGTACGACAAGTACGTGCAGGTCTGCGAGAAGCTCAACGCGCTGACGCCCGGCGACCACGAGAAGCGCTCGGCCCTGTTCAACTCCGGCGCCGAGGCCGTGGAGAACGCGGTGAAGATCGCCCGCCACGCCACCGGGCGCCCGGCCATCGTCGCCTTCGACCACGGCTACCACGGCCGCACCAACCTCACGATGGGGCTGACCGCCAAGAACATGCCCTACAAGCACCGCTTCGGGCCGTTCGCGGGCGAGCTCTACCGCGTGCCGATGGCCTACCCCTACCGCTGGCCCGGCGGCGCGGAGCACTGCGCCGAGGAGGCCCTGCGCACGGTCACCGACCAGATCCACGCCCAGGTCGGCGAGGACAACACCGCCGCCGTCATCATCGAGCCGATCCAGGGCGAGGGCGGGTTCATCGTGCCGCCCGAGGGCTTCCTGCCCGGCCTGGCCGACTGGTGCCGCGAGCACGGCATCCTGCTCATCGCCGACGAGGTGCAGAGCGGCTTCTGCCGCACCGGCGACTGGTTCGCCTGTGACCACGAGGGCGTGGTCCCCGACCTGATCACCGCCGCCAAGGGCATCGCGGGCGGCATGCCGCTCGCCGCCGTCACCGGTCGCGCCGACCTGATGGATGCCGTGCACGCCGGCGGTCTCGGCGGCACCTACGGCGGCAACCCCGTCGCGTGCGCCGCGGCGCTCGCGGCGATCGAGACGATGGAGGAGGAGGACCTCGCCCGGCGCGCCCGCGAGATCGGCGACATCCTCACCGACCGGCTCGGCCGCCTCGCCGAGAAGTACGAGGAGGTGGGCGAGGTCCGCGGCCGTGGCGCGATGATGGCCATGGAGCTGGTCACCGACCCCGACACCAAGGAGCCGGCCGCGGCCCTGACCTCCGCGGTCAACAAGGGCTGCCACGAGCGCGGGCTGATCACCCTCACCTGCGGCACCTACGGCAACGTCTTCCGCTTCCTCCCGCCCCTGTCGATCTCCGACGACCTGCTCCACGAGGGCATGGACGTGCTCGAGGAGTCCTTCACCGCTGCCGTCGGCTGACGGTGGCCCTCCTGCTCCCACCGGCGTTCGACCTCACCGGCCGTACGGCGCTGGTCACCGGCGCGGGCTCCCCGACCGGCATCGGGATGGCGTCGGCCCGCCTCCTCGCGGCGTGCGGGGCGCGGGTCGTGGTCACCGCGACGACCGACCGGGTGCACGACCGGGTGGCCGAGCTGACGGTTGCCGGGCACGCGGCGGCGGGTGTCGTCGCCGACCTCACCACCCCCCAGGGTGCCGACACGGTCGTCGCGGCCGCGCTCGACCTTGGCGACGGCCTCGACGTGCTCGTCAACAACGCCGGGATGGTCGCCACGGCGACGGGCGGCGACTACCTCGAGGGCGACCTGCTGGGCACCCCACCCGAGCGCTGGACGGCATCCCTCGCCCGCAACCTGGACACCGCCTACCTCACGACGCGCGCGGCGCTGCCGCACCTGCGGGCCGGCGGGCACGGTCGGGTCGTCATGGTCACCTCGGTGACGGGTGCCGCCATGGCGATGCGCGGTGAGGTCGCGTACGCCGCGGCGAAGGCCGGGCTGGTCGGCCTGACCCGGGCGCTCGCGGTCGACGAGGCGCGCCACGGACTGACCGTCAACGCGGTGGCGCCGGGGTGGATCTCGACGGGGTCGCAGACCGCCGCCGAGGCGCGCGAGGGGCTGACCACCCCGGTCGGTCGCTCCGGGACCGCCGAGGAGGTCGCCGCCGCGGTGCTGTTCCTCGCGAGCCCCGGGGCGTCGTACGTCACCGGTCAGGTGGTCGTCGTCGACGGTGGCAACGCGGTCGCCGAGGAGCGCGCCACCCGCTGACCTTCGGGAGGGCAGTGGCGGGAGTGGGGGAACGGACGTGCCGTGCGAGCCGTCGCACCATCCATGGACGGCGATCGCACGGCGGCGGACGGCACGAGCAGGGTGGGCTCCGCCACGGGGCTGGCGGTCGGGGTGGGGGCCGTCGCCCTCCTGGTCTCGTTCCTCGCGGTCAACCTCGTCCTGGTCAACCTGGAGGGGCCGTTCGGCGAGCACGCCGGCCTGGGGATGCTCGCGAGCCTGGCGGCGGCCGCCACCGCCGGAGCCCTGGTCGCGCTGGCCACGTTCGCTGTGGCCCGTCGCTCCACGTGGGGCCTCGTGCTGTTGGTGGGCGGCCTGGCGGCGCTCGCCGTCGTGGCCTTCCCCACCCGGGTCGACAGCCACGAGAGCTTCGTCGAGCGAGCCAACGAGCGGTCGTCGTGCCTGGGGGCCACCTTCAGCCACTACCCGCCGGGCACCTCGGACGCCGCCTCCGACGTCTACTGCGTGGGGCTCGAGCGACCGCTGCCCGCGGGCTGACGGACGGCTGACCGTCGGCCGGCGAGACCGCCCGGGCTCCTAGACTCGGGCGGTGACCCGTCCCGTGCTGCGCCAGGTGCACAACATCGGGCGTCGTCGCGCCTGGGTCATCTGGCTGGTGGGGCTGTCGGTCTACGTCCTCGCCGTCTTCCACCGCACCTCGCTCGGCGTGGCCGGCCTGCTGGCCGCCGAGCGGTTCCACATCAGCGCCGCGCAGCTGGCGACCTTCACCGTGGTGCAGCTGTCCGTCTACGCGGCGATGCAGATCCCGGTCGGCGTGCTGCTGGACCGGTTCGGCTCCAAGCGGCTGATGTTCACCGGTCTGACGTTGATGACGGTGGGGCAGTTCTGGTTCGCGTTCGCCGGGTCGTTCCCAGTCGGGATCGCCGCGCGCATCCTCCTGGGGGCGGGCGACGCGATGATCTTCACCTCGCTGCTGCGTCTGGTCGCGGTCTGGTTCCGGGTCAAGCAGGCGCCGTTCGTGACCCAGCTGACCGGCATGGTCGGGCAGGTCGGCGCCATCGTCGCGGCGGGCCCTCTGGCGGCCGCGCTCGCGACGTGGGGCTGGACGAAGTCGTTCGCGACGGCCGCGAGCGTGGGCGTCGTGCTGGGCGTGGTCATGCTGTTCCTCGTCAAGGACTCGCCCTACCGTGGCGAGGCAGTCGAGCGGATCAAGGTTCGGGCCCTCGCCCGCACCCTCGGCGAGGTCTGGGGCAACCCCGGGACCCAGCTCGGGCTCTGGGTCCACTTCACGGCGCAGTTCGGCGCGACCGTCTTCACCATGCTGTGGGGCTACCCGTTCCTCGTCAGCGGGGAGGGCCTCTCACCGAAGGCCGCCTCCTGGCTGCTCATCATCATGACGCTGACCGCGATGGCCGCCGGGCCGCTGGTCGCAGCCTTCACCGCCCGGGTGCCCTACCGGCGCTCGCAGCTGGTGCTCGGCATCGTGCTGGCGATCGTCGCGGTGTGGGGGGTGACCCTGCTCTGGCCGGGGCCTGCGCCGTTGTGGCTGCTCGTGCTGCTCGTCGTCGTCACGGCGATGGGTGGCCCGGGGTCGATGGTCGGCTTCGACCTGGCCCGCACCTTCCACCCGGCGGACCGGCTGGGGCGCGCGACCGGGGTGGTCAACATCGGCGGCTTCACGGCATCCCTGGTCACCATCGCGCTCATCGGCGTGGTGCTCGACCAGCTGGCGCCCGGGGGGCAGCAGGACTACACGCTCGACGACTTCCGCATCGCGATGTCGGTGCAGTTCGTCTTCTGGGGAATCGGCATCGTGCAGCTGGTGCGCTACCGGCGCAAGAGCCTGCGGCACATCGAGTCGGTGAACCCCGAGGCGCTCGACGCCCTGCGCCGCGGTGACACCCTGCTGCCCGGCATCTCCCGCGACCTCGACCCCTGACCGACCGCGCCCCCCTCTGCCCTCGTCCGCTCGTCGTTCGCGGAGTCAGGAGCACTTCGCCAAGTCAGGGGCGTACACGGCCCTGACCCCGCGAGATCCTCATGAGCCCGCGAAGTGCTCCTGACTCCGCGAGAGGCGCGGGTTCATCGGACGTTCTCGGGGATGCCGCGTGTCGGTCACCGAGGTGGTCGGTCCCCGCGCCGAGAATCGTCCGTGACCGGGCCAGGTATGAGTTGGCCCGGTCTTTACACGTCCGGGGCTCAGCCGCCGACGGTGAAGTTCGACGACGGGTTCGCGCAGTAGGCGAACGGCCCGCCGGTGGGTGCGTGGTACTGGAACAGCGAGGAGTCCACCCGCAGCAGCAGCAGCTCGCCCTCGACCAGCGACTGGGTGTAGCTCATCCCCTTCTTCGGGCAGCCCATCGACCCGTCGTTGAAGGTCACCGGGCTCCACGCCGCGATGACCACCTCGGCCGGGTCGGCCTTCGCCCGTTCGGCGGTGTCCGCGATCGCCGCGGCCACGGCCGGGCGGGTGCGCAGGTCGTCGGGCAGGGTGGCGCTGCCACCCGACAGGGAGGGGGATGCCGTGCCGCCAGGGCTCGTGGCCGTCGCGGCCGGGGTCGTGGGAGTAGGGGAGCCCGGGGTCGGGCTCGCCGGGTCTTCGTCGCTGGAGAAGGCACAGGCGCTCGTCGCCAGCAGGGCGACGGTGAGCGCGACGGCGAGGTGGTGGGGCGTGCGCATCGGGACTCCTGGTCGTCGGGGTGTGCAGTATCTCGACGAGTGTCCCCCCGATGGCGTTCCCACGGGGTGCGGCACCGCCCAGGCGTCAGCGGAACACGTGCCGGCTGATGACCAGTCGCTGGATCTGGTTGGTGCCCTCGAAGATCTGGGTCACCTTCGCCTCGCGCATGTACCGCTCGGCCGGGAAGTCCTGGGTGTACCCGGCGCCGCCGAGCACCTGCACGGCATCGGTCGTGACCCGCATCGCGGCATCCGTGGCGATGAGCTTGGCGACGGCGGCCTCCTTCGAGAAGGCCCGGCCGGCGTCCTTCAGGCGGGCCGCGTGCAGGTAGGTCGCCCGGGCGCTCGTGACGGCGGCCTCCATGTCGGCGACGAGGAACGCCAGGCCCTGGTTGGCCGAGATCGGCCGGCCGAACTGCTGGCGCTCCTTGGCGTACGACGTGGCGAGGTCGAGCGCGGACTGCGCCAGACCGGTTGCGGCAGCAGCGATGCCGAGCCGACCGGCATCCAGCGCCGAGAGCGCGATGGCCATGCCCTCGCCCTCCGCACCGACCCGGCGGGAGGCGTCGACGGGCACGTCGTCGTACATCACCTCGCGCACGGTGTCGCAGTGCAGCCCCATCTTCCGCTCGGGGGTGCCGAACGACAGCCCGCTCGCGTCGGCCGGCACGACGAAGCAGGACAGCCCGCGGCCGCCGTCGTCGGAGGTGCGCGCGAAGGTCGTGTAGTAGTCGGCGTGGCCGGCGTGGCTGATCCACGCCTTGCGGCCGCGCAGCCGGTAGGCCGTGGGCTCGCCGTCGCTGCCCCCCTCACCGACGGCACGGGTCGTCATCGAGCCGACGTCGGAGCCGGCGAGCGGCTCGGACAGGCAGTACGCGCCGAGCTGGTCGCCGGAGAGCATGCCGGGCAGGAGCGCCGCCCGCTGCTCAGGCGTGCCGAAGGTCGTGACCGGGTACGCGGTCAGCGAGTGCACGGAGACCCCCACCGCCACGCTCATCCACGCCGAGGCGATCTCCTCGACGACCTGGAGGTACACCTCGTAGGGCTGCCCGTAGCCGCCGAACTCCTCGGGGTGGGGCAGCGAGAGCAGGCCGGCCGCCCCCAGGGTGCGGAACACCTCGGTGGGGAAGGACTCGTCGGTCGCGGCGGCGCGCTCGGCGTCGTCGACCTTGGGGCGCAGCTCCTTGTCGCAGATCTCGCGGGTCAGGTCGATGAGGTCCTGGCCCTCTTCGGTCGGCATCAGCCTCGTCGCTGGCATGGTGGCGAGCGTACCGAGCGGGTCGGGCCTGCGACGAACCCGGACCGGGCGCATCCGGCCCAGCGTGTGGTCGTAGTACCAAAGGACGCACGGCCGTGCCATGTGGACACTGTCCACCGACCACGCGTCGTCCCTAACTTCTTGTTATGGCACGCGAGTGGACCACGGGAAGCACGGTCGCCCTCGAGCCACCGCGACCGGTGCGGTTCGAGCAGCGTCGCGGCTCGTCCGTGGTCGTCAAGAGCTACCCGGGCACCGACGGCGCAGCCGTCCACCAGGCGATGGCCAACCTGTGGGCCTCCCCGTTGGGCCGCGATCGCGTTGGGGCTCCGGGGATGCCGGAGCCGCTCGGCTTCGACGGCCGCTCGGGCGAGCTCGCGACGTCCTGGGTGCCGGGGACACGCCTCGGTGAGCGAGGCCGTGTCGGCGGGGGCGTGTCTCGCGCCGTGGAGGTCGGAATCCTGCTAGCCGACCTCCACGGCAGCGGCGTCGTGGTCGGGCGGGTGCGTGACCGGCAGGCCATCGCCCGGTCGGTGGCACGAAAGGTCGCCGACCTCGCCACCGACCCCACCACGTCGAGCGTGGTCCTCGACGCGTTCCTCGAGGCGTCCCTCGCCGTCGACCGGGCCTGGGCGGAGGACGACACGGCGCGGCGCCACGTGCTCAGCCACGGCGACCTGTCCCCACACCACGTCGTCGTCAGCGCCTCGGGGCTGGTCCTCATCGACTTCGACCGGCTCCAGCTGGCCGAGCCCGAGCGGGACCTCGCCTCGTGGGCCGCGTGGATGTGGGTCACCGGGGGCGCGCGCGGCGAGCTGGACACGACGGCCCTGCTCGGTGACCTCGTCTGCGGCTATGCCGCGAGGGCGCGCCGGGCGCCGGCGGACCGGGCGGCGCTCGAGGTCCACCTCGCGGCGAACCTGGTTCGGATCGTCCACGGCTGGCCGGCGCTGCGCCACGACACACCGACCCTGCTGCGCGTGCTGCGACGGGCGACCGCGTTGGCCGACCGACACCCGACCCGTCGCGTCGACCTGGCGAGCTAGCCGGCCCGGCGCTCAGCCCTCGGGCAGCGCCTGGTGGACCGGCTCGCCCTCCGGGTCGCGGAAGTGCTCGAGTCGGGGGCGCTTGGCACTGACCGTGTCGCCGGACGAGCGGCCCTGCATGCGGCGCTGCACCCACGGCCCGGCGTGCGTGCGCGCCCACGCCGCGTGACCACGAAGCTCGGCGCCACGGGTGGCCCGGTCGGCCGGGGGCAGCGGCGTGGTCCAGTCGGCCAGGTCGGTGCGGTGGCCCAGGGCGGTGAGCGCGGCGAGCGCCACCCGGCGGTGCCCCTCACTGGTGAGGTGGATGCGGTCCTCGGCCCACATCCGCCAGTCACGCAGGGCCGCCATCCCCCACAGGTTGAGCACGAAGCAGCCGTGCCGCTGGGCGATCGTGAACAGGTTCGCGGTGTGCACGGCGTGCCGGCCGCGCAGCGCCTTGAACAGGCCGGCGTCGCGGGTGTCGGTGGGTGTCGCCAGCAGCACGTCGACGCCGTTGTGCCGCAGCCGCACCACGGCCTCCTCGAGCCGCGCAGCCAGCCCGTCGAGGTCGACCTGGGGGCGGAGCAGGTCGTTGCCGCCGCCCACCATCGACACCAGGTCGGGCTGCATGCCCAGGGCGGAGTCGAGCTGCGGCCCGATCACGTCGCCGAGCTTGCGGCCGCGCACGGCGAGGTTGGCGTAGCCGAAGGGCAGGTGCTCCTGCTCGGCGAGAGCGTCGAGGTGGTGGGCCAGCCGGTCGGCCCAGCCGACGTAGCCGTCCGGGCGGGTGGGGTCCGGGTCGGACATCCCCTCGGTGAACGAGTCGCCGATCGCGACGTACCGGGTCCAGACCCGGCGGGATGCGGCGGTGGGTGTCACGGGATCCTCCAGTCGACGGGGTCCGCGCCCTGGCCGACCAGCAGCTCGTTGGCGCGGCTGAACGGCCGTGACCCGAAGAAGCCGGCGTGCGCGGACAGGGGGCTCGGGTGCGGCGACTCGATGCAGGCGACCCCGGGCAGGTGGGGGACCAGCCCACGCGCGTCGCGCCCCCACAGGATGGCGACGAGCGGGCCGCCGCGCTCGACGAGGGCCGCGATGGCGCGGGCGGTCACGTGCTCCCAGCCCCGACCACGGTGGCTGGCCGGTTTTCCCGGGGTCACGGTGAGCACCCGGTTGAGCAGCAGCACGCCCTGGTCGGCCCACGGGGTCAGGTCACCGGTGCTGGGTGTGGGCACGCCGAGGTCGGTCTCGAGCTCGCGGTAGATGTTGGCCAGGCTCCTGGGCACCGGCCGCACGTCGGGCGCCACCGAGAACGACAGGCCCACGGCGTGCCCGGGCGTCGGGTAGGGGTCCTGGCCCACGATCAGCACGCGCACGGCATCCAGCGGCCGCTCGAAGGCGCGCAGCACGTGGGCGCCGCCGGGCAGGTAGCCGCGGCCGGCGGCGACCTCGGCGCGCAGGAACTCACCGAGCTGGGTCACGACCGGTTCGACGGGTGCCAGGGCCTGCGCCCACGACGGGTGCACGAGCTCCCCGAGGGGTCGCGCAGGGGTCGTGGCGTTCATCGCCCCCACGGTATCTCCCGACGTCGGGGATGCCGTCAGCGGAAGATGGCCGCCACGTCGTCGATGCGGGTGGGCACCAGTCGGAACCAGGCCCAGGTGCCGCGCTTCTCGCGCTCGAGCAGCCCGGCCTCGACGAGCACCTTGAGGTGGTGCGAGACCGTGGGCTGGGCCAGCCCGACCAGGTCGGTCAGGTCGCAGACGCAGGCCTCGCCGGCATCCGTCGCACGGATGGCGCTGAGCAGCTGCAGGCGCACGGGGTCGGCCACCGCCTTGAGCAGGGTCGCGCTCGCCTGTGCGGCCTCCCGGCTCAGCCCGCCGTCGACGCCGATCCCGCAGCAGGCCGTGGTGGCCAGGGGAAGGGGGGACGACGGCATGGCGGGCTCCTCGACTATATATTGACGAACATCGATGTCATGTGGTGTGCTGGCGGAACACATCGATGATAGTCGATATTTCAGGAGGTTGACGTGACCATCCAGACCGCCCCCACTCCCGCCGCCGCTCCCGCGACCACCGGCCGGGTGCAGCTCGCCCTCAACGTGAGCGACCTCGAGGCGTCGGTGGCCTTCTACTCGGCGATGTTCGGGGTCGAGCCGCACAAGCGCCGCCCTGGCTACGCCAACTTCGCGATCAGCGAGCCGCCCCTCAAGCTCGTGCTGATCGAGACGAGCGAGGACACCCGGGGCACGGGGACGGCCGGCGCGCTCAACCACCTCGGTGTCGAGGTCGCCTCGACCGACGACGTCGCCGCGGCCCGCGAGCGCTTCACCGCGGCGGGGCTGGCCGCGTTCGACGAGAACGACACGACCTGCTGCTACGCCCTGCAGGACAAGGTCTGGGTGCACGACCCGGCCGGCGCGCCGTGGGAGGTCTACACCGTCAAGGACGAGAACCCGGCCGACGCACGGCCCGCCACGGCGAGCCTCGAGATCCTCGGTGACGGCGCGTGCTGTGGTTCGACCGCGGCGTCATCCGCCGGGGCGTCCGACGCCACCCAGCCGCAGGCGCAGGTCTGCTGCTCGTGACCGCCTCTCCCACCACCCCCGGCACGGCGCACGCGCCGCCGGAGCGCGTCGCCGCCCGACTCTCGACCCTCGACCGGTTCCTGCCGGTGTGGATCGCCCTGGCCATGGTGGCCGGCCTCGTGCTGGGCCGGCTCGTGCCCGGGTTCGGCGGTGGGATGTCGGCGGTCGAGGTGCGCGGCGTCTCGCTGCCGATCGCCCTCGGCCTGCTGGTGATGATGTACCCGGTGCTCGCCAAGGTGCGCTACGACCGGCTCGACACGGTCACCGGCGACCGCCGCATGCTCACCTCGAGCCTGGTGCTCAACTGGGTCGTCGGGCCGGCGCTGATGTTCACCCTCGCGTGGCTGTTCCTCTACGACCTGCCCGAGTACCGAACCGGGCTGATCATCGTGGGCCTGGCGCGCTGCATCGCGATGGTGATCATCTGGAACGACCTGGCCTGCGGCGACCGTGAGGCCGCGGCCGTGCTCGTGGCCCTCAACTCGGTCTTCCAGGTCGTCGCGTTCGG
>Ga0164307_10001470_pt1 | contig 10670 bp, 5 predicted proteins | sample Whisoiple_243_MG_FD_110214 | JGI IMG/M metagenome (GOLD analysis project Ga0164307, IMG submission 110214) | Soil microbial communities amended with fresh organic matter from upstate New York, USA - Whitman soil sample_243_MG | ecosystem: Environmental > Terrestrial > Soil > Unclassified >...
CCGGCGCGGTTGTACCAGGACCGGTCGAAGAGCACGATCTCTCCGGCCGCGGGCAGGTGGGCGATGTAGCGCTGGAAGTACCACTGTGTCTTCTCGCGATCGGTCGGCGCCGGGAGGGCCGCGATCCGGGCGACGCGAGGGCTGAGGTACTCGGTGATCCGCTTGATCGCCGATCCCTTGCCGGCGGCATCGCGCCCCTCGAAGACGACGACGACCCGCTGACCCGTCGAACGCACCCACTCCTGGAACGCGACGAGCTCGGCCTGCAGCCGACGGACCTCGGTCTCGTAGACGTCGAGGTCCATCCTCGGGGATCGTTTTGCGCCGCGCTTGGCCATGGGGTCATCCTTGCACCGAGGGACGACGCCCGTGGGAGCCGTCCCCACCACCACGCACGACGTCGCGACACGAGTAGGAACCGATGCCCCAGTCCACGCAGGTCACGCCCGACGAGGGCTCGATCACGATGTTCACGACCACGTGGTGCGGCTACTGCACACGCCTCAAGGGCCAGCTGACCCGCGAGGGCGTGCCGTTCACCGAGATCGACCTCGAGGCCAATCCCGAGCACGTCGACTTCGTCGAGCACGTCAACGGCGGCAACCGCACGGTCCCGACCGTCGTCTTCCCCGACGGCTCGGCCGCGACGAACCCCTCGCTCGCCGAGGTCCGTTCGCGCCTCGCGGGCTGACGGGTACAACCCACCGGGCTCAGAAGCTCGTCCGCGTGCCCGGCTCGACGACGGACTCGACCGTCTGGCCGAGCCAGTGCTCGATGATCCGCTTGGCGATCGAGATGCCGCTCGGCGTGCGGATCGAGCCGTCGCGGAGCAGGTCGCGGTACTCCTCACGGCTCACCCAGCGCGCCTCGGCCATCTCGACGGGGTCGATCGTCAGCTCGGTCTCGCGCGTCGTCGCCTGGAAACCGATCATCACCGACGAGGGGAACGGCCATGGCTGGTTGCCGAGGTAGTGCGCCGCCTCGACGGAGATGCCGACCTCCTCGGCGACCTCGCGGGCGACCGCGGACTCGAACGACTCCCCCGGCTCGACGAAGCCGGCGAGCACTGAGAAACGCCCCTCCGGCCAGTGCGCCCCCCGCCCCAGCAGCAGCCGGTCGTCGGGGTCGACGACCGACATGATGACCGCCGGGTCGGTGCGCGGGTAGTGCTCGCTGCCCTCGCGCTCGCAGCGCCGCACCCAGCCACCCTGGCGGGGATGGGTCGGGGCGCCACAGCGAGGGCAGAAGCGGTGCGTCGCGTGCCAGTTGGCCAGTGCCAGCGCGGTCGTGAAGACGCCTGCGTCGCGGGGTGCGAGCGCCTCGCCCGCCTGACGCAGCGTGAGCCAGCCTTCCGGCGGCCGGTCCTCGTCGGCCGCGCTCCCGTCGTCCGTCGAGACGACGCCCACGTATGCCGTCCCGTCGCCGTCGCGGCCGAGGTGCAGTCCGAGCCGGGCGTGGTCCTCGGGCTCGGGGGCGCGCAGGACGAGCGTCAGACCGTCGTCACCGGCCGCCTCTGCGCCGTCTGGAGCCGACACCTGCATGCGGTCACCCCGGACCTCGGCGACCCGGGTCTGCGGGTCGTCGAGCAGCTCGGTGAGGACCTCGGGCCGCCGACGCTCGAGCGCCACCCGGTCCAGTGAGCTGCGCGAGAGCGCGAGGTCGGCCAGGGTCTCGTCGGTCACTGCCACGCGACCCACCCTAGGGCGGCGAGCCGGCACCGGCGCACCGGTGTCGAGCCTGCACCGAACCGACCCGGCGCGGGCGTCGCCTCCCACGCTCGGCGCGCTGCTCGACCTACGGTGGACACGTGACGCGCAGCCCGCTCTTCCTCGCCGCCCTGGCGAGCTCGGCCGTGCCGGGCCTCGACCCGGTGACGGTGGAGGGTGTCCCGGGCCGTCCCGGCGACCTCTTCGAGATCGCCTACGTCCAGGACAGCCAGGACCGCCGCTGGGTCGTCAAGGCGCCGTGCACGTCGGCGGCCGGCGCGATGCTCGACGACATCTCCGCCCTGTCTGGCCTGCTCGGGCGCCGGCTCGACGTGGCCATGCCGATGGTCCGCGGCCTCGCCCAGGTGCCGGAGGGCCGAGCGGCCGTCTACCTGCGCGTGCCCGGTCGACCCCTCGACTTCGCGGGGCTCCGTCCTGGCCCGTTGACGGCCGAGGTGGGTCGCACCCTCGCGCACATCCACAACGTCGAGCACCTGCTCTACGAGGAGGCCGGGCGACCCTCGTACGACGCCGAGGCGTACCGCCGCCGCCAGCTCTCCGAGCTCGACCGGGCCGCGGCGACGGGGCACGTGCCCACCGGGCTCCTCACGCGGTGGGAGCACGCGCTCGAGGACGTCTCGCTGTGGCGCTTCGCGCCGAGCACGGTCCACGGCACCTTCACCGGCGAGAACGTCCTCGCGTCGTTCGACGACGACGACGACTCGTCGAGCGGTCACGTGCGTGGCGTCCTGGCCTGGGAGGCCAGCCGCATCGGCGACCCGGCGGACGACTTCGCCGAGCTCGCCAGTCTCGCGCCGGCCGAGACGCTCGATGCCGTGCTCGAGGCCTACGCCGAGTCGCGCATCGAGCGACCTGACGTGCACCTCGTGCGCCGGGCCCGGCTCGCGGCCGAGATGGCGCCGCTGCGGACCCTGCTCCAGGCCCTCGCCTCGGGCCAGCTCGACGTCGTCGAGCGCACCGCCGACGAGCTGCGCGCCCTCGACGGCCAGGTCGAGGACGACGACCGTCGTCACGCGCAGGAGGACGCCGAGCGCAGCGAGCGCACCCGACAGGCGCGAGAGCGCGCCGCAGCGGTCCTCGACCCCGACGACCCCGAGCGGCCCGAGCCCGAGTGGGACGCGACCCAGCCGCACGTGCCCTTCCCGATGCTCGGCGCGACCCAGGCGATCTCGATGACCTCGCTGCTCGACGAGCCGGAGGCCCCCGATGACTGGACCGCCGGGGACGCCGAGGCGCCCACGACGTCGCCGGAGACGGCCGATGCGGCACCGGGTGACGCCGTCGCCGCCGACGACATGCCAGCGGTCCCCGACGGGACGGCCGAGCCGGACCGGTCACCGTGGCACGACGAGACCGTCGAGGAGTCCCAGCCCGTGCCGCTCACGGCCGCGGACGCCGACGCCTCCACCTTCGAGATCGACGAGGTCGAGGCCCTGCCCGAGGACGCCGACGGCGTGCTCGACCTCCACGAGGGCGCCTCCGACTTCGTGCCGGTCGAGCACCGTCCCGAGCACCCCGCGCACGACGCGCGCAGCTGACGGGCCCAGGCCGCGTCGTCGAGTGGCCCCGAGACCCCACCCGTCACTCCCGTCGAGTGGCCCCGGCACCCCACCGGTCCCACACGGACGGACCGGATCGGTGTGACGGGGCGGCCACTCGAGTGGGACGGGGCGCTCACTCGAGTGAGCTAGTCGGGGAGGGTGCGGAGCAGGTCGACGAGGGCGCCCTCGCCCGGCAGGTCGGGACGCACCGTGACACCTTCGCCCGCGTAGTAGAACGCCGCGTCGACGAGCGACGGGTCGACGCCGCGCAGCCGGGCGAAGGCGACGGCATACGCCGCGAGCTGGAGCGCGCGGACGGTCGCGTCGCGCCCGGTCGGCCTGGCGCCCGTCTTCCAGTCGACGACCGTCCAACCGCCGTCGTCGCGAGGGAAGACGGCGTCGACCCGGCCGCGGACGGCGATCCCGTCGATGACCGTCTCGATCGACATCTCGATCTCCTCGGGGATGCGGTCGGCCCACTCGCTGGCGAGGAAGCGCTCCTTCATCCCGTCCAGGTCGCCGTCGTCGGCTGCCCCCTCGTCGGCGCTGCCTGGGAGGTCGAGCAGGTCGACGAACGCGGCGCGCGCGTAGTGCTCCTCGATCCACGCGTGGAAGGCCGTGCCCTGCCGCGCGGCGACGGCCGGCGGGCTCGGCATCGGACGCCGGAGGGACATCGCGAACGCCTCCGCGTCCCGGGCCAGCGAGACGACCGCGGACGCCGAGAGGTGGCGCGGGACGTCGACGACGGACTCATCACGAGACCGCCGGGCCGCCTGCTCGGCGAGCAGGATGCGAAGGTCGTCGACGCGCGGATCCCCTTGCGGCACAGTGGGACCCGCGTCCACGAGGGCGGCGATCCGTCGGTGCGCGTCGAGCAGGCCGGCGCGCCTCGCCCCCATCGGGTCATGCGGCCACAGCTGTGAGATCGGGACGGCCAGGTGCGGGTTGGTCGGTGCCGACGCCTTGCCCTTGTCGTCGACGACCGGCTCGGGGTCCGGCGCCCAGGCGGTGCGCACGACGGATCCGGGCAGGGTCTCCTCGACCTCGGTGATGAAGCGTGACGGCACCGACAGCGTCTTCTTCGCCGAGCCCCACAGGTGGGTCGTCAGGAGCATCGCGGACCGTGCGCGCGTCAGCGCGACGTAGGCGAGGCGCCGCTCCTCGGCCACGGCATGACGCCCACCGTCGAGCACGAACACGTCGATGGCGGCGCTCAGCGCCTTGCGGTCGGGCACCCCGCGCCAGTCGAGGTGCGGCAGGCCGGCTCGGTCGCCGCGCAGGTCGTAGGGCAGCGAGTCGAGCCCGATGAGCCAGCCCTTGTCCTTGACCTCCCCCGAGCAGGCGTATGCCGTGGGCTCGCTGTCGGCGACGGGCGCCACCGCGGTCGCGCCGTGCGCCGGGAAGACTCCCTCGACGAGGGTCGGGACCGCGACGACGTCCCACTCGAGCCCCTTGGCCGCGTGCACGGTCAGGACCTGGACGGCGTCGGCGTCGGACTCGGTGTGCCCGGCGTCGAGACCGCGCTCCTGGTCGCGGGCGGCATCGAGCCAGCTGAGGAAGCCGGACAGGGTGGGTCGATCGGCGGTCGTGGCATAGCGCGCCGCGACGTCGGCGAAGGCGTCGAGGTGCACGCGGGCGGTCGAGGCCGTGTGTTCGGGCCGCGAGAGCACCTCGATGTCGAGCCCGATCGCGACCTCGGCCTCGGCGACGAGGTCGACGAGGGGCAGCGCCGTGAGCCGACGGAGCCGCCGCACGACGTCGCCGAGCTCGTGCAGCCGGGCCAGTGCCTCGTCGCCGATGCGGGCGCCGTCGCGTCCGGTCCACCCGGCGCGAGGCAGGTCGTCGAGGGCCTCGACGAGCGTGGCGGTGTCGGCACTGTCGGCCGCGAGGTCAGAGCCCCGGCGGTCATCGGCTGATGCCGTGCCGCCACCGGCACCCGCCACCTCCGCCACGACGCCGTCCGCCGGAGCGCCGTCGCCCGTGGGTGTATGGCCTCCGGAGGGCCCGGCTCCCGGGCTCCCCTGCGCGGCGACTGCGCCGGGGCCGCCGGGCGCCGGCTGGTCGGGTGCGGTCGAGGTGGCGGCCCCGACGCGGGGCGTTCGCCGGTGCAGCTCACGCGCCCACGCCCACAGCCCGGCCAGGTCGGCCGCGCCGAGACGGACGACGGGCCCGGTCAACAGGCGCATCAGCTGGTCGCCGCGGCTGGGGTCCTGCACCACCCACAGAGCGGCGACGAGGTCGCTGACCTCGGGGGTGACGAGCAGGCCACCGAGGCCGACGACCTCGACGGGCAGCTGGTGGCGGCGCAGCGCCTCGAGGACGACGGGGAAGGTCGAGCGTCGCCGGCACAGCACGGCCGCGCTGCGGCCGGTGCGCCGGCCGCTCGGGCTGAACCAGTGCGCGGCGATCCAGGCCGCGAGGTGGTCGGCCTCCTCCTCGGCGGTCCCGAGCCGCGCCACCTCGATCGTGCCCACCCCGGCGCCTGGCCGAGGCCGCAGCGGCTGCACGTGCTCGGTCGCGAGCGGCGCGGCCACGGCGTTGGCCGCATCGAGGATGAGCGAGTCGTTGCGCCAGCTCGTCGACAGCGGCAGGACGTCGGCGGGGCCCTCGTCGCCGCCGAACTCGGACGGGAAGCGCAGCAGGGTGGTCGCGCTCGCGCCGCGCCAGCCGTAGATCGACTGGTTGGGGTCGCCGACGGCGGTCAGCGCCACCCCGGAGTGGTGGAAGAGCGAGCGGAGCAGCTCGAGCTGCGCCTCGGACGTGTCCTGGAACTCGTCGAGCAGCACGGCCCGGAACCGCTCGCGCTCGATCTCGCCGACGGCCGGCACCGAACGGGTGAGCCGGGCCGCGATGGCCATCTGGTCGGCGAAGTCGAGGGACTCGCGCTCGCGCTTGAGCGCGAGGAAGGCCTCGACGATCGGCAGGACCGTGCGGCGCTCGCGCAGGACGGCGACCGCGTCTCGCGCGGCGGTGAGCGACCCACGGCCCTCGCCGTCGGGCAGGGCGTCGAGGCGCGCGAGCACGGCGTCAAGATGGTCCATCACGTCGACGGGCGTGCGCACGTGCTCGGCCATCTCGCCGGCGAGCGCCATGACGGCCTGGATGACGGTCGCCTCGCTCTTGACGACGTCGTCCATCGGACCGTCCCAGCGCGACACCGCCTCGGCAGCCAGCTGCCACGCCCCGGCCTCGGTGAGGATGCGGAACTCCGGCTCGATGCCCACCCGGAGGGCGTGCTCGCGGACGAGCCGGCCGGCATACGCGTGGTAGGTGGAGACGGTGGGCGTGCCGCCGAGCACCTCGGCGCCCGTGCCGTCGTCGGCGGGCGGCGTCCAGATGCCGGCCCGCTCGAGGCCTCGCAGGCGCTTGGCGATGCGCTGGGAGAGCTCGGCCGCGGCCTTGCGCGTGAAGGTCAGGCCGAGCACCTGGTCAGGGTCGACGAGGCCGTTGGCGACGAGCCACACGACGCGCGCCGCCATCGTCTCGGTCTTGCCCGAGCCCGCGCCGGCGACGACGAGCAGCGGGCGGGCACCCGCCTCGATGACGGCGGCCTGCTCGGCCGTGGGCGGCGGCATCTCGAGCGCCGTCGCGATGTCGAACGCACTGTGCGCCACCGTCGTCGCGGGGCGCGCCTCGGTCGTCGTCACAGGGCGTCTCCCTCGGGCTGGACGGGGCACGACGACCGCACCGGGCAGGTCTCGCAGGCCTTGCCCTGCGCAGCCCGGAACTCGGCCGCCCCCATCCCCTCGGCGGTCTCCTGCACGAGCGTCCGTGCCCACGTCGGGTCGTCGCTGCTCGCGAGCGGTGGCTGTGGCAGCACGCTCGGCTTGAGCCCGGAGAGCCCTCCCTTGCCGATGAAGGCGAGCGCCGCCCCGGCACTGCGGTCTCCGAGCGCGGGGAACCCGCCTTCCTCGACGGCCACCTGGTAGGCCCCGAGCTGGCCGTGCTGGGCCAGCTCGGCCTTGGTCGGCTTGGACTTGCCGGTCTTGAGGTCGACGATGCGCAGGCGGCCCTCGGCGTCGCGCTCGATGCGGTCGACGCGCCCGGCCACGACGGCGCGCCCCACCTCGACCCGGAAGTCGGACTCGATCCCGACGCGCTCCCAGTCGCGCTCGGCGGCGGACCGGTAGGCCACGAACCGCGTCACCATGTCGTGCGCCTCCTGGTGGGTGCGGTCGGTGACCCAGCCGGGCTTGAGCCCGAGGCGTCCCCACCGTGCGTCGACCTCGTGCTTCAGCTCCTCGAGCGGCGCGTCGGGCAGCTCGGCGACGATGTCGTGGACGAAGGTGCCGACGGAGGCTGCGCCGAGGGACACGCCCTCGCCACCGACCGACGTGAGGAACCAGCGCAGCCCGCACTCGGCGAAGTAGGTGACCTTCGACGGCGACACGGGCACGGGCTCGTCGGGTCGGCGCACGGGACGCTCGCTCGTGACCGACCGGAGCGCCCACCACGAGGTCGGGTCGGCCCCGCGCACGCCCTCGCGCGCCGCGGCGGCGAGCAGGTTGAGGGCCGGCTCGGCGACGCCGGGGTCGGGGCTGACGGCCTCGCGCCTCAGCTCTCCGACGAGCCCCGGCAGGGCCATGGTGCGCGCCACCTCGGAGTGCGGGCGCACCTCGTCGGCCAGACGCGTCGTGGCAGGCGGGTCGACGAGGTCGAGGTAGACCGACGGCTGCTCGTCCTCGTTGCCGACGGCGGTGACGAGCAGCCGCTCGGTGGCGCGGGTGACGGCGACGAGGAAGAGGCGCGTCTCGTCGTAGCGCACCGCGGCCTGGGCGGCGCGGAAGCCGAGCGGCCGCTGGGCGACGACGTCGACGAGGTCCTCGGACCCGAGGACCGAGCCGCGCAGGCGCAGGTCGGGCCACACGCCCTCCTGCACGCCCGCGACGACGACGATGCGCCACTCCCGGCCGGCGGCGGTCTGCGGCGTCAGCAGCGCGACCCGGCCACCGGACTGACCGCCGACGAGCAGGGTGTCGCCGGGGACGTCCTGGCCCTGGATGTGCTCGAGGAACTTGTCGGGGCCGGCGGTCGGCAGCCGGTCGACGAAGGCGCCCGCCGCGTCGAAGAGCGCGAGCACGGCGTCGAGGTCGCGGTCGGCCCGCTCGCCCGACGTGCCTCCGGAGAGCGCCTGCCGCCGCCATCCGTCGGCAACCCCCGCGCCCTGCCAGATGGCCCAGAGCACGGACTCGGCCGTGACCCCGCGCGCCCACCGGCCGTCGTCGGCGACTCTCGCCGCCGCGGCGCCTGCGGCGAGCGCCGTCGCGATGCGTTCGGCGGGCCGGGCGGTCGGCCCGAGCATCCGGGCGCGGGGCTGTGACTGGAGCAGCTCGGCGAGCAGCTCGTCGCTCGATCGCCCACCCCCGGAGGCGAGCTCGTCCTGCCGGAGCAGTCGCCGCAGCCGTCGCAGACCGACGGTGTCGCTCCCCCCGACCGGCGACAGCACGAGGTCGGCGGCCCGCACGGGGTCGATGACGTGGCTCTCGCCGCGGTGCTCGGCGCGGGCGATGGCGATGCTCTCGTCGAGCAGGTGCAGCAGCGGGCGCACCGCGCTCTCGTCGCGCACCGGCGTCTCGGCGCTCCCGGCCTCGACCGGCACCCCGGCCTGCCCGAGCAGGCGACGCATCGCGTCGGCGCGGCCCGATCCGCGCACGATGACGGCCATGTCGGTCCAGGGCACGCCCTCGACGAGGTGCGCCCGGCGCAGCAGCGCCGCGACGTGAGCCGTCTCCTGGGCGGCGGAGCGCAGCAGGGCCACCTCGACGGTGCCCCGCGACGGGTCGCCGGTCGCCGACGACATCCGGCGCTGCTCGCCGCCGCCGAGCGCCCCGATGCGCCGCGAGACCCGGTCGGCCACCCCCACCATGTCCGCGCCGAGCCGGTGGGTCCGGTCGAGGACGACGGTCTCGCTCGCACCGTCACCGGCGTCGTCGATGAGGTCGAAGAGCCCGCCGACGAAGCGGGGGTCGCGCCCGCTCCCCGCGAGGTCGGTCCAGCCGTCGGCGAGGAAGCGCGGGTCGGCGCCGCGGAAGGTCTGGACGGCGACGTCGGGATCGCCGAGGAGCACCACCCGAGGGCCACCGGCACCGGCGACGACGCGCAGCAGCCGCGCCGCTGCCGACGTCAGCTCCTGGGCATCGTCGACGACGACGAGGCGGATGCGCTCGTGCAGCCGGTCGAGTGCCGACGGGTCGTCGTCGAGCAGCTCGGCCACCGCGGTGAGCACCCACGCGGGGTCGTAGGAGCCGTGCCGGCTGAACGAGGTGACCTGGTCGTACTCGCGCAGCACGTGCGCCGCCGCAGCCCACTCGGGCCGGTCGTGATCGTCGGCGAGCCGAGCGAGATCGTCGGGGCCCTGCCCCAGCTCGACCGAGCGCATGAGCAGGTCGCGCAGCTCGTTGCGGAAGCCGCGGGTCGTCAGTGCCTCGCGCAGCTGCTCGGGCCATGCCGGCCCGCGCACCTCCCCCGACGCGTGCCCGGCGAGCAGGTCGCGCAGGATGACGTCCTGCTCGGGGCCGTTGAGCAGCCGAGGCGGTGGGTCGCCACGCAGCGCCGCCTCGGCCCGGAGCACCCCGAAGCCGAAGGCCTGCCACGTCCGGGCGAGCGACTCGGTGGACGTGCCGCCGAGCCGCGCCGTGACCTGCTGGCGCAGCGCGCCCGCCGCGCTGCGGCTCGAGGTGAGCACGAGGCACGAGTCGGCCCGCAGCCCCTGCCGGCGCACGGCGTCGACGACGAGCTCGACCGCGACGGTCGACGTGCCGGTGCCCGGCCCGCCGAGGACCCGCAGCACCCGGGCCGAGGAGTCGAGCGCGGCCTGCTGCCGCTCGTCGAGCCGCACCTGCGCCGGGGCGAGGGCGGGAGCTCGACGGAGGATGACCACCGAAGGATTCCATCACGCCCGACCGACACCCGCGCACGACCCGATGGCGTATGCCGTCAGCCCCGTCCCGGCGGACGCGCCCCGCTCCCGTCTCAGCGGGGACCCAGGCCCTCGGTGACCCGACCTCGACCCAGCCGCCCGCGGCGCTTGCGGGCACGCGAAGGGCCCGGGACGGCATACGCCATCCCGGGCCCCGTGCGGTGCTTCAGGCCGTCACCTGACGTCGAAGCGGTCGGCCTCCATGACCTGCGACCAGGCAGCGACGAAGTCGTGGACGAACTTCTCGGCGGCGTCGTCGCTCGCGTAGACCTCGGCGAGGGCGCGCAGCTCGGAGTTGGAGCCGAAGAGCAGGTCGACGCGGCTGCCGGTCCACGTCTGCTCGCCGGCGGCGTTCGTCGCGGTGAACGTGTCGCCGCCCTCGTTCGCAGCGGTCCACGTCGTGCCGAGCTCGAGCAGGTTGACGAAGAAGTCGTTCGTCAGCGTGCCGACGCGGTCGGTGAGGACACCGGTCGTCGAGCCACC
>Ga0164307_10001472_pt1 | contig 10668 bp, 10 predicted proteins | sample Whisoiple_243_MG_FD_110214 | JGI IMG/M metagenome (GOLD analysis project Ga0164307, IMG submission 110214) | Soil microbial communities amended with fresh organic matter from upstate New York, USA - Whitman soil sample_243_MG | ecosystem: Environmental > Terrestrial > Soil > Unclassified >...
CCCAACGCCCGGCCCAGCTGGATCAACGCGGTGGACACGCCGCCGGTGGCGCCCTGCACCAGAATCGTCGACCCGCCGGGCAGGCCGCTGCGGGTGGCCAGCATCCGGTACGCGGTCAGGTAGGTGGTGCCCAGCACCGCGGCCGCCTCATGTGTCATCGACGGCGGCAACGGCAGCAGGTTCCGGGTCGGCACGACGACGGACTCGGCGAACGTGCCCTGATGCCTCTCGGTCAGCAGGGTGCGTTTCGGGTCGATCGTCTCGTCCCCGGTCCATCCCGGCTGGCCGATGATCGGGTAGAGGACCACGTCCCGGCCGTCGTCGGTGACGCCGGCGCCGTCACAGCCGAGGATCATCGGGAACTGCTCCGGCTTGATGCCGACCCCGCGCAGCGTCCACAGGTCGTGCCGGTTCAGCGACGCCGCGCGAACCCGCACCCGGGACCAGCCGTCCGGCACGTCCGGCTCTTCTCGCTCGCCGACCACCACACCGGCCAGCGGGTCGTCGGGATGCGGGGCGTCGGCGTAGACGGCGAGCATGACGCTCACCGTAGCGACTGCGGACGGGCCCACCGACCTTCCGACCACCGGCCCCCGCGCTGCGTACCCTGCAAGGCATGTGGCAGACCGTGCTCGACGTCGTCGACGCGGTCGAGGCGTGGATCGCCGGCCAGTCGTACTGGGTGCAGGTGGTTCTCCTGCTGGCCGTGCTCGGGCCGCTGTGCTACCTGCTGGCCGGGCTGATCGACCGGGCAGTGGAGGCCGTGCTCGGCTGGCATTCCCGCCGGGACGCCGATCGTCCGCGGGAGCATGTCGTGGCGGGCGGCGGTCGGCGATGAGCCGACCCCTGCCGGAGGTGTCCCGCCGGTGGATGACGGTGGCGCTGGTCGCGCTCCTGCTGGCGGCCGTCCTGGTGGCGGTGCTGCGATGAACGGGCCGCCGCGGTTCGAACGGCCGCGGTTCGAACGGCCGCGGTTCGAACGGATGGTGCCGATCTTCCCGACCCGGGACCTGGACGCGGCGCTGGAGTTCTACGCCCGGCTCGGGTTCGACGTGCGCCGCTACGCCGGCGGTGGGTACGGCTACGCGACGCGCGGTCCGGTGCAACTGCACGTCGGTGTCGTACCCCGGGCGGTTTCCCCGGCCTCCGCCTACCTGGTCGTCGACGACGCCGACGCGGTGGCCCGGGAATGGGCGGACACCGGCGCCGACGTGCGCCCACCGGAGGACACCGAGTGGGGCATGCACGAGGGCGTCGTCATCGATCCCGACGGCAACATCATCCGCTTCGGCTCCGTCCCGCGTCATCGGTCCGGGTGACTGCGTCGGCAAACCAAGGGTTCCGGTCAACGCTGATCAATCCGAGGTCAACCCGGGCCACCGGTCCCATCATCTTGAGCAACCTGGAATTGAATCAGTGCCGGCGGATTTCGGAAAATCGGTGTGTCGGCCGAACGCCGTCGCAGTACTCTGTTCGGGGGTCGGGGAACTGGAAGCCTCGTTAGTCGGTTGGGGGCCGGTCGGTGACAGCAGATGATCCATCCGCACGTTCCGATCAAGTCGATCAAGGATTCGAGGGCAAGCTTCGCGACGACACCGCGTCCTGGCTGAAGCGGAAGGGATGCCCTCATTTCGTCCGTGATTCGCACCCATGGAAGCAGGCACCATATCTGCTTCTAATGCTGATACTCGTCTCCGCGCTGGAGGTCGGCGTATGGCCCTACCTCGGTCTGTCGGCCGCTTGGCTGCTGCTGTTTCCCCTTCCGTTCATCGCGCTCGCCCGATTGTTGCGAAACAAGTTCACAAAGGTGGTTGTGCCGGGGCAGACCACTGGATTGTTGCGTGGCAGCCTGGCGTTCCTGATCATCATTCCTGTGGTCGTTTGGCCGCTGGTGGCACATTTCCTGAATATCGGATCAGAATATCGATCGGGCGATGGACCCCTGCAATGGTTCACCCCAGGGCCGTGGATCAGGTTCGGAACGCTGCTGGGTGCATTTGTCGCGGCCCTGCTCCTGTTCAACCGATCCGTTTGGCGTGCGGCGGGACGGCGAACCCAGGTGATCGTGTTCCTTTTCGTATTCCTGGTTCTCGTCTGGGTGTGGGTCGACCGCACGGTGCTGTCCACTTCGTCGCCGTCCGCGGCGCTCGTCGGTTCCGCAGCAGTACTCGCCCTTCTTGCGGCGACAATGGTGGTTGCCCTGAGCATGAGCCCGGGCGACGCGGGCATCGACGACCGGCACTGGTGCGTGCCGCTGGTCTCGCTGATGGTTCTGGCCATCGGGGTCGAGGCGAGCCTGCCCGTCGAACTCGAACCCGGCGCGCACGAAATTGTCGGGTTTGTGGTCATTCTCGGCCTGCTCGGCCTCGTCTGGTCGCTCGTCTATACAGTCACGCCGCGCTCGACATGGTCCGCGCATCAGCTTGTCGAAGGGGCCCAGGCGCTTCACCCGCGCTCGATTGCCGTGTGGATCGGCGCGTTCATGTTCGCCTGCCCGGTGTGGTTGCTCTTGGCCGCGTGGGCTCGATCAGGCGGTTCCTGGGACAGGTCAGCAATATGGGCAGCCGTCAGCGGTCAATCGGACGCGCTCTGGGTCCTGCTGGTCAATCTTCTCTGGATCGTCGTTATCTGGGCGATTGCCATCTACCGGTTGGACAAGATCTTGTGGTGGGCGTTCGTCGTGACGGTGCGAAAGCTGCCGCTGTTGCTGCGCGACCTGATGGTCGGGCTGCCCGCGTTGGTGCTTTTCACGGCCTTCCTCATGCTGACATCCGATACGTGGTTGGTACTCAGCGGGACGGGTGCGGTCCAGTTCTGGAGCGCCGTCGGCGGCCTGCTTGCAATGACGATCGCTTTCCTGCTGGCCGCCGATTGGCCGAAAGTTTCCGAGCTCGACCGATTTCCGGGAACTGACGACCTGTTGAAGGCGCTGAAACCGACCGGAAACGCGCCGGACGATGTGGTCGACCGCGCTCGGCAGTACATCAGCGCCGCCGTCCCCCGAGCCCCCGGCGAAGCGCCTGGTTTGACCCCCGGCGCCAGGGCGAATGTCCTGCTGGTGCTGGTGTTCTTTCAACTCGTCGTGCTGGCACTGGTCGACGCGGTCGCGGCTTTGGTGTTCTGGTACGTCGCTTCCCAGGTCGTCACCGAGGATGTGGCGTCAACCTGGATCACTTCCTACCGCGATCTTCAGATCACCCCCTCGGTGCCGATCCGTGTCGTCATTCTGCTGACATCATTTGCCACGCTCTACATGAGCGCGAACCTTGCTGTTTCCGGTCGCCGCGCCGGCGACAATCGCGATGCGCCGCCGGCCGGCTTGCAGGATGTCGCCGATGATCATCTCAGCGAGCGACTTGCCATCCGGCGTGTTCACTATGCCCTCGCCGACAACCTTTCAGGATCCGGTGGTCCGTCGCCCGCATGAACGCCGTCTGGGCGGCACAGATGTCCGGTGGTCCACACTGGCAGCCGTGCCGTCCACCGTTCCCGACGGCGACCCGGTTCCCGCCGACGGATCGCTGCCCGCCCAGGCCTACCGAGGCGCGGCCGAGCGCACCCTGTCGGTGTACGTGCACGTTCCGTTCTGCGCCACCCGCTGTGGGTACTGCGACTTCAACACCTACACCGCCGGCGAGCTGGGCAGCGCGGCCTCGCCGCAGTCCTGGCTGGACGCCGCGCTGGCCGAGATCGATCTGGCCGCCAAAATCCTGGGCACCGACCGGCGGGTCTCCACGGTGTTCGTGGGTGGCGGCACCCCGTCGCTGGTCGGCGCCGAGCCGCTGACCCGGATCCTGCGCGCGATCGGCGAGTGGTTCGGCCTGGCCGACGACGTCGAGGTGACCACCGAGGCCAACCCGGAATCCACCGATCGGCACCTGCTCGACCGGCTCCGGGGGGCGGGCTTCACCCGGCTGTCGCTGGGCCTGCAGTCCACCTCGACCCGGGTGCTGCGGGTGCTGGACCGCATCCACACCCCGGGCCGCGCGCTCGACGTGGTCGGATGGGCCCGGACCGCGGGATTCGAGCACGTGAACCTCGACCTGATCTACGGCACCCCCGGCGAGACCGATGCCGAGTTCGCCGATTCGCTGGAGGCCGTCATCGCCGCCGGCGTCGACCACGTCTCGGCGTACTCGCTGATCGTCGAGCCGGGCACCCGGCTGGCCCGGCAGGTCCGTGACGGCGAGCTGCCGATGCCCGACGAGGACGTGCTGGCCGACCGCTACCTGTTGGCCGACCGGCTGCTGACCCGGGCCGGGTTCGGCTGGTACGAGGTGTCCAACTGGGCGCGCACCGACGCCGCCCGGTGCCGGCACAACCTGGCCTACTGGACCGGGCAGGACTGGTGGGGGATCGGTCCTGGCGCGCATTCGCACGTCGGTGGGGTGCGCTGGTGGAACGTCAAGCACCCGGCCGCGTACGCGCAGCGCCTCGCGGCCGGACGCAGCCCCGGACACGCCCGCGAGATCCTCGGCGACGACGCCAGGCACCTGGAGGACGTCGTGTTGCGACTGCGGCTGGCCGGTGGGCTGCCGCTGGACGTGCTCACCCCGGCCGGTGTCCGCGGGGCGCGCGTCGCCGCGGCCGACGGCCGCCTGGACGACGCCGAACTGGCGAACGGGCGGGCGGTGCTCACCGTCCGCGGCCGGCTGCTCGCCGACGGGATCGCGCTCAGCCTGGCCGGCTGACGGTGTTCATCGGGGAGGCGCCGGGGTCGACCGCGGCGGCGGCCGATTGGTCGGCGGCCAGGCGCGCGTCCAGGTCGTACACCCGGACGTGGATCACCGTCCGTTGCTGCAGCGCAGAGCGCAGCGCCCGGTGCAGCCCGTCCTCCAGGTACAGCTGCCCCTGCCACTGCACCGCGTGCGGGAACAGGTCGCCGTAGAACGTGGACGCCTCGTCCAGCAACGCATCCAGCCGCAGCTCACGCTTGGTGGTGATGAGTTCGTCCAGCCGGACCTTGCGGGGCGGGATCCGCGCCCAATCCCGGGGGGACATGCCGTGGTCGGGGTACGGCCGTCCCTCGCGAACATCCTTGAAGATCATTCGTGAGGCCTCCATCCCCCGGGCGGCGCGCTCACCCATCAGGGTAACTGTCCACGCTCACGGTGTGCGGCCGGACGGGGCCGTGCACGCCGCTGCGCGGGCGGCCCGGCACGCGGACGGGCGACTACACTTGGCAACCACAGGGTTCGAGTGCCAACACGGCCGGCATCGGCCCGATCCCACTGTCCAGGAGGTGATCATGTCGGCCGACGACAGGCGGTTCCAGGTGCTGCGCGCGATCGTGTCCGACTACGTCGCCACCCAGGAGCCGGTGGGTTCCAAGTCGCTGGTGGAGCGCCATCAACTGGGCGTTTCCCCGGCGACCATCCGCAACGACATGGCCGTCCTGGAGGACGAGGGGTACATCGCGCAGCCGCACACCTCGGCCGGCCGGATCCCCACGGACAAGGGTTACCGGCTCTTCGTCGACCGGCTCTCGCAGGTCAAGCCGATGTCCGCGGGGGAGCGGCGAGCCATCCAGGCCTTCCTGTCGGAGGCCGTCGACCTGGAGGACGTGCTGCGCCGCTCGGTCCGGCTGCTGGCCCAGCTGACCCGGCAGGTGGCCTTCGTGCAGTACCCGACGCTGTCCCGGTCGTCCGTCCGGCACGTCGAGGTGGTGGCGCTGGACCGGCGCCGGCTGCTGCTGGTGGTGATCACCGACACCGGTCGGGTCGAACAACGGCTGGTCGAACTGGACGACGACGTCACCGACGAGGGTCTGCTTTCCCTGCGGTCGCTGTTCGCCGCGCACGTGGTGGGCCGACGGCTGGCCGAGGCGGCCACCGCCATCACCGACACCGCCTCGCACGTGGAACCGGCCGTGCGCAGTGTGGTGGTGCCGTCGGTCAACGTGCTGCTGGACGCGTTGGTCGAGCATCCCGAGGAGCGGCTGGTGCTGTCCGGCACCTCACACGCGACGGGTGCCTGGGCCGATCAGCCGGGCACCCTGCGGGGGGTGTTGGAGGCGTTGGACGAGCAGGTGACGCTGCTGCGGCTGCTCGCCGCGTTGCAGACACCGGACGCCGTGGTGGTGTCGATCGGCAGCGAGAACGTCGACGCCAACTTGTCGACGACGGCGCTGGTGTCCGCCGGCTACGGAAGCGGACAGACCCTCATGGGCGGGCTGGCCGTGGTCGGCCCGACCCGGATGGACTATCCGGGCACGATGGCCGCCGTTCGGGCGGTCGCCCGATACGTCGGGGAGATCGTCGCCGGTCGCTGACCGCCCGATGGGCGTCTGTCGGCGGGCCGGTCAGCGGGTGTGCAATACAGCAGGAACCCGCCTGAGAGTGGTGCGAGCCCCGGCTCGCGGAAAGGCAACTGGTGCAGAGGGTGGCTCGGGACTATTACGGCCTGCTGGGCGTCGCCAAGAGCGCGTCGCAGGATGAGATCAAGCGCGCCTACCGGCGGCTGGCCCGGGAACTGCACCCGGACGTCAACCCGGACCCGACCGCCCAGCAGCGGTTCAAGGACGTCACCGCGGCCTATGAGGTGCTGTCCGACCCGGCCAAGCGGCAGGTCGTCGACCTGGGCGGAGACCCGCTCGGCGGCGCAGGCGGACCCGGCGGCGGTGCCGGTGGGATGGGCGACCCGTTCGGCGGGATGGGCCTGGGCGACATCATGGACGCCTTCTTCGGCGGCGGCGCCACCCGGTCCCGCGGCCCGCGTTCGCGGGTGCGGCAGGGTGAGGACGCGCTGATCCCGGTCGGGCTGACCCTGGAGGAGTGCGCGACCGGCGTCGCCAAGGACCTGGCCGTCGACACCGCCACCCTGTGCACCTCCTGCCACGGCTCCGGCTGCGCGGAAGGCACCCGCCCGGCGACGTGCGACATGTGCCAGGGCACCGGCGAGGTGCAGCAGATCCAGCGGTCGCTGCTGGGCCAGGTGGTCACCGCCCGGCCCTGCCCGGTGTGCCGCGGCTTCGGCGAGGTCATTCCCGACCCGTGCCGGCAGTGCAACGGCGAGGGCCGGGTGCGCACCCGGCGAACCGTGCGCGCGAACATCCCGGCCGGCGTGGGCGACGGGATCCGGGTCCGGCTGGCCGGCCAGGGCGAGGTCGGCCCGGGCGGCGGCGCCCCCGGCGACCTGTACGTCGAGGTGCAGGAACAGCCGCACGAGCGGTTCACCCGGGACGGGATCGACCTGCTGTGCACCGTGCACGTGCCGATGACGGCGGCCGCCCTTGGCACCTCGATGGCCCTGCAGACGCTGCACGGCGTCGAGGACCTGGACATCCAGCCGGGCACCCAGTCCGGCACCGTCATCACCCTGCGCGGGCAGGGCATGCCGCGGCTGCGCGGCACCGGGATGGGCAACCTGCACGTGCACATCGAGGTGGTCACCCCGCTGCGGATCGACTCGCGGCAGGCGGAACTGCTGCGTGAACTGGCGACGCTGCGCGGCGAGGAGCAGCCGGAACTGGCGGCCCGGGCGCACAACGGCGGGTTCTTCTCACGGATCCGTGACTCGTTCGCCGGGCGCTGACCTGCCCGGTCGTCGCGGCGAACCGTTCTTCCTGGTCGACCGGGTACCCGGACCCGGCGTGTTCGTCCTGGACGGGCCGGAGGGGCGGCACGCGGCGACCGTGCGCCGGCTGCGGATCGGCGAACCGCTCGTGCTCACCGACGGCGCCGGCACGCTGGCGCCCGCGGCGGTCACCGTGGCAGGCCGGGCCGAGTTGACGCTGGACGTGGGACCCTCCGTGCGGACGGCGCCGCCGGACGTGCGAGTCACCCTGGTCCAGGCGCTGCCGAAGGGGGAACGCGGCGAACTGGCGGTGGAGCTGGCCACCGAGGCCGGCGTGGACGCGATCGTGCCGTGGCACGCGCAACGCTGCGTGGCCCGGTGGCGGACCGTGGAGCAGCAGGACAAGGGGGTCCGCCGGTGGCGGACCACCGCCCGGGAGGCCGCGAAACAGGCCCGCCGACCGCGCGTCCCCGACGTGCGCGAACTGGTGACCACCGGGCAGGTGGCCGACCTGATCCGCGGCCGCACCGCACTGGTGCTGCACGAGTCGTCCGCCACACCCCTGGCCGCGACCGGATTGCCGAGCTCCGGCGACGTGGTACTGATAGTCGGTCCGGAAGGGGGATTGACCCAGGAGGAGCTCACCGTGTTCGGCTCGGCTGGTGCGATCGCGGTCCGGTTGGGCCCCCAGGTGCTGCGGACCTCGACCGCCGGTGCGGTCGCGCTCGGCGCGCTGGGCGTGCTCACCGGCAGGTGGACATGAGGGTCGACATCCGCGACTACGCCTACGGTCCCCACCCCAGCCAGCGGATCCGGTTGTTCCTGCCCACCGGCAGTTATCTGACCGTGGTGGTCGTCATCCACGGCGGCTACTGGCGCTCCATCTACGGCATGGAGCTGGCCGAACCCCTCGGCTACGACCTGACCAGGTTCGGGGTGGCGGCCGCGGTCATCGAGTACCGCCGGGTCGGCGAGGGCGGCGGCTGGCCGACCACCCTGGCCGACGTGTCCCGCGCGGTGGATTCGCTCGCCGGGCCGGGTCAGGACATCGCCGACGGGCGGCTGTCCCTGGACCGGGTCGCCGCCGTCGGCCACTCCGCCGGCGGCCACCTGGCCGCCTGGCTGGCCCACCGCCGGTCGCTGCGCGCGGGCACCGCCGGATCGGTCGGCCCCGGTGAGGCGCATGTACCGATCGTCGGGGCGGTCGCCCAGGCCGGCCTGCTGGACCTGGTCGGCGCCTCGGTGGAACGGCTGGGCGACGGCGCGGTCACCGCGTTGATGGAGGGTGAGGCCCGGTCGATGCCGCAGCGTTACCACCACGCCTCGCCGCTCGCGCACGTCGGCGACGGCGCGCGGGTGGTCTGCGTGCACGGTGCCGCGGACGACACGGTGCCGCTGTCCCAGTCCGAGCGCTACGTGGATGCCGCGGTGCGGGCCGGCGACCCGGCGTCGTTGATCGTTCTGCCGCGCACCGGGCACTTCGAGCTGATCGACGTGCGGCATCCGGCCTGGGACGTGTGCCGCAGCCAGGTGCTGCGGATGGTGTGACGGCGCAGATCCTGACGTAGCGTTGTCGGTCAAGGGGCGGGGCGGTCCGGGGGTGGGCGGTTTGAATCGTTGGGTGGGCCGGGTGGCGGTGATCCTCGGCGCGTGCGCGCTCGGCGTCACGGGGCTTGTCGGTCCGTCGCCGGGTGATGCCGGTGCGTTCTCGGCGAACCCGGCGGATCCGCGGCTGCGGGCATGGGATTGGGTCAGATCGCAGCTGGACCCGTCGGCCGGTGCCGGCGAGACCATGCAGCAGGCCGCGACGCTGGCCCCCGACCGCGTGTATTCCGCCGACTGGACCGGGCCGGTGAGCGGCACGTTCACGCTCGTCGAAGGGGCGTCGCCGCCGCCCGTCGAGGTCGCCGCGGTGGAGTTGGACACCCCGGCGGCGACCGCCGCGGCAGATCCGGACTACCGCGGGCCGATCACCGGCCGGGTCACCCTGCCGACGGCGACCGGCCGGTGGATCCTGCAGGCCTACCGCGTCGACGCCGGCGGCGCTCGGATGCTTCCGGCGCAGGCGCTGGCCGGACCGGACGGCACCTTCACGATGGATCTGGCCGTCGCCGGCGATCCCGGTCCAGGGCGCTGGGAGATCGGAGTTCTGGACGCGTTCACCGGCTATGCCCCGACCGGCGAGCGGTGGCCGACGCCCGGCACCTACCGGGGTTGGCAGGTGCGCAGCTACGCCGTCACCGACCGGGCGTACCTGCTGGACGCGGCGCCGGCCAGGTCGGACGGGACGTTCTCGTTCGCCGCCTCGGCACCCGGCCGCAAACGGTTCGAGCTGGTCGCCCCCGGGGCCGGCCCGGACGGGAGCGAGGAGGTGCTCGGCCGCTACGCTCCGGCCACCGGGCTGATCCGCACACCGACGACGGATCCGGCGACGGCGACCGCCTACGCCTACGACCAGGGACTGGCGCTGCAGGCGGCGCTGGTCCTGGACGACGCCGACACGGCCGACCTGCTGGTCACCGGACTGCTGGCCATGCAACGAACCAGCGGACCGCAGGCCGGTGCGTTCCCGGTGACCGCATCGCAGGGCAACCCCCAGGTCGCGCCGCCGGTGTACCGGACCGGTGCCCACGCGGTCGCCACCTACGCCCTGTTGTCCGCGCTGCGGGACCGGCCGGCGGACGATCCGCAGCGACCGGCGATCCGGGCGGCTGCCGCCGAGGCGGTCGACTGGTTGATCGCCCAGCAGGTCACCGAGGGCCCGAATGCCGGTCTGCTCACCGGCGGTTGGGGCGACCGCAGCGACCCGGGCGGGACGGCGAACCCGACGCCGCGCATCCGGTGGATCTCCACCGAACACAACCTGGACGCCTGGCACACGCTGAACCTGGCCGCCGATCTGCTGTCCTGCGCGCGCTGCGCGGCCGCCGCGGACGACCTGCGGGCGGCCGTGCCGGCGCGGCTGTGGCAGCCGGACGGGGGATTCCGGCAGGGCCTGGATCCGGACGGTCCGGACCTGACCGAACCCCTGGACGTGCAGACCTGGGGCGGCATCTGGCTGCAGCGGATCGGCCGGTCCGACCTGGCGGCCGTCGCGCTCGGACGGACCGACGCGTTCACCGTCACCGACGGCGGCATCACCGGAATGCTCGC
>Ga0164307_10001473_pt1 | contig 10667 bp, 14 predicted proteins | sample Whisoiple_243_MG_FD_110214 | JGI IMG/M metagenome (GOLD analysis project Ga0164307, IMG submission 110214) | Soil microbial communities amended with fresh organic matter from upstate New York, USA - Whitman soil sample_243_MG | ecosystem: Environmental > Terrestrial > Soil > Unclassified >...
CGTGCGCTTGCGATCGTTAAGCCGGACACTGTTATAAGATGGCACCGCGCGGGCTTCCGATCGTATTGGCGCTGGAAATCGCGACGCCGCTGCGGCCGACCAACGGTGTCGTTGGAAATTCGCTGGCTGATCCGCGAGATGAGCCTCGCCAACCCGTTGTGGGGAGCGCCGAGAATCCATGGCGAGTTGCTCAAGCTTGGCATCGAGATCGGCCAGACCAGCGTCGCCAAGTATATGGCGCGGAGGAGGGCCCCTCCGTCACAAGGATGGACCTTGAAGTTCTATCTACTTTATCATAAGTTTTGTGTCGGCGAGTAGCAGCTCCCTCGATATGGTTCTGGGAAACCAGTTTCGGTTTTCGCCGAAAGAGCACTTCGCCAGTACCAAAGGAGCTACATATGACAATTTCCGTCGAAACGCTTGCGCGCGAGCTTTATAAAAACGACTTTCGAAACAATCAGACACCTTGGTCAGAAGCTGGGGTCGCGATACAGGACTTGTTTCGAATTCAGGCATCGCGCGCCATTAGCCTGAATCAACGCCTCGTGACAAAGCCAGCCCAGCAAATATCAACCGATCCAAAGGGCTGAAATTCAGCCGCGTCGGTGATTGACGTCGGTGGATGTTAAGCTGATGACGAAGGATCAGTATCTCGGCTTCCAGCGAGGCCCGCGACCGGAACAATCCGACCAGCAACAACCAGACCAGGCTGCAAGCTTCTCTCATAAGGCCGAAGCATTGCGCGATTCGGCCTTAGTTGCCAGCCGGATTAGGTTTCCGGCAGGACAGGTCATCCTTGAGCACGCGGCCACCAGTATGCTGCCGCTTTCGCCAATCCAGCCGCCACCTTGCCAATTGCACCAAGACGGCGGCCGGGGGCGAGGTTACTCAGACACTTCCAGTTCCATCAGACGATCCACCGGTGCTAACAGTGCCAGTGCCGCCACACTCGTTGTCCGGTTGATCCTCCTGTTTTGTATGGAGGCCCTGATCCTTACTTTTGGCCATCTTTTTGTTCATGTCCTGCTCTTCGTGCTGTTGGCGCTGCTTTTCGTTCGACATTTTTAAAACTCCTGCTGTTGTACGCGGGGGGCCAACCCACAAGCTCCGAAGGTGTTCCGACTAATGTCTGATCGGGATCAGGTGAAGGTGATCTGGCGAAATTGATCAGCCGTCAGGTTACGAGGCGTTAGTGCGTATGCTCGCGCGGGCACCCGTGCGCACGTCCGGGCGACCTGTGCCAGCAGCTACCAACTCTGGTTTCTTGTTCTAATACTGGATTTGATCGCGATGAGATCATCGCGGGCGGCGGTGCTGGCTATACGCTCGATTAGGCGATAGCGCTTGATCAGATCAAAGCCAGAACCACTGAGCACTGCGCCACCGCCATACTTGCCACCAACCTGCCGTTCAGTGACATCGCGGCCAACGATGCGGTTGATGTCTTGGATGAGGTCCCAAGCCCGTTTGTAGGACATATTCATTGTGCGTGCCGCAGCGGAGATTGAACCATGAAGAGCGATTGCTTCAAGCAATTCAATTTTGCCATGGCCTATCCGCGCCTCCGGAGTGATATCGATGTGAATTACTAAGACTGGAAAAGGTTGACGCGGTTTCGGCATCTTCATGCTCAACTACGCCCGTCAACAGCGGGCGGTGATGAGTGGCGGAACGCGAGTATGACATCCAAACGTTCGTTCCAATGATGAAGTATCGTTGGTCGGTCATTCAATTATTCGTGGTAATACCCATGGCGTCTGGGCGGCGGAGCGTAATAGTCGGACGGACAGTAAGCGCGCGGTGGCCGACAGGTGACGACCATCGGTATGCCAACGCCAGCCCAACCCCCAACAAATTGACGATTTGCGTCCGCGCACCGGCCGGGCTTTGATGCGCGCGCCATGACCTGTCCCTGTAATCGGGTGATCCTGCGGTTGGTTGGAAGACATTCTTGCGCAACCATGCGGACGGGATTGTTGCGATCGACCTGTTCGTGGTGCCGACGGTCTCGTTCCGGCTGCTCTACGGGTTGTTGATCGTGGGTCTTGACCGCCGGCAGCTCGGCGTCACCGCACACCCCACGGCAGAGTGGATCGCCAACCAGCTGACTGAAGCATGTGGTTGGGAGCAGGTCCCTCGTGATCTGATCCGTGACCGCGATCGTTGCCACGGCAATGTCTTCATCCGTCGCGTCCGCTCGCTCGGCATTCGGGATCATCCTACATCTCCACGCTCGCCGTGGAGAATAGCTATGCGGAGCGCCTGATCGGATCCGCTGGGAGTGTCTCGACCATATCGTCGTGTTCGGCGAGCAGCACCTGCGCCACGTGCTGTGGTCCTACATGGATTATTACAGTGCAGCCCGCACGCACCTGTCCCTGTGCAAGGATGCACCCGTTCAACGTCGAATTCAGCGCTTTGGGGCTATCGAGGCGCAGCCCGTTCTTGGCGGATTTCATCATCAATACGTCAGGATTGTTTTGCGGTAGGGACAACCGCCCGAAACGCGCAAGAAGCTCGTCGCCGTGGGCGACACGGAAGCGACTGAGGGCCTAGCAAATCGCCGTCGTTGCTGAGCGAAGAAGGCCGCGCGAAACCGGCGAAGGAGCCAGCGGCGAACAAGCCCACGGCCAAGCCGCAGCGGAAGTCGGCATCGCGTCCACAATGCGAGGGCAACGTATGGACAGCATATGGGTATTAGAGCGGTGTTAGGAAAGTGGGCACCGCTTCGCTTACCGGGCAAACCATCGGCGCAATGCCGCGATCTCGGTCAGGGTTGGCGCGCCCGGTCCGAGACCGTAGCGCTTAGCATGGCGGCAGCGTTGGCAGCCATCGCAGCGGTAGCCAGCGGCGTAAGGCTCTATATCATCCCCCGATCGGTATCGTCGGCTCTCAGAACGTCCAGCCGACCGCTTCCGGCGCTGAAAGTTGTCCCGCTATCGAGTCATATTGGGAGCGGATCCTCTCGCTGCCATAGAGTCGCTCGAGGCGGCGCACCGTAAAATGACCACGGGCGACGTCCTGGAAATGCTCGATGAACGCGTAATTCACCGCCGCGCCGCCGAGCGCGCCGACGACCGGGAGGGCTTGCGCGGCAACTTTCTGCGTGACTACCAGTCCGAAGCGTGCAGCGACCTGAGTTACGAACTTGAGTAGGATCGGCGCTCCTTCCTTGACGAGGCCGCGTTCAGCGACGAAGCGGGCGGCTTCCGTCACCGTCTTGGCGAGCATACCTCGAACGGCGAAATATCCGCTCTCCGATGCGTCGGCCGACCCGGGCCGCCCGCCCAATGCGAAGACTTCGACGCAGGCGAGCGCGGTCTCTGGATCGGACAGGTCCTCGCCCTCGCTGCGTGCAATGTCCGCGATCGACCGCAGCATGATGGTGGTCGAAACCGGCAGTTCGACCGGAAGCGCGGCTAGTCCGAACGTACCTCCCGCAGCGCCCGATGCCGTCGCCAGCACCCGGTGCAGAAATTGCGAATTGGACCGGGGTGAAGACGGGAGCGTGCGCAATGCGATCTTGAGCGCCGCTTCGAGCCCCTTCGAGGTGGCAGAAGCGATGGCTTTGGAGGCAAAAGAGGGAAGCGCGTAACCTATCAGCTCGACGGGCTTGCCGACGAGGTTGGTTAGCCGGCCCGCGAGGCTCGGATGCTCGAGCGACTTGACGGCCCTGCGCAGGGCTTCGTTGTCCTCGATGGTGATTTCCGTGGCTTCTTGCAGCGACAATTTTCATCCGTTCGTTTGAGCGTCTGAAAGAAGAACAAGGAAACCGCAGCCGAGTTCCCGGTCTGCGGAAAGCAATCACTATAGGGATCGGCTCGTTTTCAGAATTTCCAAAGTCGCGCGGTCCTTCCCGTCTGGATAGAACGCGGCGATGGCTTCCGCAAAGATTTCCTGCTTCGAGACGGCGTCGAACAGCGTCATGCACGACCGGAATTTCATGTCATCCGGAGAGCCAAGTATATCGGTTATGGGCTTTTCGCTTGCAGCCATGACGAGGCGCGTGCATTCGATTAAGCGAGGCCCGAGCAATTCATGCTCCAGGTAAGCGACGGCCTCGGCGCGCGAGCCGATCGCGAAGCGTTGAGCCATGGCGCTGAAGCCGAGACCGGCCATCTGCGGAAAGACGAACCACATCCAGTGTGTCTGTTTTCGTCCGCGCGAGAGTTCCTCGACAACCTGCGGATAGATCGCGGCTTGCGCGCCCACGAAGCGCTGGAGGTCGAACGAATCGCTCACGGAGCTACTCCATCCACAATCGTCGGAACAGGCTTGTCGGCCGTGCCGGACTCACCGTAATCAGATGCACACGCTGCCGCAATCACTATGGATTGCGAATGCCCGGCCGAACGATCGACTGCCAAAATCTGGTTTTGCCCACGAGATCGATAGACGACTCAAGACCGAGTTCAGGACCAAAGAAGGCGCAGAGCACGGAGCGATCGAACTGAAGCGTCGTTTTCCGATGCTACAGATCCGCATTTACGACGCCGGCACCCAGTCAAGACACGATTTGCCCGGTTAGCGGCTGACGTTCACCGGCCGACGTCGGCCGCGACTCTGCCAGCTGGCAACAAGCCAATGCAACATCGCCAAATCAAGGCTGAACCAGAAAACAGCGAGAATCTCGAATTCCCGGTTACCCGCCGCCGTTTTCCGTTAACGTAACTGCCTGTTCATCACTCTAGATCCATTGCAAATCGTTTGAGATCGGCGAACGAGCAATACATCAGCGCGCCTTCATGAGTGGCGCGCAGAACCACTCGCGGCGCTTGGTCTGCCGCGAATGCTTCCTGCCAGCGGGGTGCACATAAGCACCACCGGTCACCGGGCTTTAGGCCTGGGAAACCGAATTCCGGCACTGGTGTCGAGAGATCGTTGCCGCGCGATTTAGAAAAATCAAGAAACTTCGCAGTCATCACGACGCAGACCGTGTGGCTTCCAATGTCCTCTGCCCCAGTGTTGCAGCAGCCGTCCCGATAAAAACCTGCGATCGGCTCGATCGAACAGGGTTCAATTGGCTCGCCGAGCACGTTGCGATTTGTACTGCGCCGAGGGCCGCCACCACTATCCCAATCGTCTCTCAGCATTGCCGCATCCCTGCATCTAAGATCGGTCGTGACTTGAAAGCCAAACGCCGCACCGCCGCGATACGAGCGAAGGCGTCGCGGAATTCAAGCACAACCTTACGCGTCCAGCAACGGAGAACGGCATGCAGTCCTTAAGTCACTCTGGTTTACCACACCGCCTAAAGCAGGCAACGATCCCGTCCAACTCTCCGCCGGGCCGAATTCGTCGCCAAGCTAGAGGGGCAGAAGCTGCACCTGAAGGGCCCAGCCACGTCCGGACATACCAGATGCGGGGGCAGTGCTCGTTTCTCGTCCATAGCCTATTGTTTTGCGACCCGCTTCATGAATTTCGCGGGCCGGCGAATGGACGCTGGCAAAGACGGCCCATTCGCTTCGCCGCAGGGGCCCGAGGTACTGCTTGAACGCCGACGAGACTTTGAGCGGCGTGATGTCGGAAAAGAACTGAAGCTCGCCAAAGTATAAAATGCTTAGACGGAACCGCGGCCGGTCTCTGCATCGGCACTATTGCGATCTCAGGACCGCGGCCGCCTCGCAGTCTTAGCGAAGGAACAGGATAACATTCCCGCCGTTGGTCTTCCCAGCATCGAGAGGAATATCCTGTCCAAGATAACTCCCCATATCGCAAACGAAATGGCTGGCATCGACATCGCCATTTTATTGCCGCACACCGAAGGCGACCAGATCGCCAACCGGCCCATGAGCAACGACGGCGACGTTCCAGCAGCATTGGACGAGTGAACTCGACAACTGGTTCGGGAGCGGCGTTAACACCCCGGGAATCCTGCTGATCAAGGTGAAGGCAAAGCGCTCCACTACTGGAAGGGGCGAGAAGAGGCAGAGGTCGAAGTCTGAGCGAAGTACGCATGATTGCGTATCAGCCTGCTGGGCTACTGAGCGTCCAAAGCCTGTGCAATGTCGGCGATTAGGTCGTCCGGATGCTCGATACCGACTGACAGCCGGATCGTCGAATCGATAATGCCAATCTTCTGCCGGTCGGCGGCCGGCACACCTGAATGAGTCATGCTCGCGGGTAGGCTTGCGAGCGACTCCGTGCCACCGAGACTGACGGCGAGTTTGAAGATCTGCAGAGCGTTGAGGAATTTGAACGCGGCGGCTTGGCCGCCGACGATGTCGAAAGAGAACGTGGAACCGGCGCCGGTGCACTGGCGCTTGAACAGGCGGCCGGCCGGCGACTCCTCCTCGAGATGACCCAAATAATGTACTTTTGCCACGTTGGCTTGGTCGCGTAGGTAGTCCGCGACTAGCCGCGCGTTCGCCTGGGCTTTCTCCATCCGGATGCTCAACGTCTCCAGTGACCGGCTGAGCATCCAACAGGAGTGGGGGTCCAACTGGGTGCCAATGGCTCCGCGCAACGCTTTCACGTTCTTCATAATGGCTTTCGAGCCGAGCGCTGCGCCTGCAATGAGGTCGGAGTGACCGCCGATGTACTTCGTTAGGGAGTACAGCGATATGTCCGCGCCGTGCTCGACCGGCCGCTGAAACACGGGACCGAGCAGCGTGTTGTCGCAAGCGACGAGGGGTGTATGGCCTTGCGCCCGACCGACAATGTCGGCGACACGGCGCATCATCGTGATGTCAACCAAGCCGTTCGTCGGGTTCGCCGGGCTTTCGATGAATATCATCGCCACGCGGCCCATACCCAGGGCCTCTTGCGCTGCCGCGCTGACCACCCCTTCATCGATGCCGTCGGCGAAGCCGACCGCTCCGATCGACAGACCCGCGAGCGTCTTGGCAAACAGGGTCTCCGTCCCGCCATAGAGCGGTAGGGAGTGGAGGATCACGTCGCCCGGGCGTAGGAAGGTGAGGATCGTGGTCGCGATAGCCGACATGCCGGACGAGAACAGTGTGCACTTTTCGGTGCGCTCATAAACGGCGAGCCGGTCTTCGACGATTTCGCTGTTGGGATGATTGAACCGCGAATAGACGAGGCCTGCGCCCGTCCCATCTGGCGGTTCGCGCCGGCCGGAGACGTAATCGAAGAAGTCCTGTCCCTCCTCGGCGGTCTTGAAGACGAAAGTCGACGTCAGAAAGACGGGCGGCTTGACGGCGCCTTCCGATAGTTGCGGATCATATCCGTAGTTCAGCATCAGCGTTTCGGGATGGAGCGCGTGATTGCCGATATGGGTCTTCGACGGGAACGGTTTCACCATGGTCCACCTCACTGTCTGCACTTGGATTTTAGGTCGCGAACGTCTTGCGGGGCGTCAGAGTACCAGAAGATGATCGATAGTGTGTGTTTCGAGAGTTCGCTGATTACCAGAGCGATGGCCCCAGCGACACGCTTCCTACCCAGGCTTCGAAACATGAAGCAAGTTTCATGGTCGATCACGCACTGGCGTGAAGGAGCGGAAAAATGAATATTAAGCGCAACGGCTCGCGACCTTCTGATAGAGGCCCCGAGGCATGGTTCACCGGCACGGTTCGCGTGGATCCGCTGTTTCAGGTCGGCGATCCAACACGGCTTGGCGGTGGTCAGGTCACTTTCGAAGCCGGTGCCAGGACCATGTGGCACACGCACGCGCTCGGCCAGACTCTCATCGTCACGTCTCGGCTGAGCTGGGTTCAGTGCGAGGGCGGTCCGATCGAGGAAATCCACTCCGGGGACATCATCTGGTTCCCGCCCTGTGAGAAGCACTGCCACGGCCGTCCGGCATCAGACCCGTGAGGATGAGGGCACTCAAACGCCCGCAGAACGCTAAATCGGGGCCGGGGCCCATGCCGGGATTTCGCGGTGCGATGTCAGCGCGCCTCTTTAGGGAACCCACAGAATCCAGAGTGGTTGGCGGACCCGGAGTCGAATCGGACGTTACGGCACTTGGTCGCAATCGGGTACTTGTAAATGATCGAACGATCACCACGTATAAGTCATCGAGTTTCGGCCGAACAACTTGGCCTCGCCGCTGGTGCAGCGCGCCTGACTGACGACCCTCCCTCTAGACCTCGAATTAGCTTGCTGCGCTCTTGAGCGCGGCTCCAAACACTTATCTAAAAGGACGATCACCCATGAATACGGGAACTGTGAAGTGGTTTAACGGCCAAAAGGGTTTCGGCTTCATTCAGCCGGAGCGAGGTAGCCAGGATGTTTTTGTTCATATCAGCGCCGTTGAACGCGCCGGCATGAGCACCCTCGACGAGGGACAAAAGGTTTCTTTTGATATCGTTGCAGACCGCCGGACTGGCAAATCTGCTGCGGAAAATCTGCGCGCCGCGTAAGCTGCCGCAATCGACGCCATGCCGCTTTGACCACGGATGTACTGGCAGAGCCTCTAGGTGTCGCAATCCCACGACTGGTTTAGCGGCCGCGGTTTTTTTATCACCGTGCGCAAAGCCCGCCAAGGTTAGGCATTGAGTGTCTGCGTGGCGCGAATCGAAATAACGAGGCTTACGAGCGTGTCTACCAGTATCGATCTGGATCGGGATCACAACGACATCATGTATCCGGATGTCGTCCCTTTTCTGGCAATTCACATAGGCTGCATCGCGGCGATCTGCTCCGGCGTCACATGGCAAGCGAGTGCCATTTGTGTCGTTCTGTATTGGTTGCGGATGTTTGCGATCACTGCCGGCTATCATCGGTATTTCTCGCACCGGGCTTACTCAACGAGCCGGGTGTTTCAATTCATCCTTGCTGTCCTTGCCCAAAGTAGCGGCCAGAAAAGCGTCCTTTGGTGGGCTGCGAAACATCGACACCACCATCTTCATTCGGATACCGAGCAAGATGTGCATTCACCCCGACATAAAGGCTTCGTCTACAGTCATGTCAGCTGGATTTTCTGTCGACGGCATGATGCGACCGATCTGACGAAAGTTGCGGATTTTGCGTCGCGTCCCGAGTTGATGTGGTTGCACAAATTCGAGCTTTTGCCGGCGATCGCGACGGCAGGTCTGTGCTTCCTCGTGGCCGGATGGCCAGGGCTCGTGGTCGGTTTCCTCTGGAGCACCGTGCTGCTGTATCATGCAACGTTTTGCATCAATTCCCTCGCACATGTTCAGGGACGCAAGCGGTATGTTACGGGCGATGACTCCCGCAACAATTGGGTTCTGGCCTTGTTGACGATGGGTGAGGGCTGGCACAATAATCATCACGCCTACCAAAGCAGCGCTCGGCACGGTTTCCGTTGGTGGGAGATTGATACGACGTATTACGTTTTGGTGGCCTTGTCCTGGCTCGGAATCGTCTGGAATTTGAAGATGCCGCCGAAGCAGGTTCTCCGCAATGAGCAGCGATTGGGATCGCGCGTGATCAGGCGAACGGCTGAGCAGCTCGCCGCACGTTTCAATCCCGAATCTATCGCGCTGGCTATCAAATCGTCGGTCCACGAAGCCGAATTGTCGGTGCGCGATGCGCTCGTTCTGTTGCAACGGCGTGCCGAGTTTCGTCTGCCTGACATGCCAACTCGTGACGAGTTGTTGGCTGAAGCCCAGACCATGTTCGCAAAGACGATATCTATGGACGACATCGTCGACCGTGCATATGAACTACTGATCGAATCAGTCGGCTCTCTTTTGGTCGTTCCGCCTCTCGTCGCCGTGGCAAATTCCAATCTTCAACGGAAAATGGCATTTTGCGCGGGCGCCCCTATATAAGATGAATGACAAAATGGCAAAAATCGATCACGCGGCAACTGCTCAAGACGAAGGATGAGCTGCGCCAGATGCTGACCGAGGCGGTCCGCAATACGCCCAGTTCGGGCCTGCGACCGAAGCGCCTGGTGAAACGCGACGGCATTGCGGATGGGGCTGCCGCTTCCGTCGATTAGGTTCCGCTGTCACCGAAAACGGTCCGCCCAGTCCATACCAAGCAAAAAGTCGTGAAGGAGTAGGATGCGCAGGTTTCCCAAGCCCACCGAACAAGAGATTGATGAGGGGCCCCAAGCGGTATCGTTTCAGATTGCAAATGGAAACGCGCGTCAGAACTGCATTTTGCAAACCGCTTTCCCGACGAAAGTGCAAGCGCAGAAGTACCTTCTTGCGAATTGGCCGACCATCGAACAGATGGCACGCGACGCTCTCGCGGCGAGGACCGTTGAAGACGGCCTGATCAAGCTCATAGTGAACAGAGCAACCTGAAACCCAACCGACGAGGCGCTGTATTCCTGGCTGCAATTTCAACTCGCGCGGCCAGCCGCTTTGTCCAGATTGTGATTCCGAGGCGAGCGGAAGTAATTTCACCGTCAGCGTGGTTATTCATTGCTTGAAGAACTGCTCCAGGAGCAGACTGACATAGCTCATGCACGAGAAAGTCCGGGAAAGTTGGCGCGGGAAGCAGTGCTTCCGCGCAGATAAGCACGATCATGGCTGCCGGATCGGCCATGTGCCTCATGGTCGCGATTGCGTTCCCAGCGCGCGCAAGGCCATCCGTGCGACGCCGACGGCTGCCTCCTTGCTTTCAGACGTGAGGACTGGCACGCCGAGCATGGTTTTTCGGATACAGCTCCAAATCTCGTTTGTTGCGCCGCCGCCGACCGTCGTAACGCAAGTCGGTTGCGGCCCGCCAAATTCGGCCATGCGCTGGTAGCCAAGCGCTTCGATTTTGGCGATACCTTCGAACAG
>Ga0164307_10001475_pt1 | contig 10663 bp, 7 predicted proteins | sample Whisoiple_243_MG_FD_110214 | JGI IMG/M metagenome (GOLD analysis project Ga0164307, IMG submission 110214) | Soil microbial communities amended with fresh organic matter from upstate New York, USA - Whitman soil sample_243_MG | ecosystem: Environmental > Terrestrial > Soil > Unclassified >...
CAGCAGCAATTCGAGGTCCTCGTCGAACGATGCGCTGGACAGCGAGCTTTGCGCCGCGAAGTTCGCGCGCGCGGCGGGTTGTTCGATGCTGGCGACACGGGCGGCAATATCGGCGGAAGCGACCAGGTATTTGGCGTAGAAAAGATCGTCCCGCGAGCCCGAGATGAAGGTGAGCCGACTCTGGGCCGCCTCGCCAATCGCACGCAGCAGGGCGATTTCAGGGGCGAGATGGCATCCGTAGCCGCCGAACGCACCGAGCCTGCGAAAATCCGGGCGCTCGCTGGCGTCGTAGATCTCCGCGGCGTAAGCCGGGACACCCGTGTCCGAGGTCATGTCCCATACTCCGATGCGCACCTCCGCAGCTGCCAACTTGCCGAGCAGCTCGCGACATCCGGGGTCAGCGATGGTCGAGAGATCGATCTGGCACGCCTTGACCTTTGCGTCATCGCTGAGTTGCCAAATCGTCAGCGCGTCACGCTCGATCACTTCACACAAGCCGTGCACGATTGCTTCGAGCAAGTGATTGCCGGACGCTAAGCCATTGCTCGACGGAGCGAACGAGTGAGTCTGCCCGCTGGCGACGACGCAATTCATGGTTACGCAATCGAACGGCACCCAGAGCGGAGAGCGCGCAACGAGATCGAAGCCTTCGATCCAGATCAGCGGACGGTCCCGCGGCGCCGAAGCTGACAACTCAGCGGGATCTAGCGCCGGGACGGACTCTCGGAGCCGCAGGTAGGAGTCATGGCGCAACAGGCAATCGATATTTTCGGCGTGCCAAAGCTCGATCGACTCCATGAGCGCCGAGACTTTGGCCGAAATTGGGTCCAAACCCTTGCCTTGCGCCGTGGCGAGCGAGCGCGAATTGGGGCGTACCGCAACGAAAACTGGCAGCCCGATGGAGTCGAGGCCGGTAATGTTGGCCAGCCGAGTGATCCCCAGGCGGCGTGCCAATGTTTGGCACCTCTCCAGCGTTTCGGTTGGCGCGCACGCACGATGAGTACCGACCACGTGCCCCTTCGGATGCGCGTGCGATTGGAGACCGCCTAGAGTGCTCACGCCTGCTTCTCATCAACGGTGGGCGAGCACGAATTCGTGCCGCGCGCGATTCGCGCTCGCCCCCCGCGACTACTGAACTTCGACGAAACAGGCCGTCTCGACGAAACAGGCCGTCTCGACGAAACAAGCCGTCTCGACGAAACAGGCCGACTGCGGCGAGACGTTCGCGCCAGCAACCAGCTCCGCAGCCGAGCTCACCTTCAGATCATGAATCTCGAAAGCACCGTCCATTGAATACTCTCCTCATCCCTTGTTCAAGGCCAACCCCTGGCTCAAAACTAACTATCTCACGTTCGATTTCATCACAATACAAAATCGCGAGGCAACCGCTAGCGCTCCGCGCGGCCAAGGCGAGCCGCAACCGCGAAACTCGCGCGCAACGCTGCCGAAACCTGCGCCGGCCAGCGAGAATCGGCAAGGTGGACGACGCTCCAATTCGTGCGCTGCGAAGACTCTTCGGTGCAAACGGGTTTTCCCCGTCTTCACATCTGCCCAATGAGCTAGTGGAGCGCTTATGAGATACGCGCAAGCATCCGCTGGTGACTACGGATGATGGCTGCAGCGGGCTTGGTCCAGATGGAAGGCGTAGGTTCGGCGTTCCAATGCTTGATGTATGCCGCGATGTGATCGCGCAATTGCTTCTTGCTCAGGAAGTCGGTGGCGCGAAGCGATTGCTTGGCGAGAATGCCGAAGAAGCCCTCGACTTGGTTGAGCCAGGAGCCGCTGGTTCGGGTGTAGGGGACGGTCATCGCTGACGGCGGCCGTTGGATTGTAGGGCGTGGTTCGCCGTTCAAACAGGCAGAAGCGTTTTGGCCCTTGAGCGAAGCGCTTCGGCAATTGCTCGATCGCCAGCCGAGGCCAGGCGCTGAGGACTGGACCGAGGTCCTCAAGCAGCAGTTGTCCGAGCTGCAGATAGTCGGTGACGACAGCTTGTCGCAACTCGCGGAGCTGCTCCAGGTTCCCGTGCGTCGGCGCCCTTCGATCTCATTCGCCGCGGACGGCTCAGGGCATCGCGCTCGATCACTTCACACAGCGCATGCACGGTCGCCTCGAGCAGGGTATTGCCGCTCGCGAGTCCATTCGTGTCGACCTCGCGCAAGATGCCTGCGCTGGGCGGGCTCACGACGAGATCGACGGCGAGCCACGCAGGCCGCTCAGCGAGCAGATCGAAGCCCTCGACCCAGGACGTGGCTTCGTCCGGTCGGTAGCTCGTATCACTGGGCAAATCGAAGGCCACCGGGTCCACGACCGGTAGCTGGGCCTGCAGCCCGAGGAAGCTGCCGGAGCGGGCGCCGGCCACAGCTTCGGCGGAAACGCGCTCGATGGCCTCCATGATGGCGCTCACCCGCGCGCTCTGCGCATCGAGCCCCTTTCCCGCATGCGTCGTCAAGTCGCGCGCCAGTGGCGTAGTGACCATGCAAACCGGAAAACCCAGCGGATCGAGCGGCGCGAGATCTGAAACGCGCGTGATGGGAACTTGACGGAGGAGCGGACGAACGCGCTGTTCCGTCTGCGCCACGTGCACGGTGCGCGTGGAGTTCACAGCAAGCTTGAGGGCGGGCCCGGACTCACGCAGCGACGCGACAGTCTGGGCGTCGATCGGCTCACTCATCGAAAATCAGAGTAGCAGGGTTCCGCGCGCTCTCCGCCGGGCTACTTGGCCAGCGGCTGGGGGGCAGCTGCCCCCAAACCTCGAACAACAGCGGATGCAAAGGGTATCGGACGACGGAGCGTTATCGACGCCAGCTTTGCTTTGGGCCTGCGAGCACTTCAGCGATTTGAAATCAGTGCGCTGGACTGATGACACCAACCTGATTCAGCTCATGCGGCAACTACGCTGAAACTCGCCGCTGCCAAGATGCACTCGCCGTAACGGGCTCGATCGATACCGCGCAGCGTGTAGCCTTGTAGGTAGATGCCGATCGGCCAATTGCCGCGGGATGAGGTTTACCTCGCGACTGGCTTGGGCAGCGCAGCGCTCGTGCACGCTGAGGACGTAGCCGCGCGCGGCGTCGGTCAAACCACGGGCGAAGCCAAGACCGTGGCAGGAAACAGGTGGCAAAATCGCCTCAGGCGCCAAGATTCCAACGGGCAATTTATGGGCGGCTCACGCTTCGAATCAGCTATTGTTTGTGCGACGTCGCTGAGGCGCCCTACCTTATGAACGACGAAGCCAAGAGCAAAGAAGCGCTTATTGAGGAGTTGAAGGCAGCGCGCCGCCGGCTCGACGTCGCCGAGCGAGAACTGGCGCGGCGAGGCGTCGCGGGCGACGCCGAGCGAGAGCGTCACCGCGTTGAACGGGAATTGAGGCAGCAGGAAGAGCGCCTGCACCTGATTGTGGAGGGCGTTCGGGACCACGCAATCTCAATGCTCGATCCCGCCGGCAGGATCGTGACGTTCAATCGCGCGGCACAGCAGATCAAGGGGCACGCCCTCGAAGATGTGCGGGGTCAGCATTTCGAAATTTTCTTCACCCCCGAAGACCGCGCGTCGGGACTGCCCCAGCTCGAGCTGAAAACTGCCCGTGAGCACGGTCGCTACGAAGGCGAAGGATGGCGCGAACGGAAGGACGGTTCGCGCTTTTACGCGGCCGTATCGCTCTCGAGGCTGCAGGACGAGTCCGGGGAGCTCGTGGGGTTCGTCAAGGTGACGCAGGACCGCACCCGCTACCGCGAGCTCGGCGAGGCTCTCCAGCGCCGGGAGTCCGAGCTCCGTCTTATCATCGACGCGATCCCCGGACTGGTCGCCTACATGTCCAGGGACGAGACGTACCGGCAAGTCAACCGCGCCTACGAAGAGTGGTTTGGTCGGCCCGCTGCAGAAATCACCGGCAAACACATCTCTGACGTGCTTGGCACACCGGCTTACGAGACGCTCCGCCCGCACGTCGCAGCTGCGTTGGCAGGAAAGCCCGTATCTTTCGAATCCGAGGTCCCTTACGCGTCGCGCGGGACGAGATGGATACGAGCTCAATATATCCCCGACCTCGACGCGAGCGGCAACGTACAGGGCTTCGTAAGCTTGGTGCTGGATGTAACGGACGCGAAGCACGCGGAACAAAGGCTGGCGGAGGAGGCCCGCCTAAATGAGACGCTCTATCGTGTCGGCACCGCCCTCGCGCAGGACCTCGACCTCGATACGGTGTTCGCCCGACTGACGGACGAAGCGACCGCACTGTGCCGCGCGCAGTTCGGCGCGTTCTTCTACAACGTCGACGATCCAGAACGCGGCCGCTATATGCTGTACACGCTCGCCGGCGTGCCCAGAGAGAAGTTCAGCGGCTTTCCGATGCCCCGCAACACGGATGTGTTCGCACCCACGTTCGCGGGTGATGGCGTCGTTCGCTCGGACGACATTACGAAGGATCCGCGGTACGGAAAGAGCGCCCCTCATCACGGAATGCCCCCGGGCCATTTGCCGGTCCGGAGCTACCTCGCGGTGCCAGTCCTTTCGCGAACGGGTGAAGTTCATGGTGGACTCTTCTTTGGTCATGCGGAGGTGGCTGTCTTTACCGAGAGAGACGAGCGGATGATCGTCGCGGTCGCGGCGCAAGCAGCCATCGCGATCGACAACGCTCGTCTGCACGCCGCGAGCATCACTGCGGAGCAGCAATACCGTGCACTCGCTGAATCGTCGCCACAGCTCGTGTGGACTACGACGCCACAGGGCACGGTCGAGTATTGCAACCCGCAATTCCTTCACTATGTCGGGCTCTCGCTAGAACAGATGCGACACGAGCCGGTATGGCAGCTCATCGTCCATTCGGAGGACGTGCCCAGCGCAACCGATGCCTGGACAAAGGCGCTTTCGACCGGGGAACCGTACGAAGTCGAGTACCGGCTTCGGCGTGCCTCGGATGGAAGCTATCGCTGGTTTCTCGCCCGGGGCGCGTGCGTTCGAAACGGCGACGGGCAAATCGTGGGGTGGGTTGGCTCCTGCACTGACATCGATGACCACAAAAGGTCCGAGCAGACGCATCGCTTTCTGGCAGAAGCCGGCGCGCTGCTCACGTCCTCGCTGGACCAACGGCAGACACTGCCCGCGTTGGCGCGGCTCGCCGTGCCCCACATGGCCGATTGGTGCTCGATACAACTCTTAGACAGCAATGGCGAGCTCGAAAGCGTTGCTGTCGCCCACGCCGACGCACATCGGCTCGACCTCATTCGCGAGATTGAACACCAGTATCCCGCTGATGAGAACAACGCGGCTCGGCGCATCGCCCGCACGGGCACTTCGGAGTACGTTCACGATCTCACCGACGACATGCTAGCCGCGAGTGCGCGCGATGCGCACCACCTGGACCTGATTCGACTCCTCGGGCTGCGATCCTGGATGGCAGTGCCGATCATGGTAGACCGGCGCACGATCGGGGTCATTTCATTCGCGTTGTCGGAATCAGGAAGGCTCTTCGAGCAGCGTGACGTGGACGTCGCCGAAGAGCTCGGGCGCCGCGTGGGAACCACGATCGACAATGCGCAGCTCTTCGAGCTGACGCAGCAGGAGCGCCGTCGCGCGGAAGAGGCGAGCCGCGCAAAGGATGAGTTACTCGGCGTTACGTCGCACGAGCTGCGGACACCGCTGAACGCCATCCTCGGATGGGTCCGGATGCTCCGCTCGGGCAATCTCGCTGAAGATAAGCGAGAGCGCGCGCTCGAGACCATCGAGCGCAACGCCAAGATCCAGGTTCAACTCGTCGAAGACCTGCTCGATTTCAACCGTGTCATTACCGGCAAGTTGCGACTTGCTTTGGCACCGCTCGAGCCTGCACAAGCGGTCGAAGCGGCGGTCGATGTGGTTCGACCAGCCGCGGACGCGAAAAACGTACGGCTGCAGGTCCTCCTCGATCCGGATGCAGGGACGCTGAATGGCGACGCGGACCGTCTTCAGCAAGTGGTCTGGAATCTGTTGTCGAACGCGGTGAAATTCACCCCGAAGGGCGGCCGGGTCTACCTCCGAATGCAGCGAGAAGACTCGCATGTCGAGATCGTGGTGGCGGACACTGGAGCTGGGATCGCGCCGGCATTCCTGCCGCATGTCTTTCAGCCATTCAGGCAGCAAGATGCCACCGCTACACGCGCCCACGGCGGGCTCGGGCTCGGCCTTGCCATCGTGAAGCATCTCGTCGAGCTGCACGGCGGGAGCATCGAAGCACGCAGTGAAGGTGAGGGAAAGGGCGCGACGTTCGTCGTGCGGTTGCCGGTTTCTCCGCTTCGATCCACGTCCCTGCCGCCTCCTGGGATACCGGTCTCGCGGCGCGGTGACACGCACGCCGCGCTGCAGTGCCCACCTGAACTCGAGGGGCTTCACGTGCTCGTGTGCGAGGATGAACCCGATGCGCGCGAGTTGCTCGAGTCCATTCTCACCGGGTGCAAAGCGACGGTCACGCTGGCGGGCTCGGTCGCCGAGGCTCTGGATCGCTTTGCCGAAACCATTCCGGACGTCCTCATCAGTGATATCGGCATGCCCGAGGCGTCCGGCTATGAGCTCATCCGCCGGATTCGAGCCCTACCTGCCGAAAAGGGTGGACGTGTTCCGGCCGTGGCGCTCACGGCTTACGCCTCGATGGCCGATCGCACGCGCGCACTCATGGAGGGATTCCAGAATCACGTCGCCAAGCCGACAGAGCCTCAGGAGCTTCTCGCTGCCGTTGCGGCCCTTGCCGGCAGATTCGGTCGCTCCTGACAGTCTTCCGGGTTCGCGGCGGGCTCGACGGCTCGCGTTCGGGCCATCACCCCATCACTCGTTTCTTCACTCCGGCCAAACCCGTAGCTGGCGTCAGTGCCGATTCTAAGTGCGAAGGGCCAAGTGTAGCCGAAGTCCATGCCCGGCGTCAGCCGCATGGAGCACGATGCGGCCGAAGCGGACGCGCTCCGAAGCGAACGGGAGTTTCGGCACGCACTGCGCGGGCGTGCGCGCAGCATGGGCGAGATCGCTAGTGGGTAGAGCCGCGATCAGATGTAGTCAGATGATGCGTTAGCGCTGCTAGCGGTAACCCGACTCGACGCAAAGCCGTTTGAGTCGCGCTCAGCTAACGGTCAGCGGGCGAACGAACAGCGCGGGGCCGTTCGGTTAGGCGAAAGAATGGAAACGCCCCACCAACTGCGGGACTCGAACCCCTGTGGTGCGGAGCTCAGAACCGTGCGCCGCTCATGAGCCCCACCTGAACGACGCCGTGGTTATCGGGACCGTCAGCGGACGTCAGCAAATACTTGCTTTGAAGCCCAAGCTCGAAGGCGTGGTACTGCCAAATCAGCGCGACCTTGGGACCGATGTAGTACGACGCCCCCGGGATGTAGCCGCCTTGGCCGTCATAGAGGAACATTCCCAGATCGGCTGCGCCCCGCAATCTGAACAAAGGCAACAAGAGATCGTACCCAATTGAGCCACCGAAGCTAGAGCTGGAAACATGCGTCACGACCACTTCGCCCGTCGAGTCCGTCTCCTCGATCCTCCGGCCAAACCCGTGGCTAACGTCAGCGCCGATTCGAAGTCCGAAGGGCAAAGTGTAGCCGAGGTCCAGGCCCAAAATCACGCCGTAGGGGGCGACCTCTGTGTCCCGAACGGTCAGATCCCCAACGGCGACCCCGTACCCGAGCGTACCGAGCGCCTCGAAACCTGCGACCTTCCTCGGGCTCTCGGCTCGGGCGCCGCGCGCTCCCACAAGCTGGATGAACACGAAACACCCCAGAGCGAACACGGCTCGACAGGCAACCTTGCGCGCAGAGACATCCCATTTGTTCATTTTGGATGGGCAAAGTAGGCGAAACGCTGGTTTCGCGTCAACACACCATTGGTCTGAGAGAAGGAGTCGCGCGCTGTTGGTCTGAGAGAACGAGTCGCGCGCGGACTGCAGCGCGCTCGCGGTTAGGCCAACAAACGCTATCGGCATCTGTCAGCCGTTGCCGTCCCGTTGCCACGACCCGCGTCGCACGGCGTCCCGTTGCGTCGTCTGTTGTCCCGCTGGAGCGCTTGGCCGTCGTGCCACCGATCGCGACGAACACGGTAGTTATGCGTTGTTTTTCGAGCGAAACGGTGGCGCCCCCAGCAAGGATCGAACTTGCGACCTTGGCTTTAGGAATTCGCCTCTCGAAATTTCGGCGCGCGACGAGCCCAAATCTTCACGAGAAATTCTGTACCCGCTGGCCGACGAAACGCCTGTCCCGGGGCTGTCCCACGATCCGGCAGTGCTTCGCGCTGAGCTTGAACGCGCGACGGCTGCTGGCGATTGGCTTCGCGTCGCCGAGCTTGCCCGAGTGCTAGCCCTCGCGTGTGTTGACGCGAAACTCGCAGTCCGCGTACATTGGTCGGATATGAAAAAATGGGGCGTCTCCGCGCGCAAGGTTGCCTGCCAAGGGTTCGCTCTGGGTTGTCTGATCTTCATCCAGCTTGTGGGCGTGCGTAGCGCCCGAGCCGAGAGCCCGAGGAAGGTCGAAGGTTACGAGCTGCTCGGTACGCTAGGGTACGGGTACGGATTTTGGAAATACAGCGGGAACAACGACAGAGAGGTCGACCCCTTCGGCGTGACGGTGGGCGGGGACTTCGGCTATACTTTCCCCTTTGGACTTCGACTCGGCACTGACGTCGGCTACGCGTTTGGCGTTAAGCACCAGTATACGCACTGGACGGGCGAAGTGATCACCACGCATGCTTCCAGCATTACCTGGGGTGCCTCAATTGGGTACGATCTCCTATTGTCCAAGGTCACATTGCGGGGCGCCGCCGATGTGGGGCTCATCCTCTTGTTGGACGAAGGCACCGTCTCACCGTGGATGTACTTCGGTCCCAAGGTCGGGTTGACTTGGGACTTTCACGGCGTCGAGCTTGGGGTTCAAGGCAAGTGGATGATGTTGGTAGGTGCCGTTCAGGCAGGTGTGATGGCCGGCAAACGGTTCTGAGCTCCGCACCTCAGGGGTTCGAGTCCAGCGCAAGAGATAGTGATTATCAGCAGCGCTAACGAGGCGCATCGCGTACTCACAGCACGCGAGATAAATGCACGCTTCGGGCTAAATACGGCTGCGCCGGGGGCCGCGAATCGCGTTCGATGCCCAGCGAACACACTCTGACCGACGCGGCGGGGCCGGTCCCTAGAGCTCGAGTGCTGATATCGCGCCTCCGCCAGCAATGTAGTTGACAAGTGCGATGCGTAGGTGTTGATCGTCGGGTGCCCCCAGTCTCAGCCTAGTTGCGATTCAGAATGGAGCGGCCACGAGAAATGACCGCATCGGGTCTAAGTCATCCAAAGCCGCCCCAGCAGCTGACCGGCAGCCGCCCCGCTTGAACACGACGCTCGGCAGTGCGACTCTCCCTGGGCGCGCCAGACGAGCTCAGTGCTGGTCTGCCCATTTCGGACGGGCCGTGCTGGCAATCTGGCGAAGGTCACGACCAGCCCCTACTCGCAAAAGCCGTCGGCGCGCTGAAGAAACCGTGCGCCGCGCTCGGCAATCGCACTCCGTTTGCGTTTTGATCGACAATCGCCGACCCTGGAGGGATGAAATTAGGCGTCGTCGCGCTTGGGACTATGGGGCTCTTGGGACTATCGAGCGTCGCTTTCGCGCAAACGCCGCCCGCGCGCAAAGGCTTCCAGATGGACATTCGCACGGGTTGGTCCATGCCGATGGGCACCGCGTTTGGAAGCGGGCAGGGCCTCGACCTGTCGGATACCAGGTTATGGGAGATCACCTCAGGGCACGTCCCGTTCATCCTCGACATCGGCGCCAAGCTAATGCCCAAGCTGTTCGTGGGCGGCTATTTCGGGCTCGGGTTCGGCGGCGCCGGCGGCAAGACCTTGGACGCCTGCAACGCCAGCCACAGCGACTGCTCCACGCTCGACCTGCACTTCGGGGTCGAGGCGCAGTATCACATCTTGCCAGCGGGCTCGGTCAACCCCTGGATCGGCTACGGCCTGGGCTTCGAATCATTCGGCCTGAGCCAGAGCGCAAACGGCATCTCCAGGACCACGACCTTGACCGGCTTCGAGTTCGCGCGCTTCATGGGCGGGGTAGATTTTCGAATCACGCGCGTGTTCGGCGTGGGACCATTCATCGACCTATCCATGGCATCGTTCAGTCGTATCGGCGATGGCGACAACAGTCAGAGCATCGACCAAACTCGCACGCACTCGTGGCTGACGCTCGGCGCGCGCTTCGTGTTCTTCCCCTGAGGGGCCGCCCCGAGCTCCGCAACTAGCCCCGATCCGCAATTGATGGTCACGAGTCACGACGCGGCCGTCACAGCCTTCGGCGTCAGTGGATTTCTGAGCTCGTGCACCAGTACAGCCAAGGATGCGGCAGGCGGATTTCCGGGACCGGCGTGCTTGCTCCGGCTTCACCCGGCGATCCTGGCGCACATTTCGGGACTGAAAGCCGGTGCCCCGAACGGTGATTAGTTCACCGACGAGGCTTGCAACAGAGCACGCCACGCTGCACTAGGTCCGATTCGATGTCGCCACAGCGGTTGATGTGGTTATTGAGGACGCCGAACCAAGCCGTCAGACCCGGGTAAATGCAGCTGCCGTTTTGCTGCACGCAGCGCTGGCCGCAGCAGGCGGCGCCCGAGCCCTGTTCCGAGCAGGGGTCGCACATCTGATCGCCCACCGCAGCAACGA
>Ga0164307_10001477_pt1 | contig 10660 bp, 11 predicted proteins | sample Whisoiple_243_MG_FD_110214 | JGI IMG/M metagenome (GOLD analysis project Ga0164307, IMG submission 110214) | Soil microbial communities amended with fresh organic matter from upstate New York, USA - Whitman soil sample_243_MG | ecosystem: Environmental > Terrestrial > Soil > Unclassified >...
GCCTTGAGCCCGTCGCGGCCGCTGCAGGTCGGCTGGGCTTCGCCGCGGATCACCGCGGCGAAGTGGGCGACCTGGTTGGCCAGCGGGTCGCTGCGCTCGACGCCCTCGACGGCGGTCGCGAACGGCTCCCACCAGGAAGGCGCGCCGGGGAGGGTCCTGACCCGCATCGTCGGCACCGACAGCGACCCGGCCGTACCGGCGACGTGGTAGCAGTCCTCGTCGTCGTAGCTGGGGTAGCTCGTGTTCTCCTGCGAGGTCTGCTCCCACGACCGTGGCGACGCTGCGGCGTCCGATACCAGGAAGGTGCCGAGCGCGCCGCCCGCGAAGGTGAAGATCATCGCCGCGGTGTCCTCGACCGGGAAGCCGCGAGTGGCATTCGAGGTCACTGCCTGCACCCGGACGATGTCCCCGACCAGCGACAGCAGGTTGTTCACCTCGTGGATCAGGTTCAGCAGGATCGGGCCTCCGCCGGCTTGCCGGCGCCAACCGCCGCCGGTTTCGAAGTAATCGTCCGGCTTGTAGAACAGGGCGGTGCCGACAACGGCCACCACAGAGCCGATGGTGCCGCTCTGCACGAGTTCCCTGGCCTTGGCCATGATCGGGCTGTAGTTGCGGTGGTGCCCGGTCAGCACCGAGACCCCGGCGGCCTCGGCCGCCTCGACCAGCCGGACCGCGGACTCCACGGAATCGCCGATCGGCTTCTCGACGATCACCGGGACACCGGCGGCGACGCAATCCAGCCCACCGTCCACGTGCATCTGATTGGGCGTCGCCAGGATCACCCCGTCCGGCTTGTTGTCGGCGAACATTTCGGCGAGCGAGGAGTAGATCGGCACCGAGAACTTCGCCGCGATCTCCGCGGCCGCCGGGAACGGGTCGACGATCGCAGCCAGCTCGGCCGATGCGCTCGCATCGATCTCCTCGATGTGCCGCTGCCCGATCAGCCCGGCGCCGGCGACGGCGATCCGTACGGTCACGTCCGCACGCCGGGCTTCAGGTTCTTCTTGACCTCCGCCTCGTGTAGCTCGTACAGGCCCCTGATGGCCAACGAGTACCCGGGCACACCGAACCCGACGACGATGCCGCGAGCCACCGGTGAGATCACCGAGTGGTGCCGGAATTCCTCCCTGGCGTGCACATTCGAGATGTGCAGTTCGATCACCGGGACCTGCGCCGCCTCGATGGCGTCCCGGATCGCGTACGAGTAGTGGGTGTGGGCACCCGGGTTGTAGACCACCCCGATCGACTCCCCCGACTTGAAGGCCGGGCCGAGCTCGTGGATCCAGTCGATCAGCTGACCTTCATAGTTCGACTGGTGGAACTCCAGTTCGAGTCCGAGTTTCGCGGCATCGTCGGCACACATCTGCTCGACGTCGGCCAACGTGGTGTAGCCGTAGACCTCGGGCTTGCGGGTGCCGAGGGTGTTGAGGTTGGGGCCGTTGAGCACAGTGATCGATGTCATGGGTCCACTCTTGCCGCTCCCGATAGCAGCTGACCAGTGCCTTCCACCTACCGATAACACGGCAACGGCCGGTCGACGGAGGTCGACCGGCCGCTGCTCAGGACTGTTGCCTAGTGCTTCGGATCAGGCAACGGTGGCATCTACGCCCGTCTTACGGATCCGGTCGTACTCCTCCCTGGGCACCGGGACGGCGTTCTTGTTGCCCAGATCGTTCATGTGGATCCGGAATGTCTCCCGGGAACTGAAAGCGGCGATGGCAGCGATCACCGCCAACGCCAGCGTGATGCTGCCGACCGTGACGACCACACTCGACTCGATGGAATCGGCAAGGGCGCGGCAGGTTTGACCGTCGACCAACACATCTGGGGAGAACTTCTTGTCGACCACACAGGCTGACGGGGTCGGGCCGACCAGCGCGGCGTAGATGGCCGGCAGGAAGGCGGTGACCAGGGTGCCGAGGTTCTGCGAGACCGCAAAGGCGGTGACCCGGGTCTTGGTCGGGAACAGCTCCTGGAAGAAGGACGGGAAGACCGCGTTGTACCCCTGGTACACGCAGCCCCACATCAGGATGGCGAACACGAACGCCATCGCGAAGTTGGCCTCCGCTACGAAGTACAGGTACGGGTACGCCAGAATGCCCGACCCGAGGGCACCGACGATGATCACGGGTCGACGCCCGATCCGATCTGTCAGGTTGCCGACGAACGGGATCAGCACGACGGCGACGACGTTGCCGGACACCGAGATCCACAGATAATTGGTCGTGGTCAAACCGACGCCGTAGCCGGCGTTGGTGGCAAATGTCGCGCCGAACGTCGTCACCGCGGTCGGGATCGCGTTCATCAGGGCCATGCAGAAGACGCGGAACATGTCCACGCCGTTCTCCTTGACGGCCATGACGATCGGCGCCTGCGGGACCTCGCCGTGCTCGGCCTCCTCCTGGAAGGCCGGAGTCTCGTCGACGTTCTTCCGGATCTGGTAACCGGCAAACACGACCACGGCGCTGAGCAGGAACGGGATCCGCCAGCCCCAGGTCTCGAAGGCCTCCTTCGGCATGAACGCCGACAGCGGGAGGAAGATGGCGGCCGCGGCGATCTGACCCGCCTGCACACCTTGCAGGGTGAAACTGCCGTAGTAACCACGTCGACCGAACGGCGAGTGTTCGATGATCATGGCGCTGGCACCGGCGATCTCGCCGCCGACGGCGAAGCCCTGGATCAGCCGCAGGATGACCAGCAGGATCGGTGCCCAGACGCCTACCGCCGAATAGGTCGGCAGCAGCGCGACACCGAAGGTGGAGGCGCCGATCAGCAGCATGCAGAGCACGAGCACGTTCTTCCGCCCGTGCGTGTCCCCCCAGTGACCGAGGACGAAGGCACCGATCGGGCGGGCGACGTAACCGACACCGAACGTCGCGAAGGACTGCACGATGGCGGCCTGCGGATTGTCCGACGGGAAGAACAGGGTCGGGAAGACCAGCGCGGCGGCCTGGGCGTAGATGAAGAAGTCGTAGTACTCCAGAGCGCTGCCGATCCAGCCGCTGGCCGCGGCCTTCTTCGGTGTCTTGACGTGCTCTGTCGGTTCGTGCGAACCCGGGGGCTCGACGATCTTGTCATCCATTTACTTCTCCTCGTCAGGGCTTCCCCGGCGCACGATGCGGCGGATGTGGAGTCAGTGCACCGCCGCTACATGACCAGGTCAACGACTAGTCCGGCGATTTCCGCTGGACGGCAGGACATCTGCGGGGTGCATCACAGTGCGATCTCACTCGGGTGGTGGACGAGGTCACGGTTCGGCGAGCGGACGGTAGCGGCGGCTCGATCTCCACCGCTTCCGTTCGCCCGGACGTGCTCGATTGCTTGACGGCCGGCGCCACGGACAGTGCGCGCAGACCCTCGAGGCCGCTGATCGCCTGCGGTCCTGAGCTGCCGCAGGCGGCGGCAAACGACTCCAGGGTGACCTCGTAGGCGTCCCGATGGAGGGTGAAATCGATCTCCCGGACGCCATCCGGGCCGACCAGGGCGAGGCTGCCTCCGGGGTCCGCCCGCATGACATCGGTGGCCAAGGCGGCGATGTCGCTGCAGCCGATCAGCCCCACCTCATCCGCGCCGGCTCCGACCTGCGTCGTCGGCCCGAACACGACGTCCACCGCTGATCACCGGAACTGCTTTCGCATGACGAAATTGACCGCCAACGACAGCACACCGAGCCCGAGGATGAACCAGCCATACAACTCGTAGTCCGCGCCGGCCCGCCACAGGGTGATCAGGCCGGCGACGATCATCAGGACGCTGAATCCCATGGCCAGGAACCACCGCCAGAAAGCCGGCACTCCTACTCCGGAATCTGCGAAACGGCCCGAAGTTCGTCCGGGGTGGTGGTGCCGAAGCCGAAGAACTCCAGGTACGCCGGGATCTGTTCGAACAACATGTCCTTGCCCACCTGGATCTGGCAGCCCTTGTCGATGGCGGCCTGCAGGAACGGAGTGATCTCCTGCTTCATCACCACATCTGCGACGAATGTGGTCGGTGCGATCCGGTCCACGTCCATCGGCAGCGGGTCGTCGTCCTTCATTCCGATCGGAGTCGCGTTGACCACCAGGTCGTAGCCCTCCGGATCCTTGGATCCGATCGTCACCTCGACATCGGGATAGTGCGCGTTCAACCGCTGCGCCAACGCTTCCGAGGACGCGGCATTAGGGTCGAAGAGGCCGATCCGAGTGATGCCGTCCGCGACCAGGGACGCGGCGATCGGGCAGCCGACACCGCCGTTGCCGACCACCAGCGCGCTCTTGCCCTTGGCGTCGAAACCCTTGCGGGCCAAGCCCCTGGTGAACCCGGCGCCGTCGAACTGGTCGCCCAACAGCGATCCGTCCTCGCGCAGCAGCACTGCGTTGGACGCACCGGCCACCTTGGCGATCGGCGTCAACTCGTCGACCAGTTCGGTGGTTGTCACCTTGTGCGGCATGGTCACCAGCGCGCCGCGGATGTTCGACATCTTGAACAGCAGCGGGAAGAACTCGCGGTACTCCTCCGGCTTGACCCCCATCGGCACCACGACCGCGTCGATGTCGTTCTTCTCGAACCAGGGGTTGTAGATCATGGGGGCCTTGAACGCAAAGGTCGGATAGCCCAGGTGCGCGATCACCGTGGTCTTGCCGCTGATCATGCAGATCTCCTTCTTGTGTGGTGTCGGCCTGGGTTGCGGGTGGCCCGGGATTGACGGGTTTACCCGACGTCCGAGCGCTGCGGCCCACGACGTCGCCGCCCGGCGCCGGCGAACCGGATTGTCGGGGCGGCGATGTCCTGAGTACAGGAGCGGCGGGCCGGGGTACTCCGTCAGCTCTTGAGCTGTTTGGTCATCGCGGAGAAGAAGACCTCCGAGGTCTCCCGGACGAAGTTTGCGTGCGTCGTCGCGAGCGTTGTCGCCCACTCGACGCCGGAGCTCTTCGCCGCCGACTCCTCCATGTCCAGCAGGTTCTTCAGGACCTTCTCGTAACCTTCGAGCCAGGCGAGGCCGTTCTCCTTGGCCTGTGCTGCGACCTTGTCGCTCAGGTCACGGACCCGTTGGGCGGCTGCCTCGAGGTCGGCGCTGACATCCGGCATGGTCATGCGAGACTCCCTTCTGTCGTTCTCGGCTGTGCCGAGGTTCTCCGCCCCGCATTGGTGGGGGTCGCCTGTGGTGTCGAGGCGGCTGCCCTGCCCGAAATCCGGGACGGACCCGTGGTGATGAGGTTGGCACGCGCATCCGGAGCGGGCACGGGATCGGCGGCTGGTTCCGACCAGTGAAAGGCACGTCGAGATCGCAGGTGGGCGCCGGCGGCGGCAATCGGCGAGAGCGGCGAGGAGCCCGAGACGCCGGCCGATGGACGGGCACTTCGTCCCGGTACATACCACTGACTGGAAGAAGCCAAGATCGCTTCGCGCGGAGATCAGTGACCTTCTAGCGTGAACCGGTCGGCGCGGTGCAGCGTCCGGCGCGGACGCCTGCGTCCGCTCAGTCGACGAAAGGCGACAAAGGATGCGAGGTGACCGAGCGGAATGACCCTGTACATGGTCCAGCGCTGCTTGTTCGACCATCTGCGAAGGCTCGAGGCCGCCGGTGACGGGCCCAAGCCGGACATCGTCACCGAGGGCTACAACCTCACCGACGAGGAGAAGCGCGCCGTCACCGAGCCCGACATCGGCGCCATCTACGCGATGGGTGCGCACCCGGTGATCATCAACGGGTTCTGCCGGGCCTTGGGATACAAGCGAGCCGACTACCGCCCGCTGCTGGAAAATGCCGGCGTCGCCACCACCGCGAAAGGGAAGCCCCGATGGCAGAAATAGTCATGGCCTATGCGGCCGCCCACGCCCCGATGATGACGGCCGATCCCGGATCGGCCCCCCGTCAGCAGGCAGAGAACTTCTTCGGTGCCTTGGAGAAGGTGCGCGACGTCGCCAAGGAAACCGACGTGCAGGCCATCGTGATGATGACCGGCGAGCACTTCACCAATTTCTTCCTCGATGGGCTGCCGCAGATCGCGATCGGCCTCGACAACGAGCACCTCGGACCGCCGGAGGTCTGGCTGCAGGTCCCGAAGAAGATGGTGCCGTCCGATGCCGGCCTGGCCGCACACATCACCGCTTCGCTGATCGAGCAGGGCCAGCAGCCGGCCTTGTCCTACGGGATGAAGATCGACCACGGCTTCATGACCGTGTACTACTGGCTCGACAACAGCATGGAACTGCCGATGGTGCCGATCGTGCTGAACTGCACGACTCCCCCGTTGATGACGATGCAGCAGTTCTACGATTTCGGGGTCACGCTCGGCAACGCCATCCGCTCCTACGACGGGCTGGAGCGGGTCGGACTCGTTGCCGGCGGCGGGTTGTCGCATTTCGTCGGCGAGCCGCGGGTCGGTGACATCGACGAGGAGTTCGATCACTGGTTCCTGGATCGGCTGGCCACCGGCGATCTCAGCGAGATCCTCAGCATGCCGAACGACGAGCTCGCGCTCGCCGGAAACGGCACGGGCGAGCTGCGGGCGTGGGTGGCCCTTGCGGCCGCGATGGGCAGCGCCCCGGGCAAGGTGCTGTCCTACGAACCGGTCTACGAGTGGATCAACGGCATGGGCGTCGTGCTGTACGACGGCGACAACGCAAAAGTCCAGGCCTGACGAAGGTCAGCGCCGGACGTGATCGGAACGGATTGCGTTCGGCGTTGCCTGTTCACGGCAGCGGTGTTCAACCAGCGATGATCGATGGCGCGGAAGTTGGTCAGTTGTTGTGACGGTCCAGGAATCGACCACCGGCTCATCGGTGGTCACCCCCATCCCCGCGCTGGACGTGCACGCGCACGCCATGCCGCTGCCCCTGCTGGAGTCGCTGGCCGAACGCGGCCTCGCCGATGTGTCCGGGGTGCCGCAGGGCATCATCCGGCTCGACCCCAGGGTCAGCGGGGTCGGCCCGAACGCGCCGCTGCCGTTGGCGAAGTCGATGTACGACGTCCCGATCAGACTGACCGAGATGGACGAGGCCGACGTTGCGATCCACGCCGTCTCGCTACCACCGTTCCTGTTCTGCACCAACGCCGATGACGAGGCCCTGGCCACCGGGATCATCGCGCAGGGCAACGACGAACTGGCCGGCTATGTCTCCGGCGCCCCCGACCGGTTGCTCGGCCTCGGCACCGTCCCGCTGGGCTGGCCGGGTGCGGCCGACGAGGCCAGACGGGTGCTCGACGATCTCGGCCTGGCCGGCATCGCCATCGGAAGCCAGGGCGGCGGTAGGGATCTCGATGATCCGGTCAACGACGACCTGTGGGCGTTGCTGTCCGAGCGGGGCACCTTCACCTTCATGCACCCCAGCGGCATGCCCGCCGGGCAACGGCTGAAGGACTTCTGGATGCCGCAGCTGGTCGGCTACCCGATGGAGACGGCGATCGCTGTCGCCCGGCTGGTCTTCGGCCGGGTGCTGGAGCGATTCCCGTTCCACCTGTGCCTCGCGCACGGCGGCGGATGTGTGCCGTCATTGCGTGGTCGACTCGACATGGGTTGGGACCGCAAGCCGGTCGCCCACACCACGGCTGTGCCGCCCAGCGAGTTCACCGATCAGCTCTACTACGACACAGCGGTCTTCAACTCGACGGTGCTGGGCCGAATCGTGGAGGACGTCGGTGCCGACCACGTGATGCTCGGCACCGACCATCCCTTCGAACTCGGCGACTTCACCCCGCGCGACACCGTCGCAGCGCTCGGGCTGGGCGAGTCCGACAATCGGGCGATTCTCTGGGACAACGCCGCCAAGCTGCTCGGCCTCCCCGTCTCCTGACGCCCTGCACGACGTGCGGGTCAGCCTTTGCGGGACGGGGCGTAGAGCCACTTCTGCAACGCCCGCGCCGCCCGGGGCATCACCAACCAGGTGGCGATGGCGGTCACCGGGACCGAGATGACCACGATGTGGAGGAACAGCGGCCAGTCGTTCAAGGCCCAGCCGTAGATCAACGACAGGGTCAGGTTCAGCAGGTAGAACACCGTCGCCGAGACCAGGAACATCTTCCATTTCGGAGGGGCAGGCGCGGTCCGCCCGGGCAGCGAGAACCAGGTCTCCAGACCGCTGACCCGGTGCATGTCGGTCGATTCGACCAGCTCCTCGCCGACCACCAGCATCGCCCGGCGCTCCGGCGAACCCTCCCAGGCCGCAAGGTGTTCGGCGCTGTCGAAGCGGAACACCACGTGCCACGGGTCGCCGACATGACTGGGCCGCAACCGCCCGGCGCCGAGGAACCCCGGATAATTCGCCGCGGCCGCGGTCAGCTCGTCGCTCCAGTCCTCGAAGTCGGACTCCCGGCCGACCGCAACCCGGCGGGCCACCGTCACCGTGACCGGTTCGGCCGGGTCGGTTCGTCGCGCGCTCACGTCGAACCGCCTGCCTGACCCACTGACCGCCAAATCCGAAGGACGGCGGTCAGCCGACCTCCGGCTCCCAGTTCCGCTGCTCCAACGAGTCCCGGATGTGCATCAGGAACAGCGACGCCGTCGAGCCGTCGAACGCGCGGTGGTCGTACACCAGCCCGATGATGCCGGTCGGATGGATGGCGATGGCATCGCCGACGGCGACCGGCCGGCGCTTGACGCCGTCGGTGCACAGGATCGCCACGTTCGGCTGATTGATGATCGGCGAGGACGCGTAGCTGGCGAACGGTCCGGGGTTGGTGATGGTGAACGTCGACCCCTTCATGTCCTCGGAGCCCAGCTTCTTCGACCGCGCGGCACCCGCCAGTTCGGTGACCTTCTTGGCGATGCCCCGCATGTTCAACGAGTCCGCGTCCTTGACCACCGGGACCACCAGGCCCTGCTGGTCGAGGTCGACGGCGATCCCGAGATTGACGTAGGGGTGCAGCGTCATGGTCTTGGCCTCGATGTCGATCGAGGAATTGACGGTCGGGAATGCCCGCAGCGCATCGATTGTCGCCCGGGAGACGAACGGCAGGTACGACAGCGACGCCCCTGTCTCCTTCTTGAAGACGTCCTTGAACTTGCGGCGCACCTTGTCGACGTTGTCGAAGTCGACCTCGATCGAGGTCCATACCGATGCCGAGTTGGCCAGCGAGGCCATCATGCCGCCGGCCACCGCCAGCCGCATGCGGGACAGGGTGACGGTCTCGTCCCGCGGATCGTTGGTGCCCGCCGGGATCGGTTGGGTCCGCGCGGGTGCCGGCGCGGCCGCCGCAGCGGGAGCCGCGGCAGGAGTGGCGGGTGCGGCGGGTGCGGCGGTCGGAGCCTTGGCACCGCCATTGGCCAGCACCTTCTCGACGTCCTCGCGACGGATCCGGCCGCCGACCCCGGTGCCGGAGATCACTGCTGCGTCCAAACCGTTCTCGGCGACCAGCCGGCGGACCAGCGGCGAGAGCAGCACACCAGGCTGCGCGCGGCCGGGAGCCGTCGAGGCTGCGGGAGCAGCGCTCGCCGCAGTGGCGGCCGGCGCCGCGGAGGCGGGTGCCTTGCTCGGAGTCGCCGGTGCGGCGGTGGCGCCTGCCTCTCCGATGCGGGCCAACGGAGTTCCGACCGGAACGGTTTCGCCCTCGCCGACCAGGATCTCGAGCAACACCCCGTCATAGGGGCTGGGGATCTCCGAATCGACCTTGTCGGTCGACACCTCGAACAAGGCGTCGTCCATTTCGACGGTGTCGCCCGCCTTCTTGATCCACGAGCCGATGGTGCCCTCGGTGACCGTCTCGCCCAGCTTGGGCATCAGGATGTCGTGGATGACACCGGCCGGTGCGGTGACGTTCGGCTCCTCGTCGGACGGGCCTTCGGAGCCACCCATCTGCGGCGCAGCCGGGTCGCCGAGCGCGGGCCCGCCTGCTGCTGCCAGGTGATGGGAGGCCGACGGCAGCCGATTGTCCGGAGACGCCGGAGTCTCGGCCACCGAAGTGATCCGCACCAGCTGGGTGCCGATCGGCACGGTTTGCCCGGCCTGGACAAGGATCTCGGCGATCACACCGTCATACGGGCTGGGGATCTCCGAATCGACCTTGTCGGTCGACACCTCGAACAGCGGGTCGTCGAACTCCACCGTGTCGCCGACCTGCTTGAGCCAGTTGGTGAGTTCTCCTTCGGTAACCGTCTCGCCCAGCTTGGGCATCGTGACGAACCACTCGTCGTTCGACATGCAGTGTCTCCCGGGTGTCTGACGTATCAGCCGTGCAGCGAACGGCCGGAGAAGGTGATCATGGTTTCGCCGATTGCCTCGGAAAGGCTCGGATGGGCGTGGATCAACCGGCCGACGTCACTGGGCAACGCCTCCCAGTTGACCGCGAGGTAGCCCTCGTGCAGCAGCTCGCTCGCCCACGGACCGACGATGTGGAAGCCGAGGATCGGGCCGTTCTTGGCGGCGACGATCTTGACCAGCCCGTCGGTCTCGCCGAGGATCATCGCCCGTCCGTTGCCGGCGAACGAATGCTTGTGCACGACGACGTCGTGACCGGCCGCCTTGGCCTGTGCCTCGGTCAGTCCCGACCAGGCCACCTCGGGGTAGGTGTAGACCACCCAGGGCACCTTGCCGTAGTCGACCGGCACCGGACTCTCGCCCAGGAAGTGATCGACGGCGAGCACGGCTTCGGCGTAGGCGAGGTGGGCGAGCCCGGGGGTCGCCACGCAGTCGCCGATGGCGTAGACACCGGGCTTGGTGGTCAGCATGGTGTTCGTGTCGA
>Ga0164307_10001480_pt1 | contig 10643 bp, 10 predicted proteins | sample Whisoiple_243_MG_FD_110214 | JGI IMG/M metagenome (GOLD analysis project Ga0164307, IMG submission 110214) | Soil microbial communities amended with fresh organic matter from upstate New York, USA - Whitman soil sample_243_MG | ecosystem: Environmental > Terrestrial > Soil > Unclassified >...
CTGTCTGGACTTGCTCCGGGTGGGGTTTACCGAGCCGCTCCAGTCACCTGGAGCGCTGGTGGTCTCTTACACCACCGTTTCACCCTTACCGGCCGCCGAAGCGGCCGGCGGTCTGTTCTCTGTGGCACTGTCCCGCGGGTCACCCCGGGTGGCTGTTGGCCACCACCCTGCCCTGTGGAGCCCGGACGTTCCTCGGCAGGGCCGAGGCCCTGACGCGACCGTCTGGCCGACTCATCCGCGCACCAGCATAGGGGCGTATGCCGTCCGCTGCGTCCGCGCCCACCGGCGAGCCACTCCCCGGGGCCGGCATCTCGAACCGGCCACTCCCCCGGCGCCGACGCGGACCGCCGGTCCGCTCAGACGACGCGGCGAAACGCCAGGACGGCAACGTCGTCGTGCCGGTCCGGGTCGGAGACCGCCTCCGTCAGCTCGTCGAGGACCTCGTCGAGGTCGGTGTCGTCGTCGGCGCCGGTGAGCAGCTCCTCGGCGGCAGCCTGCAGGCGCTTGAGCCCGATGTCGATGCTTTCTCCGCGGCGCTCGACGAGGCCGTCGGTGTAGAGCAGGAGCAGGTCCCCGACGGCGAAGGGCACCCGGGCCGAGGCTCGGGGGACCTCACCGAGGCCGTGGACCGGCGAGCCGTCCTCGCTGACGAACCGGGTGCGACCGCCCTGGACGAGCAGCGGCGGCGGGTGCCCGGCGACGACGACGGCGAGGTCGTCCCGCTCCGGCTCGAAGAGCAGGTAGACGGACGACGCCATCTGGGTCGGCGGCTCGGTCGCCATGAAGCGGTCCATCGCACCGGCGAGCGCCTCCGGCTCCGGATCCTGGGTCGCCAGCACCCTTGCAGCAGAACGCATCTTCGAGCCCGCGACAGCCGCGTCGACGCCACGGCCCATGACATCGCCGAGGACCACCGTGACCCGGCCGCCGTCGAGCCCGCTGACGTCGTAGTAGTCACCACCCACGTCGGTGCGCCCCGCCTGTCGGTAGACCGTCCCGATCTGCCAACCGGGGATCTCGGGCAGGTCCTGGGGCAGCAGCGTCGCCTGGAGCACGGACGCGACACGGCGCGTCTGGGAGTAGAGGTCGGCGTTGTCGATGGCCAGACCGGCCCGTCGGGCCAGGTCCTCGGCGAAGGCGACGTCGTCGCGCGTGTAACGACGACCGGACTCGGCCGCCACGAAGGTCAGCACCCCGAGCACCCGGTCCTTGGCCATGAGCGGCACCGTCATGGCGCTTCGCAGTCCGAGCTCCCGCGCCACCCGGAGGTGCTCCTCGTCGCGGGCCGCGGCGACGAGCATCTCGTCGGTGACGTTGTCGATGAGCAGGCTCTTCCCGGTGCGCGCCACCTGGGCCGCCCCTCCCGGCCGCTCGGGGTCGGAGGGCCATCGGGTCTCGAGCTCCTTGGCGAGCTGCACCTTGTCGGGGTCGACGTGCGCGACGGCGAGGGTCCGCAGGACACCGTCGTCGACCATCTGGACCGAGCACCAGTCGGCGTGCGTCGGCACGGCGAGCGAGGCGACCTGGCGCAGCGTCTGCCGGTAGTCGAGGGTGGTGGCGAGCGCCTGCGAAGCATCGGCCAGGAACTCCAGCTGGGCCGCTCGGGTCGCGCTCTGCGCCTCGGCGCGAAGGCGAAGCATCGTCTGCGCGCACATGTCCGCCAGCACGCCCAGCACCCACACCAGATCCGGGTCGACCGGTCCGACGAGCCCGTCGAAGCGGAAACCCACGGCCCCGATGGGCGAGCCGTCGGCTCGGGAGATGAGCGGCAGCGTCACCGACGACCGCTCCGCGCCGTCATCGAGCTCCGGGTAGCGCTCGAGGAGCTCGGCCCGGCCCGTGACCGACACGATCTGGGTGGTCCGGACGGCGTCGGTGAGCGGCGATCGGGCGTCGAGCTCGAGGCTGGCCCACTGCCGGGCCTCGGACGCGGTGAGGCCGTGGGTGGCGATGGTGCGCAGACGCGTCGGGCCGTCCTGGACCGCCAGGACGGCGCGCGAGGCGCCCACGACGGACGACGCACGCTCGGTGATGGTCTCGGTGAGCTCCTCCAGCGTCGTGGCAGCCGCGACCTGGGCCGCGATGCCCGCCAACGCCGCCAGCCTCGGGGCGACCGACGCACGGCTCGCCGCCGGGCTCTGCCATGGCGCGTTCATGGGGTCATCCTGACAGCCGAAGGGCTTGGGCAACCACAGATGCCGCAGAAGTGGGAGCATGCAGAGGTGAGGGGTCAAGGGGTGGCCAGGGGACGCGAGCTCCGTCGTGTCGAGTTCGGCCCTGACGACCTGCGTCGCGTGCGTGAGATCGTGCGGGCGATCGCGGGCGAACGCATCCCGGACCGGGCTGACAACGCCGTGCTGGCCGTGCACGAGATCGCGGTCAACAGCATCGTCCACGGCGGCGGTCACGGCGTCCTCCTCATCGACGAGACGGCTGACTCGCTCGTCTTCACGGTCGAGGACGACGACGGCACTGGGTCGGTGCCGGAGGTCCTCGCGCTCGACGACGAGTCGACGAGCGGCCGCGGGCTGTGGATCGCGCAGCGGCTGAGCGATCGGCTGACCATCGAGGCCCGCCCCACGCGTACACGCATCGGCGTGCACCTGAGACTGGCGTCCTGAGCCGACCGGGTCCCGGGAGGGCGGACCGTCAGGTCAGGATCGGTCCGCGTCGACCCGGTCCGGATCCACGCCGTCCGCTGTCTCGGCGGGAGCAACCTCGACGGGCGCGACGTCGACGTCGGGTGCCTCGACGACGTCGAGGACCTGGTCGAGGTGCATCAGCCTGACGAGCCGCAGGGTGATGTCGCCGCAGACGAGCTGGAGGCGGGCGTCCGCCGCCACGACGCGGTGGTAGAGCCCGATGATCGCCCCGAGACCCGAGGAGTCGAGGAAGGTGACGGCGCGCAGGTCGACGACCACCGCGGCGCCCTGTGTCACGGCGATCTCCTCGAACGCTGCCCGCACGTCCGGCACGGTGTACGTGTCGATCTCGCCCGCGAGCCGGGCAGTCGTGACGGCGCCGTTGACCGAGACCGTGACGCTCATCGAACCTCCTGGGACGTCGGTGTCCTAGCCCATACGTTAGGACGACTTCGGCTGGTGTGGGAGCAGATGTGGCTCAACCGGTGGTCTGGCGCTCGACCGCACTGGTCGCCACGTAGACGCTGTTGGACGAGGTGCCTCCCGTGAGGGGGTTCGCGAAGGACACCTCGTGCGCGGCGACGTCGGCGAAGACCTCTGCCAGCAGGGCCGTGAAGGCGTCGTCGGGCGGGTCGTCGGACCACAGCGCGAAGACCCCACCGGGGTGCAGCGTCGCCGCCAGACGCGAGAGGCCGTCCCGGGTGTAGAGGTCCGCGTGGCTGGGGTGGAGCACGTGGTGGGGCGTGTGGTCCACGTCGAGCAGCACGGCATGCAGCAGGGTCGGCGCGTCCCCGAAGCCCTGGCCCTGACGCGCCAGGGCGAAGAAGTCGCCCTCGAGCAGCGAGGTCCTCGGGTCGTCGATGAGGGACGCGGTGTCGGGGAGCAGCTGCCGCTCGTGCCACGAGATGACGGGTCCGAGCGCCTCGACGACGGTCAGGGAACGCACCCGGGCGTCCTCGAGCGCCGCCAGGGCCGTGTAGCCGAGACCGAGCCCGCCGACGACGACGTCGAGGCTCTCGTCGTCGCCACCCCCCTCCCCCACGGCGGCGAGCCCGAGGCGGGCCAGCTCGACCTCCGCGACCGTGAAGAGGCTCGACATGAGGAACTCCTCGCCGAGCTTCACCTCGTAGACGTCGACGAGCAGCGACGGCTCGAGCCGGCGACGGAGGCTGATCTCGCCCATCGGCGTCTGCTGCCAGTCGATCTCCTCGAAGCGCCGGCTCACGACGTCAGCCGAAGATCGGGGTGAGTGAGCCGGCCGGCAGGTCCTTCTCGACGGACGCGAGGCGCCACTTGTCGGCGAAGACGGCCACGTGCAGCCCGTCCTCGCGCGTCAGCGACTCGGCCCCGGGCCGGCTGTCGACGATCGGCATCGCGGCCGCCGTGACGGCACGCGCCACGGAGTAGCCGAGCGGCTCGAGGCGGATCGGCGAGCCGAACTCGTGCTCCATCCGGTGCTTGGCGACGTCGAACTGCATCGGACCGACGGCCGCGAGCACCGGCGCCTGCGCACCGCGCCGGTCGGAGTGCAGCACCTGGACGACGCCCTCCTCGCCCAGCTGCTCGATGCCCTTGCGGAACTGCTTCTGCTTGCCGGTGACCGCCGCGCGGGCGACGGCGAAGTGCTCCGGAGCGAAGAGCGGGATGCGGGGGAAGGCGACCTTCTCGTCGGCGAACAGGGTGTCGCCGACCCGGAGGGCGTTGGCGTTGACGAGGCCGATGACGTCGCCCGGGAAGGCCTCGTCGAGCGTCGACCGGTCGCGGCCGAAGACGCTCTGCGCGTACTTCGTCGCGAAGGGACGGCCCGTGTCGGCATGCGTCACGACCATCCCGCGCGTGAAGCGGCCCGAGCACACCCGGACGAACGCGAGCCGGTCGCGGTGCGCCTTGTCCATGCCCGCCTGGATCTTGAAGACGAAGCCCGAGAAGGGAGCCGACACCGCCCGGGGGTCGCCGGAGCGGTCGGGTCGGGCCCCCGGGGCGGGGGCGAGCGTCACGAGGGTGTCGAGCAGCTGGCGTACGCCGAAGTTGAGGACGGCCGAGCCGAAGAGCACGGGCGAGGCCGCGCCCGAGAGGAACAGCTCGAGGTCGAGGTCGTGGCCCGAGGAGCGGAGCAGGTCGTACTCCTCGACCGCGTCGGTCCAGACCGAGCCCAGCAGCTGCTCGGCCTCCTCGGCGGGCATCCGCGTCGTGATGGCCTCGGTGGCGCCGCCGGGCGTACGCGTGAACTGGACGAAGTCGCCCGTCGCGCAGTCGAGCACGCCGTGGAAGTCGCCCGCGACGCCGACCGGCCAGGTGAGCGGCATCGGGTGCAGGTCGATCCGGTTCGTCAGCTCGTCCATGATCGCGAGCGCGTCCAGACCGGGCCGGTCCCACTTGTTGACGACCGTGATGACGGGCACGCCACGCGCCCGGCAGACCTCGAAGAGCTTGAACGTCTGGGGCTCGATGCCCTTGGCGGCGTCGACGAGCATGACGGCGGCGTCGACCGCTGCGAGCACGCGGTAGGTGTCCTCGGAGAAGTCCGCGTGACCGGGGGTGTCGAGCAGGTTGATGACCGTGCCGTCGTAGGCGAACTGGAGCACGGCGGAGGTGATCGAGATGCCTCGGTCCTTCTCCATCTCCATCCAGTCGGAGACGACGCCGCGCCGGTTGCCCTTGCCGTGCACCGCGCCGGCCTCGCCGATGGCGCGCGCGTGCAGCGCGAGGGCCTCGGTCAGGGTCGACTTGCCGGCATCGGGGTGCGAGATGACGGCGAAGGTGCGGCGTCGGGCCGCCTCCTCGGCGACGGCTCCCCCGTGGTGGTCCGCACCGTCGGGGTCTCGGCGGTCCGCGAGCTCGCGGTCGTGCAGGGCGGTGGCGTCCATGGTCCTCCAGTGATCGCCCCGAGTCTGTCACCGTCGGACCCGATCGCCCGAATCGGCACCGCCCGCTGGACCGCCGGCCCGAGGTGACCCGAGTCACACCTCGCCGATCCCGTCAACGATCGGGTGCCGTCGTTCGTCGTGCATGGGAGATGACGATCGCAACCGACCCCAGGACCATGACGGAACCGCTGACCGACGACCAGCCCGACACCCGACCCGGCTCCGTGCCAGACGCGGAGCCCGACGCACGGCCCAGAGCGAAGCTGCTCGACCTCTCCCTGACCCAGCTGCTCGGCGGCTCGATGGCCGCGGCCACGGCAGCGGCCCTCGGCTCGCGACTCGGGGTCGTCGGCACCATCGCCGGGGCCGCGGTGCTCAGCGTCATCTCGGCGATCGCGGCGAGCCTCTACACGAACTCCATGGCGCGAGCCAAGGAGGCCGTCGTGCTCGTGCGCTCGCGCCGGGGGCCCGACGGCGTGGACGTCGAGGTCGTGCGGGAGACGTGGTGGCGCCGTCCCGATCGCGTGACCACTCGACGGGTCCTCGTCACGACCGGGGCCGTCTTCGCCATCGCCGCGGCCTTCCTCACCGGCCTCCAGCTCGCCACCGGCGCGCAGGTGACGGGCACGGACCTCGGAGGCCGCACCAGCGCGGGCGCCGTGGTCGACAGCCCCGCCGGCACCACGGGCGACTCCGCGGGCGACGGCACCCGCACCGACACCGGCGCGCTCGACACGACGCCCACCGCACCCGCGACGCCGACCGGCGCCGCGACTGCGCCCGCCGGGTCCACGGCGGGTCAGGCGGGCTCCACCGGGACACCGTCCGCCACGACCCCCGCGACGCCGGCCACCCCGGCCACTCCCGGCGGGGCGACAGGATCGACCGACCCGGCCGCGCCCACGACCCCGGCCGCGCCCGAACCGGTCGCGAGCACCCCGAGCGCCCCCGTCACCGCTCCCTGAGCATCCGGTCCACCTGCTGACGTATGCCGTCCGCCCCTCCGCGCGTGACGGCATACGTCGTCTCTGGCCGGTCGGCGTGTGCAGGCAGAGGGGTCCTGACGCCGCTGGCTGCACACGAGGCTGCCCGGCCGTTCAGCGTCGCTCGGGCCAGGGCCAGTCGACGTCGACGGACCCGCCGACGGCGAGCCCGCACCACTGCTCCGAGAGCCGGTCGAGGTCGGCGAACACCGAGGCGAGCTCGCGGGCGCCGAGGTCGGTGGCTGCTCCCCCGGCCCGCTCGTGGTGGAGGTCGGGCGTCATCCCGCGCTGCCGGAGCCACGCCGGGTAGACGGCGGCCGCGAGCTGCTCCGACCGGCCGATCTGCGTGCCGCGCGCCTTGTTCCGTCGCTCGACCCGGCGCGCCCACGCCTTCGTGCGCGTCTCCTGTGTGGGCACGAAGGTGCCCGCGTTTCCGCCTGCGGCGAGCTGGCCGAAGATGCCGTCGCGCAGGCCGAACCGGTGCTCGACGACGAGGTGGACGAGGTCGTGCGGCGCGAGGTCGCTCCACCCCGGCGCCGGGCTCATGACGAGGTCGGTCGCGAGGTCACGCTCCACGCGCACCTCGTAGCGCCGTTCACCCGTCCTCACGAAGCGCACCCGCATGCCGACGAGGCTAGGAGCGCTGAGCATCCCCGGCCAGTGGATTTCCGCCGACGGGGTGTCCTCAGGCGACCGAGAGCGTGATCGTGCCGGTCCCGACGTCGGCGGCGTCGACCCGCAGGGTCACCGTCTCGCCGGCCTTCGCCGACCCGCTCGCCTTGGCCACGACGGCGAGGTCGATGAGCTGGACGATGACGCCCTTGTCGTTCTCGTCGACGACGACGCCCTGCACGGTGCTCCCGACCAGCGGGTGCAGCTCGGCGGCCTCGACGGCGTCGGTGCAGGCCCGCTCGACCCCGTTGGTGCGCCGGTCGGACGTCGACATGATCTCGGGGAGGGTGGGCAGCGCCTCACGGACCCAGCCCGGCACCTCCTCCCCCGCCGAGAGCGCCTCGCACACCACGAGCCCGAAGCGGTCGACGAGGCGCCGCAACGGAGCCGTCACGTGCGCGTACGGGTTGGCGACGGCCGCGTGCGTCGGCTGCGCGGGCACCTCGCCGTCGAAGGGGGTGTAACCGGCGCCGCGGAAGAGTGACGTCGCCTCGTGGATGAGCGCGAGGTGCCGCGGGTTGCTGCGGTCCAGCGTGCGCAGCAGCTCGCCGTAGGACAGGTCCTTCGGCCAGTCGACACCGGCGGCCCTGACCTGCCGGCGGAAGCGCGCCAGGTCGCGCGGGTCCGGCGGCGGCATGGTGCGCAGGATGCCGATCTTGCCCCGGAGCATGAGGTCGGCCCCGCCCATGCCGGTGAGCAGCGAGATCTGGGCGTTCCAGTCCTCCGCGGCGAGCAGCGGCCGGAACGAGATCCGGAAGCCGCCGTGCTCGTCCTCCTCGACCTCCTGCTCGGGCATCGGCAGGGTCGCCCCGCCCCGCTGGCGCTCGAGCAGGACGCGCTTCTCGCCGACCTCCTTGAGCAGGACGAGGCACTCCTCGGCGGTGCCGGCGTCGACCTCCTTCTGCACCTGCTCGTAGTCGTAGCGCCGGACGCTGCGCACCATCGCGCGGTAGACCTCGACCGCCGTGCCCTCGCCGTCGGCGGCGAGCGTCATGTCCCAGACGAAGGCAGGACGCACCTGGTCGGGCAGCAGGCTCGCGGCGCCCTCGCTCAGCTCCGAGGGGTGCAGCTGGACCCGCTCGTCGGGGCAGTAGACCGTCTGGCCGCGGCGGCGCGACTCTGCGTCGACGGCGCCACCGGCGCGGACGAAGGCAGGCACGTCGGCGATGGCGTAGCGCACCCGGTAGCCGTCGCCGCTGCGCTCGATCGACATGGCCTGGTCGAGGTCCATCGACGTCGGCGGGTCGATGGTGATGAACGGGACGGCTGTCTCGTCCCGCTCCGGCAGGGTTGCGGCGCCGGCGGCTGCGGCGGCCTCGGCCAGCACCTCCGGCGGGAACCGGTCCGGCACCTCGAACTCGCGACGCACCGCCTCGAAGCGCGCCGTGAGCTGCCGTGCCACGTCGCCGGGCTTCGTCGCCGGGCGGAAGACGATGTGTCGCTGGGCCATGGCGTCACCCTACGCATCACGACGTGCTCCCCGGAGGTTGAGCACCCGCGGCACTCCGCGGCGACCCGGGCGATCGTTCGTCGCCCGCGACACGCGCGGGGATGAGACATCACTGTCCCGTTTGCCTAGGCTGACCCCCGTGCTCATCCTGCTTCCCCCGTCCGAGGGCAAGACCTCACCCCGGCGGGGGCGGTCGCTCGACCTCGGCAGCCTCTCGTTCCCCGAGCTGACGCCCCTGCGCGAGTCGGTCGTCGAGACGGTGGAGCGGCTGAGCGGCGAGCCCGACGCAGCGCGCGTCCTCGAGATCAACCCGAACCTCGTCGCCGACCTCGAGCGCAACACGGTCCTGCGCAGCGCTCCCACGGCGACCGCCTCGCACGTCTACACCGGCGTGCTCTACCAGGCGCTCGACGTCGACTCGCTCGACGCGGCCTCCAAGCGCCGCGCCAACCGCTGGGTCGTCGTCGTGTCGGCCCTCTTCGGTGCGCTGCGGCTCGGTGACCGCGTGCCGGCCTACCGCGTCAACATCTGCAGCACCCTCCCCGGCATCGGCTACCTGTCGCACGAGTGGCGCAAGGAGCTGCCGTCGGCGCTCGACGCCGCGGTGAAGCCGCGCGAGCTCGTCGTCGACTGCCGGTCGAGCACGTATGCCGCCGTCTGGCGCCCCACGGGCGAGCGCGCCGAGCGCTGGGTGCACGTCACCGTCCCCGGCGCCTCGCACATGGCCAAGCACACCCGCGGTCTCGTGACGCGCGAGCTCGTGCAGGCCGAGGCGCCGCGCACGCCGCAGGCCCTGGCCGAGCGGCTCTCGGAGCGCTTCGAGGTCGAGCTGACGCCCCCACCGCGTCCGGGCCGTCCGTGGCAGCTCGCCACGACCCCGAAGGCCTGACGTGCTCGACCTCAGCCTGCTCGTCGAGCGCGTGGCGCCGATCCTCGTCTTCCTCGTCGCGATCACCCTCGTCGCCGAGATCTGCGACCTGTCGGGGCTCTTCGACGTCATGGCGCACCACGCCGCGCGCGTCGCCAAGGGACGCGTGCTCGTGCTCTGGCTGCTCATCGTCGGGCTCGCGGTGGTGTGCACCGTCGTGCTCAGCCTCGACACGACCGCGGTGCTGCTGACCCCGGTGGCCATCACGGTGGCCCGTCAGGTCGGCGCCCCACCACTGCCGTTCGCCATGACGACGCTCTGGCTGGCCAACACGGCCTCCCTGCTCCTTCCCGTGTCCAACCTCACGAACCTGCTGGCCCTGCACCCGTTCGCGGCGCTCGGCGTCGGGACCCTGGGCTACATCAGGCTGATGGCCGTGCCGGCCGTCGTCGCGATCGTCGCGACCGTCGTGGTGCTGTGGCTGCTGCACCGGCGCGACCTCGGCAGCACCTACGACACTCCACCGGCCGCCGAGCCGCACGACCGGGTGCTCATGCAGGTCGCCGGCGGGGTCTGCGTGCTGCTCGCCCCGGCGTTCGTCCTCGGCGTCCAGCCGGCCCTGGCGTCCGTGCCGGCCGCCCTCGTCCTGCTCGCCACGACCTACTGGCGCGCGCCCGAGCTGCTGCGCCGGATCAAGATGCCGTGGCTCACGGTCATGGGCATCTGCATCCTCTTCCTCGTCATCGACGCCGCGCTGCGCCTGGGGCTCGAGGCGTGGCTGCGCACCATCGTCGGGCACGGCACCGGCATCGGCGACCTCTTCAGGGTCAGCGGTCTCGGCGTGCTGACCTCCAACGGCATCAACAACCTGCCGGCCTACCTCGCGCTCGAGCCGACGGTGGCGGACGCACCCTCCCGCCTGGCCGCCCTGCTCATCGGGGTCAACGCCGGGCCCATCATCACGATGTGGGGCTCGGTCGCGACGCTGCTCTGGGCCTCACGCTGCCGGTCCGCCGAACTCTCCGTCGACGTCGGTCGCATCGCGCGCACGGGCGCCCTGTGCGCCGTCACGGTCGTGACCGCCGCGACCCTGGCCCTCGCCGCCACCACCTGACCGGCTGACCGGGCCGACGGCATACGCCATGTCGTCGACCACGCACC
>Ga0164307_10001481_pt1 | contig 10643 bp, 6 predicted proteins | sample Whisoiple_243_MG_FD_110214 | JGI IMG/M metagenome (GOLD analysis project Ga0164307, IMG submission 110214) | Soil microbial communities amended with fresh organic matter from upstate New York, USA - Whitman soil sample_243_MG | ecosystem: Environmental > Terrestrial > Soil > Unclassified >...
CGGCCGAGGAGCTGTTCGCCGGGCCGGGCGAGTCGATGGCCGCGCTGCGGGCCACCGACTGGTCGGCGACGGCGCTCGGTCCGGTCGATTCCTGGCGGCCGGAACTGGTGGCGGCGATCCGGACGGTGTTGCGGTCGCGGCTGCCGACGCTGCTGTGGTGGGGACCCGATCTCATCCAGCTCTACAACGATGCGTGCCTGCGCAACCTCGGAGACAAACACCCTGCCGCCGCCGGGCAACCGGCGGCGCAGTGCTGGCACGAGGTCTGGGATGCCCTGCGTCCGGTCGTCCAGTCCATCCTGGACGGGCGGCAGGACGGCGTGCGTTTCGACGAGCAGCTGATGTTCTTCACCCGCCGGGACTACGTCGAGGAGACCTATCAGACGTACTCGCTGTCCGGGGTGCGGGACGAAACCGGCGCCGTGCTGGGCATTTTCGTGCAGAATCCCGATGGCGTCACCGCGCAGGTACTTGACGACCGGCGGCTGCGCACCCTGCGCGAACTGGGGTCGGTGCCGATCACCGCCGGCGGCAAGGCGACCGACGCCTGCCGCAAGATCCTGAAGGCGCTGGCCGGCAACCGGGCCGACGTTCCGTTCGGATCGATCTACCTGATGGACGACTCCGGCGAGCCGCAGTTGATCGATCATTTCGGCTTCCGGCCGGGCGCTCTGCTGCCACCGCGGGAGGGCACCAACCCGGTCGCGCGCACCCGGTTGCGGCGGACCGCAACGAACGGTGAGCCGTTGCTGATCACCGGTATGCGGGAGCAGTTCCCGGACTTCTACGACCCGACCGGCGCGCTGGACGATGCCGAACCGGATTCGTCGCTGATGCTGCCGCTGGTCGAACACGGACGGTCCGGGCGGCTCGGCGTACTGGTGCTCGGGATCAGCCCGCACCGCCGGTTCGATGCCGACTATCGCGCCTTCTTCCACCTGGTCGCCGATCATGTCTCGATCGCGATCACCGACGCGCTGGCCTTCGAGGCCGAGCGGGTCCGGGTTGCCGCACTGGCCGAGATCGACGCCGCGAAGACCAGGTTCTTCCAGAACATCAGTCACGAGCTCCGCACCCCGCTGACCCTGGTGCTGGGCCCGCTGCAGCAGGTGCTCGACGACCCGGCACTGGGTCTGCCGGACGAGTACCGCCACGACCTGCAGGCGGCCCGTCGGGCGGCGCGGCGTCTGCAACGGCTGGTCGACGGCCTGCTCGACGTCACCCGCGGGGAGGTCGACCGGCTGGCCCCGGCCACCGAACCGACCGACATCGGCTCGCTCACCGGCGATTGCGTCAGCATGTTCCGTTCGGCCGTCGAGTCGGCCGGGCTCACCCTGTCGGTCGAGCTGCCGGAACCGGCGTTGTCGGTGCTGCTGGATCGGCAGATGTGGTCGCACATCGTGCTCAATCTGCTCTCCAACGCGGTCAAGTTCACCCTGCACGGCGGCATCACGGTCCGGGTCGAACGGGCCGGTGACCTAGCTCGACTGACCGTGCGGGACACCGGCATCGGGATCCCGGAGCAGGAGATCCCGTTGATCTTCGACCGGTTCCACCGGGTCGTCGATCAGCCTGCACGAACCGGCGAAGGCGCGGGCATCGGTCTCTCGCTGGTCGCCGACCTGGTGCGGGCGCACGGCGGCACGATCCGGGTGGACAGTGCGCTCGGCACGGGCTCCACCTTCGACGTCACCGTCCCGGCGACTTCTGCGGGCGCGGCCCGACCCCATGAGCTGCCGCAGGACATCGGCGAGATGTTCCTGGCCGACGCCGCACAGTGGTCGGCGCCGTCGTCCGGTCCAGCGGCCGACGAGCTGGGTCCGGCCGGCGAATCGGCGGCGGCGGACAGGCAGGGGCGGCTGCTGGTGGTCGAGGACAACGCCGACATGCGCGGGTACCTGACCCGGTTGCTGCGTCAGGACGGTTGGTCGGTCCACCCGTGTGCGACGGTGGATGCCGCGCTCTCTCACCCGGGCACTCCGGACCTGGTGCTCTCCGACGTGATGATGCCGGCCAGGGGCGGGCTCGACCTGCTGCGCATGCTGCGGGCGGGCGACGGCTCCCAGTGGATCCCGGTGATGCTGTTGACCGCGAGGGCCGGGCCGGAGTCGATCGCCGAGGGGATGTCGCTGGGCGCCGACGACTATCTGGTGAAGCCGTTCGAGCCGATCGAGCTGTTGGCCAGGGTGCGGTCGACCGTCGAACTGCACCGCCGGCACGAACATTCGCTGATCCAACTCCGCGAACGCGCAGAGAACCTGGAGGCCGCGTTGTCCTCGAATCGCCGGATCGGCACCGCGGTCGGTGTGCTGATGGCCTCCCGCAAGGTGGACAGCGAGACCGCGTTCGAGTTGCTGTCCACGGTCAGCCAATTGCTGCAGCGCAAGCTGCGCGACGTCGCGGACGAGGTCGTCGCGACCGGTGCGCTGCCGTCCCGTTGAGCGACTGCTGACATCCGTCAGGGGTCGACGACCAACTGGCGCGACCGCTCATCGGCGTCGTCGGATGCCGGGAGCGGCGGCAACTGCACCACCTGCGAGCGCAGGAACACCACGAACAAGGCGATCAGCAGCGCAGCCCGGCCCCACACCCCGATCAGCACGAGCTGCGGGGACAGGGCGTCGTAGGCACCGCTCGGCGCGCCGCTGCCGATCAGGTACTGCCAGCGGAAGAACCCGATGCCGATGGCCGCATCGGCCACGAAGTAGGCCAGGATCCAGCCGGCGCGGATCCGCAGCAGGACGAAGAACGGCAGCAGCCAGAGCGCGAACTGCGGCGAGTGGACCTTGTTGAACAGCAGATAACCGCACACCATGGCGGCGCAGACCGGCAGCCACGGATAAGCCCCGTCCCGCCGGTAACGCAGCCACCCGAGCGCGCAGGCCAGCAGCAGCGCTGCGAGCGTGGTGATGGTGGCGAGCATCGCCAGGTCGTGCTGGACGGCGTCGTTGGACGAATCGCTGTAGGGCCGGGCACCCCAGAACCAGATGGTGTTCGTGGTCAGGTCGATCGGCCGGCTCCACTGGAACTGGAACGAGGCCCACCAGCCGCTCGGACCGGCGACGAGGAACGGCAGGTTGATCAGCGCGAAGACCACGGCGGTGCCGCCGGCGAACGCCGCAGCGACCAGCCACCTGGCCCCGGCCCGCCGCCAACGGATGCCGGCGGGTTGCCAACCGCCGCCGCCCAGCCACAACGCCACCGGCAGCGCGAACATCATCGGATAGATCTTGAACGCCGCACCCACCCCGAGCGCGATGGCCGCCACCACCAACGGCCCGGGTCGGCCGATCGTCCCGGTGCCCGAGGCGCGGCCGGCCCGCAGCAGGATCGCAAAGGCGACCACCGTGGCGCAGACGGCGAACAGGTCCCAGTTGTGGAAAGCGTAGAGAACCAGCGGCGGCGCCAGCGCGTACCACCACGACCGCAGCCCGGCCAGCCAGGCCAGCACCGCCGCGGTCAGCAGGCCGGCGATCGCCAGCAGGATCGCCGAGAACAGCAGGAAATCACCGTCAGTGGACGACGGGATCGCCGCCAGATAGATGGCCAGCCCGGTGAGCACCGGGTACTCGACGGCGCCGCCGTAAAGCTGTTCGGTGACCTTGTTGTAGCCGCCGTTGACGTACGGGAAGACATGCCGGTCGATGTCCCGGCCGATCCAGAGCTGCTGCAGATCCGAGTAGCAGACGTCCCGGGCCACCCGGATGCCGTAGTCGGGCTCGCTACGACCGGAGCTGTCGAATTCCGGGCCGATACAGCGCGCCTTGTTCGCGTAACCGACGGCCAGGGTGATCGCGCAGAGCAGGGTGGTGATCAGCACGAAGATCGGCGCCCCGCGGGACGCCGCAGCGATCAACCAGGGCCGCTGCTCCGCCTCGGCGGTCGAAGGCACGAAATGAGCTCCGCTAGTCCAGGAAAACCGGGGTGATCCCGAAGGGGGCGAGCCCGGCGGTTCCGGCGTCCACGGCGGTCAGCACGCTGACGCCGTCGTCGGTGATGGCGATCGAGTGTTCCCAGTGGGCGGCGCGCGCCCCGTCCCTGGTGACGACTGTCCAGCCGTCGGCCAGTTCCCGGGTCGCCGGCTTGCCCAGGGTGATCATCGGCTCGATTGCCAGGGCTGTTCCGGCGATCAGCCTCGGCCCCTTGCCCTTCTTGCCCTGGTTCGCCACGAACGGCGCCATGTGCATCGCCGTTCCGATGCCGTGGCCGCCGTACCCGGCGACCGATCCGTACCGCCGGCCGTCCTCGGCGCCCGATCGGTGCACGGAATTCTCGATCGCCCACGAGACGTCGCCGAGCCGACCGCCGGAGCGGGCCGCGGAGATGCCGGCCCACATCGCCCGCTCGCAGGCGTTGATCAGGTCGACCTCGGCCATCCCCTGTTCGTCATCGGGCGGCTCGCCCACGTGCACCGACACCGCGGAATCGGAGTGCCAACCGTCCAGGATGCAGCCGGCGTCGATCGTGAACAGGTCACCCACTCGCAGGATGCGGCCGGCCGCGGGGATGCCGTGCACCACCTCGTCATTCACCGACGCACAGATGGTCGCCGGGAATCCCGGGTCGGCACCACGCGCGCCGTAGTGCAGGAAGTTGCTGGTCGCTCCGGCCGCGGCGATCACCTCGGCCACCGCGTCGTTCACCTCGAGGGTGCTGACACCGGGGGCGACGACGGCCCTGCCCTTGGCGATCGCGTCGGCCAGGACGAGCCCGGACGCCCGCATCGCCTGCAGCTCACCCCGGGTCTTGAGCTGGATACCCCGCTCCACCATCGGCGAGGACCTACGCCGAGGCGCTCTGCTCGGGATCGCCCTCGCTGGTGTCGGAGCTGCCGAGCTTGCTGTTCAACGCGGCCAGTGCGCGTTGCTGAACTTCTTCGACCGGGCCGACGCCGTTGATCGCGACGAGCACGTTCGCGTAGTGCTCGAGCAGCGGGGTCGTCTCGGAGTGGTACAGCGCGAGCCGGCGGGAGATCGCCTCCGTGGTGTCGTCCGCCCGGCCGCGGGCCAGCCTGCGCTCCATCAGCACCTCGTCGGGCGCCTCGAGCAGCAGCACCGCATCAAGGTCGTGGTTCTTCTCGTGCAGCACGCCGCCGAGCCACTCCGCCTGCGGAACCGTGCGCGGGAAGCCGTCGAGCAGGAACCCGCCGTCGGTGTCCGACTCCTCGAGCCGTGCCTTGACCATCGCGCTGGTCACCTCGTCCGGGACCAGGTCGCCGGCGTCCATGTACTTCTTCGCGAGTACGCCGAGTTCGGTGCCGGCCGTGACGTTCGCCCGGAAGATGTCGCCGGTGGAGATGTGCGGGATCTTCAGGTTGTCGCACAGCAGGGCGGCCTGGGTGCCTTTACCCGCGCCCTGCGGGCCGACGATCAGAACTCTCATCAGCGAAGGAACCCTTCGTAGTTGCGCTGCATCAGCTGGGTCTCGATCTGTTTGACCGTATCCAACCCGACGCCGACCATGATGAGCACGGCGGTACCCCCGAAGGGGAAGTTCTGGTTGTTGCCCTCGCCGGTGAGTTCCAGGAACAGGTTCGGCAGGATCGCCACGATGCCCAGATAGATCGAGCCGGGCAGGGTGATCCGGGAGAGCACGAAGGACAGGTACTCCGCGGTCGGCCGGCCGGGCCGGATGCCGGGGATGAAGCCGCCGTACTTCTTCAGCTCGTCGGCCCGCTCGGTCGGGTTGAAGGTGATCCCGACGTAGAAGTAGGTGAAGAAGATGATCAGAGAGAAGTACAGCAGGATGTGCACCCAGCTGCCCTGATTGATCACGTAGAGCTGCATGAACTGCGCCCAGCCGCTGACCTCCTGCTCACCGGCGGCGTTCACCGTCGTCGGATTCACCAGCTGCACCAGCAGCAACGGCAGGTAGAGCAACGAGGTCGCGAAGATGACCGGGATGACGCCCGCCTGGTTCACCTTCAACGGCAGATAGGTCGATGTGCCGCCGTACATCTTGCGGCCGATCATGCGTTTGGCGTACTGCACCGGGAGGCGGCGCTGACCCTGCTCGACGAACACCACGGCCGAGATGATCGCCAGCACCATCACCAGCACCACGGAGAAGACCACCGGGCCCTGGTTGTCCAGGACGTTCTTGCCCTCGGCCGGGATCCGGGCGGCGATCGAGGTGAAGATCAGGATGGACATGCCGTTGCCGATGCCGCGATCGGTGATCAGCTCACCCATCCACATGATCGCCGCGGTGCCGGCCGTCATCGTCAGCACCAGGGTGATCAGCGCGAACGCGCTCTGGTCCGGGATGATCTGGTCGTTGGTGGAACAGCCGGGGAACATCTGCCCGTTGATCGCCAGCGCCAGGAACGCGGTGGACTGCAGGATGCCGAGACCGATGGTCAGGTACCGGGTGTACTGGGTCAGCTTGGCCTGACCGGCCTGACCCAGCTTCTTCAGCTGCTCGAACCGCGGGATCACCACGGTCAGCAGCTGGACGATGATCGACGCCGTGATGTAGGGCATGATGCCCAGCGCGAAGACACTCAGCCGGAGCAGCGCGCCGCCGGAGAACAGGTTGAGGACGGTGAACAGGTCGTTGCCCGACCCCGCCTCGTCGATGCACTGGTTGATGGCGGGGTAGGAGACACCGGGCGACGGGATGGTGGCACCCAGCCGGTACACGGCGACCATGGCGAGCGTGAAGAGGATCTTCTTGCGCAGATCGGGCGTCTTCAGCGCCGAAGCGAAAGCGGCGAGCAATGATCCTCCTGGCTACACCGACCCCGGTGGGAACGGGCCGGTGGCGGACACCCGGTCGACCGACCGGACCTCCGTCTTCCGATCACGGCTGTGCACCGTGTCCTGACAGGCACCGTGTCGGCACGCGAAGATGCCAGGACAAGTCCTGCGGGCATCATCGCAGTGCCGGCGTGGCGCCGACTGCAGCCTTCGACTCTAACCTACGCAGTCGCCGGGACGGACATTCGTTGCCCGCTCCCTGCCCTTCGACGCCGCCCTCCGGCCCGGCGTTCGGGCCGCTCAGGCGGTCCGGTCGAGGATCTCCTGCACCAGTTCCATCGTGGTGTGCGGGTGCAGGAACGCGAACCGGCCGACCGTCTCGCCCTCCCATTTGCTCGGCGGGATGAAGGCGATCTCCTCGCTGTGCAGCGCCTGCGCCCAGGCGTCGTAGTCGGCCGGCTCCCAGCCGATCCGCCGGAACAGCACGACGCCCAGGTCCGGTTCCCGGATCAGCTCCAGGTGCGGGGTCGCCTTGATCAGCTCGGCGGTCTGCAATGCCAGCGACGCAGCGGTCTCGATCGCCTCCCGGTAGGCGTCGACCCCGTTGACCGCCAGCGAGAACCACAACGGGAGACCGCGGGCCCGCCGGGTGAGGTGGTAGGCGTAGTCGGTCGGGTTCCACTCGCCGTCGGCCGTATGGATGACGTCGAGGTAGGACGCGTCCTGGGTGTGCGTGGCCCTGGCCAGTTCGGGCTCGCGGTAGAGCAGCGAACAGCAGTCGAACGGGGTGAACAGCCACTTGTGCGGGTCGAGGATGAAGGAGTCCGCCAGCTCGATGCCGTCGTACTTGTGCCGCAACGAGGGGGCGAAGATTCCCGATCCGCCGTAGGCGCCGTCGACGTGGAACCACCACCCGCGTTCCCTGGCGATCGCCCCGACGCCGGCCAGGTCGTCGACGATGCCGGCGTTGGTGGTCCCCGACGTGCAGATCACCGCGACCACATCGGTGATGTCCTGCTCCCTGTCGATGGCCGCCAGCACCGTCTCTGCGGTCAACCGGTGATCGGGTGTCGCCACCACCAACGCGTCCATCTCGAGCAACCGGAGCGTGTTCACGATCGAGGAGTGCGCATCGGTCCCCACCACGACCCGCAGCCGGCGGCCCCCTGCCGCCTCCCCGAGCCGCTTCTTGCCGGTCTCCCTGGCCACCGCGATCGCCGACAGGTTGCCGGCCGACCCGCCGGAGACGAAGCACCCGCCCGCGCTCGCCGGCATGCCGGCCTCGTCGGCGATCAGCCGGAGCACGGTGTTCTCGGCGGCGATCGCCCCGGAGGCCTCCAGCCAGGAGATGCCCTGGATCGAGGCGCAGGAGACCAGCATGTCGAACAGCAGGCTGGCCTTGGTGGGCGCGGCCGGGATGAAGCCGAGGAACCGGGGGCTGTCGGCCGAGATGATGCTCGGCGCGATCACCGACGAGTACACGCCCAGCACCTCGTCCGGCGACCGGGGGCGGTCGCGGATGATCCCGTCCAGCACGTGGTGGAGGTCGGCCGCCGACCTGGTGCCCTTGTCCAGCGGCACCGGGTCCATCCGCAGCCGGTTCTCGGCGTAGGCGAGCACACTGCGCACCATCTGTTCCGTCGTCTGGTCGACCTCATGCATCGGGGTTCTGGCCTTTCGTCGGAGTGTCGTCGGGACGGGCCGGTGCGGCGTGATCGTCCAGCAGGCCGACGTGCTCGTGACGGCCGAGATGAGAATGCTTGAGGCCGTACGTGAAGTACCACGCCAGCACGACCGCGGTCCAGATCAGGAAGATCAACAACGTCACCGGACGCAGGTCCTTGATGATCCACAGGCAGCCGAGGACGGCCAGGATCGGCGTCACCGGGAAGAACGGCACCTTGAACGTCCGCGGCAGTTCCGGTTGTCTGTAGCGGAGCACCATCACCGCGATCGAGACGACGGTGAAGGCGACAAGTGTGCCGACGCTTGTCATCTCGGCCAGGAAGTCGATCGGGATCAGGCCCGCCAGCAGCGCGATCAGGGTGGCCACGATGATCGTGTTCGGCACGGGCGTCCTGGTGCGCGGGTTCACCCGGTGGAAGAGCTCGGGGATCATCCCGTCCCTGGCCATCGAGAACAGGATCCGGGTCTGGCCGTAGATCACCACCAGGGTCACGCTGAAGATCGAGATCACCGCGCCGGCGGCCAGCACGGTGCCCGGCCAGGTGGAGCCGGTGATGTTCTCCAGGATCTGTGCCAGACCGGCCTCCTGGCCTTCGAACTCGGTGTAGGGCTGGGCGGCGACGGCGACCAGGCAGACCATCACATACAGCGCGGTGACGGTGACCAGCGCGATCATGATCGCCCGCGGCATCGTCTTGTGCGGGTCCTTCACCTCTTCACCGGCCGTGGACACGGCGTCCAGCCCGATGTAGGAGAAGAAGATGATGCCGGCCGCGGCGGTGATGCCGGACATCCCGAACGGGGCGAAGTCGGCCAGGTTGTCCGAGTTCCAGCCGGTGATGCCGATGCCGATGAACATGATCAGCACGCCGATCTTGATCAGCACCATCACCGTGTTCACCGTCGCGGATTCGCTGGCACCACGGATCAGCAACAAGGCGCAGAGCGCGATCAGGATCACCGCGGGCAGATTGATGATCCCGCCCTGTTCCGGTGCCTGCGACAGCGCCTCCGGGATCTCGATGCCGAACAGGTTGCCCAGCAACTGATTCAGGTACTGCGACCAACCGACGGCGACGGCGGCGCCGGACACCCCGTACTCCAGCAGCAGGCAGCCGGCAACGGCCATCGCCGGCAACTCGCCGATGGTGGCGTAGGCGTAGGAGTATGAAGAGCCGGACACCGGGACGGCGCCGGCGAGTTCGGCGTAGCAGACCGCGGTCAGACCGGCGACCACCCCGGCGATCACGAACGACCAGATGACGGCCGGCCCGGCGATCGGCACCGCCTCGGACAGGATGAAGAAGATCCCGGTGCCGATCGTCGCGCCGACACCGAACATCGATAGTTGGAAAAGGCCGATACTGCGGGACAGTTCGCTGCTGCCCGTCTCGCTGCCGGTCTCCGCCTCCATCTCCACGACCGGCTTGCGCCGGAACAGTTTCTGGGTCATCGACGACATGGGATGCCTCCCAGTGCGCTCACCTGGGCCACTCTGGTCAGGGATCGGACAATCCGGAAGTCTGGCAGCTCACCCGACGTCGCGCACGCTCAGTTCGTCCCAGGTCTCGCGGCGCACCACCAACCGCGAGCTGCCCTGCTGCGCAAAGACAACCGGGATGCGGCGGTTGCCGTTGTAGTTGTTGGACATGGTGAAGCAATAGGCGCCGGTGGCCGGAACGGCCAGCAGGTCGTCGACCCTGGGCGAGTTCAACGGCACCCCGTCCACCAGAACGTCACCGCTCTCGCAGTGCCGGCCGACGACGGTCACCAGGTCGCCGCCGGTGGCGTCGAGCCGGCCGGCGATGGCCGCCTCGAAGCGTTGGTCGAACAGCGCGACCTCCATGTTGTCGCCCATCCCGCCGTCGACGGCGACGAACGTCGTGGTGCCGCGTTTCACGGTGGTCACCCGGTAGATCGTCGCGGCGCAGGTCGCCACCATGCTGCGGCCCGGTTCGACGATGATCTGCGCCTGGGCCGGCAGGTGCTCCCGGGCGGCGCCGATCAGCACGTCGAGGTACTCCGCGACCGACGGCGGACGGTCCGCCCAGGTGTAGCGGGCGCCCAGCCCGCCTCCGAGGTCGTAGATCGGGAACTCGCCGAGTGCCCGCAGTGGCGCGACAGCGGCCGCCAGCGGTTCCGCCTGCAGGATCTGCGAGCCGACATGGGCGTGCACGCCTTGCATCCGGACCCGGTCACTGGCCTCGATCCGGCGGATCAGGTCGGCGGCCGCAGCCGGCGACAGGCCGAACTTGGAAC
>Ga0164307_10001482_pt1 | contig 10642 bp, 5 predicted proteins | sample Whisoiple_243_MG_FD_110214 | JGI IMG/M metagenome (GOLD analysis project Ga0164307, IMG submission 110214) | Soil microbial communities amended with fresh organic matter from upstate New York, USA - Whitman soil sample_243_MG | ecosystem: Environmental > Terrestrial > Soil > Unclassified >...
AGTGCTCAAGGCGTTCATCTTGTTGGTCGGCTACCTCCCTCACCTGATTAGAGGCATCCGGCCGGCCGATCCTTTCGGTCGGCGCTACGGGATCGGCACAGTGACCGTCGTGACAGGCGTCGTCGCCGTGAGAGCTGTGGCAGTTGTCACGGTGGCCGAGACGACCGGTGTGCTGACGGTCACAGTCGCCGGAGCCGTCACCCCCGATGTCGAGATCGGCAGTGTCGGGACGGAAACGGTCGGTACCGGGAGAGTCGTGGGCAACACGGACGCCACCACCTCGGCAGTCGACGAGCCGACTGACGCAGGTGTCGTATCTCCGCCAGAACCGTGCGTCGATGCCGGGGGCACGCTCACCACCGAGCGGTCTGTTGGCTCGAGGGGATGACGAACCGAGTGTTGACCGAGCGCGCCGAGAGGTCGACCTGCTCCCGCCGTCAGCCGTCCAGGCTGCGACGCCGGCGCCGTCAATCGTCCAGCGCGCGACGCCGCCGCTGTCCTGTCGGTGCCGACCTGAGCGACCGCACGCGCGGCGACGATCCCTGTGGTCGCGAGACCGGCGGCCGCGACGACCGCGGCCGCGCCCTTGACCACGGCCACCTGGGGCATGCCGACGTGCTTCGACCAACGCCAAAACCCAAGACCGCCCACCGTGACGGCGAGCGTCTGACGGAGGTGCTGCCGGCCGCGGTGCAGGAGCATCGTCACGGCATTCACCGTCGTGCCCATCTGCTCCGCCGTCTCGCCGTACGAGAGGCCGAGCACATCCCGGTACAGCACGGCCGCCTGCTGCTCCCTCGGCAGGCTCGCGAGCGCGGAGCGAATCTCGGACATGCGCGACGCTTCCTCCACCGCGTACTCCTCGAGCGGTTCCGCATTCAGACGCCGTCGCCGGAGTCGGTGGGCGGCGTTGAGCGCGATCGCGGCAAGCCACGCGCGCGGATTCCGCGGGATCGTGCCGCGTTCGAGGGCGCGCTGCGCATCGAGGAATGCCGTCTGCACCACGTCCTCGGCATCCTCATGGTCGCGCAGCTCGCGCTCGACGAGTCGGACCAGCCTGGCGCGGTGCTCTCGATACAGGCGCTCGATCTCGGCGGGCGCGATCTCCGTGGACATGCCTACTCCATTCCCGTTCGCCGGGGGTGCCGAAACGATGTTGACCCCTGCGGCTCGTCTGTAGCGTTCTCGCTCGTGACGACGGGAGCCGACCTGCGCGGCCTGATGCGGCTCTGGCCGCACGGCGTCTCGATCCTCAGCGTCGACGTCGATGGCGACCGGATGGGCGTCACCGTGTCCTCCCTCGTCTCGCTCTCGCTCGAGCCGCCGCTGGTCGGCGTCTCGATCGGCAAGGACGCGTCCTGCTACGAGCTCCTGCGCAGCGCCGGGCGCTTCGCGATCAGCCTCCTCGGCGCGGAGCAAGAGGAGCTCGCGCGCCGCTTCGCGGCCGGCTACCCGCCGATCGTCCACTGGCAGGGCGTCCCGACGCGCGAGGGGACGGTCGCGCCGCTGATCGAGGGCGCGCTCGGGTGGATCGAGGCCGAGACGCGCGCCGAGGCCGACGCCGGCGACCACACCTTCTTCATCGCGGACGTCCTCTCGATCGAGCACGGTCCGTCGCACCACGCGCTCGTCTACCGCGAGACGACGTACCACAGCGTGTGAGCGTAGGCTCGACGGAGCTCACCAAGGAGCGGAGGTGGCGGCTTTGCCGGCGCCGGAGCGGAAAATGATCGAAGCCGTCGTCTTCGACCTCGACGGGGTGCTGCTCCAGTCGGAGGAGGTGTGGGACGCGGTGCGCGAGCGCTACGTGCGCGAGCGCGGCGGCCGGTACGACGAGAAGGTGCAGCGGGCGATGATGGGGATGTCGGCGCCGGAATGGTCTCGCTTCCTGCACGACGACGCGGGAGTCCCGGACGATCCCGACGAGATCAACATCCAGGTAATCCGGCGGATGCTCGAGGCGTATAAGCATGAGCTGCCGCTGCTGCCGGGTGCGGTGGACGCGGTGCGGCGCGCTGCTTCCGCCTACCCGCTTGCGCTCGCGTCCTCCTCGAACCGCGCCATCTTCGAGGAGGTGCTCGAGTTGGCCGGGATCGCGGATTGCTTCGAGGTCACGGTCTCTTCGGAGGAGGTCGCGCGCGGCAAGCCGGCGCCCGACGTCTACCTCGAGGCCGCCCACCGGCTGGGCACCGCGCCGGCGAACTGCACGGCAGTCGAGGACTCGAATGCGGGGATCGGCTCGGCGAAGTCCGCGGGGATGCGGGTCGTCGCGATCCCGAACGCGGCTTACCCGCCGGACGAGGTGACGCTCGAGCTCGCCGACGCCGTCGTCCGCTCACTCGACGACCTCACAATCGAAGTCCTACATGGCTGAAACGTGGCTCTAGAGGACGCGGTCGCCGCGGGCGTCGTAGGCGCTGATGTTCGGCGCCGACGAGGGATCGAAGTCCTCGCGGAACATGGTGAAGATCGTCACGTCGCGGAGCGGCTCGCCCTCGCGCGACGGCAGGCGGCGGCGTAGCGTGGCCTCCTCGAGGAAGCCCAGCTTGCGTGGGATGCCGAAGCTCGCCTGGTTGCGCGGGTCGATCCTGATCTCGATCCGGTCCGCGTTGCAGACCTCGAAGCCCACGCGGGTCAGCGCCGCCGAAGAATCGGTCGCGATCCCGTGCCGGATCGCGCTCGCACGTACGAAGTAGCCGATCTCGAGACCCCCCGGACCGATGCGCGGGTGGAGACCGGTGGCGCCGACCTGCTCCGTCTCGTCGGCGGAGAAGATCCCGTAGATGAAGTTCTCGCCCGTGTCGAACTCCGAGCGGAAGAGCTTCAGGAGGTCGGTCTTCTCCTCGAGCGTCTGCGGCTCGTCCGCCGCCCAAGGCATCCAGGGACGCAGGTGCTCGAGGCTCGAGTCGATCGCATCCTTCAGCAGCGGCGCGTCGCTCGGGGCGTAGCAGCGGATCACCAGCCGCCCGGTTTCGATCCGGTACGGAGCGGGCGGCCCTTCCCAGCTCACGACACGCGTCCGACGAGGACGCAGCCGTTGTGGCCGCCGAGGCCCATCGCGTTCGACAGCGCGACCTCCACCTGCGTCTGCCTCGCCTCGTTCGGCACGTAGTCGAGGTCGCAGGCGGGATCGGGATGAACGTAGTTCATCGTCGGCGGCAGGACACCGTCGCGGACGGCGAGAACGCACATCATCGCCTCGATCGCGCCGGCTGCGCCGAAGCAATGCCCGGTCACGGACTTCGTCGAAGAGACCGCGAGCTGGTACGCGTGGTCGCCGAAGACCTCCTTGATCGCAGCGGTCTCGGCCGCATCGCCGAGCGGCGTCGACGTGCCGTGGGCGTTGATGTAGCCGACTCGCTCCGGCTCGACTCCGGCCCCCGCGAGCGCGTTCCGCATCATCTCCGCCACGCCCACGGACTGCGGATCGGGCTGCGCGAGGTGATGCGCGTCGTTCGACATCGCGTAGCCGAGGATCTCGGCGTAGACCGTCGCCCCGCGGCGCTCGGCGGCCTCGAGCTCCTCCAGCACGAGCACGCACGCGCCCTCCCCCATCACGAAGCCGGCTCGCGTGGCGTCGAAGGGGCGCGACGCGCGCGGCGGATGCTCGTCCTCGGCCACAAGCCCGCGCATCGCGCAGAAGCCGGCCAGGATCAGTGGATGGAGGCAGGCCTCGCCGCCGCCCGCGAGCACCGCGTCGGCGTCGCCGCGCTTGATCAGCTCCGCGGCCTCGCCCACGGCGGTCGAGCCCGTCGCACAGGCCGAGACCGGCGCGTAGTTCGGGCCGCGGAAGCCGAGCGAGATCGCAAGCTGGCCACTTGCCGTGTCGACGAGCACGTTCGGGATGAAGGTCGGCGCGACGCGATCCGGCCCCCGCTCGCGCAAGACATCAGCCTGCTCCATGACCCCGAAGAAGCCCCCGATCGCCGTGCCAAAGAGGATCCCGACGCGGTCCGCCGGATAGGCGCCGTCGAGCCCCGCGTCGGCGACTGCCTCCCGTCCCGCGCCGAGCGCGAGGAGGACGTTGCGGTCGAGGCGCCGCGCGTCCTTCGGCCCGGCGACCTGCGTCGGGTCAAAGCCCTTCACCTCGGCGGCGATCCGCACCGGGAACGCGCTCGCGTCGAATGAGCGGATGAAGTCGATGCCGCTCTCGCCCGCGACAGCCGCGCGCCACGTCGCCGGCGCGTTGGCGCCGATCGGCGTCACGGCGCCGAGCCCGGTCACGACCACCCTCCTCATCCCGCGAGGTTAGACGCGCGCTACGAGGCCAGGTTGCGCGCGACGGGGGCGTCGACGAGAACCGCGTAAACCTGCGTCGGCTCGGTCTTGCCCTTCATCAGCAGCTCGCCCTGCGGCTCGACCTCGATCCCGTCGCCGAGGCCCTGCCGCGTGTTCTCGTCGATCAGGATCGGACGCCCCAGCTCCTTCGTCTGCGACTCGAGCCGGGCCGCGACGTTGACCGTGTCGCCGACGCACGTGTAGGTCGCCCGGCTCTGTGTGCCTGTGTAGCCGGCGACGACACGGCCCGACGCGATCCCGACCCCGATCTGGATCTGCACCTTGTCCCTTGCGGCCTGCTCCTCGTTGAACAACCGGATCAGCTCGACCATCTGGCGCGCCGCGAGCACAGCTGCCCGCCGGTGGTCGTCCCGCGGCACCGGCGCACCGAAGATCGACATCAGACCGTCGCCGACCATCTGGTTGACGATCCCGCCCTCGCCGCCGATCGCGTCCATCATCAGGAGGTAGTAGTCGTTGAGCAGCTCGATCGTCTCGGCAGGCTCTCGGGACTCCGAGATCGTCGTGAACGAACGGATGTCGCAGAACATGGCCGACGCGTCGACGTGCTTGCCGCCGAGCGAGAAGCCCTCGGTCAGCAGATCCTCCGCCACCTCCCGCGTGGCGAACTTGCTGATCAGCTCGCGCTGCTGGTCGCGGAGCCGCTTCTTCTCGAGGCTCGCGTTGACCCGTGCGTTCAGCAGCACCGGGTTGACCGGTTTCGTCAGGTAGTCCTCGGCACCCATCTCGACGCACCGCACGACGCTGTCTAGCTCGTCGAGCGCTGACGTCACCACCACTGGGATATCGCGGAGGTGCGGGTCGTCCTTCAGCTCCGCGAGCACCTCGTAGCCGTCGAGCTCGGGCATGAGGACGTCGAGCAGCACGAGGTCGAACGGCTGCTTCCGCAGCAGGTCGAGGGCCTCCCGGCCGTGCTCGGCGAAGACGACCGTGTGCCCCTCCTGCTCGAGCCCCCGGGCGAGCAGGAGCCGGTTCACGCGATTGTCTTCGGCGATGAGGATCGTGCCGGGCGCAGAGGCGGGTCCGCTCACGCAGGCGTACCCGAGCGGAGAGTGGAGAGCGCTTCCTCGAGCGGCCGGTACTCCTGCTCGATCCGGTCGACGAGCTCCGCGGCACCGTCGAGCTCGCCGGACTTGGCGCGCTGCTCGAGCGTGCGGCACAGCTCGGCAAACCCTTCGGCGCCGAGCGTCGCGCCGTTCGACTTCAGCGTGTGGGCCGCCCGACGAAGCTCCTCGGCGCCCTGCTCGTCGAGAGAGCTGCGAAGCGTCGCGATCAACGCCGGCGCGTCTGCGAGGAAGGCGTCGATCACTTCGCGGAGGAAGTCCTCGCCGCCGAGGTCTCGCAGGTTCTGGAGGGCGCCGTCGTCGAGGCTGACGTACCCGACCCGGTCTTCCGACTCGGCGTCGCCGCCGGGGAGACGCTTCGCGCGCTTCAGCGCCGCAGCGAGCTCCTCGGAGCGGATCGGCTTCGCCACGTAGTCGTTCATGCCCGCCGCGAAGCACGCCTCGCGATCCTCCGGCAGCGCGTTCGCGGTCATCGCGATGATGTGCGGCCGCGTCTCCTCCGGCCACTCGGCGACGATCCGCCGTGTCGCGTCTAGGCCATCGAGTTCTGGCATCTGCACGTCCATCAGCACGACGTCGTACGGCCGCCGCTCGAGCGCCGCGATCGCCTCGAGCCCGTTCATCGCGACGTCCGCGCGGTAGCCGAGCGTCTCGAGCAGACGCAGCGCCACCTTCTGGTTCATGGCGTTGTCCTCGGCGAGCAGGATCCGCAACGCCGACCTCGCACGCTTTCCGTCCGTCACTGCCTCGACCTCCTCCTCCCCAGCCCCGCCCGCGGTCAGCAGCTGCAGGAGCGTGTTGTACAGCTGAGACGCCTTGAGCGGCTTCGAGAGCTGCGCCGAGAAGACGCCCTCCAACTGGAGCTGTGGTAGCCGTCCGAGCGAGGTCAGGAGCAGGAGCGGAAGCTCCGACTCGCTGCGGTGCTTCCGGATCTCGCGCGCGAGGGTGACCCCGTCCATCTCCGGCATCATCATGTCGAGCACGGCGACGTCGAACGGCTCGCCCTGCGCGATCAGCTCGAGCGCGGCGGCCGGCAGCTCCAGCGCAACCGGCTCCATCTCCCACGAGCGCGCGTGCCGGGTCACGATCTCGCGGTTCGTCGCGTTGTCGTCGACGATCAGGATCCGCTTGCCGGCCAGGTGTGGGAGGCCCTCGCCGAGCGGGATCCGCGTCGGCACGTCGGCGGCCGCGGCTGGCACAGAGATGCGGAAGGTCGATCCCGTGCCCTGCTCGCTCTCGACGGAGATCGTGCCGCCCATCAGGTCCACGAGGCGCTTCGAGATGGCGAGGCCGAGGCCGGTGCCGCCGAAGCGGCGCGTGGTCGACGCATCCACCTGGCTGAACGAGGTGAAGAGCTGGTCCATGCGGTCGGCCGGAATCCCGATTCCGGTATCGCGGACGGCGAGCTCGATGCGGTACGCGCCCGCTCCGGTCTCCTCCGCGTCGACGAACACGACGACCTCGCCGCGCTCGGTGAACTTGACCGCGTTCGAGAGGAGGTTGAGGAGCACCTGGCGCAGGCGCGCCTCGTCGCCGACGATCCCGCTTGGCGCGGCCTCGTCGATCAGGCAGCCGAGCTCGAGCTCCTTCTCCCACGCTCGCGGCGCGACGATGTCGAGAGCTCCCTCGACGCAGTCGCGTAGGCTGAACGGCGCCCGCTCGAGGTCGAGCTTGCCGGCCTCGATCTTGGAGTAGTCGAGGATGTCGTCGATCACGTGCAGCAGCGCGTCGCCGCTCGCGTGGACGACCTCGGCGAACTCGCGCTGCTCCGGAGTGAGGTCGGTGCCGAGCAGCAGGTCGGTCATGCCGATCACGGCGTTCATCGGCGTCCGGATCTCGTGGCTCATCGTGGCGAGGAACGCGCTCTTCGCCTGCGTCGCCGCCTCCGCCTCCTGGCGGGCGCGCTGCAGCTCGGTCACATCGTGGTAGATGCCGAGGAAACCCGAGTGGGCGCCCTCCGCGACGAGCGGTACGAGCATCAGCTCGACGTCGACAGGCGTTCCGTCCTTGCGGCTGCGCGTCGTGATGCGTTGCGCGCGCCCGTCTCGCATCGCCTCCGCGGTGACCTCGCGGCCCTCGTCGCGCGAGCTGTCCCCGAAGACGAGGTCGTCGATGTGCCGGCCCACGGCCTCCTCGGGCGAGTATCCGAAGAGGGCGGCCGCAGCCGGGTTCCACTCGGTGACTACCTCGTCCCGGTCCATGACGATCACGGCGGCGGGGCTGATCTCGACGAGCGATGCGGAGTACTCGCGTTGCCGCTCCACTTCGGCAAAGAGACGCGCGTTCTGGATCGCAACGCCGACGTTCGCGGCGAGCGTCGCGAGCACGCGCGCGTCGGCCTCTCCGAACCGTCCCTCTTCCTCGATGCTCTGGACGCTGATCACGCCGATCGACCTATCGCCGACGAGGATCGGCACGCCGAGGTAGGAGCGGGAGGGCGTCCCGACACTCGCCTGTCCCTCGTACTGCTCCTTCCGGTTGAGCAGCAGCGGTTCGCGCGAGCGGAGAATCTGCGACGTGAGCCCCTCGCCGTACTCCATGGGATCCTGCGGCCGGCGCTCGCCGGTCTCGTAGTAGTAGGCGAACTCGATCCGGCCGGCCGCTTCGTCGTGCAGCGCCACGTAGGCGATGTCTGCGTCGAAAGTCCCGCGCACCTGCTCGCCGACGAGCTCGATCAGCGCATCGAGGTCGAGCTGCGACGAGAGCGCCTGGCCGACGCTGTTGACCGTCGCGAGCTCGGAGACGCGCTGCCGCGTCTCGTCGACGAGGCGGGCGTTCTCGAGCGCGACGCTGAGGCTGCCCGCGAGCGTGGTCAGGAGCTGCTGGTCGGATTCGCTGAAGGCGTGCTCGCGGTCGACGTTCTGGAGCGAGATCACCCCCGTCGACTTGCCGGCGACGACGAGCGGGACGAAGAGCACCGACTTCGGCCATTCGCCCGCCAGGATCGAGCTCCCGTAACGCTGGGCCTCGGCCTCCATGTTCTCTGCGATCAGCGTCGACTCCCGCGTCTCCAGCACGTGCTTCGCGAATCCGCCCGGTATGTCCGGCTCCACGCGCAGCCGCTCGCCGCGCTCGATGATGTACGGGTAGTGCAGCAGCCCGGTTGCCTCGTCGAGCGTGCCGATCGTCATCGTGTGAGCGTCGAAGACGCCCCGGATCCGATCGCCCACGGCCTCGTAGATCGCCTGCGGTTCGAGCTCCCCCGCGATCGCGTCCTGCACGCCGTTGATCAGCGCCAGCTCGGCATTCCGCTGCCGCGTCTCGTGCACCAGCCGCGCGTTCTCCAGCGCCACACTGAGACTGCCTGCGAGCGTCTCCAGGAGCTGCTGGTCCGACTCGCTGAACGCGTGCTCGCGATCGAGGTTCTCGAGTGTGATGACTCCGGTCGCCTTTCCACCGGTCACGAGCGGAACGAAGAGGAGGGAGTGTGTGCTCTCCCCGGCCACGATCGAGCTGCCGTATCGCTCGGCCTCGGCGTCGAGATCCTCGACAAGCAGCAAAGACTCGCGCGCCTCGAGCACGTGCTTGGTGAAACCGCCAGGCGAAGCCGGTTCCGCTTGCAGACGCTCGCCCCGCTCGATCATGTACGGGTAGTGCACGAGCCCGGTGGCGTCGTCGAGCGTCCGGATCGAGACGCTTTGCGCGTCGAAGATCTCCTGGATCCTGTCGCCGACAGCGTCGTAGATGGCCTGCGGATCGAGCTGTCCCGCGATCGCGTCCTGCACGCCGTTGATCAGCGCCAGCTCCGCGTTCCGCTGCCGCGTCTCGTGCACCAGGCGCGCGTTCTCGAGCGCGACGCTCAGGCTCCCGGCCAGCGTCGTCAGGAGCTGCTTGTCCGACTCGGTGAAAGCGTGTGTCCGGTCGACATTCTGGAGAGAGACCACGCCGGTCGCCTTGCCGCCTGAGACGAGAGGGACGTAGACCGCCGACTTCGTGGGCTCGCCGACCAGCACGGCGGGGTTGCCGTAGTCCTCCAGCAACGCCGGCGTGACCTCCTCGATCATCAGCGGCTCGCGTGTCTCGATCACGTGCTTGCGGAAACCCATGAGCTCGATCGAGTCTCCTTCGAACCGCTCGCCGCGCTCGATGATGTACGGGAAGCGGACCAGGCCAGCGGACTCGTCGTAGATGCCGATGTCGACGACCTGCGCGTCGAAGACGTCGCGGAGCCTGTCTCCGACGAGGTCGTAGATCGCCTGGGAGTCGAGCTCGCCCGCGATCGCCTCCTGCACGCTGTTGATCAACGCCAGCTCAGCATTCCGCTGCCGCGTCTCGTGGACCAGCCGCGCGTTCTCCAGCGCCACGCTCAAGCTCCCCGCCAGCGTCTCCAGCAGCTGCCGATCGGACTCGCTGTAGGCGTGCTCGCGATCGACGTTCTGAAGTGAGACCACGCCCGTGGCCTTGCCGCTCACGACGAGGGGGACGAAGAGCACTGACTTCGGCGCCTCGGTGCCTTCGATGACCTCGCTCCCATAGCGTTGGGCCACGGCTTGGTTGTTCTCCACGACCAGGATCGATTCTCGGGTCTCCATCACGTGCTTTGTGAAGCCACTCAGCGTCCACGGCTCCGTCTGCAAGCGCTGACCGCGCTCGATGAAGTACCGGTCGTGCATCAGCCCACTCGTGGCGTCGAACATCGAGATCCCGACTGCCTGCGCATCGAACACGTCGCGGATCCGGTCGCCCACGGCGTCGTAGATCGCCTGCTGGTCGAGCTCGCCCGCGATCGCCTCCTGGACACTGTTGATCAGCGCCAACTCGGCGTTCCGCTGCCGCGTCTCGTGTACGAGCCGCGCGTTCTCGAGCGCCACGCTCAGGCTGCCGGCCAGCGTCTCCAGCAGCTGCTGGTCCGACTCGCTGAACGCGTGCTCGCGGTCGATGTTCTGGAGCGAGATCACACCTGTCGCATTGCCGCCGGCCACGAGTGGCACGAAGAGGACCGACTTCGCCATCTCGCCCGTGCTGACAAAGGAGCCGTACCGCTCCGCTGCTTCCGCGACGCCTTCGTTGACGAGTAGCGTCTCGCGGCTCTTGAGTACGTGCCCGGTGAATCCGGAGAGCTCGAATGGCTCGGGGAAATAGCGGACGCCTCGCTCGATGTTGTAGGGGGCCTGCAGCAAGCCGGACGCCTCGTCGTAAACATCGATCTCCACCGCCTGCGCGTCGAAGACCTCCTGGATCTTGTCGCCGACCGCGTCGTAGATCGCCTGTGGATCGAGCTCGCCGGCGATCGCTTCCTGCACGCTGTTGATCAGCGCCAGCTCAGCATTCCGCTGGCG